>Ga0209018_1000685_pt1 | contig 30347 bp, 31 predicted proteins | sample YNPBryBLVA2012_FD_185814 | JGI IMG/M metagenome (GOLD analysis project Ga0209018, IMG submission 185814) | Anoxygenic and chlorotrophic microbial mat microbial communities from Yellowstone National Park, USA - YNP Bryant BLVA 2012 (SPAdes)... ...
ATTTCTGCCCCACCTGCGAGGCAGTATAGGATGTTTTTAGTGACCTGGGTAAGATTCTGACCGGGAGATAAAATCTCAATCGTCCAAGCCGGAGCCAGCATAAACATATCGGCAACTTCTCCTGTTTCATCACAGGGTATCTGCTCCCAACGAAATACCGCCATATCAGGCACGATGGATTTATCCATGAATGTACAGCGCAATTCGGCAAATGCCCAACCCGATTGAGATGTTTTCACCACCGCATTAATCAGGGCGGTTAACCAGGTCTGAATTGCCCTGTGTTTGCCTTGGGGCATGACCTTCCTAAAAATGTGACCATGAATGTATTCCAAACGAGGTTTTGTTTCTGGCTGTTGGAGAAATTCTTCCAGGGTTAGTGCCCTCGCTAGGATTTCTGGCATGGGTGTTGAACAATAAAGTAGGGACATGGATTTGTTCCCAATCATAACTTAGATTGCTAGGGCACATCCCCAAAAATAAGTTGCAGAGGTGCCTGCTCCTGATATAAATAGAAATGGCTTGTCGCACTAGGAACCCTATGACCACCGTTGATTTGGCAAAACTCAAACAAAGCATCAGCCGCAGTCACGATTATTTACTGTCCCTACAACATCCTGATGGGTATTGGTGGGCAACCCTGGAATCGAATGTGACCATGACGGCGGAATTGGTGCTTTTGTACTTTATTTGGGGCATTCCTGAGCGTTTACCCCTAGAGAAAATTAAAACCTATATTCTCAACCAACAACGGGAACATGGGGGCTGGGAATTATATTACGATGATGGGGGGGATTTGAATTGCACCATTGAAGCCTACATGGCGTTGCGTTTACTAGGTTGTAGTGCGAATGAACCCGCTTTAGCAAAAGCCAAAACCCTGATTCTTTCCCGGGGTGGTGTGACCCGTGCCCGCATTTTTACCAAACTCAATTTGGCGTTGCTTGGTTGTTATGATTGGCAAGGTTTGCCCTCGTTGCCCCCTTGGTTGATGCTGTTACCTGCTGGGGGTTTCTTTAGCATCTATGAAATGTCCAGTTGGGCGAGAAGTAGCACCGTGCCGTTGATTATTGTCTTTGATAAAAAACCCATTTATCCCCAGGGATTTAATTTAGATGAATTGTATGTTGAATCCCCCAGCGAACGCCGTTATGAATTACCCCAAAAAGGAGATTGGACAGATATTTTTGTCTGGTTGGATCAGGGGTTCAAATTCGCAGAAACTTGGAACCTTACCCCGTTCAGACAGGAGGGTTTAATCGAGGCAGAACAATGGATTTTGCAACGGCAGGAAGAAACCGGGGATTGGGGGGGCATTCAACCGGCGATGGTCAATTCGCTCTTGGCGTTACGTTGTCTGGACTATGACTTGGCGGAACCGGCGGTGGTGCGGGGGTTTCAAGCGGTTGAGAAGTTCTGTGTTGAGCGTGAACGTGAATACTGGATGCAACCCTGTGTCTCGCCGGTGTGGGATACGGCTTTGACGGTGCGGGCGTTGGTGGACAGTGGGTTGGCTCCCGACCATCCAGCCCTGGTGCGAGCGGGGCAATGGTTATTACAAAAGCAGATTTTGAATACCTACGGGGATTGGGCGGTGAAAAATCCCCATGCCCGTCCGGGGGGTTGGGCGTTTGAGTTTGATAACCGCTATTACCCGGATGTGGACGATACGGCGGTGGTGGTGATGGCTTTGGCACAAATCCGTTTGCCCAATGAACGGGAGAAACAGCAGGCGATCCGGCGGGCGGTGGATTGGATTGTGTCTATGCAATGTACTAATGGTTCCTGGGGGGCTTTTGACAAGGACAACAACCAGGAATGGCTGAATGCTTTGCCCTATGGGGATTTGCGGGCGATGATTGACCCTGGCACGGCGGATGTGACCGCACGGGTGTTGGAAATGGGGCATTACCCAGGGGTGAGTTTGCCGCTCCCGGTGTACCAACGGGCGGTGAATTATTTACTCCAAGTCCAGGAGCCGACGGGGAGTTGGTTTGGGCGGTGGGGGGTGAATTACATTTATGGGACAAGTGGGGTGTTGGCGGCGTTGCGGGGGGAACCGATTGCCGAACGGGCGTGCCAGCGGGGGCGGACGTGGTTGTTGGCGCACCAAAATCCCGATGGGGGGTGGGGGGAAACCTGCCGCAGTTACCAAGACCCGTCTTTGCAGGGGCAGGGAGCCAGTACAGTGTCCCAAACCGCCTGGGGGGTATTGGGGTTGCTTGCCGCTGGGGGTACGGCGGAACCGGCGGTTGAACGGGGGATTGATTACCTGTTGGCGCAACAGCAGACCGATGGTTCCTGGTCGGAAACCCTGTTTACCGGCACGGGCTTTCCCCAGCATTTTTACCTACGCTATAACTTGTATTATCAACACTTCCCGTTAATGGCTCTGGGACGCTATTACCAGCGGGTTGCCCAGCCCTTGGCGATACCTTTGGGGGTGCATCCTAGGTCTGAATCGGTGGTTTTACCGGTAAATTTGGCGGATGGGTAGGAGAACTGGTTTTTTTCCGCTATACTTTGCGCTAATGGTATGGTGTGTGTAGTGGTGGAAAGGAGTTGAGCGGATGGATCTGCGCCGGGGTGCTTTAGAGTTGCTCAAGGAAACGAGCCGCACGTTTTTCATTCCCATCAGTGGCCTGCCGTCAGGTCTCCAGGAAGCGGTGACTTCCGCCTACCTCTGTATGCGGGCGATTGATGAAATTGAAGACCACCCGGATTTGGATAATGCCACCAAGGTAAAATTGCTCCGCTCGGTGAGCTTGACCCTGGAGGCGGCGACGGATACGTTTGCGGTGAATGATTTATCCCTGGCGTTGGCGGTGCATCAAACCCCCCTGCCGGAGGTGACGGTGCGGATTGGGGAATGGGCACTTTTGGCTCCCCCGACGATTGCCCCCCGGGTGTGGGATGCGACGGCGGCAATGGCGGACCGGATGGCCTACTGGGCTTCCTGCAACTGGCGGATTCAGACCGAGGCGGACCTGGATCGCTATACCTTTGGGGTGGCGGGGGCCGTGGGGTTATTGCTCTCGGATTTATGGGCCTGGTACGACGGGACGCAGACCAACCGTTCCCTAGCCATCGGTTTTGGGCGGGGGTTGCAGGCGGTGAATATCCTGCGGAATCACGGGGAAGACCAGCGGCGGGGGGTGAGTTTTTTCCCGGATGGTTGGGGCAAGGAGGAAATGCACGCCTATGCCCGCCGGAATCTCGCCTTAGCGGATGCCTATAATGCTTCCCTGGGGGATGGCCCGGCTCTGAGTTTTTGCCAAATTCCTTTGGCTTTAGCCCATGCGACCTTGGGGGCTTTGGCCCAGGGACAAACGAAACTCACCCGCAGTGCGGTGATGGCTCTGGTGGCGCAGGTGACTGGGGGCAGACGTTAGGAACTATTTGCCCTATAACTTAGTACTAGAGAATTCTTTTGTACTAAAAATAGGTCAATTGCAAATTCCTATGGAAAGAGCATTCATCGGGAATCAACTCTAGGGCACCTCTGTAAATTCAAAGTTAGCGGTCGCAGTGCCCTTGGTTCTGGAGAATTTCGGTATGCCTACGGCACGCCAGCGAACGCCAATCAAATAGGACGGCTATATGATCATGGCGGGTCATCATTTCGGAAGTCAGCGAGATATTTTGGGGTGGGATGCAATTCCGATTCCCGCATCGGGCAGGAACCCTGTCCAAAATGTGTCAAAATGTAAAGCGTGTGGACAACCGAAACCCTAACTCATATTTTGACCCCAACGGCCATTGCCCTGGGGAATTTTGATGGACTGCACCGAGGCCACCGGGCGGTCATGGACCCGATTTTGGCTGACCCCAATCTGTGGGCAACGGTGGTTACTTTTCGTCCCCATCCGGTGGAATATTTCAGCGGTCAACCCCGTGCCCTATTAACCCCCTTAGCAGAAAAACAGGAAATTCTGGCGAGTTGGGGCGTACAGCAATTGGTATTACTTACCTTTGACCGGGAGTTGGCACAGTTGACCCCGGCGGCATTTTTTGATGAAATTATTGTCCAACACCTACACGCCCAGCGGATCAGTGTGGGTTTTGATTTTTGTTTTGGGCGAGAACGGCAGGGTAATGCGGAATTACTGCAAAAATTAGGGCAAGAAGCGGGCATCACCGTCACCATTACCCCAGAATGTACTGTAGATGGAGAGCGCATTAGCAGTTCCCGGGTGCGGGAATTACTGCTGGCGGGACAACCGGAACAGGTACAGCGTTTGTTGGGACGACCCTATGAACTGATCGGTGAGGTGGTACGGGGGCAATCCCTGGGACATGGGTTGGGCTTTCCGACCGCCAATTTACAGTTACCGGCACGGAAATTTTTACCCCGCCAGGGGGTGTACTGCGTGGAAGTGACGGCAGAGCGGGAGCTACAGGCGCAACCGGGGGTGATGAATTTGGGATACCGCCCGACGGTGGATGGGCAAACCCTGACGGCGGAAGTGCATGTGTTGGGATGGCGGGGGGATTTGTATGGGCAACGTCTGCGGGTGGCTCTGCGGCATTTTTTGCGTCCTGAACAAAAATTCAGCGGGGTGAGTGCCCTCAAAGCCCAAATTCACGGGGATTGTCAGGCGGCACGGGAGTATTTCCAATTACCCTTAGAGCAGTTGGAACCGACCTGAAGCCCTCCCATCCGTTACCCTAGAAATTGCGAACCCCGATTCTCGTCACCGCCATGCACAGCCGTCCCCTGTTGGGGCAAACCCTGACTGAACTCACCGCCTGGGTCACGGCGCAGGGGCAACCCGCCTACCGGGCAAAACAACTGCACCAATGGCTCTACCAGCGGGGGGTGCGGCACTTTCAGGACATTACCGTGTTTCCCAAATCCTGGCGGGAGCAGGCGCAACTGGAACTGGGGCGTTCCCACATAGCTCAGCGGTGGACTGCCCGGGATGGAACGGTCAAGTATTTATTACAATTGCATGACGGCAATTTGATTGAAACCGTGGGTATTCCCAGTGCGGATCGGTTGACCGTGTGTGTTTCGTCCCAGGTGGGTTGTCCGATGGCTTGTGATTTTTGCGCCACTGGCAAACAGGGTTTTACCCGCAATTTAGCGGTGCATGAAATTTTGGATCAGGTGTTGACGGTGCAAACGGACATGGCACGCCGGGTGTCCCACCTGGTGTTTATGGGGATGGGGGAGCCGTTGCTGAACCTGGATGCCCTGGTAACTGCCATTCACCGCTTGCATCAGGACTGTGGCATTTCCCAGCGGGCGATGACCATTTCTACGGTGGGGGTGCCCCAGCAAATTGCACGCCTTGCCCAAGCCCAACTGCAGACCACGTTGGCGGTGAGTTTGCACGCCCCCACCCAGGAGTTGCGCCAGCGGTTGATTCCCAGTGGTCGCCATTATCCCTTGGAGCAGTTATTGGCGGACTGTCGGGATTATGTGGCACGGACAAAGCGGCGGGTGAGTTTTGAATACACCCTGTTGCGTGGGGTCAATGACACCCCGGAGTTAGCCCATCAGCTGGCGAAGTTACTGCGGGGTTTTCAAAGCCATGTGAATTTGATTCCCTACAATCCCATCGCCGATGCGGACTACCAACGCCCCACGATGGAGCAGGTGCAGGCGTTCCAAAGGATTTTGGCAGGGGAGCATATTGCGGTGACGGTGCGGCAAACCCGGGGCTTGTCTGCCCAGGCGGCTTGTGGTCAATTGCGTTCGCTGGTGGGAACAATCGCTAAATGAGTTGTCGCAATCACACGTCAATTGTGCATGAAATTTTATATTTACAAAATCAATTCAACCTCAAGGGTCGCAGGACATCACCCGTCCTGGTTCTGGGGAATTTTTGTTCATAAATTATTGCCTATAGTAATACCAACTGAAAATGGAATAGGGGTCGCAGGGCACCGCCCCGTTCTGGGGGATTTCTGCTCACTAATCAAGTAGGATTACTATATCGTGAAAGTCTTGTGTAGCCAAAAGAATAGTCTCTATTTTCCACGATGTAGCCCCTTCTGATGTAGCTTTCCTCTAGAGCATGGACTGATAACCCTCAGAATGGCTCTTATCTAGTTGCCAATGCTAATAAACGCCCTGTGATAGAAAATATATGTAGAGAGGCAGGATACAACCCTCGATTATCGGTACACCTGAAGACCTTTTAGGAGATGACCATGTGGCATGATCCAATGATCGAGGAACTACATAAAATCCGAGCCGATCGAGATGCTCAATTTAACGGTGATCTAACTGCAATGCTGGAATCTCTTAAAACGATCGAGCAGGAATGGCTATTAAAATTTCCCAAGCTAATGTCAGGGGAGATTCGGGTAAAATCTGCAGAGCAACCGGTGGAGGATGTGCTGTAGTGCCAACCGTCCTATATTTGCGTGGCTGGAGATTTCATTTCTATTCCAACAAAGGAGCAGAACCAATCCACATCCACGCCCAAAAGGGAGAAGCTGAATGCAAATACTGGCTCGATTTGGAACTATATGACATTCGAGAAGCCTATGCTTATAATATGACTAAGCGAGATACTAGAGAGGTGCGTAAAATTATTCTACAAAATTTTGATGAAATTGTGGAAGCTTGGAACACTTATTTTGGAGATCAGCTATGAGTAAACATCACATAGTGCAAAGCCTCATTTTTGACCAAGAGAATATGATTTTAACGGTGGATGGCTCGACCTATCACATTCCCATTGATCGAGCATCCAAACGGCTAGCTCAAGCTACCGAAGCAGAACGAAACTTCTATAAAATTTCCCCATCTGGCTATGGTATCCACTGGTTCACCATTGATGAAGACCTATCCATTGACGGTTTGATTCGCTTAGCTAATAACCTACAACCGCAAAACATATCCCAATGGTGAAAGATATTACTGCCGTAAAACCAATCAAAGACTATCAACTGCATCTGAACTTTGAAGATGGTATAGAGGGCATTGTTGATCTAGCAGAAATTATTAAATTTAGCGGCATCTTTGAACTGCTCCAAGACCTAGCATATTTTACTACTGTTAGAGTCAATCCAGATTTAGGAACCACTTGCTGGGAGAATGGTGCAGACTTCGATCCTGTTGTGCTCTATGCAAAAATCGTTAACCACAACTACCAATAGAGGAAATAAGCGATCGCCGGTTACCCAAGCTGATGTCAGGGAAGATACGGATAAAATCTGCAGAGAAAATGGCGGAGGATGTGATGGGTTACAGTCACACTCATTATACGTCATAGAATTTAAGACTCCTATATTTTAACATCTAAAACTTTGTTGTTGGTGTTCTTTTTTTCTTGTCGTGTAGTAAGATATTGGGGTCTTCAGAACTATAGTGCTATAAATGCGTGTATGGGGCAATCTTATTCAAGTAATGGTAAATTAGTATGAGGGATAAAATTAAGGGTACTCTTAATATGATTAGAACCAAAAGAAAGTTATCTGGCTACAATACTGGTATAACTGAAAACAAAGACTGGGAGCTAAGTTCCGGCGATCCATGCTTAGAGGTTTAACAATGCGCTGTACCCTATGCGGCGGTGGGTTATGAAAAAGGTTGTCATCCAATCCTTCATCCTGGGAATGTCCCTGGGCAGTGCGATTCCTATGGGGGCGTATGACCCGGTGCAATTGGCGCAATTAAAAACCACCAAACAATGCCCGAATTGTGACCTGAGTCGGGCGGATTTGCAGGATCAGGATTTAACTGGAGCGAATTTACAGGGGGCGAATTTGACCAATACCATTTTGGTGTTTACTCGCTTATCCCAAGCTAAGTTGCAGGGTGCCTATTTGGCGGGGGTCAATGCCTACGGGGTGAATTTGCAAAATGCTGATTTAACCGGGGTGAATTTATACGTGGCGAACCTGGTGCGGGGGGAATTGCAGGGCGCTAATTTGACCCAAGCGTTTTTGGGTGGGAGTAATTTATTTGAAGCCCAACTGCAAGGTGCCAATCTCACCCAAGCCCGTTTGCCCTTTAGTAATCTGGGTTTTGCCCAACTGCAAGGGGCGAATCTGAGCGGGGCAGACCTGCGGGCGACCAATTTATTTCACGCCAATCTGACCGGCGCCAACCAACAGGATATGAACCTCACCGGTGCCCATCGGTTCCAAACCCTGGGGTTGCTCAGCCCATGAACGCCCTGGCGGGGTATCAGCGGTTGACGATTCACCCCCAGCAAATTCAGGGGCAACAGGTGCATTTGACCCCGGCGCAAAGCCATTACCTGGGGCGGGTGTTGCGGTTGGCGGTGGGGGATGAATTTATTGCGATGGACGGTCAGGGGCATTGGTGGCGGGCGCAATTGCTCACCCCGACTCTGGCGCAGTTGGGGGAATTACTATCTATTTGGCGGGAACTGCCTGCCCCAATCGCACTGCTGATGGGAATTCCCAAGGGGGATGGGATGGATCAGGTGGTACGGCAGGCGACGGAACTGGGGGTGCGGCAGATTTGGCCGTTGATTACAGAACGAACACAGGTACAACCGGGCCCTGGGCGCATGGAACGGTGGCGGCGGATTGCGGTAGAAGCGGCGGAACAGTCCTGGCGGCAATGGATACCGGCGGTGTTTCCGGCTCAACCTCTGGTCACAGCCCTAGCGCAGGTGGGGGATATGCCCAAATTGGTGTGCGACCCGTCGCCAGAATGCCCGCATCTGGTGACCGTACTGCCCCCGGAACCGACGGCTTTGGCGGTGCTCATTGGGCCAGAGGGGGGGTGGAGTCCGGCGGAAATGGCTTGGTTGCAGACCCAGGGGGGGCAGGTGGTGTCCCTGGGGGGGCGGGTTTTGCGTACCGTCACCGCACCGGTCGTCGCTCTGGCGCTGATTGGGGCATCATGGGAACAGTACCTTTAGCAGGAAGCGTTCATGACCGTCACCTACGCCCAAGAGTGGGATTTATCGGATTTGTACCAGAGCCTAGCGGACCCCCGGCTGGATCAGGATGTGCAGGCGTTGCAGGCGCAGGCGGGGCGGTTTCGGGAGACCTACCGGGGCAGGGTGGCGACGTTGACCCCAGGGGAGGTGCGTGCGGCACTGCAAACCCTGGAATCCCTCTGGGAACGGGTGGGTTATGCCTATGCCTACCCTGCGTTAATGTTTGCGGCAGATACGCAAAATACCCACGCTCGGCAACGGCTGGATCAGGTGATGCAAGCGGCGACCGAGATTGAAAATCAGGTGTTGTTTTTCTCCCTGGAATTGCAACAATTACCGGCGGCGCAGTTAACCAGTCTGAGCCAGGCACCGGACTTGGCGGGCTACCGGCACTATCTGGAACGGCTCCAGTTGACCCAACCCTACCAACTGCCGGAGGCGGTGGAGCAAACCCGCAACCAGGCGAGCTTGACGGGACGACAGGCCTTTATCCAACTGCGTTCTTTGCACCAAGGGGCTTTGACCTACCGCCCGGTGACCACCCCAGAGGGCACAACGGCCACCCTGGAGGCGGAATTGGGGGCTCTGCTGTTTCACGGGGATGCGGACACCCGTTACCAAGCCTACACCAGCATCCGGGAGCGACTGGCGGAACACAATTTACTTTATGGGTACATTTTAAGTACATTGGCGCAGGATCATCGTCTGGAAAACCAACTGCGGGGCTATCCCTCGACCCTGGCGAAGCAATTGCTGGCGGATGAGGTGCCGGAGGCGGTATTTAGGGCGGTGATGGACGGTACCCGGGCGCGCTACGACCTGTTCCAACGGTATTACCGGCGTAAGGGGGAAGCCCTGGGGCAAAAAATCCGCACCTGTGATGTGTTAGCACCCTGGCCGAGCCAACCGCCGGTGGACACTCGGATTGACTACGACCGGGGGATTGCACTGCTCCTGGGGGCGTTGGGGGAATTTAGCGACACCTATCGCCAGCGGGCGGAACAATTTTTCCAAAAGCGGTGGGTGGATGCCCAACTGCGTCCCGGCAAGCAGGGGGGGGCGTTTTGCTCCTATGTGTATGGCAAACACAGTTATTTATTGCTTTCCTATGCGGCGGATTACAATTCCCTGTTTACTCTGGCGCACGAAATGGGGCATGGGTTGCATTTTGCTTGGATTGGGGAGGCGCAGACCTATTTCAACAGCAATCCGCCGATGGTGTTGGCAGAGGTGGCATCGGTGTTTAATGAATTGTTATTGCTGGATTATCTGCTGGAGCGGGCGAGCGACCAACCGCAATTGCAACGGGTGTTGTTGGTGCGTTTGATCGAGGATCAGTTGAATTTAATTTTCCGACAAAGCACGATCAGCCGCCTAGAATTAGCGATTCATGAACGGGCGACCCAGGGCAGTTTTGACCAGGAATTTGTCAATCAAACCTGGATGCAACTTTATCAGGAATTGGGTGGCGATGCGGTGGAGGTACTGCCGGAACATGGGGTGGACTGGGCACGCATCGGGCACATTTTTTTCAAGCCCTATTACTGCTACCAATACACCGCTTCTAGTGTGGTGAGTTTGGCTTGCTATCAGCAGTACCGTCAGCACGGGCGGGACTTTATCCCCGGGTATTTGCAACTGCTGGCCAGCGGCGGTTCCCAGGAGCAGATCGGGGCGTTACAGCAGTACGTGGGGGTGGATTTGACCCAACCGGCAACGATTGACCGGGCCCTGGATACGGTGGCTGGCTTGATTGACCGGCTGGAAGCCTCCCGGTGACCCTGGTAAGCTGGTACTATTCCCAAAGGCTCTGGCGGTTTTGAAAGCGGCAGTCATCACGGAAGAGAGCAAGTTAACCGCCCTGGTACAAGCGGTGGAACAACTGCGGGCGGCCACGACAGCGGAACAGGTCTGGAGCCAAGCGGCCGCCTATCTGGGGCAGGAATTGCAAACCCATCTGGCCAGCGAGGGGCGCACCGGGTCGGTCTGGGTGTGGTTAGCCAGCTACGATGCTGTCCGCAATACCCTGGTGGGCAAAGACGGGGTGGTCCCCAACCCCAAGGAAGAGGGAACCCTCCTGCGGCAACGGTTTGCGGTCACGGCGGGGGATGTGTGGCAACGGGCATTGCAGTCCCCAATGCCCCTGGATATTCCCGACTGGAGCAAGGAGCCGAAGTTGGGGGAATGGGCGAACAAAATGAAACGCCTGCGCCCGGTGGGGGTCACCCTCTGTCCACTGCCGGGGGGAACGGGGGTGGCCTGGTTGGGGATTCCCGATTGGGGAGCCGCCCTGCGCCCGGATGGCAAACTGCGGGTGCGGTTATTTTTAGCGGAAATGGGGCAACAGTTGCACCGGTTGGCGGAACGGCAACAGCACCAGCAGACCCGCCAAGGGGGGGAATTTCTCACCCAGGTGATGCTCAAGTGCCGTCCCCAGAGCAGTTATGAGGAACGCTTGGCACTCATGGCCGAGCAGGTACACCAGGCCCTGGGAGCGGACCAAACCCTGGTGTATGCCTACGACGAACGGGCGAATCACTTTATCCTCAAAACCAGCGCTCCCCGACTGCGGCGGGAGGAAGTGGTACCCCTGGCGATGATCCAAGGCCTGTACCAAAATCTCATGTTGGGGGAATTGGTGGCGATTAACGATGCCAGCCAAGCCGAGCGCATCCCCATCAGTCTCCAGTTTTGGCAACAGTACAATGCCAAGGCGTTGTTAGCCGCCGCCGTCCTCGCTCCCGAATCCAAGCAATTGCTGGGGTTTTATTGTTGCCTGAGCCGTCAGCCCCGGACTTGGGAACCTTTTGATAAATCGGCGCTCCAAGGGGTGGCCCAGTTGGCGGCCATGCTCTCCCCCCTGGCGGAATTGAGCCAAACCCTAGCCCGACTGGAAACGGAGCAAAAGGTCTATTTGGGCGTAGCGCAGGCGATTTACGGGGGGAGTGATTGGCAACAGGCGCTCAAAACCGCCGGTCAAATTTTGGATCAGCATTTGCCGGGGGAACGGTGGTTACTCCTGCACCAAAATCCCGACAGCCGCCATTACGAGATTGTGTACCAAAGCTATAAAAAACGGCCTTTGGTGGGGCCGCTGGCACCTTTGCACGAATTGGATCAGGATTTACTCCGGCAGGGGGGAGTGGTGATCACCGTACCCAACTGGCAAACGGAACTGAAACTGATGACCTGGCGGCAAACCCTGCAAAACCAAGGGGTACAGGCGGTGTTGGCGGCCAATGCGGTGCCGGAGCACAACCCCCACATTCTCCTGGTCTTGACCCAAAGTGAACCCCACTATTGGAGTCCCCGGGATTGCCAGTTTGTCCAGGCACTAGCGCGGCAACTGGGGACGGTGGTGCGCCAATGGTATTTACAACAGTCCTACGAATCCCAAACCCGTTGGTATCGGGCGTTGGTGCGGGGCTTGGAACTCCTGGATCAACCCCTGGCGTTGGTACAACATCTCAGCGCCGCCTTGTCCCTACCGCAGGTGGCCTTGGTGACCTGGACGGCTGAAGCGCAGAGCGGACACGTGATAGCCGCTAATCCCCACCACGATTCCCTCGCCGTCAATGTCCATGACCCCATTCCTGTCCATGAGGACCCCCTCCTGCAACGGGTGATTGCCCAGGCGGAACCTTGGTTACAAAGTGGGGTGGAGTTGGAACCGGTGACCCGCCGTTGGTTGACTGGGGAGGGGATTGACCAGATGCTCGCCCTGCCGATGGGGGAACCTGCCCAGGGGGTGCTGGTGCTGTTGGATACGGCGCAACAAACCTGGCCGCCCGCTTTGATCCAGGTGGTACAGGCGTTGGCGGGTGCGTTGGGGCGGGGACTGACCTGGAACCAACGGGTACAGCACTTGGAGCGGGACTATTTGCACCTGGCGAGTCAAAACTGGCAACGGCAATGGCATTGGCAGGAGTGGGCCGAGGCGGTGGGCCGTCTGACCCCAGAGCAATTCCCGGAGCAATGGCCGGAGAAACAGGCCCAGGCCAGCCATTGGCTCAACCCCGATGCCACCCTGCAGACCCAACCCGTGTCCCTGTCTGGTCTATTGCGCCGAGCCTCCGCCCGCATGAACGACCTGATCAGCCAAAATAAAGTCTGGTTTCGGGTGCATCAATCCGGGTTAGAAAAGGCGCAAATTTTGGGGGATGGGGAACGCTTGGAGCTGATTGTGGCGGAACTCCTGCGGTTTGCCTGCCAACGCTCCCCCCAGGAGGGACGGGTGGATATTTGGTGTCAACTGGTGCAAGACGGGGTGGTGGAAGTGGCGATTACCGACTACGGCCCGATTTTAATGAGTCTTTTAGAACTCCTGCGCCCGGATCAACCCGACCCCCTGGGCAATGGCGTATTAAACTATTCCCCCGCCCGGGAGTTATTCCTGTGTCGGTTCCAGGTGCAACAAATGGGGGGGGATGTATTTTACGAAAAATTGCCCGACAATCGTTTTTCCAGCCGGTTATGGTTACCCCTCGCCCTTTAAGCTGGCAGTGGTTGTTGGGGTTGACCGGGCTGGCGTTGCTGGTCTGGCTGATTGGTCTGGACAATGTACCGCTCCGGGATGTGGATGAAGGGCAAGTGGTGTTGGTGGCACGGGATATTTTTTGCACCGGCAATTGGCTCTTTCCCACCCGCATGGGGGAACCCTATCTGAACAAACCGCCCTTGGTGCATTGGCTCACCGCCCTCAGCTATCACCTGGGGGGGATTACGGACTGGACGAGCCGGTTTCCCGCCGCTGTGGTGAGTAGCTTGGCTGTACCGGGGATGTATCTGCTGGGGCGGCAGGTGTTTGCCAAGGAAGCCACCGCCCGCTGGGCCGCTTTGGTGTTTTTGACCCTCCTGCCGGTGGTGCGGCATGGTCGCCTGGTGATGTTGGATGGCACGGTAGTGACGGGCTTGGTCTTTTTGCTGATGGCCACCGCCTATACCCGTCATGAACCCCGCTGGAGTTGGGGGATGGGATGCCTGCTGGGAATGTTAGCCCTGACTAAGGGCTTAATTGCCGTGCCCTTGGGGGTGATTGCCCTGGCGTTTTTGGCTTGGGAACAGCCCCGCAGTTTCCAGAACTTATCTTTTTGGATGGGTTTACTGCTGGGAATGCTCCCCGGTTTGAGTTGGTTTTTCGCCCAAATGGTTCACTATGGCACCACCTTTGTGCAAGGGCATTTACTCGACCAAAGTCTGGCCCGCACCTGGGAAGTAGTGGGGGGGGAACCGGGGCCGCCTTGGTATTATGTGCAACATTTATTTTTTCACAGTTGGCCCTGGTTGCTTTTTTGGCCGGGGGGATTACTTTTGGCTTGGCGCAAACGTGAGGAATCCTGGGCAAAACTCAGTTTATTGGGCACGGGGATATTTTTAAGCATTATTTCCTTGATGACCACCAAAATCCCCTGGTATGTCATGCCCGTTTATCCCTTTTTGGCGCTGACCGTCGGCGCAAATGTTACCCAAATTTGGCAGAACAAAACCGTACCGCCCCGCTGGTGGCTTTATCTATTTGGGTTTTTAACCGTTGGGGCAACGGGGGCAGGTATTTATTATGGGTTCATGGCAAAACAGGTGGACTTAGGGGGAGTGTTGTTGATTTTGGCAATGACCTTTGGGGGAACTACCTTTTACTTCTGGCAAAAAAAACGGCAATTTTTAGTAATTTTAACCGGCGGATTTTATCTGGCTTTGGTCGCATTTATGGCAACGCCCCACTGGAATTGGGAGTTAAATAATTCGGAATTTGCCGTGAAACCGGTAGCGGCACTCATTCGCCAATTTGTCCCCCCTGGCTATGACGTTTATCTCTCCCGCCATCACAGCCGCAGAACCTTAGATTTTTACAGTGGCAGACGGGTGGAAGCCCATAGCAAAGAAACCCTAGAACGTCTATGGCAAGAGCGAGCGATACACCCATTTATCCTATTAAAAAATCAGGAATTAGACCAAGTGAATTTACCCAACCATCGGGTCTATGGTCAGACGGAACGTTATACCTTAGTCGGCCCAGTTTTAACTCTGCCAGCCCAGGAACATTCCCCCACCTGTCCCTTGCCAAAATTATAAATAAATCTATAGCAATCTTACTTGCTGAACCAGCAAAAATTCCCCAGAATCAAGGATGGGAGCGGTGCCCCTGCGACCCGTGTTCTCAATTCAGTTAACATTGCTATGGAAACTATAAATCTAAAGGGGAATGCGCCCGGTCGTGAGCAACGTATAGCCCGCTGTTAACGCCAACAATGAGAGGAATAATTGCCACAAACTGGTGGGTTGCAGAACCGCTTGACCACTGGCAATGATCAACACAATCGCCACAATAATCGGCAAAAGTCCCCAGCTTTTGGCATCCCTAGGCAGTAAAACCAGCATCAACACCCCAGCGGTGAGGGCAAGCACTGAGCCATCGGCGGCGATACCCCGCCAAAAATAGGGAGAGGCTTGGGTTGTGAAAAAAATGTTTTTCCCCAGGATATAAATGCCCCAGAGGGTCAAACCCAGACCAATTAATCGCAGTAAAAGATTCATGCCTGACAACCGCTGACACGCCCTAGGTTTCTCCAGAGAACAATTCTTTAGTAATATTAAATCTAATCCCACGCCCTGGCAACCCCATGTACATCAATATCTCCCCGCCATTACAAGCCGCCCTTAATAAACGTAGCCAGGAAACCGGTCAGACCCCCGCAGAAATTGTCGCCATTGCCCTGCGGCAGTATTTGGAAATTGACGAAGAAACCCTCTTTCAAACCTCCACGATCGGAGCCTTAGTCGAGGGGGTGTATCGGGGGGATTTAACCATCGCTGAATTGCGAAATTATGGGGATTTTGGTCTGGGTACCTTTAATGATTTGGATGGGGAAATGGTGGTTTTGGATGGACAGGTCTGGCAGTTGCGTTCCGATGGGCGGGCCTACCCGGTGGCGGATGAGGTGAAAACGCCTTTTGCCACGGTGACGTTTTGGCAAGCGGATTGGACAGCGGTGCTGGATCAACCCTTAACCTATGAGGAATTACAGCGTTATCTGGACACCCTTTTACCCTCGGGCAATATCTTTTATGCGATTAAAATTTCCGGGCAATTTCGCTCGGTGCGTACCCGTACCATTGAACGGCAAAATCAACCCACCCGTTTGGTGGAAGCCGCCGCCCGCCAGCCGGTGCATGAATTTTTTGATGTGCAGGGTGATCTGGTAGGTTTTTGGACACCGAGTTACATGAAAACGGTGAATGTACCGGGGTATCATTTTCATTTTTTGAGTGCGGACCGACAACAGGGGGGTCATGTGTTGGATGTGTGTATTGAGCGGGTGGATATTGGCATTGATGATACGCCCCGGTTACGCATGGCATTGCCGGACACCCAGGAATTTTTGGGGGCAAATCTCACCCGGGATACGGAGCAGGAATTGCATCAGGCAGAAAAATAAAAAATCAAGGGATTTGATGGTGTAGATTTTTGGCTATCGTCACCATCCATGCAAGTAACAATTAACCAAAAAATGAACGCAGAAACCAAACAAGAAATATGGTTGATTCTCAAGTTAATTGCCCTCACGGGGGTAATCAGTGCAGGTATTAAAATTTTGGGGCAATTCCTCACCTTGGATACCCCTCCCGCTTGGGTGCCGATTATGGTAATTGGGGGGACGATGGGCGGGGCAGGTTTGCTTTTGGCGTGGCAGTCCTGGCGTGATAACCTCCGGCAAACGTCACGACACAAACCATCTGGGGCTGAGGCACACAGGCCACCCCCACCACCCGAAACAGGGGATTGAGCAAGTTGGCACGGTTGGGGCGATGCTTTTGCCCATCATCAATCAACCAGGAGATGAGAATGGTACGGGCGTGGGTGAAGCCCTGACTCCGGCAAAAACTGGCCTGACCTTCCCACCGACCCTGGGCGTTCAATTCGGTGGCGAACTGGGTGGCCGTAATGTCCTGGGGAATCAGACGTAGGGCGACCTGCTCCATGCCTTTGACCGACCGCAACATCCCTAAGGGTTGCACCTGATTGAGCCAGGTTTGCGCCTCCCGCAGTCCCTTGACCCCCTCCCGGGTGCGTTGGCTGGGTTGCCCCGGCGGTTGCCAGCGTCTGCCCTGGTAATAGGATGCCCAGGCGGTTAGTTGGGCGGCGTAGCGGCGGGGATTTTGTCGCAGTTGATTCAGTTCTGTGAGCATCTCCCGGGCGAGTTTTACCTCCGGTGTGACCCCTTGGGCAAGGGCAGGGGCGCTAACGAAAACGGTGAGGATGCCAATTTTGATACAGTAGAGCCGCAGTAACCCAGCAACCACGATTGGGGAATCCTTCGCCATGCGTCTCTTGGTCAGTAATGATGATGGCATTTTTGCGCCGGGATTGCGTGCCCTGGCGAATACCCTAGCGCAGGCGGGGCATGGGGTGACGGTGGTGGCTCCGGACCGGGAACGCTCGGCTACGGGACATGGTTTGACGCTCCATAAACCCATTCGGGTGGAGCCGGTGACGGGTTTTTTTGACCCTACGGTGACCGCTTGGGCCTGTACGGGCACCCCGGCGGACTGCGTGAAACTGGCTCTGGGACGTTTGTTGACCCATCCCCCGGATTTGGTCGTCTCCGGCATCAACCAGGGGCAAAATCTGGGTACGGATATTCTCTACTCCGGCACGGTATCGGCGGCGATGGAAGGGTTGATCGAAAATATCCCTGGGGTGGCCTTGAGCCTGGCCAGCTATACGGAACCGGAATTTGGAGTTGCCAGCCGGTTTGCCGCCGGGTTGATCCAGCAATTGTCCCAGGAACCCTTGCCCGGGGCGATTTTACTAAATGTGAATATACCAGCGGTGGCCGCCCAGCAGATTGCCGGGGTTTGCCTGACCCGCCAGGGGGTACGCCGCTACACCGACCAATTTGACGAACGGACTGACCCCCGGGGACGCACCTACTATTGGTTGGCGGGGACGGCCATTGAGGATGAACCGGAACCGGATGAGGGCGGGCAGAGCGACCATTGGCCGACGGATGTGGCGACTGTACGAAATCATAAAATTAGCATTACACCATTGCAGTACAATCTCACCCATGCCCCTGGGTTGGCGACCCTGGCGAACTGGTCGGGGTTAAACCAAGGTTTATACTGGCTAAAGGATTGAGGTGTCTGCGGGTGTTCTGGAAAAGTTTGTTCCCTGGCGCACTTGGCTCGGAAACCCCCACCGGCATTGGGGAGCGGGAGTTGTTGGTCAACGAGTTTATCGCCGCCAATGGGGAACGGGTGCAGATTTACTTCAGTACCACCCGGGAGATTGATGTCTATGCCCTGGAAGCCTTGTGCGATGCGGTGGGCTGGGCAAAACGTCCCATTCGCAAGGTGCGTAAAGCCCTGGAATTTAGCTTTTTGGTGGGTTCCCTCTGGCAGGAACGGGGGCAAAATCGGCGGTTGGTGGGCTTTGCTCGGGCAACGTCGGATCATGCCTTCAATGCCACCCTCTGGGATGTGGTCATCCACCCGGAATTTCAGGGGAAGGGCTTGGGGAAAACCCTGATGCGCCAGATGATCCGGGAATTGCGCCGGGAAGAGATTAGCAACATTACCCTGTTTGCCGACCCCCACGTGGTCACCTTTTATGAGGAATTGGGTTTCCACCCCGACCCCGAGGGCATCAAGGGGATGTTTTGGTATCCGAATTAGAGAGATTGCCGCACCCCCATGCCCCCAGAATCCGTGTGGGATTACCCCCGCCCCCCCCGAGTGGAACCGACGGCACACCTGATCGAGGTGTATATCCAAGGGGTGTGTCTCGCCCGCACCCAGAACGCCTATCGGGTTTTGGAAACCAGCCATCCGCCGGTGTACTATCTGCCCCCGGAGGATATTCAAATGCAGTACTTGCGGTTAAATCCCCGCCGGAGTTTTTGTGAATGGAAGGGGTACGCCCATTATTACGATGTGCAGATGGGCAACCAGGTGATCCGGGAGGTGGCCTGGGGCTATGCCCAACCGACAGCGGACTTTCGGGTGATCCAAAACCATTTGGCGTTTTATGCCCAGAAGTGCGACCGGTGCCTGGTGGCGGGGGAGGTGGTCACGCCCCAACCGGGGGAATTTTATGGGGGCTGGATCACGAAGAATCTGGTCGGCCCGTTTAAGGGACAGCCCGGTTCCTGGGGTTGGTAACAATGGGTGACCGAAAACGCTATAATATGCCCTAATCCTGGAATGATTCCTGGTGCGAGTGGGTCGGTTGTTGACCAGTTTTGGGCGATAAGTTTTTACGGTTCCAATCAGCAGTTAGTCAGTACCCATAGTTTTTTGGTGGGTGACTTGAGGGCAAAGGTTGAACCGGATCGTACCAGTGGAAGCCGGGGGACGGGTTCATCCAAGGAGTATGAATGTCTAAACAAATCATTTTGGCAGAGCAACATCGCATCGCCGCTGTTTTTGCCGATGACCAGATTCAAGAACTGGTGGTGGCAACGGGCAATTTGCAGGTGGGAGATGTGTTTTTGGGGGTGGTGGAAAATGTACTGCCGGGGATTGATGCCGCCTTTGTCAATATCGGCGACCCGGAGCGCAACGGGTTTATCCATGTGTCGGATTTGGGACCCCTGCGCCTGAAACGCACGGCCGGGGCGATCACCGAATTGCTCATGCCCCAACAAAAAGTGCTGGTGCAGGTGATGAAGGAGCCGACGGGGAACAAAGGCCCCCGGTTGACGGGCAACATTACCTTGCCGGGGCGGTATTTGGTGTTAATGCCCTACGGACGGGGGGTATTTCTCTCCCAGCGCATCAAAAATGAAAATGAACGGCACCGTCTGCGGGCTTTGGCGGTGTTGATCAAACCGTCCCAGATGGGTCTGCTGGTGCGTACCGAGGCGGAAGGGGTGAGCGAAGAGGCGGTGATGGAGGATTTGGAAAATCTGAAACGCCAATGGGAAAAGATACAGCGGGATGGGGCGATGGCACGTTCGCCGGGACTGCTCAACCGGGACGATGATTTTATCCAAAGGGTTCTGCGGGATTTCTACAGTGCCCAGGTGAATCGCATTGTCACCGATACCGCCGAGGGGGTGAAGCGGGTCAAGCAACAGCTCAGCAATTGGGGGGGGGGCAAACCGCCAGCGGGGGTCTTGGTCGATCACCACCGGGAACCGACCCCGATCCTGGAGTATTTCCGGGTGAATGCGGCGATTCGGGATGCCCTCAAACCCCGGGTGGATTTGCCCAAGGGGGGCTACATCGTCATCGAACCCACGGAAGCCCTGACGGTGATTGATGTGAATTCCGGTTCCTTTACCCGCTCGGCGACGGCGAGGGAAACGGTGTTGTGGACCAATTACGAAGCGGCGACGGAAATTGCCCGCCAACTGCGCCTGCGGAATATCGGCGGGGTGATCATCGTGGACTTTATTGATATGGAGGACCGGCGGGACCAACTGCAACTGCTGGAGCATTTCAGCAAAGCCCTGAAAACGGACAAGGCTCGCCCCCAGATCATCCACCTGTCGGATTTGGGTTTGGTGGAACTGACCCGCAAACGCCAGGGGCAAAACATCTACGAACTCTTCGGTCAGACCTGTCCCACCTGTCATGGTCTCGGTCATTTAGCCCGTCTGCCCGGGCAGGTCGGCAGTGAGGACGCACCCCCCAGCCCCCCCCGGATCGTGATTGGGGAACGCTCGGAAAATTTGGAGGATTTGGGCTTTGCCCCCAGCCCCAACCCGGACTTGGGCTTTGCCACCCCCCTCTACCCCGTCACGCCCCTGGGGGGAAATGACCGGAATGCGCCCAACCGCCGCCGCCCCCGCCGTTATGAGAAACCGACCCCCCGCAGCGAACAGGAAGTGCCGCCTTTTGCCACCCCGTCCTCAGCCAGTCCGGTTCCCTCTGGAGGCAATGGCACCGGGAGCAGTAATGGTCTGCGGGAGGAACCCCTAGAGCGCCAGACCTTCCGCCGTCGCCCGCTCAAACCGACCCCCGCCCAGGTGGTGACCGTGGGCATGACCCCCGCCGAACAAACGGTGTATGCGGAAATGGGGCTTTCGCCGCTTCTGCTGACGGGGCAAACCCATCTCCAGGACGTGGCGGTCGAAGTCTGCTTACCGGAGGAGGTGCCCGTCTCAACCCAGCCGGAATTGCCGATGGCGCTTGCCCCGGAACCCCAACCTGTGGATGAGGGGATGACCCCGCCCACCCCCTTGGTGACCGCTGAAACCGAGGCAACGGATGCAATTGCCATGACTCCGCCCCCGGTCGTAGCCCCTGCCCCGGTAGCATCCCCGACCCCAGATACCCGTCGTCGCCGCCGCCGTTCCGCCAGCCTGGGGGAATCCGCCCTGGCGTTGGGCGATGATCACTCTGCGAGTACCGCCATCTAAACACTATGGGGCGCACCTATCAGGTCACCGCCATCAACCTGCACCTCCAGGGTTTAGGGGAAGCCGACCGGCTGATCACCATCCTCAGCCCAGAGCGGGGAGTGCAACGGGTGGTGGCTGTCGGTGCCCGCAAACCCCAATCCCCCCTAGCCGGACGCACGGGCTTGCTGGTGGTGAACCAGTTGGAACTGCGGGTGGGGCGTTCCCTGGATCGGATTGTCCAGGCGACTCTCCTGCACACCCACCAGGAGCTGGCGCAGGAGTACACCCGCTGGGTGACGGCGCAGTACTTTACCGAATTGGTCTTGGGGCAAGCCCTGGCAAATTTGGCGCAGGGGGAACTGTACCATACCTTCATCGAACTGTTGGCGAGCTTGGGGCATCTGCCCAGTCAGGAACCCTGGGAAATGGTGGTGCGGGGGGTAATGCGCCTGTTAACCTTAGCGGGATTGCAACCCCAGGTGCGCCTCTGTTGCCTGACCGGACAGCCGGTTTCACCCCAGGAACGCTTGGGATTTAGCATTCCTTTGGGGGGGTTGGTGCGTTTACCCTTACCCCCGGATACCCCGCCCTGCCGGGTCCTGCCCGCCGCCCAAGTGCAATTGCTCCAGGCACTGCATAGCCCCCCCCTGCAACCCATCCCGGCTTTTGCCCCCTGGCGCAGTTTGGAACCTCTCCTGCGGGGTTATGCGGAATACCACCTGGAGCGGTGCATCCGTTCCGCCCCCCTGCTGTATAGTACGATCACCCCAGCACCCCAGCAATGTCCATGAATGTGACCCAACCCAAACCGGCAGTAGGCTTGGCGAATCTGTGGTGGAATAGCAATTTCCTGGCACTCTGGTTGGCACAGGTGTTTTCCCAGATTGGGGATAAGGTGTACCTGGTGCTGATGATTGCCCTGCTGGATCAGCAATTTGTTGGTCAGGAAAGCATTACCCCCCTGGTCAGCGGCATCATGGTGGCGTTCACCATCCCGGCGGTGTTGTTCGGCTCCCTGGCGGGGGTGTTTGTGGACCGTTGGCGCAAACAGCGGGTTTTGCTGATCACCAACCTCCTGCGGGGGGGCTTGGTACTGCTGATCATTCCCGGTCTGTGGTTGCAGTGGCAACCCTTGGTGACGTGGGGCTTTCTGCTGGGGATTACCTTTGCCGTGTCCACCTTGACCCAGTTTTTTGCCCCGGCGGAGCAGGCGGTGATTCCCCTGATTGTCCCGGCGGAGCAGTTACTTCCCGCTAATTCCCTCTACACCACCACCATGATGGGGTCCTTGATTTTGGGTTTTGCCCTGGGCGACCCCCTGTTGAGCGTGGCGGCACAGGTTTTGCCCGAGGGGCGGGAATTGTTGGTGGCGACAGCCTATGCTTTGGCGGCGCTGGTGCTGGTGCGGTTGTCCCCCCAGGAACGGCAAACCGAGCAGGGGGTGCAGACTTTGCCCCAGGTGTGGCAGGATTTGCGGGAGGGCTGGTCGGTACTGCGGGAAAAACCCCAGTTGGGCAGGGCGGTGGCGCATTTGGTGGTTCTATACACGGTGTTTGCCGCCTTGGCGGTACTGACCATCCGTTTGGCGGAACAACTCCTGCGCCCGTCCCAGTTTGGTTTTCTATTGGCTGCCGCTGGGGTGGGGGTGGCGGTGGGGGCGCTCCTGCTCAATCTCCTGCGGAGCCGGGGCTGGTCTTACCGGCGGTATAGTGCGGTGGGGTTCCTGGTGATGGCTGGGGCATTGGTGGGGTTGGCGGCGGCGATCCATAGTCTCCCCTGGGCACTGCTGGGGAACCTGACCCTGGGGCTAGGGGCGGCACTGGTGGCTATTCCCCTGCAAACCCTCCTGCAAACCGAAACCCCGGAGGAAGTGCGGGGCAAGGTGTTTGGATTACAAAATAATGCGGTCAACATCGCCCTGAGTTTGCCCCTGGCGGTCACGGGGGTGATTGCCACCCAGGTGGGACTGCCCCAGACGTTTCTGGGTTTGGCGGGGCTGGTGCTGGTGATGGCGGTTTGGCGGGGAAACTAGGATGGCGGACACCTATCCCATTCATCTTTGGCCGCGCCGTTTGCAACAGGCTTTGGATGCCCTACCCCCCGGTGCGCCTCCCCGGCCGGTGCCGGTGGTTGCCCCATGTCGCCGTCCCCGTTGGCCTTGGGGGGTGAGTTTAGCGGTGGTGGTAGCCGTTGGCATCATCGTGGGTGGGGTGGCGGGACTGATGGTGGTCGGGTTGGGGTTGGGGTTGATCGGGGTGGGTTATGCCTGGGAAGCCCAGCAGTATCGTCAACAATACCAGCATTATCAACACCAGCAGGAAATTTATCAACGGCAAAAGCAGGTTTATGAACAATGGTTAAAGGAACATGAATCCGAAGTTCAGCAACTCCGCCAGCCGAAAATCCAACAGGCGTTACAAAAAATGGTGGCCTATCCCGAACCGGCCAAATACCCCAAACCTGGCGTGAGTGAAGCGTATTTTCATTCATTCTTAAATCAATTTTTCCCCGGTATGATTCATGTCAATCTCGCTCTAGGTGACCCGATCAAGACTCAAAAATACCCTTATGAACCGGATTTTGTTTACATAGATGAGGAGCTAAATTTATACCTAGATATTGAGATTGATGAGCCTTATTTTTATGATCAAAAAACCAAGCAGGTCAAACCCCATCATTTTCATGACCAAAAACGGGATGAATTTTTTCTCGCCGCCGGTTGGGTGGTGGTGCGATTTAGCGAATATCAAGTGGTGACCCAACCCCAATCCTGTTGCAAATACATCGCTGAAGTGATTGCCCAGGTGCAACAAACCCCCTTAGATACCCGCTGGGCATTGATTCCTGATTTGGAACCTGAACCTGGTTGGGATGAGAACAAAGCCCGGCAATTGATTCGCCAGCGCGCCCGTTATCATTACTTGAAACAATACTTACCCAAGGATATTTTTCAGGCTCAGAAGGATTACATCCTGCAATTATAAATTCAAGCCCCCACGAACCCCGCATAGCGTTGTGCTACCACCGGCCAATTCACCACCTGCCACCAGGCGTTCAGGTAATCCGCCCGCCGGTTTTGATAATTCAAATAATAAGCGTGTTCCCACACATCATTACCCAAAAGGGGCGTGAATCCCACGCTCACCGGGCTGTCCTGATTCGGGGTGGTCATGATGTGCAACTGACCGGTTTTGTCCGCCACCAACCACACCCAACCACTGCCAAAGACCTGGGTGCCCGCCTCGGTAAACGCCTGCTGAAAGGTTGCTAAATCGCCAAAATGCTTCGCTAAAGCGGTTGCCAATGCCCCGGTGGGCGCACCCATCTGCGGCGGTCGCATACTCTCCCAAAACAGACTGTGATTGTAATGCCCGCCCCCGTGATTCCGCACCGCTGTCCGAATGTCCGCTGGTATTGCGTCTAAATTTTGTAATAACTGTTCTACGGGTTTTCCCCTCAGTTCGGGATGTTTGGCAATCGCCGCATTCAGGGCTTTGACATAGGCTGTATGGTGTTTGTCGTGGTGGAACCTCATGGTGCGCTGGTCAATCACCGGTTCCAGGGCATCGTAGGCGTAGGGCAACGGCGGTACGGTGAACACTGCAAGTTCCACCTGAGTCGTGTCCGCCCCGGCGGGTTTTGCGCCTAAACTCCCCAAACAGGTCAACGCCAATCCCCCCCAAAGCACCTGCCGTCGGTTTAACATCACGACCCCTCCAGCCCATCAGCACCCATTGTAACCAGAGCCATTCGTTAAATTCCTTGAAGATTCCTGACGGAATGTCCGGCACCCGCCTGGGAGTGCTATAGACTGGGATGCTAGAAACCTGACTGCGGAGCAACTCGGTTATGTCCCACGCTGTAAAAATCTACGATACCTGCATCGGCTGTACTCAGTGTGTCCGTGCCTGCCCCCTGGATGTGCTGGAAATGGTGCCCTGGGATGGATGTAAAGCGGGGCAAATTGCCTCGGCTCCCCGCACGGAGGACTGTGTGGGTTGCAAACGCTGTGAAACCGCCTGCCCGACGGACTTTTTGAGCATTCGGGTCTATCTGGGAGCCGAAACCACCCGCAGTATGGGACTCGCCTATTAGCCCGTTTCGGGGGTATGGTTGGCAATTCCCTGTCCATACCCTCATGCCCACCTAAGGGATGGGGACATCCATCAGGCGGGGATTAATAAAAAATTAAAAAATTGGGAACGGGTGGTCGCCGGAGTACTTCTGCCTGCATATTCCTGCATATCCATTCGGCGGAACGGTCAAACCGACAACAAAAAAAATTTACGTCCCATGTCGTCCCTGTTCCGGGGCGGTTATCCGCCACCAACCCTCCCAGGGACAGGTTACGATATTACTATCTGCACAACCGGCTCAGGGCGGGGAAAGACTATGTTTGAACGTTTCACAGAAAAAGCCATCAAAGTGATCATGCTTGCCCAGGAGGAGGCTCGTCGCCTGGGGCACAACTTTGTGGGCACCGAACAAATCCTATTGGGGCTGATCGGCGAGGGCACCGGGGTCGCCGCCAAGGTATTGAAATCGATGGGGGTCAACCTCAAGGATGCCCGGATTGAGGTGGAAAAGATCATTGGGCGGGGTTCGGGCTTCGTAGCGGTGGAAATCCCCTTCACGCCGCGGGCGAAACGGGTCTTGGAGCTTTCTTTGGAAGAGGCGCGGCAGTTGGGGCACAATTACATCGGCACGGAACACCTCCTGCTGGGGCTGATCCGGGAAGGGGAAGGGGTCGCCGCCCGGGTGTTGGAAAATCTGGGGGTTGACCTGTCCAAAGTCCGTACCCAGGTGATTCGGATGCTGGGGGAAACGGCGGAAGTGACCGCTGGCGGTGGGGGTGGGCGCACCAAAACCCCAACCCTGGACGAATTTGGTACCAATTTGACCCAGATGGCGGCTGAGGGCAAGCTCGACCCGGTGGTGGGGCGGCAAACGGAAATTGAACGGGTGATCCAGATTCTGGGGCGGCGCACCAAGAATAACCCGGTTTTGATCGGGGAACCGGGGGTGGGCAAGACCGCCATTGCCGAGGGTTTGGCACAACGAATTGCCAACCGGGATGTGCCGGATATTTTGGAAGACAAGCGGGTGGTGACCCTGGACATTGGCTTGCTGGTGGCGGGCACCAAGTACCGGGGGGAATTTGAGGAACGGTTGAAAAAAATCATGGACGAGATTCGCCAGGCGGGGAATGTGATCCTGGTGATTGATGAAGTCCATACCCTGATCGGGGCGGGAGCCGCTGAGGGGGCGATTGATGCCGCCAACATTCTCAAACCGGCGTTGGCACGGGGGGAATTGCAGTGCATCGGGGCGACCACCTTGGATGAATACCGCAAGCACATCGAACGGGATGCGGCGTTGGAGCGGCGGTTCCAGCCGGTGATGGTGGGTGAGCCGTCCGTGGAGGAAACGATTGAAATTCTGTTTGGTCTGCGGGAGCGGTACGAACAGCACCACAAGCTCAAGATTACGGATGAGGCACTGCGGGCGGCGGCGAAATTGGCGGATCGCTACATTTCCGACCGGTATTTGCCGGACAAAGCCATTGACCTGATGGACGAGGCGGGTTCCCGGGTGCGGTTGATCAATTCCCAATTGCCCCCGGCGGCGAAGGAATTGGACAAGGAACTGCGCCAAATTCTGCGCCAAAAGGACGATGCGGTGCGGAGCCAGGACTTTGAGCGGGCCGGGGAACTGCGGGACCGGGAGATTGAAATCAAAGCCCAGATTCGTGCCATTGCCCAAAGCAAGAAGCATGAGGCGCAAAACGGCAGTGGGGACAGTCCGATGGTGACGGAGGAGGACATTGCCCAGATTGTGGCTTCCTGGACGGGCATCCCGGTGAGCAAGCTGACCGAAACCGAGTCCGAGCGGTTGCTCCAGATGGAGGACACCCTCCACCAGCGGATTGTGGGGCAAGAGGAGGCGGTGCGGGCGATTTCCCGGGCAGTACGTCGGGCACGGGTGGGGCTGAAAAATCCCAATCGTCCGATTGCCAGTTTTGTCTTCTCTGGACCCACGGGGGTCGGGAAAACCGAGTTGACCAAGGCGCTGGCGGCTTACTTCTTTGGTTCCGAGGATGCCATGATCCGCTTGGATATGTCCGAGTACATGGAGCGGCACACGGTTTCCAAGTTGATCGGTTCGCCGCCGGGGTATGTGGGGTACAACGAGGGCGGGCAGTTGACCGAAGCGGTGCGCCGTCGTCCCTACACGGTGGTGTTGTTTGACGAAATCGAAAAAGCCCACCCGGATGTGTTTAACCTGCTGTTGCAAATCCTGGAGGATGGGCGGTTGACCGATGCCAAGGGGCGGACGGTGGATTTCAAAAACACCCTCTTGGTGATGACTTCCAACATCGGCTCCAAGGTGATCGAAAAAGGTGGGGGTGGTCTGGGGTTTGAATTCAGCGAAAACCAGGCGGATTCCCAGTACAACCGGATTCGTTCCCTAGTGAATGAGGAGTTAAAGCAGTACTTCCGCCCCGAATTTTTGAACCGGATTGATGAGATCATCGTCTTCCGGCAGCTGACCAAGGAGGAGGTGAAGCAGATTGCCGACATTCTGCTCAAGGAGGTGTTTGGGCGCATGGCTGAGCAAGGGATTACCCTGCAGGTGACGGAGGCGTTCAAGGACCGTCTGGTGGAAGAAGGCTACAACCCCTCCTACGGGGCACGTCCTTTGCGGCGAGCCATCATGCGCCTGCTGGAAGATTCCCTGGCGGAGGAAGTCCTGTCGGGACGGATTCGGGAGGGGGATACGGCGACGGTGGATGTGGACAGCGAAACCGGTCAGGTGCGGGTGATTGCGGAAACCAAACGGGAATTGCTCCCCCAAGCCGCCAATTAGTTGCGTTAATTCACTGAGAAATTTCCTCCCCTTTGCCCTGCCCAAACTCTTTGGGTGGGGTTATTTTTTGGCGTGTGAATTAATCTAATTGCACCCGTCCTGAATTGCTCCCAAGGGTACAACCCCCGTTTTTTTAGGAATCAATGGGGTTTTAGAGAGATGATTCGGGTTAACGATGCGGGAATTTTAAGGAATTTCATGGGCGAAACTTTGCACCCGCACAAACTGAAAGGGTCCGGCAATCGCACCCCAAACTTGTGCATCGGTTTCCGGGTCTCGCCCCCGGTCTAAACTAATAAATTCCTGGGCATTAATCGTAAATTCGCTATCCAAATAGGTTTTTTTGCCCCGCCGTTCCACAAAACATTGTTTGCCAGGGGCGACCCGTCCGTGAAAACTTTGACCATCCCAAGTGACGATCATATTACATCCCGGCAGGGGCGTCAGTTGCTCAGCCGTCAGGGAAGCCAGCCTTTTTTGGTCACGGGAAGCACCGTAGAATTGGGCTTCATTTTGGACGTAATAATTCTCAATTTCCAGGTGATCATTTACCGTGATCAGCTTCAGAACTCTAACCCGATAGGGGCTATGGAGTTCATAATCATAGGCTTGTTCCACATATAAACTAAATCCATTCAAAAGTGACCAGGGTAAGGGGCGCATACAGACCCGAATATGGGCAAAAAAAGGCGGATTTTCTAGGGCTTGTGCCTGATTGCTAAAGTCGGCGGCTAACCAACGGGCTAGGGTTTTTTGATCGGTGGCGTGGGTCATAGCCTCACATGAATTAACATGGTAAATAAAATGCCATTTTACTAATTGTACGGTCTGGGGGCACGAAACGAGTGATTCAAAGCGATGGTTGGCGGTTTTGGTTGGGCTGGTTGGCAATTCTATTGGTGTTGAGCAGTCTGGGCTTGGGCTGGTTGGTGCGGGGGTTATCCCTGCTCCTGCTTTTGGTGATTCTCACCCCGACCCTGTTGACCCTGGGCATCCGCTGGTGGTTGGGGCGTAACATCGTCACGGGAGCTTGCCCGGTGTGTGGCTTCAGTTTGCAAGGGTTAGCCAACAGCCAGACCCAATGCCCCAACTGTGGGGAACGCCTCCAGGTCACGGGGGGGAAATTTACCCGCCTCACGCCGCCCGGAATCGTAGATGTGGAAGCCGTAGAAGTGCCCGAATCCAAAAATTAAATAAAATTTATTACAACTTCTTACAACCAGCCGCAATCATGTCCCTCACTGCCCTCCGTACCGCCCAACTGCAAGCCGGTGCCCAGTTCCATCCCGACGGCTATCCCCTCCGCTTTGGTCAGGAACCGCCCCCGCCAGCCCTGCTGGACACGGGAATGATACTTTTTGACCGCACCCACTGGGGTCGCCTGCGTTTACAAGGGGCGGATCGGATACGTTATCTGCACAACCAAAGTACAAACGATATACAATCCCTGCGGGTGGGGCAAGGGTGTGATACGGTGTTGGTCAATTCCACCGGGCGTACTTTAGATTTAACCACTGTGTATGTGGAACCGGAATGGCTGACGTTGATTACCTCGCCCGCATCCCATAGTTCGATGCACCAATGGTTAGAAAAATACATTTTCTTTGCGGATCAAGTCACGATTCACGACCAACGGGAAACCACTGCCATGTTTACCCTGATGGGGGCGGCAAGTCATGGATTAATTGCTCAATTAGGGGCAGGACATTTGGCAACGCAACCAATCGGAACCCATGCTTATATTCATTGGCAAGAAACAGCTCAAGAAACGTCTATTTTGATTGCCAATGGCACGGGTTTATTGAACCCTGATTATACATTCATTGTACCGATAGAATCTGCGGTGAGTCTGTGGCAATGGCTGTTAGCGCAAGGGGCAATGCCTTGGGGGGATCAGGCTTGGGAATGGTTGCGCATTCAGCAGGGACGACCGGCGGTGGGGGCAGAATTGACCACGGATTATAACCCTTTGGAAGCGGGATTATGGCACGATATTTCCTTTAGTAAAGGGTGTTATATCGGTCAAGAAACCATCGCCCGCTTGAATACTTATCAAGGGGTCAAACAACAGTTATGGGGCTTAAAATTAACCGCTCCTGCTACTCCGGGAACCCCCATTCACATTGGCGAGGAAAAAGTGGGGGTGCTGACCAGTTATACCTATTATAGCTAAGCAGGTAAAGGTTGGCATATGGAGCAGATGACTGAATCTATAAGATCATGAAGATTTTGGGTTGTAGATGTCATGGTTTTTCTAACT
>Ga0209018_1000686_pt1 | contig 30339 bp, 42 predicted proteins | sample YNPBryBLVA2012_FD_185814 | JGI IMG/M metagenome (GOLD analysis project Ga0209018, IMG submission 185814) | Anoxygenic and chlorotrophic microbial mat microbial communities from Yellowstone National Park, USA - YNP Bryant BLVA 2012 (SPAdes)... ...
GATCACGCCGATCGCGATCGAGAAGCAGCTGCGGTTTGCGATCCGGGAAGGCGGCCACACCGTCGGCGCCGGTGTCGTCACCGAAATCCTGGAGTGACCAATGAACACCACGCAAGCGCAGTACCAGAAGATCCGCATCAAGATGAAGAGCTATGACCACATGATTCTTGACAAGGCCGTCAAGAAGATCGTTGAAACGGTGCACCGCACGGGAGCGCACGTCTCCGGTCCGGTGCTGCTGCCGGTCAAGATCCGCAAGTACACCGTCAATCGCTCGCCGCACGTTGACAAAAAATCGCGCGAGCAGTTTGAGATGCGTATTCACAAGCGCCTGATTGACATCCTTGATCCGACCGTGACCACGGTGGAGGAGTTGATGAAGCTCCAGATTCCGTCGGGCATCGAAGTCGAGATCAAGATGGTGTGATCGAGCGTTTCAAGGAGCCACGAGCATGATGCAGGGCATTATCGGAGAGAAAATGGGCATGACCCGGCTCTACGGAGCCGACCACCGGATCCGCGCCGTAACCGTGATCCGAGTGCGCCCTAACCGTGTCCTTCAGGCCAAAACAGAGCAGACCGATGGATACGCCGCGGTGCAGCTGGGCATGGGGATGCGCAAGGTGCGCAATGTCCCCCGGGCGCTGCTCGGCCACGTGCGCAAGGCCGGTCCGGGCCCGGTGCCGTGGGCGATCCGGGAGCTCCCGGCGGATAACCCCATAGAACATAAGGCCGGCGATACGGTAACCGTGTCGATTTTCGCCGAGAACGACCTCGTTGATGTCCAGGGCCTCACCAAGGGTCGGGGATACGCCGGGGTTGTCAAGCGCTGGGATTTCGGCGGCGGTCCGCGAACCCATGGGCAGTCGGACCGTACCCGTGCCCCAGGCGCTATCGGTTCACAGCGTCCCCAAAGGGTCATCAAGGGAACTAAAATGGCGGGGCACTACGGTGCAGAGACGGTGACCATGAAGAACCTCCGCGTCATCAGAGTGGACCAGGAGAAGAACCTCCTGCTCGTCCACGGGGCCGTTCCCGGTCCGAAAAACGCGATCCTGCTCATACGCAAGACCGGTCGTTCCGCAGCACCGATTGCGGAGCAGAAGCCAACCGCCGCCAAGAAGGCGAAGAAATAACAACGGGGAACCACCATGGACAGCCTTGATGTACGCGACATAGCGACCGGCGGAACGATTGAGTCCGTCGCGATACCCGAGAACATCCGTAAATACTTGGACTACAAAAAAGCGGCGGCATTGCTGCATGAGGTCGTCGTTGCGCACCAGGCGAACCAGCGACAGGGAACGCACGCAACCAAGACACGAGCGGAAGTACGCGGAGGCGGCAGGAAACCGTGGCGCCAGAAACATACCGGCCGGGCCCGACAAGGATCCATCCGCTCGCCGCTATTCCGCAAAGGGGGGGGTGTGTTCGGTCCCAAACCGCGCGATTACTACCAGGCGCTCCCGGCCAACAAGAAACGCACGGCCAAATACGTTGCCCTCGCGCAGCGTGTCAAGAATGGAGACATGCTGGTGGTGAACCGTCTCGGAGTCGAGCAGCCCAAGACGCGTGAGTTTGCCCGAATCCTCAGCACGCTGTCTTTGAACGGCAAACGCATACTGCTGGTAGCCCAAACATTCGACGAAAACATACGCCGCGCCTCGCGCAATATATCTCGAGCAGGCTTGGCGCGGGTCGCAGACCTCAATGCGTACGACATTATGAACTGTGTCAAACTCGTCATAACCAAAGAGGCGCTCCAATGTCTGTAGACATCACCCGCATCATCCGACGACCCATCGTCACCGAGAAGACGACGAGGCTCAAGGGGAATGACGCCTACGCCTTCGAAGTTGACCCGAACGCCAACAAGCAACAGATCGCACAGGCGGTGGAAACACTGTTCAAAGTGAAAGTGCAGAGCGTCAACACGACCATGATCAAGGGCAAGCTTCGTCGCACCGGCAAGTTCGCCGGTTTCCGGCCGGACTGGAAGAAAGCGTATGTCAGGCTTGAAAAGGGCCAGACTATCAAGATGCTCGAGGAGCTTAAATAGGAGCCTGCCATGCCCATCAAAACATTCAAACCATACACGGTGACGCGACGGGCTATTACGGTCGAAGACTACTCCGACATCACCAAACGCCGTCCAGAGAAGAGTCTAGTCGAGCCGCTGCGGAAAAGAGGCGGCCGCAACAACACCGGCACCCTCACCGTCCGACACCAGGGACGGGGAAACAAGCGGTTCTACCGTGTGGTGGACTTCAAGCGGGACAAGTACGACATGCCCGGGGTGATCACGTCAATCGAATACGACCCGAACCGTTCCAGCCGCATATCGCTGGTGCAGTACCAGGACGGCGAGAAACGCTACATCCTGCAGCCCCTGGGACTCAAAGTCGGCGACACGGTCCTCAGCAGCAGAGAGCCGATCGACCAGAACATCGGGAACGCCATGCCCCTGCGACATATCCAGGTTGGAGCTATGGTGCACAACATCGAACTTCTCAAGGGACAGGGAGGGAAGATGTGCCGTGCGGCCGGGACCAGTGCCCAAGTGCTGGCGAAAGAAGGCGATTATGCGCACCTGCGCATGAAGTCGGGCGAGGTGAGACTGGTCGGAATAGACTGCATGGCGACCATCGGTCAGGTAGGTAATATAGAGCATGAAAACGTGACACTCGGCAAAGCAGGCCGCAGCTGGCACCGTGGCATACGCCCGACGGTGCGCGGCACGGCGATGAACGCCGTGGATCATCCGCACGGCGGCGGTCGCGGGCGCTCGAAGGGCGGAAACATCCCGCAATCGCCGACCGGTGTCCCGGCCAAAGGCTACAAGACACGACGCAAACGCAACGTGTGGAATCAGTTCATCGTAACACGACGTCCGTAGCGATAATAACAGGATAAACGAGGAACCCATGACACGCTCGTTGAAAAAAGGGCCGTACGTAGACGCGAAGGTCTTCAAGAAAGTTCAGAAGATCACGCAGACGGGAGACAAGAAAGTTATCAAGACCTGGGCGCGAGACTGCTCGGTCATCCCCGAGTTCATTGGTTTCACATTTCTCGTTCATAATGGAAGGAAGTTTGTTCCGGTGGTCATCACCGAGCAGATGGTCGGCCATAAATTGGGGGAGTTTTCCCCCACGCGCTTGTTCCGAGGACACGGCGCGGCGCACACCAAGGAAGCGGCCGAACTGACGTGATTCTGGGCGGCATCGCACCGGCGAACCACACACGACTAAGGGAGCAAGGCAATGCAAGGCAAATGTGACTCGCGGTACCTGCGGCACGCACCTCGCAAGGTGGCGCAGGTGCTCAAGATCATTCGCGGCAGAACAGTCTCGGACGCCATGCAGATTCTCGGCAACACGGGGAAATCATGTTCGGACGCGATACGGAAGGCATTAGCCAGCGCATTGGCAAATGCCAACGGTGCAAAATCGCCCGAACGGTTCCGTGTAGCCCAATGCTACGTGAATCGCGGCCCATTCATGAAACGTATGATGCCGCGAGCTCGTGGTTCCGCAGCGATGTTTACGCGGAAGACCTCGCACATCACCGTCGTGGTGAGCGACGAGCACCACACCGCTTAAGAGGAGAAACGCCGTATATGGGACAGAAAGTTCCGCCGCTTGCCAACCGCGTGGGATACATCGAGGACTGGGGGTCTCGCTGGTTCGACCTCAAGAACGCACCTGAGTACGTCGAACAGGACTTCCACATCCGCAGCTACATCAAGGAAAAGTTCCGGAACGCCATTATCACGCGGGTGGGTATCGAGCGCACCGGAAAGCAGTTGATCGTGGATATCAACACCGTGCGCCCGGGCATCATCATCGGTCGCGGCGGCGAAAACATCGGTGTCTTGACCCGTCACATTGAAAAGCTGACCGGAATGGAGAAGGTTTCCATCAAGGTGACCGAGGTGAAGCAGCCGGCGCTCAATGCACAGGCAACAGCGGAGTTCATCGCGCTGTGGATGGAAAAGAACATGAACTACCGCCGGGTACTCAAGAACTCGATCACCAAGTCTCTGGATGCAGGTGCCCTGGGAGTCAAGATCCGCATCAGCGGACGTCTGGGAGGGGTGGAAATCGCTCGCAGCGAATGGTACCGTGAGGGGCGCATCCCGTCGAATACCTTCCGAGCGGTCATCAGCTACGGATTTGCAGAAGCTCTGATCAAGAAAGGGAAGATTGGTATCAAGGTCTGGATTTTCCTTCGGGAGCTCATGACAGACCAGGATCGAGAACTGGCCCGCAGCGGGAGACTCCATGAGGTGATCTCGGGACGGCGGCGTTCAGCAGCGGAGGAGAACTGACATGCTCATGCCCAGCAGGGTCAAATACCGAAAGACGCATTTGAATCGGAGCAGAGGTATCAGCAAGGGTGCACTGGAACTGCACTTCGGAGACTACGGCATCCGGACACTGGAAACAGCTTACATCACCGCCGCTCAGATCGAAGCATCGCGACTGACCGTCACGCGATTCATGAAAACAGGCGGCAAACTCTGGATCCGGATGTTCCCGGACTTATCTATTACCAAGAAACCGCAGGAGACCCGCATGGGGAAAGGGAAAGGTGATCCTTCGCACTGGGTGGCCCGGGTGAAGAAAGGTCGCATCCTCATGGAAATCGAAGGACTCAGCGATGCCGATTCACGCGAGGCGCTTCGCCAGGTATCATTCAAGCTGCCGGTCAAAACGAAGCTCGTGACGAGGCACGACGGCATATGAAACAGAAGGCATGGGAAGAACTCAGAAATTCGAGTCTTGAAGAACTGAACGCACGGCTCTCCGATGCGGAGAAGAAGCTGTTTGAACTGCGGTTTAAACACAGCGTCGTACCGCTCAAGAATCCGCTGGAGCTGCGGACGCTGCGCCGCGATATCGCCCGGATGAAACAGCTGGTTGCCGGCAAGCGGCGCCAGACCGCGGGCGCACAGTGACGGGAGACGCGCCATGAAACAACGAAAGACCGGTACGGTTGTCTCGGATAAGATGAACAAGACGAGGGTGGTGCGCGTCGAGCGCATGTACGTGCACCCGAAGTACAAGAAGCGCATCATGTTGGGGCGCAACTACTATGCGCACGATGAAGAAAATACCTCCAAAGTCGGAAACAAAGTCGTCATTGAACTGACACGTCCGCTTTCGCGCTTAAAGCGCTGGAGGATAGTGGAGATCGCCCAATGATCCAGAAACGTTCAATGCTCAACGTAGCTGACAACACCGGCGTACGCAAAGTCATGTGCATACAGCCGTTCGGCCAGAACAAACGCTACGGAATCGTCGGAGACGTCATTCGCGCATCCGTCAAGGAGGCCAGCGCGGATGCCGTCATCAGGAAAGGCGAGGTGGTGAAGGCGGTGGTTGTGCGCACCCGTAAGCAGGTGCCGCGTCCAGACGGCTCATACCTCCGCTTTGACGACAACGCCTGTGTCATTATAGACGATAACAACGATCCGAGGGGGACGCGCGTCTTCGGGCCCGTAGTGCGTGAGCTCAGGGAGCGGCGGTTCCTCAAGATCATTTCGCTCGCGCCGGAGGTGGTGTAACCCATGCATATCAGGAAAAAGGACACCGTCCTGGTCATCGCCGGCAAGGACAAAGGCAAGAAAGGTGAAGTTCTGCGCGCGAACACGAAAAATAATACGGTGGTCGTATCGAAGGTCAACATAGCCAAAAAACACGCCAAGCCGACCGGAACGACCCCGGGCGGTATCAAGGAGATTGAGCGGCCGCTGCCGATTTCCAAGGTGATGGTGATCTGTCCCAAGTGCGGAAAACCGACGCGGGTGTCCGTTGCGGTGTCAGCGGATGGCACCAAGACGAGGATCTGCAAGAAATGCGGGGAGATGGTGCTATGAGCGCACACGCGATGCCACGCCTGAAGGAGACCTATCGCACGCGAATCGTGCCGGAGCTCATGAAAAAGTTCGCATACGCGAACCCGATGATGGTTCCGCGCTTGACAAAAATCGTCATCACCATGAGCGTCAACGAGACGCGGGACAACATCAAGGCGATGGATGCCGCGGCGGACGAACTGGCGGCGATCACCGGGCAGAAGCCGCAGCTGCGCCGCGCCAAGAAGGCCATCTCCAATTTCAAGTTGCGCAAAGGGCTGCCGATCGCGCTGCGGGTGACCCTGCGCAACGAGCGCATGTACGAATTCCTGGACCGCCTGGTGTTCATTGCGCTGCCGAAGATACGGGATTTCAAAGGGATCAGCAGCAAGGCATTCGACGGCAGAGGCAACTACAATCTCGGCCTTGCGGAACAGTACATTTTCCCCGAGACCAACATTGAAAAGTCAGAACACGTCCGCGGCATGAACATCACGTTCGTCACTACGGCGAAGACCGACGGCGAGGCGCGGGAACTCCTCGCCAGCCTCGGCCTACCGTTCGCAAAGTGACGGCTGCGTACCATACGAGGGAGACCTGACATGGCGACGACAGCGGATCTCGCGAAGATGCGCAAAGTGCCCAAGTACGCGATACAGTACCGAAACCGGTGCAGGCTGTGCGGCCGCCCGCGCGGCTTCATTCGCGACTTGGGATTGTGCCGGGTGTGTTTCCGGAAACTGGCGCACCAGGGCGAACTTCCCGGTATACGAAAATCGAGCTGGTAGTCACAGCACCCTGACATCCAAGGAGCATTGATCAATGAGTAGCGACCCGATCGCTGACATGCTGACGACCATACGGAATGCAACCATGGTCTACCATGATAAGGTTGACGTGCCGTACTCCAAGATAAAAGCGGAGATCGCACGCATCCTGAAGGAAGAGGGTTTCATTTCAAATTTCAAGAAGATCGAGTCGCCCAACCGGAACTTCCTCCGCATTTACCTGAAATACGGGCCAAACAAAGAGCAGGTGATCCGTTCAATCGCCCGCGTGTCGCGGCCGGGATGCCGTATCTACGCCGGCTATGAGGAGCTGCCGCGCACCGGCGACATGACCGTATACATCGTCTCGACGCCGAAAGGGATCGTGACCGATCGTGTCGCTCGGAAGAACAAGACCGGCGGCGAAATCGTTTGCAAGGTATTCTGAGGCACTGCGAGGAACAATATGAGCAAACTGGCAAAAAAACCGATCCCAATTCCGCACAACGTCGAAATAACGGTGAACGACGCTGAAGCGGTTGTCAAGGGACCGAAGGGAACGTTGAAAATGCCCCTGCGTCACACTGCGAACGTTGCGATCCGCCGGGAAGGGCAGAACCTGTTTGTCGATCGGATCACAGAGAATCGTGAGGGACGGATGTACCAGGGACTCTGCTTTGCCTTGCTCAAGAATATGGTCATCGGGGTCACTGAAGGCTACACCCGTGTGCTGGAGATTGTCGGTGTAGGTTATTCGGCCCAGCTGCAAGGAGACAAGCTTGTCCTGAAACTGGGATTCTCGCACCCGTACACCTTTGTGCTGCCACCGGGAATCAAGGCTGCGGTCGACGGCAAAGGAATGGAGATCACCATTACCGGGAATGACAAGTACCTCGTCGGCGAAACTGCCGCCAACATCCGTGCGATCAAACCCCCGGAACCTTACAAGGGAACCGGCATCAAGTACAAGGACGAACGCATCATTCGCAAACTCGGCAAGGCGGCTCTCGCGGGCGCCGGCGCCGGGGCGAAAAAGTAACCGCTTCGGAGTGTTTCCATGAATATCAAAGAATCCATGCAGCCGCAACTGCGCAAGGTCAAGAGAGCCGAACGGATCCGTGAGCGTGTGCGGGGCAGCGCCGAACGGCCGCGCCTGTCGGTATATCGAAGCCTTCGGCATCTCCACGTTCAGATCATCGATGACGACGCTGGCAGAACGTTGTTGAGCTGTTCCACCGTCGGCAAGGATATCAGAGACCGCATATCCAAGAAGAAAAAGAACGAACAGGCGAAGATGGTCGGGGAAGCGCTCGCGAGCAAGGCGAAGAGCGCCGGGATCACCAAGATTGTTTTCGACAGGAACGGCCGGCGGTACATCGGCCGCATCAAGGCGCTGGCCGATGCGCTGCGCGCCGGAGGTTTGGAGTTCTGATCATGGAAACTGAAAACAAGGTCAATCACATCCCGGAACAAGAGACTGCAGCGGCGCTCGCGGATCCGGCCGTCGTCGGACCATACTCTTCAGACCAGGGATTCGAGAACGAACCGGAACTTGTGGACGAAGCTGCTTTTGAAAAGACGGTGGTGGAAATCAAACGCGTCACCAAGGTTGTCAAAGGCGGCAAGAAGCTTTCGTTCACCGCGCTGGTCGTTGTCGGCAACAAGCGGGGGCAAGTCGGCTACGCACTGGGCAAAGCGAAGGACGTGCCTTCGGCAATTGACAAGGCGGGTCGGCGCGCGATGAAGGCGCTGGTCAAGGTTCCCATCGTCGGGACGAGCATTCCGCACATGGTGCAAGAGCGTTTCGGTGCAACACGCGTCATGCTGAAACCCGCTCGACCGGGGACCGGGGTTATCGCCGGGACGACGCTGCGTGCACTTCTCGACGCAGCCGGCATCGCCGACGTCTTGACAAAAATCATCGGTTCCAGCAACCCGCACAACGTCATCCAGGCTGCGATCGCCGGCATCCGCAAGATGCGCACACGCGAGGAAATCGCGGCGTTGCGACAGTAATCATCCCAGGAGATGAAGCCATGGCAATAACACTGTCCACCATCAAACCGGCGCCGGGCGCGCGTCACCGCAGCAAGCGGCTCGGCTGTGGCGAAGGCTCAGGCCACGGCGGCAGCGGTTCAACTCGGGGCATGAAAGGCCAGCGTTCGCGATCCGGAGAAGGTGTCCGACCCGGATTTGAAGGCGGGCAGATGCCGCTGATGCGCCGTATTCCCAAGCGCGGTTTTTCCAATGTGCGGTTTTCATCGCGGATGCAGGAAGTCCGCCTGTCGGAGATCCTGCGCCTAACACCGGCGGATGTGTCGACGGTGGACTTGGCGCTGCTCAAGAGACTCGGTCTCATCGGATCGCTCAAGCACCCGGTGAAAGTCATCGGCGGCACTGTGGCGGTGAACCGCGCCTTGACGGTATCGGCCCATGCATGCTCGAAGTCAGTTGCCGAAGCCCTCTCGAAGGCTGGTGGAAAGTATGTTCAACTCGATCGGTAACATCTTTCGTATCGAAGAATTGAAGCGCAAGGTGCTCTTCACGCTCGCGATCCTTGCGGCGTACCGCATCGGCATCGCCATACCGTTGCCCGGGGCGAATCCCAATGCATTGAAGGCGATTTTCAATAATCCCAACGCAGGTATGCTGGGGTTTCTCGATATCTTCTCCGGCGGTGCCATGAGCAAGATGTCCATTTTCGCGCTGGGCATCATGCCGTACATCAATGCCTCCATCATCATGTCCGTCGTGCAGGGAGCAAAAATCATTCCGCAACTCGAGATGATCGCCAAGGAAGGCGAATCCGGACGCAAGAAGATCACCCGCATCACGCGCTACTTCACCCTCGCGCTGGCGACCGTCCAGGCGATCGGTTTGACCACGTTCGCGAGCAACCCGTTGCCCGGGACCAACGAGGTCCCGCTGGCGATGACCACCCCCATGCACATGGCGTTGATCGTCGTAACGCTGGTGACCGGGACCATGTTCGTAATGTGGCTTGGAGAACAGATCACCGAGATGGGGATCGGCAACGGCATTTCGCTGTTGATATTCGCCGGCATCGTGGACGGGTTCTGGGCGGCCGGCTTCAACTTCTGGCGTTTCGTCAATACCGAAGAAATCGGTGGCCTGCAGGCAGCCGCCATCGTACTCATCATGGCAGCATCGACCATCGGCGTTGTTTGGCTTGAGACTGCCCAGCGCCGGATCCCAGTGCAGTACGCCAAACGCCAGGTCGGCAGGCGGATGATGGGTGGTGCCACCACATTCCTGCCCATCAAAGTGGACACCGCCGGTGTAATCTCCGTCATTTTCGCGCTCTCGGTGCTCTCGTTCCCAATGATGCTGCTCAATCTTTTCCCGAATGCCGAATGGGCACGCAGCACTCAGGCGTTCCTTAACAATGCGTGGGTGCACAACATCGCCCTCTCCGTGCTCATCGTCGTGTTCTGCTATTTTTACAATTCACTGGTTCTGAATCCGGCGGATCTCGCGGAGAACATGAAGAAAATGGGTGGATTCGTGCAGGGGATACGTCCCGGAGAACAGACCGCGAAGTACATCCAGTACGTGCTGGAGCGGGTGACCCTCGGTGGTGCGCTCGCGGTGGTAGCCGTTGCGGTTCTGCCGTCAATTCTCCTGCGTCCGCTCAATGCGCCGTTTTATTTCGGCGGCACCACGCTCCTCATAGCCGTTGGTGTGTCTCTGGACACCGTCGGCCAGATTGAATCGTACCTCGTAATGCACAACTACGAATCCTTTGCGAAGAATATGCGCATTAAGGGAAGGTGGTTCAACGTCAAATGAACACACTGTCGCGGATTGTTTTCCTCGGCCCTCCCGGGTCAGGCAAAGGGACACAGGCATCTGTTCTATCAAAGGAACTCCGCATTCCGCATATCTCTACGGGTGATGTGTTTCGTTCGATCCTCAAGGGAACGTCCGCCCTCGGTGTCAAAATCCGCTCGTATGTCACCAGCGGCGGTCTGGTGCCCGATGAGATCGTGTTCAAGGTGGTCAAGACCGTTCTCAAAAAGCAACGCTTCTTCCTTGACGGCTACCCACGCACCGTTCCGCAAGCCGAGATGCTCGACGAATTCCTCGGAACGAAGTACGCCGTACAGAAAGTCCTCTATTTCAAAGTCGCCGACCGGGAGGTGATTCGTCGCCTCACATCGCGAAGGACCTGCGGAACGTGCGGAGCGGTCTACAATGTGCTGACACACAAGCCGAAGAAAAAGGGTATCTGCGATGCATGCGGCGGGACATTGGTGGTTCGCAAGGATGATGAACCAGCCACGGTGAAGCACCGGCTCAAAGTATACCATCGTGAAACAAAGCCGCTGATCGCATACTACCGTTCCCAGAAGAAGCTGGCGGTCATAGACGCTACGCAACCGGTGGCGACGGTTCGCCGGGTCATCCATGGGATACTTTCGGGCGCGTGACGCCCAGGAAAAGCTCTTTGAACCGAAGACTCCATCGGAAATAGCCGTCATGCGGCGGGCGGCTGCGGCCGTGTGCGCCATTCTGGCCCGTGCGCGGGACAGCATACGAATCGGCATGCCGACCGCCGAGCTCGATGACATCATCGCGATCGAAATCAAACGTCGGGGCGGAACGCCGGCGTTCAAAGGGTATCGTGGGTACCCGGCGGTGAGCTGCATTTCGATAGACCACGAGCTGGTTCACGGCATCCCGTCTCGGAATCGTCTCTTCCAACCGGGACAGATGGTGTCCATCGACGTCGGGATGTTTCTTGATGGATTCTGCGGAGACGCGGCCACGACGTTGCTGCTGGATGATGGCAAGTGGTCAATCGACGATCCGCGCTGGAGGCTGATGCAGGTAACCTACCATGCGATGATGGAGGCCCTGCCGCGGGTAAGGCCGGGTGTGCGTATGGGGGACGTTTCGTCGGTGATCCAGCGATATGCTGAAGAACACGGATACGGGGTCGTACGTGAATATGTCGGGCATGCGGTTGGACGACAGATGCACGAAAAACCGGACGTTCCCAACTTCGGGAACCCGGGCGAAGGCGTACGTATCATCGAAGGGCTCGTGCTCTGTTTCGAACCAATGCTCAGCGCCGGCGATCCTGGGACATCGGTACTGAAGGACGGATGGACCGTTGTCATGGCGGACGGGTCTCTCTGCGCCCACTACGAACACATGGTTGCGGTGACCGAGACCGGCCCGGTGCTGCTCACTGATCCGGAGATTATACAACCGCAGAGGATATATGGCACAGGAACGAGAAGACCGAATCATAACGACCGGGACCATCACCGAGGTTCTTCCCTCGACGATGTTCCGTGTCAAGATAGATAACACCGAGCATGTTGTGCTGTCGCACCTGTCGGGCAAGATGCGGCTGCACTTCATCCGGCTGGTGGTGGGGGACCGCGTCCGCTTGGAAATGTCGCCGTACGATCTCACGAAAGCTCGTATCGTCTATCGTATCACGGAGAAACGCCCATGAAAGTTCGCAGTTCCATACGGAAGATCTGTAAAAACTGCAAGGTCATCAAACGCAAGAAGAACGTGACCGTCATCTGCAGCGATCCACGACACAAGCAGCGGCAGGGTTAACGTCCGTATCCTGAAGGATACCGGCGTATTTATCGCGAGGAGCGTCATCTATGGCACGCGTTGCAGGAGTCAATCTCCCCAACCAGAAGAAGATTGAAGTGGCACTCGGGTACATTTTCGGCATCGGGCGGGTTGTGGCAAAACGCATTCTCCAGGCCACCGGTATCGACGGAACTATCAAAGCCAAGGATCTCACCGAATCGCAGGTGGCGACGCTCAACACCTACATCGAAGAGAATCTCAAGGTGGAGGGTGACCTGCGACGTGAGGTGCAGGCGAATATCAAGCGCTTGGGGGAGATCGGTTCATATCGCGGTATACGACATCGCAGAAATCTTCCGGTGCACGGCCAGCGCACGCGTACCAATGCACGCATACGCCGCGGCAGTAGAAAGACAGTCGGTGCCGCAAAAGCCGTCCCGCAGAAGAGCGCTGGAGAGGCAAAGAAATAATCCAAGGAGCGGATCATGGCCACCAAGAAGCGCAGAGCGCTGTCCGACAACAACGGACGGGTGTACATTAAGGCGTCGTTCAACAACACCATCATCACCATCACGGACAGCAAGGGGAATGCCATCTCATGGTCGACATCCGGCAGCGGCGGTTTCAGGGGAACCAAGAAGGGAACGCCGTTCGCGGCCCAGATCGCGGCAGGTGTCGCCGCAAAGCGGGCGGTTGAACAGGGGCTCCGCTATGTCAGCGTGTACGTGAAAGGGCCTGGACCCGGTCGTGAAATGGCCATTCGGGAACTGCAGAACTCGGGACTCGTGGTCACTGCAATAAAAGATGTGACACCAGTGCCCCATAACGGTTGCAGGCCGCGAAAACCCAGACGAGTGTGATCGGAGGAGCAAACAGCAATGTCCAGATATACCGAGGCCGTGTGCAGGCTGTGCCGGCGTGAAGGCATGAAACTGATGCTCAAAGGCGACCGATGCAACTCGGTCAAATGCGCCGTTGACCGCCGCAAGGGACTGCTTCCCGGGCAGCATACCAAACAGATGTCGCGGAAGACCAGCGAATATGGCAAACGCCTGCGCGAGAAGCAGCGCCTGCGTCGCATGGCAGGTATCGGGGAACTGCAGCTGCGGCGGTATTTCGCAGCGGCCAAGAGGCTCAGTGGCGTAGCCGGTGAAAATCTGCTCCGTCTGCTCGAGATGCGCCTGGACAATGTCGTATACCGGCTGGGTTTTGCGCCATCGCGTGCATTCGCCCGCCAGCTGGTCAGCCACAAGCATGTGCTGCGCAACGGCCGGACTTGCAACATCGCATCAACCGGCGTACGGGTCGGGGACAAAATACGGCTTGACGACGCCATGCTCAAAAACGTTTTTGTGCGCAAACGCCTTGAGCGACAGACGTTGCCGTCGTGGCTCTCCTACGATGCGGAGAACCAGATTGGCGAAGTGGTGGCACTGCCGCAACGACAGGAGATGTCCTATCCGGTCAACGAGTCGCTGATCGTTGAATTCTACTCAAAGTAGCCGGGAACCGAGTCGCTCAAAGGAGATTCGACATCAATGGAAAAGATCGTTTTCCCGAAAAAAATGGAAGTGGTCAAACAGGACAAGACTTATGGGAGAATCGCCATCTACCCCTTCGAGCGTGGATTTGCCCATACCGTCGGGAATTCGTTGCGACGAATACTACTGTCGAGCCTTGAGGGGGCGGCGGTAACCGAGGTGCGCATCTCTGGAGTCGCGCACGAGTTCTCAACCATCCGCGGTGTCAAGGAAGATGTCATCTACATTCTGATGAACATCAAGAAGATGCGGTTCAAGATGTTTGCGGATGATCCGGAGACGATCACGCTCAAGGTAAAAGGTCCGCGAGTGGTGACCGCGGGGGATTTCAAAACGACTTCCGAACTTGAGATCGTCAACCCGGACCTGCCCATCGCGACGCTGGACGCCAATGCGACCCTGGAACTGGAAGCAGTCGTTACACGCGGGCGCGGATACCATTTTGCGGAGGACAACAAACGCCCGGGAAATCCGGTCGGTACGCTCTACATCGACAGCATCTTTTCGCCGGTCATCAAGGCGAACTACGAGGTCGAGGCGACGCGCGTCGGCCAGAAAACCGACTACGATAAACTCATCATGGAAATATGGACTGACGGCACTCTGACGGCAGAGGACGCCTTGGCGTACGCAGCGAAGGTCTTGAAGGATACGTTGGCGATCTTCACGAGCTCGTCCGATGAAGCCGAGGAGAAAGACTCCCCGGAACACGCCGGAGCAACGGAAGCGGAACATGTCAAACAGCTGCTCTCACAGCCGGTGGACATCCTTGAACTGGCGACCCGGGCATCCAATTGTCTCAAGGATGCCAAAATCACGACGATCCGCGAGCTGGTGAGCCGTACAGAAGAAGAACTCAAGACTATCCGGAATCTCGGCGAGAAATCGCTGGAAGAGATCAAGGAGAAGTTGAAGGCACAGAACCTCGTACTGGGGATGAAAGCATGATCACCAATCTCAACAAACGGAAGCTCAACATGCCGTCGGGCCATCGTCGTGCGGCCCTGCGCAACCTCGCAACAAACCTGGTGCGCCATGAAAGCGGGATCACCACGACCGTCGCCAAGGCCAAGGAACTCCGTCGTTTTGTAGATCGTCTGGTGACACGGGTCAAACGAGCGACCACCGATGCCAACAAACAGCGGGCGGCGCGCAGCATCCTGACCACCGCATCGGCCGCGGACAAGTTTGTCAGGATCATTGTCCCGCGTTTCGAAAATGTTCGCGGCGGATACACGCGCATGGCGCGCCTGGGAACACGGCGGGGCGACAACGCAGACATGGCGGTGGTGCGCTTCCGCTGAACGAGAGGTGGCGTCGATGTTCGATTTCCTTTTCAAGCTGCTGTCCAACGACATGGGCATGGATCTCGGCACGGCAACCGTGCTCGTATACGTGAAAGGGCAGGGTATTGTACTGTGCGAGCCGTCAGTAGTCGCCAAGGACACGGTCACCAAGGAAATCCTCGCCATCGGAACGGAAGCCAAGCGCATGCTGGGCAAAACCCCCGGCAACATCACCGCAGTCAGACCGCTGCGCAACGGAGTCATCGCGGACTTCGAGTGCGCCCAGAAAATGATACGCCACTTCATACACAAAGTGCACAACAATAAGACTCTCCTGCACCCGCGCATGGTTATCGGCGTCCCCTCCGGCATCACTGAGGTAGAGCGCAGGGCGGTTCGTGAATCAGCCTACCAGGCGGGAGCGCGTGATGTGTACCTCATCGAAGAACCCATGGCGGCGGCGATAGGGGCCGGCATCGATATACAGCAGCCGCGCGGCAACATGATCGTCGACATCGGCGGCGGCACCACCGAAGTCGGGGTCATGTCGTTGGGCGGCATGGTGGTGAGCCGGTCTATAGATATCGCCGGAGACGAGCTCAACGATGCCATCGTTCAGTACTTCCGACGGCGCTACAACCTGTTCATCGGCGAAAACACCGCCGAGGATATCAAGATACGCATCGGCTCGGTCTTCCCCATGGAAGAGGAACTTGGTATGGATGTCAAGGGACGGGACCAGGTCACCGGGCTCCCGAAGACCATTGCGGTCACCTCAGAAGAGATCCGCACTGCCCTGATGGAGCCCATGAGCCAGATAATCGCAGTTATCAAAGACTCGCTGGAAAACACCCCGGCCGAACTGTCCGCCGATCTGGTGGAGACGGGGATTACCGTCGCCGGCGGCGGTGCGTTGTTGCGTGGCATCGACCGTCTTCTCGCCAAGGAAACCGGCCTGCCCGTACGAATCTCGGAGGATCCCATCACCTGCGTCGTGCGTGGTACCGGTCGCTACCTGGAGGAGCTCGACCGGATGAAGCGCAGTCGCGTTTCATATCCGTGATTCCGCATTCAATCCCATGACCGTCCGGGAGTTCCTCCGCGTTCATCAGGCGACGGTCAGATACCTGGGATGTGCATCTGTTTCCGTCGGACTCCTGTCTGTCTCCAGCGCTGAAACCGTCCAGGCGTTCCGTTCCATCGCCGCCTACTTCCTCGGGCTCACACAACAACCCGTGCATCGCGTGGTTGCGTATCCTTCGGATATCGCCGGACGTTTGATGGCCGCGGTCTATGCCACGGATGAAAATGAGCGTCTCCGTGACCTGGCTAAACGTATGCACGTATACAAAATCCGCGCCGAACAACTGGAACAAGACCATGCGCGCATGCGTGCGGTACTGGGAACTCGTCCGACAGGCATGGGGCGCTTGCTCAACGCACGGGTACAGCGCCGGGAGCCGCACCAGTGGTTCAACACACTCATAATAGCACGCGGAAAACGCGACGGTATAGTGCCGGATGCACCGGTACTGACCGACCGTTGCATGGAATCTGTACAGATCATCGGCAGGATCTGGAGTGTGGAAGAAGAAACGGCACGTGTGTTGCTCATCACCGATCCGCTCAGCGGCATCCCCGTTGGTATCGCCGGCAAAACGGCACAGGGCGTACTTCTCGGCAACGGTACCCCTGAGCCTACCATCGAGTATCTACTCCCGGAAAGCGACGTTGCTCCCGGGGATCGTGTCGTCACCGTCACACTGCCGCCCGGCATAATGACCGGCAACCTGGACGTCGGATCGGTTGTATCGGTGGAACTATCCCCCCGGACGGGATTTAAGAGTGCGCGCGTGACGCTTGCAGGCAACATCAGCGTACTGGATCACGTGCTGGTATTGGTTCCGTGAGAAGTTTTTTTGCTTACATCGTCGCGATGGTGTTTCTCGTGCTGGCAGATGCGGTTGCCGCACGGCTGGCGATCGTCACCGGCATTAAGCCGGATGTTTTTCTGGCTGCGACTGTGTTTACGGTACTGTACCGGGGACACGCCCCCGCAGTCTTGACTGGGTTTCTGCTGGGATTGTGTGCTGATCTGCTCCAGCCAACGGTATTCGGAGCGAATGCGCTGCGGCTGGCGACAGTCGGCTACGTATTGGGCTGGCTGCACGGTCGTTTCAACGAAGACATGCCGCACGTGCAGGCCGGGATGCTCGTCGCGGCATCGTGCCTGGGTATTCTCATCATGGGGTTGGAAGCGTTGGCGGTGAGCTCGGTTTCGTTCGGATACTCGTGGCGTGTCGCGGTTATGCCGCCGGCAGACGCCCTGGCGGGGGTGCCGGTCATTGTGCTGTTGGCGCAAATACTACGGCGACCCGACGGGACTTCCTAGAAGCTGGTACAGACCGCTGCCATGGACTGGGAAAACCTGCCGTACGCCGAAAAAAAGCGACTCCGCTCCGCCATGGCGGTTCTCGCTCCAGTGGTATTCGCGCCCGTGGTGCTCATCGTCGCCGTGCTGTTGTACATCCAGGTGTTTCAGGCGGTGAACTTTCGCCGGAGAGCGGAGGAAAACCGCACCCAGACCATTATACGACTCGCTCCGCGCGGCCTGGTGTACGACTGTACCGGAAGGATCATCGCAGACAACCGCCCGTGCGTCAAGGCTTTCTACTATCCGTTTGAAGCACGAGAATCCCGTCATACCGAGGAGATGTACGACCTTTTCCCCGACATGGGTCCGACGTTGGACGCCGCCGTGCGCAGCAAGCGCGTCAGCGCGCTGTGCGATGAGATGACACGGGAGCAACTCTTCCGGGTCGTCGCGCTGCGACACCGTATTCCGGGGATATCGGTGGCAACAGAATACCGTCGCCGATACCCTGATGGCCTGCTGTTCGCCCATGCCCTGGGGTACGTGTCCGCGATAACAGCGCAGGAATTCCGAACGCTGAAAACCCGCAACTACCACGTTCAGGACTACTCGGGGAAAACAGGGGTGGAGCGGGTGTACGAGCAGTATCTGCGAGGTACCAATGGTGCGGTGGTGACCGAAATAGATGCGAAGGGTGTTGCGCAGCGGGTTATCCGAGATGTTGAACCGGTTCCCGGGCATGAAGTGCACACTACCCTGGATACTCGGTTGCAGTATGCCGCGCGAGCGATGCTCGCCTCTTCCGGATACCATGGAGCTGTTGTTGGCGTTGACCCGCGTAACGGCGCTGTGCGGGTGCTGGTTTCCTATCCCGACTTCGATCCGAACGGTTTCGTTGCGACTGTTGTTCAGGGCGGCGGTCGCACTCCAGGAGACGTCTCATCCAAACCGGAGTTCAATCGCGCGATCATGGGCGCCTACGCTCCCGGGTCGATTGTGAAGCCGGTCTTCCTGTTGGCCGGGCTCCAAGAGGAACGGACCGCTCCCGGGCGTCAGGTGGAGTGCCTGGGCGGTATGCAGGTGGGCAACCGATTCTTCCACTGCTGGCATCGAGCGGGCCACGGCATGCTCTCTGCGGTGGATGCGTTGAGGGAATCGTGCGATGTGTTTTTCTATCAACTCGGACTATCGCTCGGGCCGGACGGCCTTGAGCGATGGATTCGGATGTTTGGGGCGGGCAACAGAACCGGGATCGATCTTCCGTTCGAGGTTTCCGGTTCATGTCATGGCCGGCGCTGGAAACAGGCACGCATGAAGATCCCATGGTTCGATGGTGACACCGCGAATCTATCGATCGGGCAGGGCTACCTCTCGATGTCAGTGATACAAATGGCGGTCATGACGGCGGCGCTGGCTAATCGCGGGACACTGTGGCGGCCGTTCGTGGTGGAACGTGTGGTGGATCGTCACGGAGAGGTTGTCTTGCGTAACAGCGGGGAACGCATCGGTGTCATCAAGGCGGAAGACCGGCATTGGCAGGTCGTTGAACAAGCCATGGTCGGGGTGATCGAACGGGGTACCGGCATGGCGGCCCGGGTGCCCGGCGCTGTTCTTGCAGGAAAGACGGGAACCGCTCAGAATCCGCATGGCCCGGATCATGCGCTGTTCATTTGTTATGGTCCGATCATCGCGGGCGAGGTTCCGGAACTTGCACTCGCGGTAATGGTGGAACACGGGCTCCGCGGCGGCGGTATCGCCGCACGTATCTCGAACGGAGTGTTTCGCACCCTGGTTGATGAAACCTACCAGGCGGATCGTGTCCTTCCCAAGGATCCCGTAGGTGGTGTGTATGGCGACTAGCGGCGTCCCTTTGCGCACCGTAGCAGGGGATTCTTTTTTGAAACGGGTGGTGACTCAAACGGACTGGACCCTGGTGCTGGTGACATTCGCATTGACGGCGTTCGGGATGGTGATGATCATATCCGCCACCATGAGCGGTGGGCAATCATCCCAGTACATGGCCAAACAGGCCGTCGCGATACTCTTGGGATTGATTGCCGGAACGGTCTTCGGACTGCTCAACTACCAGATCTTCCAGCGATACTGGCTGGTGTTGTTCGTCGCGGGAATCGCACTGCTGCTCTTCGTGCTCGGATTCGGAACCGCTTTCCGGGCGACCAAAGCGTGGATACATCTCGGGGTGCTCAGCTTTCAACCGTCAGAGGCGGTGAAAATTCTCTTCATCCTCGCACTTGCCGGTTACCTTGACCAGACCAGTTCCTGGCCGGATCAGTTCAAACGAGCGTGCACCGCATCGTGCATGGCGGGTGTGATGGTCCTGCTGCTCCTGGCCCAACCGGATCTCTCGGCTGCGATACTGTACCTTCCGATAACCTTCGTGCTGCTTCACGTGGGCGGCGTGGAGCGGCGGTTCCTGGTGGTGTTGCTGGTCTTCACCGTGTTGACCGCGGTTCTGATGCTCGCGCGGATGTACGTGGTACTCTCGGATCCCGCTGCTCTGGGGGGATTCGGTCGGTGGATGCACGGGGCCCTTCGCGGACAGCTGCTTCAGGTGTCAGGAACAGTCGCGGCCGTGGGTGTCATGATGGGGCTTTGGTGGTGGTTCGCACGCAATCTCCGTATCCGCGTTTCTCCGGTCATAGTACCAGCGGGAGTGATCATAGTCACCGCTGCGTTGGGTATCGTGGCATTCGGCGGGAGACACATCAAGACCTACCAACAGAAACGACTCATCGCTTTTATCAATCCACACCTGGATCCCAGCGATGCGGGATACCAGATCATACAAACACGCATCGCCATCGGCAGCGGCGGATTATGGGGGAAAGGTCTGTTCCAGGGAACGCAGACCCAGCTCGGGTTTGTCCCGGAGAAGCACACCGACTTCATCTTCTCATTGATTGCAGAAGAGACGGGACTCTTCGGGGCATTGCTGACAATTTTTTTGTACGTTCTTATTCTGGCTCGTGGGCTCGCCATCATGCGCACCGCGGGGGAAACGTACGGCATTCTGGTGGCCGCCGGTATCGTTGCAATGTTTGCATTCTACTTCATCATCAATGTCGGTATGAACTTGGGCGTCACCCCCGTCGTCGGGTTGCCCCTGCCGTTTGTCTCATACGGGGGATCCAACCTCATATCGTCCTATGCCGCGGTCGGAGTACTCAACTCCATCCACCTGCGTAAGTACCTTAACTGAAAGGCGGCACTACCGTGCATCCATGGGAGCGATTCCTCGGACGTGTCTCCTGTCCGGGTCAGTACATCGGCGGTGAACTCAATGGGCCGCGCATCGCTGCCGCGAGGGACTCCAGCAGCTTTGTCCGCATCTGCATCTGCTTCCCGGACAAATACTCCGTCGGCATGTCGAACCTAGGCCTCGAGATCATCGTCAAACAGCTCAATACGATTCCAGGGGTTGTCTGCGAACGTGCCTTTGCCCCTGACGTTGATATGGAAGCAGAGATGCGTCGCTGTGGTGAAGTCCTCCGTTCGCTGGACACCGCCACGCCGCTGCGTGACTTCCACGTCCTGGGGTTCTCGCTCCAGACGGAACTCGGCTTCAGTAACGTGCTCACCATGCTCGATCTTGCAGGCATACCGCTGCGGGCGAACCAACGCACGGGCACCTTCCCGCTGGTGGCCGCCGGTGGTCCTTCAGCGGCAAATCCCGCGGTTATGGCGCGATTCATTGATTTCTTCGTGATCGGGGAAGCCGAACCGCTGCTGAGCGGCATCACCGCCGCGATCGCTCCATTCTTCGGCTCCGGCGTGTCGGGAGAGGAGCACCGCAAGAACGTCTTACGCTCCCTGGCGCGCCTGCCTGGTGTATATGTCCCCGGAATCAACGACCGTGCACCGATCGAACCAGGCGTCGCTGATCTCAAGACCGCCTATTTCCCGATGGAACCAACCGTACCCATCGTGCGAACAGCCCACCAGCGTCTCAATGTCGAGATATCGCGCGGATGCGCCCACCGCTGCGCGTACTGCCAGGCGGGCCATACCTATCAACCCATGCGCATACGGCCGCGGGAGATCGTCCTGGAGGCGGTTGAACGAGGACTGGCGGCCACCGGCTACGACGAGGTCGCCTTAACCGGATTCTGTGTCACGGCCTATCCGGATCTGCCCGGCATCCTCCGCGAGATCAAACGCCGCCATCGCCGGGAGCGCGTCTCCGTCAGTCTGCCATCACTGCGTGTGGACGACATCACCGAAGAGCTCGCCGCCGAGTTATCAGAACCCCGTCGCGCCTCCATAACCATCGCACCGGAAGCGGGAACCGAGCAGCTGCGCGCACGCATCGGCAAGCGCTTCAGCGACCGGCTGCTCTACGAAAAACTCGCCCTCCTGCACCGTCACGGATTCCGCAAGGTCAAACTGTACTTCATGCTGGGCCTTCCCGGTGAGACGGATGAGGACGTTGCGGCGATTCCAACCATGGTGCGCGCCCTCAAACGGCTGTTGCCGGGCATGTCGTTCGGGATCACCGCATCACCTTTTGTTCCGCGCCCGCACACGCCATTCCAGTACGCAGCCATGTGTACACCGGCGATTCTGGCAACCCGGCTGGAGTACCTGCAGAAACATCTCGGAAGAGATCTGAAGCGGACATCCATCAAAGAGTCGGTCCTTGAAGCCTTTCTTGCGCGAGGCGACGAGCGGGTTGGCGCTATAGTGGAGTCGGCATGGGCAGCAGGTGCACGTTTTGATGCATGGAGCGAGCATTTCCAACCGGGCCTCTGGTTCAGCATACTCAAGGCAGACCCAGGACTCCTGGAACAGACCGTGTTCAATGAACGCTCGGCGGACGAGGCATTCCCCTGGGGCATGCTGTCTTTCGGACGGGACAGCGCGTCGTTGTACCGCATATACTCCGCGGCGATGCAACCGCGTACCTCTACGGAACCGACTCCATGGGGCTCATGGGAGGTTCTGAGGGGTGGGGTCGTGCCACCTCCGCAGGCAGAGGCGCGGCCGTCGCTTGCGCCGGTCACGCTGCGTTTCCGTTTCTCAAGACGTGGATCGGTGCGATACCTGTCGCACCTGGATCAGATAGAAATCATTCGTCGGGCGTTGCGGTCCTCGGGATTGCCTTTGGAGTACTCACACGGGTACAATCCCCAGATCAAAGTCGCATTCGGTCCACCCGTGCCGGTCGGCTGGGAGAGCGACACTGAATACGCGGATGTGGAAGTATCCCGCCTGCCCGATCTGCGGCAGGTATGCGACTCGGTATCACGAATGCTGCCGGTGGGAATGATGGTACAGGCGGCGGGTGTCGCCCCGGCGCATGCCGAGGCCCTCAGCGCATTGGTCAACATGATGACCTGCGAAGTGGAAATGCCGAAACCGGCAGATTCCGAACGACTCCAGACATTCCTGTCTGCGGAATCCTTCCCGTTGTCACAACGGACGAAGAGCGGTGTACGGACCCTTGACGGCCGCGCCATGGTCCGCTCGATGAGCATCATCGGAGAGTCGCGAGTCCGGATAACCATACGCGTGCTGCCCGGCGCTTCGGTGCGCCCGGAGACGATCGTCGCCGGGGTGTTCGAGCTGACGGAAGAGGAGCGGGCATGCTGCGTGGTGCGCCGCACTGCCCTTCACGTGGAAACTCCGGCAGGCCTTGTGGTAGACGTGTCGTGATCCGCTCCCTGCGCGGACGTACGGAGTTCACAGCGGTGTTCTTCACGGTCTCCTGGTGTTGTGCGATGCCGGTGTGTGTGCTCCCCGCTTCCACCACCGCCGCAGTGGCGTTGCGCACACAATGGCTCTCCGTTGGAACCGACGTCCGCCCGGCGCTTGACGAGATCCGCGTCTCCACCCTCGCCCCCTGGTTCGATCGTTCGCTCGCGGCCCTCACCGGTTTTCAGATATCAGTCCGTCTGCGACAGGCTGACCGGGCCGCCGAATACTGGAACGATTTTTCCGATCACTATCCGATGCGACAGATCGGACTCCTTGAACTGGCGAAACAGCATGCACAAGGGGGGGATACCGCCGTCGCCGAACAACTGCTCTCCCGTGCCATCTCCGACGACTCTCGATTCATCGAGGCACGAAGGATCCGCGCATCGCTGCGTGAGAAACTGCACAACTATCGTGCGGCGGCTGCGGACTACGAAATGATCGCCATGCATATACCGTCGGATCCGACCGCCATCCGTGACGCACAGACGATGCGCCTGCGGGCAGCGGTCAGTCAGGAAGCAGCGTCGCCGATCGAGAAGCCTTTCGCACCGAGTGCCATAACGGCGGCACCGCTCCCACTGGCGGTATCTTCCAGTCCGGAAATGGCGATCGGCATTTCCACCCAAGACAACGGCAACCTCCTGCGCGTCCGCTCGTACAGATTTTCCGTTGCGTGTGATTTTTCAGTGACTGGCCGTGATGGGAAACCCATCCGCTCGTACCCGGGCGGCACCGGTCGAATCTACGAGGTTACCTTCACACCGGCTAAAGGACACATCAGCCTCGCTGACCGCGCCGCAGGCAGAACGCACCTTCTCCCGACGCAGGGATTCCGGATCGTACCCTCAACCTTTTCCACCTTCAGTATCGATTCCTTAACAACGCCTCGGAGCACTCTCCGACTGAACAGAATCTATCGCGGTGTTCTTGAGGTTTTCCCGTACCGGGGAGAACGACTCATCCTGGTCAACCGCATCCCCATGGACGCGTACCTCCTGAGCGTCCTACCGGCGGAAATTGGGGCAGACAAACCCGTGGAAGCTCTCAAGGCGCAGGCGGTCGCCGCTCGGACGTACGCATGGTACGCACGCGGATCCTGCTTCCACAAGACGTTTCACCTGTGCAGCGGCCAGCACTGCCAGGTGTATCGAGGCGTTGCCGGTGAAAACGATGCAGTGCGCCACGCGGTCGCTGCGACAGCAGGTGAGGTTCTGATATACGAGGGACGTCCCGTAGCGGCTTTCTATCATGCCAATTGCGGAGGAATGACTCACAACGGCACAGAAACCGGCTGGAGCCGCGCCCCATACCTTCGAGGAACGATAGACGGCCCTCTCGCCGACGTGTCGTTCAACGACCACGCTGCCCTGTACCGGTGGTACCTGTCGACGGGTTCATACTACAGTGCGGCATCGCAGTACATACGTCAGGGCCAATTCCGCTGGGTGCGCGTGGTTACGCGTCGTGAAATGTCCCGCCATCTCAACCGGTTCATGCGCATAGGCGAGCTCAAGTCTGTGTCCGTACTGAAGCGCAGTGCAACCGGTTTGGTGCAAGCGGTGAAACTTACCGGTGTATACAAAAAGACTCCGGTCTCGTTCACCGTTACGCGGGAACACCTGATACGCGCGTACCTCGCGCCGGGTGGCATCAAATCGGCGTCGTTTCTCCTGGAATACGATGTCGTTGCCGACACCTACTACCTGTGGGGAGCCGGTTGGGGACACGGCATGGGTATGTGCCAGTCGGGGGCATGCGGACTTGCGGAGCGGGGAAAAAATTATGTAGATATCCTTACACATTACTATCCGGGTGCGGTCACATCCCGACAGTACGGAACACCACCTTCAGAATGTGTATCCGACATCCCGGCCGTGCGAGCTCCTGGAGACAGCGTTGAATCAGAGGACGGCGAGTGGTTGATGCTCGACTTCGGCGACGAGATCCATCGGGTTGTCGAACAGGCGGATGAAACGCCCTGAGAGAGAAGTGGTCCGGAAAAATCCACATGCCGTGACCTGCTCAGTTGTTCGAGGCAGACACGGAGAGGTGCGTGAGTGGTTTATACGGCTCGCCTCGAAAGCGAGTGTCCTTTCACGAGGACCGGGGGTTCGAATCCCTCCCTCTCCGTACGAATGCCGTTGATACCCTTGAGGGATTCGAAGCCGGGCGAACGTGTCTTGACAAAAAGGAATCGACACCTCAACCGCGGATATGAATAGATGACCCATCACGATTGGACACTTCTTTCACTTGCGGCCGGTACAGCCATACTGATATCCGGTTGTGGCATGTTTCTGAAGCGACTCCTGGTGAGCTATCTGCGTCGTATGAGCGCCCAAACCGAGACCCGTGTTGACGACATCGTCATCAACGCACTGGATCGGGTCTTCCTGCTGTGCTTCGTATTTCTTGGTTTGGCTGCGGCCGGTGAGATCGCCGGGCACCTCCTCTCACGTTTCCTGCCGGTGTATCAACGTGTGGTGACGGTAGGTTTCATCGGCACGATGTTCTGGTTTGTCGCCGAAATCATCGGTAATGCGGTGGATGCATATGCGGAACAGATCAGCCATGCGCTTCCCGCGGTCACCATTTTCAAGAATCTCGGCAAGGCGGCGGTTCTTCTGGTTGGTTTCCTGGTGATTCTGCAGACGCTCGGCATTTCCATAGCGCCGATCATCACCACACTCGGCGTCGGTGGACTGGCGGTTGCCCTCGCCCTCAAAGACACCCTCGCGGACTTTTTCGCCGGTCTCAATATCATCGCTGGACACAAGGTTCGGGTCGGTGATTTCGTTAGGTTGGAGACGGGAGAGGAAGGGTTCGTTGTCGACATATCGTGGAAAAACACCACCATCCGCCAGCTCTCAAACAACCTCACCATCATTCCCAACTCCAAGCTTGCGGCGAGCACCGTCACCAACTACTGCATGCCTTCCAAGGATCTCGCCGTACTCATCAATTTGGGAGTTTCGTACGACAGCGACCTGGAACACGTCGAGCGAGTTCTCCTGGAAGTGGCACGGGAAGTCATGCGCACCGTTCCCGGCGGTGTCCCCGACTTCGAGCCGTTCATCCGCTACAACACATTCGGGGATTTCAGCATCGGACTGACCGTCATCATGCGCGCGAGGGAGTTTGTGGACCAGCACCTCCTCAAACATGAGTTCATCAAACGCGCCCAACGACGGTTCGGCCCTGACGGCATCCGGGTGCCGTTCCTGATACGTACGGTGAATCTGGCCGCCGGCACGACAGACCGGCATGCCGACGAAAACAGCCATGCAAGACATTCTTGACGCCGTCGTATCGCATCAACCGTGGAACCGCAGGCGGTCCCACCGGTATGCATAGCCGCAAGCTGCTCATATTCGATTTTGACGGGACCATCGCGGACACCCCGATCTATTTGGTCACCATCATGAACAAACTCGCGGAACGCTACGGTTACAAGACCGTTGAACCTCACGAGCATGAGATCCTGCGCGGTATGTCCGCCCGGCAGGTGGCACGCCACCTTAACATATCGTTTTTCAAACTGCCGCTGCTGGTTCGTCGATTCCGTCAGGAGGTACGCCGTGAGATCGACGCCCTCCAACCTGTCCGCGGCATGATCGCACTGATCACCCGGCTCCGGCAGAAGGGCTACAACATAGCCATCGTGTCGTCCAATACGGAAGAGAACATTTCCCGTTTTCTGTGCAACAACTATCTCGACGTTTTCAAGTACATTCACTGCGACCGCCGCACCGGCAGAAAAGACCGCGCTCTTGCGGCGTTCCTCCGCAGACACGCAGTCTCCTCTCACGACGCCGTCTACATCGGCGACGAACATCGGGACATTGTCGCCTGCCGGAAGGTAGGCATACCCATTATCGCGGTCACGTGGGGGTTCAACTCGCCATCGTACCTGATGCAGGGGGATCCCGATTACATCGTCACATCACCCGAAGAGCTTCTCTCGACGATAGAACGTGTTGCCGGGTGAAAGCGGGGTTGATTTTGCAAGGGATAATTTGTACAACAGTGTCCGCGTGGACGGAGGCAACCGGTGGAAACATTCATTATCGTAGCGGGCACGGTGATGCTTGCGGGCTTCTGTGTGCTCATCGTATACTTGGTGAGTACACTCATCCAGATCAAGCGCACCGCTGAAGAGATTGAACAGACTTCGCGGCGAATCAACCGACAGCTGGAACATCTGGAGAGCATCGGTACCCGGTTGAGCTCTGTCGGAGGGATGGTTTCACCGGTGACATCTATGCTGGCGTCCGCGATACCGGGATTTGTCGGATGGCTTCTAAAAACAGTATTTCGTTGGAGGAAGTGACCATGAGCGACCGTGATTCCAGTGGATTGCTGACATTCCTGCTCGGGGTGACCACCGGAGCGTTGCTCGGCGTGCTCTTCGCCCCGGCACCCGGAAGAGAAACCCGTAAGCGCGTCGCAGAATACTTGGATGAGATTGAAGAAAAAAGCGCACCGTACATCGAAGAAGGGAAGAAAAAGATCCGGGATTTTGTGGACCAGAACGCCGAAAAGGTCGTCAGCAAGTTCATGAAGGACTCCGACGAAGAGGCGTGATCCGTCGTATCCGCTGTATTTTGCTGGTTATGGTGTTTATGTAATAGATGCCGGGGTAGCTCAGTGGTGGAGCGCCGGTCTGAAAAACCGGGCGTCGGGAGTTCGATTCTCTCCCCCGGCATATCTTGTATCGTGCGATAGTCAAAGCCGCCGGTAGTCTCTCGTTGGTATCCACCTCGCCTGAGAGGAATCTTTCGATGCATTTCCGCCACATGTGTGCGGAGACTTTGCTTGCGTTGAGCGTCGTCTGCGCTGTCGGTGCCGTTTTTCTCGCCGTGAGACCGCACGATGTTACCTACAAATGGGATGCGGCGGAACACGCATGGTTCGCAGGTCGTCTCGCCGTACACCTCCGAGCGCTCGATCTCGTGGCATTCATCCGGGACAGCAGCGACACCGGTGTCTGGCCGTTCATGCACCCGTGGATGATGGGAATCACCATGGCGGTATTCTGCATACAGGAGAAGACCGCCGCCTGGTTCACGCTTATCCATTTCGCTGGCTGCATGGTCGTGGTGTTCCTCCTTGCTTTGAAAGCATCTTCCGGACAAGGCCACTGGCCAGGTTTTTTCGCTGCGGCCCTTTTCGCATCGGCGGCATTCGTCGTGGATTACGCGGCCCTCCCGATGCTTGAGATCCCCTGCATTTTCTGGATGCTGCTCGGCATCTATCTGTTCATGTGGGGGAAGCATACATCGGCGGGAATAGCTGCTACCATCGTTTTTTTCATCAAGTTCAACTACGGCGGACTGCTGCTGCTCGCGCTCATCGTCGCGGATTCCCTGCTGCCCGGAACAATACAGGATCGACTGAAAAGATGGTGGCGCATGTGTTCGCCGCTCGCCCTGGCCATTGCCGTATGGTTCGCCTGGGACTTCCCGCAGCACATCCTGTTCCTCAGGTATTCCACGGTGCCGCGCGTTTCCGGCATTCCTTTTTTCAGCCTGCGGAACGCGACGCTCTACCCAGAAATCCTGTGGAGGTCTTACTACCCGGTCCTGCCCGTGGCGATACTGGTGCCTGTCGCGGCGCTCGCCGGCGTATGGAAGGCGAACCGCGATCTCCGGATACTCCAGGTGATTACACTACTGCTGTATGTGCTCATCGTCGTACACCCGCTCAAAGACGGGCGTTTTATCATGCCGGTGGTGCCTCTACTGGTCCTCTGTGCTTCCCTCGGTCTCCGGCAAACCTTTCCACGGATTATCACCTCTCCCGTGGTGCTGGGTTGCGTTTCCCTGCTGATAGCATGCCAGGCGATTCACACGTACACCGGCATACAGAACCGATCGCAATGGCATGTCGCCGACCCCCCCGCACGGGAGGCGGTCCGCTACATCGCGCAAACAATGCGCGAATGTGCAGCGAAACAGGCGGTCGTCGTCGGCGCTTTTGACGAGGTAAGTCCAGGAGGAGTGCGGTGGGAACTCCTAAAGAACGGGTACGGTCCGGATGTGAACGTCACCCATGTGATGCCTCACGTGCAGGCGGGACACGCACATGACAGCGAGATGCCAATGCACCAGCGGTATCGGGACGCATTCAACGCTTGGTTGCACGAGAAACAAGAAATAGACTTAATTGTTGGAGTGCGGTTGACAGACGAGCGTTCCCGATACCTGACAGACGATTACCGCAACTACTGCGCGTGGAGAGTCCATTACGTGACATTGGCGGAGCAGCATCCGTCTCTTGAGCGTTGCGGAGAGTGGAAGGGGGACAACGGACTTCACGTACAAGTGTTTCGCCGTCGTGTGAACAGCGCATGAAAACGACATGAGAAAAATGTGTGTTTCTTTGTTTGCAAAGAATGCCAAACCACAGCACCACGCTTCCTTATAGCGGAAAACTCCGAAAAACGTGCGGATCACACGAGATGTTCCCGAAGCCGGAAAACTTGACAATCGCCTTGTGATTTGATAGCAATTCGCACTTAATGCCCGGGTGGCTCAGCGGTAGAGCAGCGCACTCGTAATGCGCAGGTCGTCGGTTCAAATCCGACCTCGGGCTTGATGCGTCTTGTTCTTCGTGTTGCCCATCCTTCGAGGGAGCATCGCACACGAGCCCACATGAAACCATCTGACAGTGTTACGTCCGGCAGGGAAAGCGTTTTTTCGGCGTTGCTGGAGAATCTCATCAAGCACGGTGTTCCGGTCTTTTTCTTACTCATTGCGCTATTGTTCTACCTGCAGACCTACGATTCATGCCAGATAAAGATTACCGTTTTGCAGCTGGGCGGTACAGCGCTGCTTGCCTTGTGGTTGATGCGATCCATGGAACGTCCGCGAGAGTCTCTGGGGTTCTTCAAGGAGAACCTCGCATTGGTCTTGCCGTTTGTTTTGCTGCTGGTTTCCGGAGTGTTTTCTCATCTGGTGATGTCGCCTCTGGTGAAGGCCTCCGGCATGGAACTGTACCGCCGCGTCATATACATGGGCATCGCGCTCCTGGTAATTCAGGAGTTCAACAGCTCCGAGAAAATTGACCGATTGGTGCGGTGGCTGTTTGTGGCGGCGTTCCTGGCGTCGTTTTACGGGTTTGTGCAGCTGTTGGACTGGCATTTCTTTCCGCCCAATCCCGAGCCGGGCCTTGATCCGTTCATCTGGCGGGGCGCCTTCCGTGAACGTGTTTT
>Ga0209018_1000687_pt1 | contig 30322 bp, 21 predicted proteins | sample YNPBryBLVA2012_FD_185814 | JGI IMG/M metagenome (GOLD analysis project Ga0209018, IMG submission 185814) | Anoxygenic and chlorotrophic microbial mat microbial communities from Yellowstone National Park, USA - YNP Bryant BLVA 2012 (SPAdes)... ...
TCAGGCGTTCGCGGAGCTGATGTCGCGACTGTTGGCGCTGCCGATGGCCGATAGGCAGACGCTCGGTCAGTGGATCGGCGGTCGGGCGCAGGTTGAAATGGCGCTGCGGCAGACGGCATACGAGCAGCGCGAGGTGAAGGTGGTCAGCCCGCCGGGCGCGAAGACATGCCGGGCGGAGGTGTCCGTACCGCTTGCGGAAGTCGCTCGCGGGTGGGCGCGTCGACTGCGGCAGGAGAACGCGGCGTCGATCGCCGAGCTCGAGGCGATACGCGAGTGGAGCCTTCGTGCAGGTCAGGGGCGATTGGTGGCGATCGGACTGGCCGAGCGGGCGGCCGGAGGCGAGGGCACCGGGGACGTACCCGGCTGGGAACACCTGCCGGTCGAGGCGAAGGAGCTTGCGCGTCAGGCGGCCGTCGCCGACGCCGTGGAGCAGATCCTCGGCAATTGTCGGGCCATGCGCCTGGCCGGCCGCGGACCGCTCGCCGACGTATTCGACGTCTATGTTCCGCTGGAGGAAGCGTTTGCCCGGCACCTCGAGCGGGATCTGCCCGGCGAAGTGATCTTCGAGCCGTTCGGAGTCTGTCGGTACGTGGTAAGGTTGCCACATGCCGAAGCGGTCGACCGGTTGGCCCGGGCGGAAGAAGACGTTGTCGTCCGTTCGTCCGTGCCCAGGATGGGTCTGGCGCGTTCGCTCGTGGCGGATCCGTCGGCGGTGATGATGGTGGAAGGTCTGGGCATTTCACCGCCGGTACGAGTGGCATGGCCGGGGGCCGTTGCCGTCGTCGAGGCCCCGGCGTGGGCAAACGAGATGTTGACGGCCGTCGGTCAGGGCGAGCCGCCGCGGGCCGAGACGGACCCCGCGAGGCGCCGCGCCGTCGCCGTCGAGCGCGCAAGGCTCGATGCGATCCGCACCATGTGGTTTCAGGTGGACGAACTGGTATTGGCGGACGGGCGGTCCGTGCGGCACCTGATCCGGGCGCATCCGGAAATCGCCGCCGATCTGCGGACGATTGAACGGCGGATGCAGCCGGTCGGCGAGGTACAGTTCGACGACGAGGGTCGCGCCACGGTCAAAGTGACGATGCCGCTGGCGCCGCTGTGGGACGTGTTGGCCAGGGTCGCCGATGCGCCCGCCCCGCCGTGCCCGGTGCCGACGACGACGCGCTCCGCAAAATCGGAATGACGCGATCCGAGCGGCGAAAGACGCCCGGACGATGAGTTCCGAAAGGTCGTGCCGTTTGCGGCGCCCGCTCTCGACATTCGGGTTTCGCCGTTTGTCTCAGCCGGCGCGGAGGAGCGCGGGGCCGACTGTCTTTGCCTTCCCGCATGCGCTGCATATCATACGGGGGTCTTGGATGGGTGGCGGGTTGCATCGCGGGAGTGAACCCGCCCCACGGATGTGTAGTGATGTTTGCGCAACAGGAGTCGACGATGAGTACCTTGCGGTGTGGGATGCGGGCGCCGGCGGTCGCGGTCGTTTCGGCGGGCGTGCTGCTGCTGGCGGGCGGCTGCTCGCAGTGGACGGGAACGCCCTTGTTCAACGGCAGGGACCTGGCCGGCTGGAAGGCGTTGGGCGAGCAGAACGCGTGGGTCGTCGCTTCCCGGGTGGCGGTCGATCCGAAGGATGAGAAGCGGTTCGTCATCACGCCGGGCGAAGGGATCCTCGTGAACGGTCCGGACGGCAGGACGTGCAACATCTGCACCGAGCAGACGTTCGGGGATTGCGCGGTGCATATCGAGTTCGTCGTGCCGAAAGGGTCGAATTCGGGCGTATACTTCGCCGGGCGGTATGAGATCCAGGTGCTCGACAGCTACGGCAAAGAGAAGCTCGAGTACAGCGACTGCGGGGGCGTCTACGGCCGGTGGATCAACAATCAGACGGTGGAAGGCCACGCGCCGCGCGTGAACGCGTCCAGGGCGCCCGGCCAGTGGCAGTCGTTCGACGTGGTGTTTCGCGCGCCGCGCTTCGACGCCTCGGGCAGAAAGACCGAGAACGCCCGGTTCGTCAAGGTCCTGCACAACGGCGTGCTGGTCCACGAGAATGTCGAGTTGACCGGCCCGACGCGCGCCGCAATGTCCGAGACCGTTGAAGTCGCCCGCGGCCCGCTCATGCTCCAGGGCGACCACGGCCCGGTCGCGTATCGCAACATCCGCATACGCGAACTGAACCTGGCGAAATGACCCATCCGTTACCTTGCGCGGATGGGCCAGTCGAGCGACTCCGTCCGCGCGGTTTTGAGATACGCCTCGATCTTTGCGACGACGTCCGGATGCTCGGCGGCGATGTTCTTCGTTTCGCCGACGTCGTCCCTGAGGTTGTAGAGTTCGAGCGCCCCGCCGGGCTTGAGGCGCACGGCCTTCCAGTCGCCCATGCGCACGGCCTGCTGGAAACCGCGCTCGTGGAATTCCCAGTACAGAAAGTCGTGTTGTTTCCGCCGGCCGTCGCCGAGCAGCGCGGGCACCATCGAGGTGCCGTCGAGTCCCGGCGGTGGCGTGGTGCCGGCAAGCTCCGCCGCCGTCGGCAGGAAATCCCAGAACGCCCAGACCTGATCGCTGACGGTTCCGGCCCTGATCGTGCCCGGCCAGCGCACGATCATCGGCACGCGGATGCCGCCTTCGTACAGGTCGCGCTTGCAGCCGCGCAGCGGGCCGGCGCTCCGGAAGAGTGTCGGGTCGCCGCCGCCTTCCCTGTGCGGGCCGTTATCACTGCTGAAGAAGACGATCGTTCGCTCGTCGAGATGCAGCTCGCGGAGCCGTGCCAGCAGGCGGCCGATGTCGCGGTCCATTCGCGAGATCATCGCCGCCTGGTTCTTCTGCGGCTGGGGCCAGGGCCGGTCGGAGTACGGCTCGTCGCTCGGCACCTCCATGCCATTGCCTTCGGCCTGCGCCTTCTCGTTGTTGGCGTGCGGGATCGTGTACGCGAGGTAGAGGAAGAACGGCTTGTCGCGATGCCTCTCGACGAAAGCGATCGCCTCCCGCGTGAACAGGTCGTGCGAATACTGCGCCCGTTGCGATGCCACGCCGTCTTTCACGACGTTGCCGGCCAACGGGTGCCTGGTCTGGTTTCGCCAGAGGAAGTCGGGGTAATAGTTGTGCGCGTGCACCTGGTTGAGGTAGCCGAAGAACTCGTCGAAACCCTGCCGGTTCGGGATACCCGTCGTATCGGCCTCCCCGAGGCCCCACTTGCCTACGAGGCCGGTTGCATAGCCCGCCTGTTTGAGGACTTCGGCGACCGTCACATCGCCGGGCCGAAGCGGTACGAGCGCATTGCCGCGGATGATGGCGTGGCCGGTGTGCTGGCCGAGCATGAGACAGCAGCGGGACGGCGCGCAGACCGTGCTGCCGGCATAGCATTGCGTGAATCGCACGCCCTCGACGGCCATGCGGTCGAGGTTCGGCGTCTGAAAGAGCCGTTGCCCGTAACACCCGAGATCGCCGTACCCGAGGTCGTCGGCGAGAATGAGGATGATGTTGGGCTTCTCGGCCGCGATGAGCGGCCACGTCGGCGTCGTCACACAGATCGTAACAACAACGGGCAGAAGCTTCATGAGACATCTCCTGGATCGCGTCGTCATGATGAGGCGAAGGGGAAGGCTTCCGTGTCCCCTCCGGCTACCTTTTACCGAAGTACGGATACCGATCCCATGGGTCGTCGTCGGATGTTGCGCGGGGGTCGCCGGTTTCCTTCATCCAGCGGTCGAGCGCGTCGCGGAGATTCCGTTTCTGCCCGGCGTATTCCGGCCGCTCGGCGACGTTGGTCAGTTGCGCGGGGTCCTTGAGGAGATCGTAGAGTTCCTCGGCCGGGCGCTTGGCGCACGCCAGCCGGAAGAACCGGCCGATCCGCGGATCGTCGCGCTTGTCGAGCAGCACGTCCTTCGTGGGCGAGCCGTCGATGTCGCCGAACGGGCCGACGGCCTCGTGCTTCTCCGGGTCGCCGGCGGGCCAGCGGTCCGGCCGAAGGTTCCGGATGTAGAGGAACCGCTTCGTCCGCACCGCGCGGCACGGGTAGCTCAGATCGCCGCGTCGCACGTTAGCGTGCCGCTCGCGCTCGAGGAACACCATTTCGCGCGGCTGCGATGGCCCGCCGAGCGCAACGTCGAGCAGGCTCCGGCCCGTCATGGCCGGACGCGGCTTCAGGCCGGCGGCCTCGAGGAACGTCGGCGCGAAGTCCGCGAACGTGACGAATTCGTCGATGACGCGTCCGGGCCTGATCTTCGCCGGCCAGCGCATCGCCAGCGGGAGGCGCGTGCCCGCGTCGTACAGGTTCGCCTTCGCGCGAGGAAAGGGCATGCCGTTGTCGCTGGTCATGACGACGAGCGTGTTCGCGGCCCGGCCCGACGCCTCCAGCGCTTCGAGCAACGCGGCGACGTCGCGATCGAACCGCTGCACCTCGAAGTAGTAGTCGAGAATGTCGCTGCGGACCTCGGGCGTATCGGGCAGGAACGGCGGCACGACGACGTCTTCGATCTTCATGCCGGCGGCGCGGCCTGAGCCCTTCTCGTACGGGCGATGCGGATCCACGCTGCCGAACCAGAAGCAGAACGGCCGTCCGTCCGGCACCGTCGCCAGAAACTCATCGAAGCTCCTGAACGCCGGCCCGGCCGGGTTGCGCGTGCGTCCGCCGTACCGGAAGTCCCCCGGGCCCCAGCCCTTGCCCGTGCAGCCGACGACGTAGCCTGCCGCCTCGAGCAGATCGGGGTAGACCTCGAACCGGGTCGGCAGATAGCTCCAGAGGTTGCCGCCGGCTTCGAGCCGGTGGATTGCCTGGCCCGTCAGGATCGCCCCGCGCGACGGCGTGCACGAGGGCGACGCGCAGAATGCGTGTGTAAACAGCACGCCCTCGCGGGCGAGCCGGTCGAACGTCGGCGTCTTGACGACCTTGTCGCCGTACGCGCCCGCGTGCGGAAAGCCCCAGTCGTCGGCGATGGCGAACAGAATGTTCGGCCGCGGGGCCGCGGGCCTGGCGGTCTCGGCGGCATAACTGAGAACGCCGAGCAACAAGGTCGGGAAACCCGCAAGCGAGATCATCGGGAAGCACCTGCAATGGGCACTGGATCTCATCATATCAGCCTCCAGGCGAGAGCCGCCCTTCCGGCCGGGATGCGAGGGGGCATGCGCAGTTGTTCTGGGCCGTCCGGATGTGCACAATATAACCGCTGACAACGCCTTCTCGCCATCGGTGTGCGGCGGGGCCTGGCATCGCTCGCGCCGGTCCGGCAGGTGGGGGACCACGCGGTTCACGCGCTGCCTGCCGACAGCCAGCGGGCGGCAGACGAAAACGATGATCCTGCGGCGTGTCCGGGTTTGCTCGCCGGGCCTTCGACCGGTCGGCGGCTCCGGCGGAGACTTCGGTGCCGGCCTGTCCGCCGAGAGGCAGGCAGCGGAACGGTGCCAATGAACGAAGCGAGACGGCTCGCGGAGCACTTCCGACCGAGCTTGCCGCGGCATGGGGGTCGAGCTTGCGTGAAATATGAAAACGCACGGAGTTAAGGGCGTTCCCTTTTCAGGGTGCTTCAGTTCAGTGCTTGTCCCACTCGCCGTCTGGTGCGGGTCATCTGGGCCGGCCGACGCGGGGCAGGCCGAGGCGGACAGCATCCACCCCGTCTATAGCCTCAACAGCAGCCACTGGTACGCCCTGGGTCTTTTCGAGTGGACGAAAGAGAACCGGAGGTTCTGGGGCGACCGGCCGCTGCCGCCGGACAACCGCTTCGACACTTCGGCGAGCTATGAGGGCCTGGCCGGGAAGGTTGCGTGGATTGAGGTTTCCGAGTGGGACCAGGACAACAAGGTCCACGAGATCAGAGAGAAGCTCAAGCCGCGAGAAACCAACCACAGCGCGGCGGCCTATCTGTACCGGCGAATCGACTCCCCCGCCGAGACGAACGCCATCCTGTACCTCGGCTTCGACGACGGTCTCGTGCTGAACCTCAATGGCGAGATCATCTTTGAGCGTTTTTTCTATCGCAACACCGAGCCCCGGCAGGAGGCGATTCCGATCCGCCTTAAGCAGGGCCGGAACGACCTGTTGCTGAAAATCATTGACAAGGATAACACCAGCGCAAGCGCGTTCTGCTTTGACATCAGGCCGGCTCTGCCGCCGGACGAACACGTGCGGCTGCTTGAGGATCTGATCGCCCGACGGTCCAGAGACGCCGCACGCGTGCTCGACACAAAGTGCCGGCTCATGCACCTCTACCGGCAGACCGGGCAACTGGCAAAAGCTGACGCCGCCGCACAGGAGGTTTTGTCCAGCCAGGCCGCCGCGGCTGAACAGAAGGAAGCCGCCCGCCAGTTTCTCGAAACGCGACCCGGCGGCATCGGCCGCATCACCAGCTACACCGTTGAACCACAGCGAACCACTTTCCAGACGGAAAAGGGCAAGCTTCACGTCGGCTACTGGCGGGACACGGCTCCGCGGGTGACTTTCGTTGGGAGGGGCACCGCCTGGCCCTATCCCCCGTCGCAACGTCCGCTGCCCGTCGGCTGGGAGACACCCAACAAGAGCGGCATCAACGCAGTGACCGATGCCGGGGACCGGTTTGTCGTGAAGGGAGTTGCGGTACCGGTGGAGGTCTTCAAGGACGGTTCGGGAATCGCATTCCTGCACGAAGGTCACAGGCGATTCATCGAGTTGGGCATGCGCCCCAGTCTCAAGCGGACCGTATGGTCGCAGGCGAAGACATTCGAAGGCCCATTCGAGGAAATCGTGTTTCACCTCGACACCCGGGAGGGCGTCTTTGGAATGGGGAACCGTTACGACGCCTTCAACCGGCGGGGCAGACTCAACACGATCGGGAACTGCGACCGGGCCTTTGGTGAATCGCACTTCACGCTTCCGCATTTCCTGACTCAGGGTTGCGACGCCCTGTTTATCAACAGTTTCGGCGACGGCGAGATCGGCGTGGATCGACCGGAGGCGGAGAACATGGCCGTCTGCCGGTTGCAGGAGGATGTGATCGACCTGTTCTATTTCGCGGGGCTGCCTCGGGCCCTCGTCCGTCAATACGTTGATCTGACCGGTCATACGGTCATGCCGCCCGATTGGACGCTCGGGGTGTGGATGTCCCGCAACTCCTACGAGAACGAAGCAGTGGTTCTCGATGTAGCCCGCAAGCTGCGCGAGCACAAGGTGCCGGCCGACGTACTGGTGCTCGAGGCCTGGCGTGAGGACGGAGAGGACTGGATGTCCTGGAACGCGGAACGATGGCCGCATCACCAGGCGATGTGCAAGACGCTTCATGAGATGGGTTTCAAGATCGTCCTTTGGACCATGCAGTTCCACATCTACAACCTGGCCCGGCCGCAACCGTACGAGCAGGAAGCTTTCGCCAATCACTACTTCGTCATGGACGGCGAGCGACCATGGGGCTACGAGCAGGGCCAGGAGAAGAACTCTTACATCGTCGACTTCTTCAATCCCGCCGCTTGCTCGTGGTGGGAGCGGCAGTACCGCCAGCTCTTCGACCCGGTCGCCGGCATTGACGGTCTGAAAACCGACATCGGCGAGAACAACGGCGGCACGACCTGGCAAGGGTGGAAAAACATCAACAACATTTACGCCCTCGGCTACCTCCGCTGCGCCTGGGACATGACCAAAGACATCACCGGCGAGGGAATGGTCTTCGCGCGCACCGGCACGGTGGGCACGCAACGATATCCGATCCTCTGGGCGGGCGACCACAGCGCCTGGTTCCAGGGAATGCAGGAAGCGTTCCATGCGATGATGAACGCCGGCCTTTCCGGCTACGCCTGGACCAGCTTTGACATCGGCGGCCTCTACGGCGATCTCGACCGGGAAACGTATGTGCGCATGGCCCAGATGGGAGCATTCTGCCCGATCATGCAGGCCCACGGCCAGGGTCGCCGGGAGCCTTACGACCTCGGCGATTATGGCGAGCAGGCCACCGAAGTCTTCAATCGGTATGCCACGTGGCACATGCGGCTCAAGCCCTATCGAATCGCTGCCGGGCGCGAGGCCTGCGAAACCGGCGTGCCCATCATCAGGCCGCTGTGGATGGATCACCCCGATGATCCCGAGTGCTACGAAGCCGAGTACGAGTACTTGTTCGGTCCGGACGTGCTCGTGGCTCCGATTGTGTCATACAACCATACGCGGAAAGTGTACCTGCCGCGCGGGCAGTGGATCGACTGGTGGACAGGTGAGCGTATCGAGGGCGGGCGTTACCTGCGCGTGACCATGCCGCTGGAACAGGTGCCGCTCTATGTCAAACCGGGCTCGTTGGTACTGCGTCTGAGCCCCGGTTCGGGCGGCGGCATTGAGAAGTCAGAATAGCGAGGCGAAACCAGCCTCCAGAGGCAGGGGGAAAGGGGAGTGCATTCATTTGTCTTCCGCCGTGCGGGCCGGCCGGGGTTCCTCCGCGTGAACACCAGGCCGAGGCGCTGTGCCGTCGGCCGGGCCCAGGCTGCCTCGCCACTTGGACGGCCACGGCTCAAGCCCGTCGGCAGGGGCTGCGGCGCCTCCGCCGGCACCTTCTCGAACACGGCAAGGCCCTCCTCCTTGCCATCAGTGATGTCGCCTTTTCATCCGTTTCACGCATAGCTCTTGAGGGCCTTCATGTAGTTGGCGCGTTCGAAGGCGGCCGGTTCGGGGCAGGACTTCTGGCTCAGGATGCCGCGCATCTGGCGGACGGACTCGTATTCGTGCTGGTCCATCCATGCCTTCATGCCATCGAGCACGGTTCTGATGTGCTCGATGCCGTTCTTGAGCAGCGCGCCGCACATCATGGCCACGTCGGCGCCGGCCATGATGACCTTCAGGGCGTCGGTCGCATCATGAATGCCGGTGGAAGCGGCGAAGCTGATATCGACCTTGCCGAAGAGGATGGCGATCCAGCGGAGCGGCAGACGGATGGAGTGGGGCGAGCTGAGCACGAGGTTCGGCACGACCTCGAGTTCGTCGAGGTTGAAATCCGGCTGATAGAAGCGGTTGAACAGGACCAGGCCGTTGGCGCCCCCTTCGGCGAGCCGCCGGGCCATGTTCGGCAGTGAGCTGAAGTAGGGGCTCAGTTTCATCGCGACCGGAATGCGCACGCTGCTGCGGACGGCCTTGAGCGCATTGAGGTACATGTGCTCGACCTGCTCGCCGGTCCACGCGGGGTCGGTCGAGACGAAATAGACGTTCAGCTCCAGGGCGTCGGCGCCGGCGTCCTGCATCTTTCTGGCGTAGTCGGTCCAGCCGCCGGCCGACACGCCGTTGAGGCTGGCGATCACGGGAATGTCAACCGCCTGCTTGATCCTGCGGATATGCTCCAGATACTCGGTCGGGCCGAAGTCGTACTCCTCGGCCTTCGGGAAGTAGTCGAGGGATTCGGCGAAGCTTTCGGTGCCGTGCTCGAGGTGGTAGCTGAGCTCCTCGGCTTCAAAGGCGATCTGCTCCTCAAACAGGGACTCGAGAACCACGGCGGCCGCGCCGGCGTCCTCCATCCTGCGGATGTTTCCGATGTCGCCGGACAGCGGCGAAGCAGATGGCACGATCGGGTTCCTGAGAGCAAGTCCCATGTACGTGGTCGACAAGTCCATACGGCGAAATCCTTTCCGATCAGAGGGTCCGTTTCGGGTCGGGTGCCACCGTACCCGCGGGAGACCGAAGCGTCAAGGAGTTGGCTTGCAGGACTGATTTGACGCTCCCGTCGGGGTACTTATAATGCCGGTCTCCATCCCAGGGACTCGCGATACCACGGCCGTTGGCAGTGGGAGGTGCGCATGCGCAGCTTGGCAACCGGAATCCAGGCGTCGGGAACATCGATACGGTGGAGGGCACCGGTGGTGATCAGGTGGCTCCTGCCGCTGGCGTTGGTGGCGGCGGCCGGGCCCGCTTCGGCGCAGGAGGCCGCCGCGCCGGCCACGAAACCGGCGGTCGAAGTTCCCGGCGATATTTCGCTCGAGCAGATGTTCGCCGACTACCTGCACTTCGCACGGATGGGGCGTTTCGCCGAGGCCCAGGCATACGCCAGGGCGATGCTGGCGCGAAGCGATCTCAAACCCGAGGCCATGCTGGCCCTGTCGGAGAAGTACCGGAACAGCATCGAGACGCTGCAGATGCTCATCAGCGGCAGCAGCATCGGGGACAACGCGGGGAAGATCCTGGAGGTGATCAACGAGGGAGCGGTGCGGAAGCGCAAGAGCCCGGAACAGATCACCGAGGCGATCCAGATGCTCGCCGGCACGCCCACGCAGCGGATGGTCGGCATGGAGCGGCTTCAATACGCCGGCGAGTACGCCGTCCGGTGGATGCTGGCGACGCTGACCGATCCGGCCAGGAAGGACTTGCATCCCTACGTCGAGCGTGCGTTGCCGAAGATCGGCAAGGAAGCGGTGAACCCGCTCGTGGCAGCTCTGGAGGTGAAGGAGGACTGGGTCTGCCAGACGCTGACGGACGCGCTGGGCGAGCTGGGCTATCCGCAGGCGCTGCCTTACCTCCGGCGGATTGCGGCGGACGCGGCCCGGAGCGAGTCGGTTCGCAAGACGGCGGCGCGGGCGATCGCGCGGATCGTCGCGACGGATCCGTCGCTGAAGGAGGATGTGGCGCCGGCGGAGGCGTTCCTGGATCTGGCGGAGCAGTACTACGCGGACGTGCCGTCTCTTCGTGCGGACGAGCGGCAGCCGTTGGCGAATGTCTGGTATCTGAAGAACAACGATCTGGTGGCGGTGGCGATTCCGCGGGGGATCTACAGCTCCGTGCAGTGCATGCGATGTTGCGAGGATGCGCTGGCGTTGAACGCCGGGATGCCGGAGGCGGTGGCGTTGTGGTTGGCCGCGGATTTCCGTCGCGAGGCCAGTCTGGGCATGGACGTCCAGTCGGTCGAGGCGGACGAACGGTCGGCCGCGGACCTGACGAGGCCGCGGGATTATCCTCGCAGCCAGTATTTCGCACGATGCTTCGGCCCACGGCACGCGCATCGGGCCCTGGGCCGGGCGGTGCGGGACCGGGATGCCGTGGTCGCGCTGGGCGCCGTGACGGCGCTGCAGGGCGTCGCCAGCGCGAGCGAGCTGGTCGGTCCGGAGGACGTGAAACAGGCGCTTACGCTGGCGTTGCGTTTTCCGGATGTGCTCGTGCGCATTCACGCGGCGCTCGCGTTGGCCGAGGCCCTGCCGCCGCGGGATTTCCACGGTTCGCAGGAAGTCGTCCCGATTCTGTCGTCCGCTCTGGAGCTTCGAGGGCGCCCCAGCGTGCTGATCGCGGACCCGGCCCCGGACACGCGCAGGTTGCTGCAGGCGGCGTTTTCCACAGACCATGCGAACCTGATCGTCGCCGAGAAGTTCGGCGAGGCCGCCGACCGGGCCCGTCGGGAGGTGCCGCAGCTCGATCTGATCGTCCTGGCCAGCGACATCGACGCCCCGGGCGTTCCCGAGGCGCTCGCCGTCCTTCGCAAGGACGACCGGCTCGAACTGACGCCGGTAGTGCTTGTGGTCAAGCCCGGCGGATTCCCCGTGGCGACGAAGGCGTCGGCGATCGAGCCGCGGATCGAGCGCGTCGTGCCGGTGAAGTTTGCCGGACTCGATGACGCCGAGACGGCCGCGCTGCGTGATTCGCTGATGGACGCGTGGGCCCGGGCCCGCAAGAGCTACGGTCGTCCGGCGATCACGGAGGCAAGGGCGCTGGCGCTGGCATTGGAGGCGGCGGACGCGCTGCGTCTCATTGCGATGACCGGCACGTCCGTGTTCCGGTTCGCCGGGGCGGAGCCGGCTCTGGTGCGCGCGTGTTCTCACGCGGACGAGAGCATGCGGCTCAAGGCGGCGGCGGTACTGGCGTGGGCAAAGACCGAGACGGCGCAGTCGGCCATCGCCAGGCTCGCGCTCGACAGCACGGGCAGCGCCAGGCAACGGGTGGCCGGACTGGGGATTCTCGCGGAATCCGCGAAACGGTTCGGGCGGCTCATGGGGGACGATCTGGTCAACAGCCTGACGGACCAGGCGCTGCACGAGCCGGACCTGGCGATCCGTACGGCGGCGAGCCAGGCGCTGGGGGCCATGGACCTGGGCAGCGACCGTGCGGCGGAGATCATACGCCTGCAGTCCGCGCGGTGAGTCGCAGTCCTTACACGTCCGCGGCCGGAAAGGCATTTCCCGAACGGCGTTTCCGCACGGGGTGAAGGGGGGCCGTCGGAGCGGGCGTCGCTACGTCTTCGAGGCGAGCTGCCGCGCGAGTTGCAGCGCGGCCTCGCGGGAAAGCAGCGATTGGTTCAACTGTTCGTAATACACGCGATCGAGGACGGCCTTGAACGCAGGTCCCTGCGGCAGGCCCATCGCATGCAGGTCGTCGCCGGTGATCAGGGGCGGCGGCGCCACCTCATCAGGCGGAATGGCGGCGGCGCGGGCGCGGAGTTCGTCGTGCTTGGTGAGCGGACGGTTCTGCGCCCGGCAGAGGGCGGCGTATTGGGCGAGCAGGTCGTCGAAGTACGGCGACTGCATCAGGAGTTTGAGGTCGGCCAGCGTCAGGCGCGAAGGATCGTCGGGCCTGTCCCTGTTTTCAACGAGCCAGGCGATGTGCTCGCGTGAGCGATTGCTGCACCGCAGGGCGCGGCAGATGTCGTGGACTTCGTCGACGGGCCGGTCGAGCAGGAGCACGGCCATGACGTGTTCGAACCGCGCGTCGGCCGGCAGGTGCGGCAGGACGGCCAGCGCGAGCCGGAGGTGGTCCTGCGACCAGACGGCACCGTCCCAGAGGTATCCGAGCAGCCCCGCTTCGGCCATGAAGCGCAGGGCCTGCACGCGCTGCGGCCGGCCGAAGCACTTGCGCAGCTCTTCCTGGACCCTCTCGGCGCTGACGTGCCGGATCATCGGGGCCATCTCGCAGACCGCTGCCCACGTCGCCGGTTCGATCGAGCAGTCGTACCTTGCGGCGAAGCGCACCGCCCGCAGCACGCGCAGGTGGTCCTCGCGGAAGCGCTGTACGGGATCGCCGATGGCGCGGAGGACGCGCGCCCGGAGGTCGGCCTCGCCCCCGACGAAGTCGATGACTCTGGCCTCGAGCGGATCGAAGAACATGCCGTTGATCGTGAAGTCCCGGCGGCGGGCATCCTCCTCGGGCGTGCTGAACCGTACGGAGTCGGGGCGGCGGCCGTCCGAGTAGCTCAGGTCCGTGCGGAACGTCGCGACCTCGATCCAATGGCCGGCCTTGCGTACCAGCACGACACCGAACTGCACGCCGACCTTCCGCGTGCGGCTGAAAAGGGAAAGGATGCGGTCGGGCAGCGCGTCGGTGGCGACGTCGAAGTCGTTCGGTTCGCGACCCAGGAGCATGTCGCGCACGCAGCCTCCGGCGAAGTATGCCGTGTGCCCGTGCTCGCGCAGACGCCGCACGACGGCGACGGCGGCTTCACGAAGCGAGCTGCTGCTCATGGCGACGCTCGGAGGAGATTCGGGCCGCAGGCCTGCGCTACACGACGCGGCGCTGTCCGGCCTCTTTCCGCGCATATCATGCGGCGATCCTGCGCGCCGGTCCAGAGCTTTCCGTGGAGGTCCGCTCCCTGCGGGAGATCATGACGTCTCCGGCCCCGGAACGGCGATCTGCGGCGCGCCGAACGGCGGGCGACGCATACGGGCAGATGCCCGGGCCGCGACCGCCGCCCGAAGCCCGCAATGGGGTGGGCGAGACAAACGAGGTCGCGTCTGCTAAGATGCCCGGCTCCCCGACCCGCGGACCGGTCGGCACGGTTCGCGGCCGGGATGCGCGATCCTGCTATGCGGGAGTATTTTCGCAACATTTACCAGACCGTCCGTACGATCCTCGCGGGGATGCGCGTCACGCTGAGGTACTGTTTCGCGCGGACGGTGACGTTGCAGTACCCGGACGTGCCGCCGGCTCTGGCGCCGCGGTTTCGCGGCGTGCACGTGCTCGAGATCGAGAAGTGCATCGCGTGCGGCGCGTGCGCCCGGGCCTGCCCGGTCGAGTGCATTCACATCGAACGGACGGCGCCCCGCAGGATCGACAAAGCGACGGGCACGGCCGTCGGCGGGGCGATTACCCGGTACGCGATCGATTACGGGCGGTGCATGTTCTGCGCGCTGTGCGTCGAGCCGTGCCCGACCCGCTGCATCCACATGGGCGACGTGCACTCGATGACGACGTACGATCACCGGAGCGTGATCGTCGAGTTCGCGGAACTGGCGCGGCAGGGGCTTCAGACGCCGATGCCGCTCTGGGCGCAGAAGCCCGGGCTGCCCGATTGGGCGGCGCGGCAGAAGCAGGCATGGCTGGATCGCGCGGCGCCCGCGCGAGAGAAGATGCTGGCCGCGGTGACGGTCGCCGCCGCAGGCGCGCCGGCCGAGCCCGGTCCGGCAGAGGGGGCGGACCGGCCATGATCCTCGCGATGACGCCGCTCAAGCCGGACGATGCCGACAGTCTCTCGCTCGTGGTCGGGCTGTTGCTCTTTGTCGCGGCCGGCGCAGCGATCATTCTGGGCGCGCTGCTTCTCGGCCGACTCATACGGCCGAAGGCGCCCAACCCCGACAAGGCGGCGCCCTACGAGTGCGGCGAGCTTCCGGTCGGCACGAGCTGGATCCAGTTCGACCTGCGGTTCTATGTGGTGGCGCTGGTTTTCGTGATCTTCGACGTGGAGGTGGCGCTCTTCTACGCGTGGGCCGTGGTCTACGGCGGAGGGGCCCACCCCGGCGCGAGCATAGAGACGCTCGCGCAGATGCGCCGGGGCGCGATGATCGACATGCTGTTCTTCTTCGGCGTGGTCGTGGTGGGCTTTCTCTACCTGTGGAAGTACGGGTACCTGGACTGGGTGAGGACGAGTGGACGTAAGGCCGGGTCCGGGGTGTCGCACGGGAACGCGCCGCAGCCGGAACCCGGACCCCCGACCCCGAACCCCGAAGCATCAGGGTAGCGGACATATGGTGGAAGAACCGACCCGGAATGGGCTGCTATACAACCGCTTCGACGACGGCGTGATGGTCACGTCCGTCGACTGGCTGCTGAACTGGGCGCGGGAATCGAGCATCTGGCCGGTGACGTTCGGCATCGCATGCTGCGCGATCGAGATGATGGCGACGGGCGCTTCCCGGTTCGACATCGACCGTTTCGGCGCGGGCGCGTTCCGTCCGACGCCGCGGCAGGCGGACCTGATGATCGTCGCGGGGACGGTCACGTACAAGATGGCGTCGCGGATTCGCCGGCTTTACAACCAGATGCCCGATCCGAAGTACGTGATGGCGATGGGTGCCTGCACGATCGGCGGCGGGCCGTACGCCCGGCACGGCTATCACGTGGTCAAGGGGGTGGAGATGGTGGTGCCGGTGGATGTGTACGTGCCCGGCTGCCCGCCGCGGCCGGAGGCGCTGCTGGAGGGCCTCATGCGGCTGCAGGACAGGATTCGGATGCAGACGATCGCGCGGCGCGGCCCCGCCCCGGAGAAGACGGACATCTGAGTACGCACGGATGAGCGTGGAAGAGATCGGCAGCGTGTTGAGCGAACGGTTCGGCGACGCCATCATCGAATTCGTCGCTGCCGGGCTGCATCCGCATGCGGTTGTGGCTGCCGGGCGCTGGCACGAGGTGGCGACGTTCCTGCGTGACGATCCGCGGATGGGGTTCAACATGCTTCGGTCGGTCAGCGGCGTGGATCGGCAGGCGCAGAATGAGCTGGAGGCGGTCTACGACCTGATCGCGATGGCGCCGCCCGAAGGGTCCCGCGAAGGATTCTGGGCGGCCCGGCACGCGCTGGCCGTCAAGGTCCGCACGGAACGTGCGAATCCGCACATTCCGTCCGTGGCCGACGTGTGGCCGACGGCCGACTGGCACGAGCGGGAGGCGTATGACCTTCTGGGAATCGTCTTCGACGGGCATCCGGACCCGGTCGAAGACGAGGCCGGCCGGCATCCGCGGCGCATCCTGTGCCCCGACGACTGGCAGGGTCACGCGCTGCGAAAGGACTACGTGTTTCCGGAAGCGTACGGCGGCATCCCGGGCCGGAGCGAGATCGACGCATCGAAGCCGGTGAAGTGATCGAGGATACGCAGGCATCGCGATGAGCACACGGCGCACACTCCAGTCCGCTCCCGATCTTCTGGCCGATCTTGACGCCGAGGCGATGGACCAGGGCAAGCTCCAGACGGAGGAGATGCTGATCAACATGGGCCCGCAGCACCCGAGCACGCACGGCGTGCTGCGCCTGGTGCTGCGGACGGATGGCGAAATGGTGCTCGAGACGACGCCGCACATCGGCTATCTGCATCGTTGCGCCGAGAAGATCGGCGAGAGCGTCGCCCCGTATCAGTACGTGCCGTACACGGACCGGCTGGACTACCTTTCGGCGATGAACAACAACCACGCCTGGAGCCTGACGATCGAAAAGCTCTGCGGCATCCAGGTGCCGGAGCGGGCGAGCACCATCCGGATCATCATGGCCGAGCTCAACCGGATCGCGTCGCATCTGGTGTCGCTGGGCACGTACGGGCTCGATATGGGCGCGTTCACGCCGTTCCTCTACACGTTCCGCGAGCGCGAGTACATTCTCGACCTGTTCGAGGCGGTCTGCGGGGCGCGGCTGACGTACAGTTACATCACGCCCGGCGGCGTGACGGACGACCTCACGGAGGACTTCGTCGACCGCTGCCGCGCGTTTCTCGACTATTTCGTGCCGAAGCCGGCGGAATACAACCAGCTCCTGAGCTACAACCACATCTTCATCGAGCGGACGGCCGGCGTGGGCGTGATCAGCCCGCGGGACGCGATCGCGTGGGGGCTGACGGGCACATGCCTTCGCGCGACGGGTGTGAAGTGGGACCTGCGGAAGTGCCTGGCGTACGACATTTACGACCGGTTCGAGTTCGAGGTGCCGGTGGGCCTGCCGGAGGGCGGCGTGATGCCGGTGCCGCCCGGGATGCCGCCCGTCGTCGTTCCGGCGGGTGTGGTCGTGGGCGATTCGTGGACCCGCTATGCCCTGCGCATCGTCGAGATGTACTGGTCGGCGCACATCGTCCGGCAGGCGCTCGACCGGTTGCCGGCGGGAGAGTACCGGGCGAAAGTGCCGCGGACGCTCAAGCTGCCGGAGGCCGAAATCTACTTCGAGGCCGAGAACCCGCGCGGGCAGCTCGGCTTCTACGTCGTCGGCAACGGCACATCGATTCCCTCGCGCGTGAAGGTGCGCGGGCCGTGCTTCAACAACCTCTCGATCGTCTCGCACGTGTGCCGCGATTGCCTGCTGGCGGATATCCCGGCGATCGTCGGCAGTATCGACATCGTGCTGGGAGAGGTGGACAGGTGAATGCGGAATGATGAATCGCGCGCCCGTTGATATCCTGAGACCGCGTTGGAATCCGGCGTACTTCCGGCGGGCGCAGCGGGGCCTTGCTCTTGTGACGCTGGCGCTGGTCGCAGGCGCCGTCGTCGGCAGGCTGATCGCGGGCGCCCTGTTCGGCGGGCACCCGCCGGCCCTCATTCTGCTGTCTGTGCTGCCGGCGCTTGGCGCGATGATCACGCTGGCGGGCCTGGCTGCCCTGACGTTCTGGCGGCCGATCGCGCGCTTTCTGCGGCGGTTCGCCGTCGTCGTCTTCTATGCCGCCGTCGTGGGCCTGGTGGCGCTTGTCTGGGTCGTGGCGCTGGCGATCGACCGGGTGGATGGCCTCGCACGGGCGATGCCCGGCGGCGAACTGACGACGGATGCGATCTACCACGGCCTGCCCGCGGCGATCCGGTTCCGCGTCGTGAGCTGGCTGCTGTGGCCGTTGCAGTTTCCGATCGTTCGCGATCTCATCGCCCTTGTCGGAATCGTGGGCTTCATCAACCTCTTTGCGGCGTATGCGATCTGGTGGGAGCGGAAGGTGGCCGGGCGCATCCAGAGCCGGCTGGGACCGATGCGGGTCGGCGGATGGCACGGCTGGGCGCAAAGCCCGGCGGACGGCATCAAGCTGCTGGGCAAGGAGGATCTCATTCCCGCCGGGGCCGATCGCGTGCTCTTCCGGCTCGCGCCGTACCTGGCGTTCGTGCCGGCGGTTTGCGGGTTCGTGGCGTTGCCGTTCGGATCGGGCTGGGTCTTCCGCGATCTCGACGTGGCGCTGGTGTTCGTGCTGGCGCTGGTGGACATCGAGGTGCTCGGCGTGATCCTGGGTGGGTGGTCGTCGGACAACAAGTGGAGCCTGCTCGGCGCGATGCGCGAGGCATGCCAACTGGTGGCCTACGAGATCCCGATGGGCATGGCGCTGCTGGTGCCGGTGATGATGATCGGCACGCTGAGCCTGACGCGCATCGGCGACGCGCAGCAATACGGCTGGCACTCGTGGCTGGCGTTCCAGAACCCGTTCGCGTTCGTGGCGATGGTGGCGTATTTCATCGCCTCGCTGGCGAGCTGCAAGCGCGCGCCGTTCGATCTGCCCGAGGCGGAGAGCGAGCTGGTCGCGGGCTTCATGACCGAGTATTCGGGCTTCCGCTGGTGCGTCTTCTTCTTTGCCGAGTACGCGGCGATGTTCATCGTCAGCGCCCTGTGCGTGACGCTGTTCCTCGGCGCGTGGTATTCGCCGCTGCCGGCGTCATGGGGAACGGGGCTGGCGAACGGCGGGCTGGCGGCGCGCGCGATTCACGGCGTGCTGTTCAGCGGACCGCTGTGGTTCGTGGCCAAGAGCCTGTTTCTGATCTTCATGCAGATGTGGCTGCGCTGGACGCTGCCGCGCATCCGGATCGACCAGGTATTGTACGCGTGCGTGCAGGTGCTGCTGCCGCTGACGATGCTGGTGGTGCTCGGCCAGACGTTGTGGCAGCTTCTCGTGACACCGGGCAGTGCGGTCGCGGTGATCGCGAATGTGCTCTGCAGCCTTGCGGGCGCGGTGCTGCTCGGCGGGTTCTACGTGTTAATGGCGCACGGGCTGCTGCACCGCAGGCGGCTCGTGGGGGCGCTGGCGGTCGACCATCTGCCGGGAGCGTAAAACGACGATGCTCGAAGCCGTGCTGTTCTATCTTTTCGCGGGCGTGGTGGCGGTCTCCGGCCTGGCCATCGTGCTGAGCCGCAACATCGTCCGGGCGGCTGCCTGGCTGCTGGGGGCGCTGGGCGGCGTCGGCGCGCTGTATTTCCTGATGGCGGCGAACTTCCTCGGCGCCATCCAGTTGATCGTGTATGCCGGCGGCACGCTCGTGCTGATCGTCTTCGGCGTGATGCTTACGAGCCGGCACGCCGCCGCCCAGGCCCGGCCGCGGCGATGGGAAATCATCGCGGGAACGGCCGTGTGTGCGCTGCTTTTCGCGGCGATGTCGGCGGCCCTGCTGAGGACCGAGTGGTCGTCCGACGCGAATCCGGCGACCGGCGGGTACCCGATCGCGGAGATCGGCAACGAGCTTCTGACGACGTATCTGGTGCCGTTCGAGGTCACGAGCGTGTTGCTGCTCGTGGTCATGATCGGCGCGGCGTACCTGGCGAGACCCGAAAGGAAATGAGTATCACAGAGCAGAAAAGCGGGAAAGCGAAAAGGGGCGGCGGACGCGCCGTGCGTCCCGATCGCCTTCTCCTCCTGCCGCTCGTACCCTCTGGATGCTGAGCGATGCTGACCATCGGCCTGACACACTATCTGGTTCTTGCGGCGATGTTGTTCTGCTTCGGTGTGCTGGTGATGATCACGAAGCGCAACGCCGTCGGCGTGCTGCTGGGCGCGGAACTGGTGCTGAACGCGAGCAACGTGAACCTGGTGGCGTTCTCGCGCTACCAGATCGGGACGCTGGACGGCCAGATTCTGGCGTTGTTCGGCGTTGTGCTGGCTGCGGCCGAGGCGGCCGTGGCCATCGCCATTTTCGTGAACTATTACCACGAGACCCGGACGATCGACGTGGACAGGGCCGCCGCGCTGCGAGGATAGGAGCGAGATGCTTTCGACGCAGGAACTGCTGCTGATCGTCGCGACCGCGATTCCGCTGGCGGCCTTTGTGATTCTCGCGGTGTTCGGCAGCCGGCTGGGCAAGCCGCTGGCGGGCTGGTGCGCCGTGGCCGCCATCGCCGTCTCGACTGTGCTGGCCGGGGTCGTGCTGAAGCAGTGGCTGCACGGCGTGCGCGACGAGGCCCACACCTTCACGTGGGCGACGCTCGGCCGCGTGCCGATCACCGTCGGCCTCAACCTCGACGCGCTCACGGTGATCATGTTCTTCATGGTCAGTCTGGTCTCGACGTGCATTTTCGTCTTTTCCGTCGGATACATGGCCGGTCACAGCGACGAAATCGACGGCCGCTCGAAATACCACCGCTTTTTCACGTTCCTGTGCCTCTTCTGCTTCTCGATGCTGGGGCTGGTCGTCAGCAACAGCATCCTGTTTCTGTTCGTCTTCTGGGAGCTTGTGGGGCTGTGTTCGTATTTTCTGATCGGCTTCTACTTCCACAGGAAGAGCGCGAGCAACGCGGCGATCAAGGCGTTCGTCGTCAACCGCGTGGGCGATTTCGGGTTCCTCGCCGGGCTGATGATGGTGTTTCATTACCTGGGTGACCTGTCGCTGGCGGGCGCGGCGGCGAAGTTTCAGGCCGCGTACCCCGGCGGTGAGCTGTTCACGCGTTCGTTCCTGGGGCTGAGCCTGGCAACATGGATGGGCATGCTGCTGTTCTGCGGGGCGATCGGCAAGAGCGCGCAGTTCCCGCTGCACGTCTGGTTGCCCGATGCGATGGAAGGCCCGACGCCCGTCAGCGCCCTGATCCACGCGGCGACGATGGTGGCGGCCGGCGTGTACCTCGTCGCGCGCATCTTTGTGCTGCTGACGCCGGAGGCGCAGTTGTTCATCGCCGTCATCGGCTGCATCACGCTGACGATCGCCGCACTGGTCGCGATCGTGCAGACCGACATCAAGAAGGTACTTGCGTACTCGACGATCTCCCAGCTCGGGTACATGATCTTCGGCATGGGCGTCGGGGCGTGGATCGGCGCGTTGTTCCACCTGCTGACGCACGCATTCTTCAAGGCGCTGATGTTCCTCGGCAGCGGCCAGGTCATCGAGGGCTGCCACCACGAGCAGGACATCCGCAGAATGGGCGGCCTGATCCGCAAGATGCCGGTGACCGGCGTGACGTTCCTGGTCGGCGTGCTGGCGATCGCCGGTGCGGGGATACCGGGCCTGCACATCGGCGGCGTGCGCCTGGGTCTCGGCGGCTTCTTCAGCAAGGATGAGATCCTCGCGGTGGCATACCAGCGCGCGTTTCGGACTGAGGAGGCGGACGCGCCGGATGCGCGTCGTTCCGGGCCGGCGGAGCGACCGCCCGGCGAACCGGCAGGAGCTGCTGCCTCCGTCAACCCGCGGAGCGAAGCGACGGCGGATGCGGCTTCCGGTCTGATGGCAGCGACATTCGCAGATGCCGCTCCGAGGCGCTTATCCGCACATGACGCGGCGGCTGAACGGACACGAGATTCTTCGTTCACTCCGTTTGCCCGCCACGACAGGGTGGGTGGCGAAACCGCCGTCACGCCGGAGGGAGTGCCCCCTGTCGCCTGCATCCCTGCCCCGTTGTTCTGGATTCCGGTCCTTATCGCGTTCGTCACGCCGTTCTACATGATGCGGTGCTGGTGGCTGACGTTCATGGGCAAGCCGCGCGACCGGCACGTGTACGAGCATGCGCACGAAACGCCGCTGATGGGTGTGCCGCTCGTCGTGCTGGCGATCGGCACGTTCGTATCGAGTTACGCGATCTTCCGCCCCATGGTCGCGCAGGCGGCGCCGGCGGGCTTCCTCTGCAAGACGTTCAATCCGGAGAGGCACCACGAGGAGGCCGAACGCCCGGCGGCATCGCGGGAGGAGGGCGCCGAATCCGCGGACCACGCCGTCGCGGCCGGGCTGCCCGTCGCCGCCGACGTGCACGGCAGGCTGTCGATGATCGTCGGCCCGGCGTTCGTCGTCGGCTTCTTCCTCGCGATCGCGATTTACCTCCGCGGGCTGCTGGTGGCCGGGGCGATCGCGTCGTCGCTGCGGCCGCTGCACACGCTGCTCGTCCGCAAGTTCTACTTCGACGAGCTGTACGGGGCGGTGTTCGTCGGCGGCATCATGGGCCTGAAGTCCGTCTGCGACTGGGTGGATACGCACATCGTGGACGGCCTGGTGAACCTGTGCGGACGGGTGACCAGGGCGTTCTCGTCGATCGCGGGCAACGTGCTCGACCGCTCCGGTACTTACGGTGTGGAGCCGGCGGCCGGGGAGCAGGCCGGTCGCCTCGGTGGGTTCATGATGCTGGCGGCGGTGCTTGCCGTCGCGGGAATCATGCTGGCGTACGGCGCGACGGGGGCGGCGATCGCGCTGCTGGTCATGGCGTGGGTCGCCCTGGGGATCGACGGTATCGTCAACGATCTGGCTCGCGGGGCGTGGCAGGTGGCCACGAGCCTGCGTGCCGTTCAGTCGGGACGGATACGGCAATACGTGCTGTTCGCAGCGGGCAGCGCCGCGGTCGTGCTGCTCGTACTGGTGCTCTTATGAGCAGGCAAGATGCCTGCATCACAACGAAGATGCGGGCGGGATGCCTGCACCACAAATGGATGACGGAAACGTGGAAGGTTATCTCCTGAACTGGATCGTGTTCCTGCCGACGCTCGGCGCGGTGGCGTGCCTGGTCGCGCCGGGCCGACGTGCGGTCAAGACCGTGGCCGTCGCCACGACGTTCCTGACGCTGCTGCTGTCGCTGGGACTGTTTCGCCACTTCGCGTGGTGGAGTATCGACGATGTGGCGATCTTCGGCGAAGCGTACGGCAAGCAGCTTCACCAGGTGACGAAAGTGCCGTGGATCGTCATCGGCGGGCTTCAGATCGAGTACTTCATCGGCGTGGACGGCCTCAGTTTCCCGCTGGTGATTCTGACGACGCTCATCAGTTTCCTGGCGGCGGTGGCAAGCTGGAATATCGAGGAGTGGAAGATCAACCGGGGCGCCAGGGCGTATTTCGTGCTGTTCCTGCTGCTCGAGACGGGCATGCTCGGCGTGTTCACCGCGCTCGATTTCTTCCTGTTCTACGTCTTCTGGGAAGTGATGCTGCTGCCGATGTACTTCCTCATCGGCGTATGGGGCGGGCCGCGGAAAGAATACGCGGCGATCAAGTTCTTTCTCTATACGCTGGCCGGCTCCGTGCTGATGCTGGTCGTGCTCGTGGCGTTCTACTTCAAGAGCGATTCGGTGCACGCGGCCACGCTGAACCTCATCGAATATGCCACGAACGGCAGGATCCAGGCGGCGTTCGCCGAGCCCGCCCGTTTCCTTTTCGACGGGTGGAGCTGGCCCGTCGTGATGTTCGTCTTCCTGTTCATCGCGTTCGCGATCAAGGTACCGGTCGTGCCGTTCCACACGTGGCTGCCCGATGCCCACGTCGAGGCTCCGACCCCGATCAGCATGATCCTGGCGGGCGTGCTGCTCAAGATGGGCGGCTACGGCCTGCTGCGGATCAGTTACCCGATCTTGCCCACGGTGGCGAAGGACCCGACGGTCGCCTTCGTCCTGGCGACTCTCGGCGTCATCAGCATTCTGTACGGCGCGCTCTGTGCGATGGCCCAGCGGGACTTCAAGAAGCTTGTCGCGTACAGCTCGGTCAGCCACATGGGCTACGTGCTGCTCGGCATGGCGATCATGACGAACGAGGGGCTCCAGGGTGCGATGTTCCAGATGATCGCGCACGGCATTTCCAGCCCGATGTGCTTCTTCCTGGTCGGCGTGATTTACGACCGTGCTCATACGCGCGAGATCGACCGGCTCGGCGGTCTGTGGCTGTCGATGCCGGTGTACGGGTCGCTCGCGACGCTGGGCTTCTTTGCGTCGCTGGGGCTGCCCGGCCTTTGCGGGTTCATCGGCGAGGTGTGGGTGCTTCTCGGCACCTACGGCGCGGCCGGCGCGTATCCGTGGATGACCTGGGCCAGGCCGATGGCGGTGATCGCCGCGTTCGGCGTCGTGCTGACGGCCGGCTACATCCTCTGGATGATGCAGCGCGTCTACCTCGGCCCGCAGCGGGAAGAATACAGGACGCTGCCGGAAGCGACCGGGCGCGAGATCTCCGTGCTGCTGCCGCTGGGGGCGCTGGCGATCCTGCTCGGCATCCTGCCGGACCAGTCGCTTTTCAGGTTCATGAACGGCACGCTGGGGCAGCTCGTCTCGCACATTGCCTCCGCCTCGAATGATGCCGTACGGCAACTGGGGATGATCGGACAATGACGATGCCGCGACTGCTCGCCGATTTCTGGGTCCCTTCCGCTGCCGACCTGCACTGGTTCACGCCGGAGCTGGCGGTCCTCTGCACGATCGTGGCGGTGCTCCTTGCGGCGATCGCCGTCGGGCGGAACCCACACATCACCGCCATGCTCGTCCTGCTCGGCGCGGGGTGCGCCATCCTCTTCGCTCAGGTCGCCGAGTCGCGGATGACCGACGGCGTGGCCGGCCCGGCGCCGGCCCGTGCGGCGCCGATGCTGATCGCCGACAGCTTCAGCGCGTTCTTCAAGACGTTCCTGCTCGTCCTGCTCGCGGCGGTGACGGGCCTCTGGCTGATCGGCTTGAGACAGCGCCCGCCGCAGGCCGCCCGCCTCTTCGCCGGCAACGCGCCGGAGTTCTTTACCCTGCTGCTGGGCAGCGCGCTGGGCATGATGCTGATGGTCGGCACGCTCAATCTCCTGATGATCGTGCTGGCGATCGAGCTGGCGTCGATGCCGAGCTATGCGATCGTCGGATTCAACAAGAGCGACCGGCTCGGCGCGGAGGCGTCCCTGAAGTACGTGGTCTTCGGCGCGATCACGGCGGCGTGCATGCTGTACGGCGTTTCCATGTTGTACGGGCTGTACGGTACGCTGGACATTCCCACGATCGCGCACCTTGCGGTGCGCCGGGCGGGCGAATCACCGGGGACGGCGGTGCTGACGTCGGTCGGCCTCGTCACATTCGGCGCCGGAATCGGGTTCAAGATCGCCGCCGTGCCGTTCCACTTCTGGTGTCCGGACGTGTTCGAGGGGGCACCCGTCGAGATCACGGCGTGGCTCAGCATTGCCAGCAAGGCGGCCGGCCTCGGCCTCGCGCTTCGCGTGGCCGGCGCCCTGACGTCGGCGCCCTCGGCCGGCCAGGTGGAGTCGCTCTGGGGGCCGATGGCGATCGCCGTCGGCGCGGCCGCCGCCGTCACGTGCACGGTCGGCAACTTCGCCGCGTACCGCCCCGACAACGTCAAGCGCATTCTCGCGTATTCGTCCATCGCGCACGCGGGGTACATGCTGATGGCAGCGGCGATCCTGCCGCTGACCGGGCCGCACGGCGAGGCGACGCCGAGCAGTTCGACGTTCAGCGCCCTGGTGGCGTACCTGGTGATGTACCTGTTCATGAACGTCGGCGCATTCGGCGTGACGGCAATCGTCTCGTGGCAGACGGGCTCCGCATCGATCTCGGCGTTCGACGGGCTCGGGCGGAGGGCGCCGTGGCTGGCGGTGCCGATGGCGGTGTGCCTCTTCTCGCTCGTGGGCCTGCCGCCGCTCGGCGGGTTCATCGCGAAGTGGTGGCTGCTCTACGCACTGGGCCGGGGCGCAGCGGCGCAATCGTGGCTCTGGGCCCTTGTGATCGTGCTGGTGCTCAACACGCTTTTCAGCCTTTACTACTACCTGCGCATCGTACGGGTGATGTTCGTGAAGACCGGGCCGCACGAGGCGGAACGCCCGCCGCTCGCGGCTCCCCTCGGCGGCCTCGTGCTCGTCAACGCGTGCGCGGTCATGCTCCTGATCGGCGGAACGATCGGCATCGGCCCCGTCAAATCGCTCGCCGACGACGCCGCCTCGCGCATCTTCGACTCCGTCGCCGGGCCTCCCATCGCTGCCCGGCACTGAGTGAGTACGCCGCGACGCGTGCTCCCCCGACGTGCAGAACGCATGGCGGCGCTATCGCCCGCCCACGTTGATGTCCGGGTAGCGCTGCCGAAATGCCTCGCGCAACGACGGATCGTCGATCTCGATGGCGGCCGCGCGGAACAGCTCCCCCGCCATCTCGTCCATCCGCCGCCGGACGAGCCGGTCCCGGATCCGACGGCGCAGATCGTCCTTGACGTTCTCGACGCCCACCTGGCTGGGTGGGAAACGCCGCTCGATCCGCAGAATGTAGAAGGTGTTGTTTTCGTGGATCGTGCTCGAGATCTCGCCCGGCTTCAGGGCGAACGCCGCGTCGCGAAGGAGCTTCGGCACGTCATCGTAGCGCGTGAACGGCGGCAGCAGCCCGCCCTGCGCCGCCAGGAACCGGTTCTCGCTCATCGTCCGCGCAAGCAGCTCGAAGTCCTTGCCCTCCTCCAGGGCCGCCCGCACGCGCTTGACCGCATCGGGCGAGGATAGTTGGATGCACCGCGCCTGCACCTTCTCGCCGTAGACGCGCCTGTACTCGTCGGCAAGCAGGCTGTCCTCCACCCGCACCTCGCGCTCGGCCAGCTTGCGCAGGTAGGCGTTCTGTTCCATGCGCATGCGGAACTCCGCCCGCGAAATGTTCTTCGCGGCCAGGAACTCGTCGAGCGTCCGTTCCGCAGCCTCGCGGTCGAAGTCGCCGGCGCCGGGCATGGTCGTCGTCCCGCCGAGCGTCGTCAACGGCGTCACGATCCGCCGAAGCGCATCGTCGTGCTCCCACCGGATGTCCGATTCGCTGATGCGGATGCCCAGCTTTCCGGCCTGCTGCCGCAGCGTGGCCGTGACGATGAGCTTCTCGAGCAGATCGACGCCGTGCGACTCGAGCAGCACGTCCAGGAGCGTCGATCGCGCGATCAACTCGCCGTTGACCCGGGCGATGGCCGCACCGTCGCCCGCGGGGCTGACCGCGGCCGGCGCGGTGGTCGGCGGGCCGGTGTTCTCGCGGGCGGCGGGCACGGGCGGTTTTTCGGCGGTCGGCCTTTCCCAGATCGACTGCAGCGGCTCAGCCGGCGCCCGGTCCGGCGCCTGGCAGCCCGCCCATGCTGTCAGCGCAAGCGCCGCAGCGCAGGCTTTCAGCCTGTGCCGCATGTACCGCGGCCTTCCAGCCCGCATCCGCCGCGAAACAGGCGGATGAACCCTGCGTCTTCGCTCTCGCGAAAGCGCGGGCACGACCCGCCATGCGGATTTGTCCGTCTCGCAGATGCGGCCTTGCATCGCGCGTGCGGCAGTGGTCCCCATGATGACCGCGAAGCTACGCGAACCCGCCCGGACGGTCAAGCGCGGCACGGGCCGCCGCCGCATTGCCCCGGGCCGAGGCAACGCTCGTACGGCGGTCAAAACAGCGGCTCCCACCGGCTTGCAATCCGTTCAGCCGGGCGGAACAATTCGGCGGCAATGTGCGGCATTGCCGGCGTGATCGACTTTCGCGGCCGTCCGGTCGCCCCCGAGACGGTCGCCGCCGCGCGCGATGCGCTGGCCCATCGCGGGCCGGACGACCGGGGCACCTGGCACTTTGAGGCCAACGGCTTCACCGCGGCGCTGGCCCACACACGCCTGGCCGTGCTCGATCCGTCGCCTGCCGGGCACCAGCCGTTCGCCGATCCGACCGGCCGCTACCGGGTCGTCTTCAACGGCGAGATCTACAACTTCAACGACCTGCGGCGCGAGTTGGCCGACCGCCAGGCATTTCACACGCGGTGCGACACGGAAACGTTGCTGGCCGCACTCGTGCACTGGGGACCGGCCGCGATGCACCGGTTCAACGGTATGTGGGCGTTCGCGTTCGTAGACACGGCCGCGAGGCGCGGGTGCCTGGCACGCGACCGGTTCGGCGTCAAGCCGCTGTATTACGCGGTCGGGCCGGGCGGGGCAACGGCAGGTGAGGCCGCGCGGCTCGTCTTCGCCAGCGAAATGCGGGCGATGCTGCCGCTGCTGGCCGACGCCAGAATACCGCTGGAGGTCGACCGGCAGGGGCTGCATCTATACCTGTCGCTGGGCTTCATCCCGCACCCGATGACGATCTTCCGCAACGTGTGCAAGCTTCCGCCCGGCCACGTGCTCGAATTCGACGCTCGCGGGCCGCGGCCGCCCGAGCGCTACTATCGTATCGCCCGCTGCGATTCGTTCGCGAAGCTGAGTTATCGCGAGGCGCAGGACGAGCTGCGCCGGCGGATCGGCGCCGCCGTCGCCGCCCGGACGATCGCCGACGTGCCGCTCGGCGCGTTCTGCTCGGGCGGGCTCGACTCGTCCGTGGTGGTCGCCGAGCTCGCCCGCCACGCCACGGGCGCGGTCCGGACGTTTTCGATCGGCTACGCGGACCAGCCGCAATACGACGAGACGCGTTTCGCCCGCCTGGTCGCGCAGCGGTTCGGCACGAAGCACCAGGAGTTCCTGCTGACGGCGGCGGACGTGCTCCGCGAGATTCCCGCGCTGCTCGACCATGCGGCCGAGCCGTTCGCCGACAGCTCGCTGATTCCGACGAGCCTGGTCAGCCGCCACACGCGGCGGCACGTGACGGTCGCCCTCAGCGGCGACGCGGGCGATGAACTGTTCGGCGGCTATTGGCGATACCTCGGGCACCACTACCTGCGGCGGTACCGGCGCGTGCCGGGGCTGCTGCGTCGCGGGCTGATCGAGCCGCTGCTGGTTACCGCGCCGTCGGGCAAGACGAGCCGCTGGCTCAACCGGCTGCGCCAGGCGCGCAAGCTGCTTCGCGCCGATTCGCCCGACGCGTTCGAGCGGCACGCGGCCTGGTCGCGCCTCGCGGAACAGGAGACGATCGACGGACTGTTCGCGGGGCCGCAATCGGCGGACGTGGCCTCGCTGCTTCGGCAGGCCCGCGCCGACATCGCACCGGACCTCGCACCGGCGGACGAGCTGACGCCGCTGCTGCTGGCCGACCTGGCGTTCAGCCTGCCGGCCGACATGCTCGCGAAGGTGGATACCGCCAGCATGCTCCATGCGCTTGAGGTGCGCGTGCCGATGCTTGACCCGGCCGTCGTCGAGTTCGCGGCGAACCTGCCCGTCAGGTACAAGATCGACCGGCCGCGCTCGAATGCGCAGAAGCGTATCCTTCGCGACGCCTACCGCGATGTGTTGCCGGCCGAGGTGCTCACGCGCTCCAAGATGGGCTTCGAGGTGCCGATCGGCGAGTTTCTGCGGAACGAGATGCGCGATGTCTATGCCGATGTCGTGCGGGACGACGTGCTCGACAGCCTCGGCCTCCGCGCGGACGCGGCCCGGGAGATGTGGAACGACCATCAGGCCCGCCGGCACGAACGGGCCGATGTCCTGTACGCGCTGCTGGCGCTCTGTTGGTGGCGCCGCACGTGGCGGAAATAGGAGCCCACCATGCCTCGATGCAAGTATCTGATCGTCGGCGGCGGGATGACGGCCGACGCCGCTGTGCGCGGCATTCGCCAGATCGACAGGACCGGCGAGATCCTGCTGATCGGCGCCGAGCCTCACCCGCCGTACAATCGCCCACCCCTCTCGAAAACCCTCTGGCAGGGCCGCCCGCTCGAGAGCATCTGGCGCAAGACGCCGACCGACGGCGTCGAGCTTCGTCTCGGACGCACCGTCGTGGGCATCGACCCGCGTCGCAAGCGCGCTGCCGACGATCAGGGAACGGAGTATGCATTCGACAAGCTGCTCCTCGCCACGGGAGGTACCGTCCGCCGCCTGCCGGTCGCAAGTGAACACATCATCTACCTTCGCACGCTGGACGATTACCAGCGCATCCGCGCGCTCGCCGACCACGGACAGCGGTTCGCCGTCATCGGCGGCGGGTTTATCGGCGCCGAAATGGCCGCCTCGCTGGCGGCCAATGGCAAGCAGGTCGTCATGGTTTTCCCGGAGCAGGGTATCACCCAGCGCGTGTTTCCGCCGGACATCGCCTGCTGGCTGGCCGACCTTTACCGGCGGAACGGCGTCGTCGTGTCGGCAGGCGCCGACGTGGGCGGTGTGCAACCGCGCGGCGATCGCTATGCCGTGCAGATTCGGCCGGCCGGCGGCGCTGCGCAGCGCGAGGAACTGGTTGACGGCGTCGTGGCCGGCATCGGCATCGAGCCGAACGTCGAGCTGGCCGGCGCGGCAGGGCTGGCCGTCGATAACGGCATCGCCGTCGACGAATGCCTCCGCACGAGCCGGGCCGACATCTTCGCAGCAGGCGACGTGGCGTCGTTTCCAAGCGCGGTGCTCGGGCGCCGTGTCCGCGTCGAGCACGAAGACAACACGAACATGATGGGCCGCGCGGCCGGCCGCGCGATGGCCGGTGAGGCGGTGCCCTACCGGCACATACCGTCATTCTACTCGTGGGCGTTCGATTTGCGCTATGAGGCGGTCGGCGAGCTCGATCCCCGGCATGAGGTCGTCGCCGACTGGAAGGAACCGTATCGGCAGGGAGTCCTCTACTATCTGCATGCCGGCCGCGTGCGGGGCGTCCTCGCGTGGAATGTGCGCGGCCTGATGGAACCGGCCCGCCAACTCGTCGCCGACCCCGGCCCGTTCACC
>Ga0209018_1000689_pt1 | contig 30231 bp, 21 predicted proteins | sample YNPBryBLVA2012_FD_185814 | JGI IMG/M metagenome (GOLD analysis project Ga0209018, IMG submission 185814) | Anoxygenic and chlorotrophic microbial mat microbial communities from Yellowstone National Park, USA - YNP Bryant BLVA 2012 (SPAdes)... ...
CAGGGCTGCCTTTCCTGCCATGGTCGGCAACGCTTCGAATGGGGAGCGACCAAAGCGCGCGTGGATGCGAATGGCAATCCGCTCACCGATCCCGGCACGGGCGCGGCGCTCACCGAACCGGTCGTCACCGACGTTCACCGCAATCCGCCACCGTATGGCAAAGGCATCGCACTAACATGCGTCAATTGCCATGGCACGGGCGACACACACGGCGATGGCAATGCCTACAATTCCCTCCTTGAGTCGCCGAATACCGAATGCACCACCTGCCATACCACTGAAACCCTCAGCCAGACAGCGGGTCACACCACTCATGGCGACAATATGACCTGCCAGGCCTGCCACGCGCAGACGGTGGTCTCCTGCCAGGGTTGCCATCTGAACAGCGTTTTGTCTGGCCTGCCCGAATACCCGAACGCGCGCGTCACCGGCTGGAAATTCCTGGTCGTCAACGATGAGGGCAAATATGACCTCGGCAATATGATGACCGCGGTTTACACCACCGATACCGGCGAAGTCAAGACCTTTGCCGCTTTGGCGCCCTTCTACAGCCACAGCATCCGCTATCCGACCACGCGCGAAGAAAAGGTGGCGATGTGCGCGGCCTGCCATGCCAGCGACGCGGTCAAGGCCTACACCGAAACAGGGACGATTGTGATCAGCAAGTGGGATGAGGCGCAAGGAAAATTGCTCTTCCCGACCAAAGGCGTCATTCCCATTCCGGCTGATTACCAGACGGCTTTCCAGGTGGCCTTCCCTTACATGACCAACATTGACGAGGTGCTGGCTGCCAAGAACGAAGGCAAGCCCCAGACCGAACTGGAGAAGTTGACGAAGTGGGCATTGGGCAAAGACACAGTTGACCTGTGGCAGATGCTCTTTGCCAAGCCGGTGGACAAGATGCCGCTGCAAATGCCCATCGAGACAATTGAAGCAATGTTCCCCGAATGACAGATAAATTGCCATAGTCTCGACTCAATGTGATGAAATTGGCGACTGCGTGGGAAAAAAGCAGTCGCCAATTTTCTAAAGACAAAGTGTTGTACAATAAAGTAACGATTTTCTTGCCGATGTTCGCCCGCTGGTTCTAACGATGATTATTCCTACTCTTCTGGTGATTTACTTCTTCTACGGCCTTTCCTTCTTTGGGATGGGATTTCTGGTCGCCTTTGAGGTCAGCCGCACAACGAACGCACATCTACGACGGGCACTACGGCCATTGGCCGTATTTGGCATGTTACATGCTGCTCACGAATGGCTGGAAATGTATTTTCACCTGGAAGAATTCCTTGGTGCATCTCCCGCGCCATCTTTACAGGGATTGCGGCTCATCATTCTTGCTTTTTCGTTCGTCACCCTGAGCGCCTTTGGAAGTTATCTTCTTGTTTCCAATCCGCAAGCCCAGCGTCTGAGCCTGCTGATTCCTTTGGGACTGGAAGCAATCTGGGCTTTGGGGCTATTGGTCTTGAGCGGACGATACGCGCAAACTTCCCTATTCCTGGTGGCTGATGTCTGGACACGCTACAGCCTGGCTATTCCGGCCAGTTTGCTGGCGGCAGCCGGGTTGATCGCTCAGCAGCGGGCGTTCCGTCGGGCCGGCCTGGTCTCATTTGGACAAGATGCTTTATGGGCAGCCGTAGCGTTTGGATGGTATGGAGTAGTAGGGCAACTTTTTGTCCACGCGAGCCAATTGCCCCCATCCACCTTTCTCAACGAGGTTCTCTTCGAACATCTATTTGGCTTTCCGGTGCAAATCGTCCGCGCCGGTGCGGCTCTCACGGCGACGATTTTTGTCTCTCGTTTCTTGCGCGCTTCTCAGGTGGAGATTGAACGAAAAATCGCCGAATTAAACGAAGCCCGCTTACAGGAAATTTCTCAGCGGGAAGCGCTCAAGGGAGAGTTATTCCGCCGGGTGGTGGAAGCCCAAGAGGCCGAGCGTCAACGCATTGCCCGCGACTTGCACGATGAAATCGGTCAGAGCCTGACCGCCATTGGGCTGGGCCTGCGCAGTCTGGCAAGCCTTTCGAGCAACGGCAACGAAAAAACAGCCCAACGTCTGCGCGACCTGGAAGATTTGGCGGCCACGTCTCTCAAGGAGTTACAGCGCCTGATTGCCGATTTACGGCCCTCCCACCTGGATGATTTGGGTCTGCCGGCTGCCATTCGCTGGTACATCGGTCGGTTGAAAGAACACGCCGCGCTGGACATCATGCTGGAAATGCGCGGCGAGGAACGGGAAATTTGTTCCGAATACGCCACCAGCATTTTCCGCATCTTGCAAGAGGCGCTCACCAACGTCGTCCGTCATGCACACGCTACCCAAGCGACCGTTTTGTTGGATTTTCGCTCAGAGGACATCCATATTGTGGTTTCGGATAACGGCGTGGGCTTCGACAAGCATCAACTTTCTCGCCAAAATTCCTGGGGCCTTGCGGGTATGCAAGAACGAACCTCGCTTCTCAATGGTCAAATGAATATCCGTTCCTTGCCAGGGAAAGGCTCCACGGTCGAGATTGTGATTCCATATTGCCCCAAACATATGCTTGCACAGGAGTAAGCCATGACCATTCGCATTCTCATCGTAGATGACCACCGTGTCGTTCGTTCTGGCTTGCGGATGTTGCTGGAAGACGAGGAAGGGATGGACGTTATCGGGGAGGCAGGCACAGCCCTCGAGGCACTGGAGGTCATCAAACAAACCCAGCCAGATGTCGTTTTGATGGATATTGGCCTCCCTGATTTGTCAGGGATTGATGCCACTCGCCAAATTAAAGAAACCTTGCCTCAGGTAGCAGTTGTTGCACTCACCATCTACGAAGATGAGGAGTATTTCTTTCGGATGCTCCAGGCTGGTGCGAGCGGCTATGTTCCCAAAAGAGCCGCGCCGGAGGAACTCGTAACGGCGATCCGCACCGCAGCGGCAGGGGAGGTATATCTTTACCCCAGCCTGGCAAAATTGCTGGTGCGCGACTATCTTTCTCAAGGAGGGCGCACTTCCATGGAAAGCGACGGCGGCAACGGATTGACCGACCGCGAGCAGGAGATTCTCGTCTGCCTGGCGGAAGGGGACACCAACGAGAAAATTGCCGAGAAATTGTTTATCAGCCCCAAAACGGTTGCCCGCCATCGCGAGAATATCATGCGGAAGTTGAACTTGCACTCGCGCGCCGACCTGGTCAAGTACGCCATTCGCAAGGGCATCATCCGCCCGTAAGCGCGCCCCACTCAACACGAAGCCTGCCGCTGCGCTCAGCGCCAGAGCTTCACGAAGAGCGTCGCCATGCAAGTGGTCAAGGGGGCGACTATCCGAGGCCAATCCCCACGCAAAGTGAGCACGGCCACCTTGCGCCGAAAGATTGTTAGCATCGCGTTAGAATCTCATAAAAACTTTGCAAGGATGCTTGACGCGGCGTACTCAGCGCGCATACAATGTAAACACACCTAACCCGTATAAAGCGCACCGACCAGGGCGCTGATGCAGCAAATTCTGGTTTTTGCGCCAGGGGCCCAGGGGTTAGGCACTAACCCGCATGAAGTTCAACGATCAGGGCGCTGATGCAGCAAATTCTGGTTTTTGCGCCAGGGGCCCAGGGGCTAGGCACTAAGGACATCGTGGATTGCTATGGAATACAAGGACTATTACAACATCCTGGGGGTAGATCGAAAAGCCTCCGAAGCTGAAATCAAGCGCGCCTACCGCAAGCTGGCTCTCAAATACCACCCCGACCGTAACCCCGGCGACAAGAAGGCCGAAGAACGCTTCAAAGAAATCAACGAGGCCTACCAGGTGTTGAGCGACCCTGCCAAGCGGGAACGCTACGACCGCTTGGGCGAATCCTATACGCGCTGGCAACAAGGCGGCGCACCGCCCGGCGGTTTCAATTGGGACGATTGGTTCACCACTCCCGCTGGCGGCAACGTGCGCGTGGAAATGGGTGACCTGGACGACTTGTTTGGCGGCGGTTTCTCTGAATTCTTTGCCCGCATCTTTGGCGGTATGGCCGATATGCAAAGCGAAGAGAGCCTGCGCGGCGTTCGTCGCCCTGCCCAACGCCCTGCCTACACCCAACAGGTCACCATCAGCCTGCAGGAAGCCTATCACGGCACCACTCGCCGCATCGAGGTTGATGGCCGGCGCTTCGAGGTCAAAATCCCCGCCGGCGCCGCCTCCGGCACGAAGGTGCGCGTCGCCGAGGCCATCCCCGCCGCCAACGGCCAAAAAGGCGATCTCTACTTGGTCATCGAAGTCGCCCCCGACCCGCGCTTCGAACGCAAAGGCGATAACTTGCACACCGAAGCCCAAATCAACCTCTACACCGCCGTCCTTGGCGGCGAGGTCACCATCCCTACCCTCAGCGGTAACGTCGTCCTCACCATTCCCCCCGGCACACAACCTGATCAGACCTTTCGACTGGCCGGACGCGGCATGCCGCACTTGCGCAACCCCCAAGCTCATGGCGATTTGCTCGTGCGGGTGAAGGTCACCCTACCGCAGAAACTGACCCCCCGCCAGAAGCAGCTCTTCGAAGAGCTATCTCGCCTGTGAGGGCTGTGCATTACCTGACGTACATGGTCACTGCCCACAACGAGGAGAACCCTGCCTCCCTTCCGAAAAACTCTCTCGCAGCGCTGCCCAAGCGACGCGCAGCCCAAGTGGCTGGCGCCATGCCTCGGCTTGCCCCAACTGGCAATGCTTTACGACAGACCTTGAGGCCGCTGAACCTGGCGGGCAGGCAAACGAAAATCTCTGCTGAAAAATAAGACACTATGAAACGATCACCCTCTCTCCTGCTCTTGGCTCCACTTATCCTCTTTACCGCTATGGCCTGCCAGATCGGTTCTGGCTGGCCGTCTGGCTTACCGTCGGCTACCCCTTCCTATTCTCCCTACTCTGCCCAAGCCACACAGGTGATCGCCCCCCCGCCGGTGTACGATCCGCTGGCTTACCAGGATACCCTGATCAGCCTGTATGCCCGCGTCAATCCGGGGGTGGTTGCCATTCGCGTCTTGAGCGCAGATGGCGGCGGACTGGGTTCGGGTTTCGTTTATGATAGCGAGGGGCATATCATTACCAACTATCATGTCATCGAGGGGCGCACTGACATCGAGGTGGATTTCCCTTCGGGCTTGAAAGTGCGCGGCAAAGTGGTGGGCAACGACCTCGACTCGGATATTGCCGTCATCGAAGTTGACGTGCCGCCCGAAGCATTGACTCCCCTGCCGCTGGGCGACTCTGACCAGGTGAAGGTCGGCCAAACGGTTGTTGCCATTGGCAATCCCTTTGGCTACAACGGCACGATGACCAGCGGCATCGTATCAGCAGTCGGGCGAACAATGGCCTCCTTGCATCAGGCCCCTGGCGGCGGCATTTTCACCGCTGGCGGCATCATCCAAACCGACGCGGCCATCAATCCCGGCAACTCCGGCGGCCCCTTGCTCAACCTGAATGGCGAGGTCATTGGCATCAACCGCGCTATCCAGACCATCGCTTTCACCAACGAGGGTGAACCGGTTAACAGCGGCATTAGCTTTGCTGTGGCCATCAACCTCGTCAAACGTGTCGTCCCCACGCTGATTGCCACCGGCAAATACGATTACCCCTACTTGGGCATCAGCAGCGTAGAAGAGCTGACTCTGCTGGAAGCGGAGGCGCTCGACCTGCCCCAGTACAGCGGCGCTTACGTGACTGCCGTCAGCCCCAACAGCCCGGCTGAGCGCGCCGGCTTGCGCGGCGGTAGTGTGCAGACCGATATCCCCGGTCTGCTGGCTGGCGGCGACCTCATCACGGCCATTGATGGCCAGCCAGTGCAGACTTTCGGCGACTTGCTCAATTATCTCATCAGCCATAAAAGCCCCGGCGACGAGGTCGTCCTGACCATCCTGCGAGGCGATCAGACCCTTGAAGTGACGCTCAAGCTCGACAAACGTCCATAAACAGGCGGGCGAGACGCGCCCCAGGGCATACAGCTTTCCACAAACCCAAAAAGGAGGCAAAAATGCTTACCGAACGCGATTTGCAGGAATTGCTCGACTACCAGCCCAATCACCCTGTATTGAGCCTCTACCTCAATACAGACCCATCTGAAGGCAATGCAGACGCTTACCGCCTGCGATTGCGCACGTTGCTCAAGGATGTGCCACTGAGCGAAGATATCCAAGCCATTGAGCGTTTCTTCTCCAGCGAGTATGATTGGTCGGGGCGCAGTGTGGCTGTTTTCTCTTGCGCGCCGGAGGATTTCTTCAGAGCTTACCCGTTGGCGGTGCCTGTCCGCAGCCACGTGCGCGTGGGTGAACGCCCCCATGTGAAGCCATTAGCCAATTTGCTGGATTCGTTTGGCGGCTACGGCGTGGCTTTGGTGGACAAACAGGGGGCGCGGCTGTTTCGCTTCCACCTGGGGGAGTTGGTCGAACAGGAGGGCGTGCTGGGCGAGACGGTGCGGCGCACCAAACGCGGCGGCGCTTCGGCCATGCCGGGGCGGCGCGGCGGCACGGCTGGCCAGACCAATTACGTCGAGCAGGTGGTTGAGCGTAACATGAAGGACGCTGCCGACTTTGCTGCCCGATTCTTCGCCGAAAACAATGTGCGCCGCGTGTTGATCGGCGGCACCGAAGACAATATCGCCCAATTCCGCAGCCTGCTGCCCAAGGCCTGGCAAAGCCTGGTGGTGGGCACTTTTGCCATGAGCATGGCCGCCAGCCAGGGCGAAGTGATGGAACGCGCCATGCAAATTGGCCAAGCAGCCGACCAACGCCGCGAGGCCCATCTCGTCGAGAGTATGATCACCGGCGCGGCCAAGGGGCAGGCTGCCACGACCGGCCTCGACGACACCTTGCGCGCCGTTCACGAGGGCCGTGTGCAAACATTGATTCTCGAAGATGGCTTCCGCTCGCCGGGCTATCGCTGCCAGGGTTGCGGTTATCTCACTGCCCATCGCATCGCTGTCTGCCCCTTCTGTGGGGCGACGTTCGATCAGATTCCCGACGCTGTCGAAATGGCTGTGCATGGCGTGATGCGCCAGGGCGGCGATGTGGAGGTTTTGCAACCCGGCCAGGTGGCGCACGATTTCGGCAAAATTGGGGCGCTGTTGCGCTATTGAATCCGCCGAGCGAGGTCAACCTTCCCGATGGAAACTCCCCGCCCAATGCCGTTTATCTGGCTCGTCCTCGTCCTGCTGGCGGGTTGCGCCAACGGCCTTACCGTCGCTCCCACCGAGACACCCCCGCCCACTTCGCCGCCGCCGACTATCGAGACCTTTACCGCTTGCGGCTTCACCATCGTTCATCCGTCCAATTTCGTGCCAGATGAACCTAGCACACAGGTCATGTTCCAATCCACCGACGACCCCTTTTCTTGGGCGATCATCCAACTGCGCCGCCGAGCGGCAGACGAAATCAACCTGCCTCTGCCTGACCTGGCCGTCAATTTGCAAATCAAGCATTTCCCGACCCTGGCCGAACCCCCAACCAACGCCTTTGTCTTCACCGCTCCCGATGGTCAACGCTTGCGTGGGATGCAAAGCGATGTCATCCACGACGACTTGCACACCCGCTTGCTCACCCTGTTGCGCCCCAACGGTGTGTTGCAAGACGGTCAGCGCGCCGATGTGATTTACGAGATCGTCTTCGAGACGCCCCAGGTGGTGTGGAGCGTGTGGGAACCGCTGTTCGAAACGATGATGCAGACTTTCCAGCCGACCGATTGCCCCTGAGAGAGTGGGAATCTTGCACGCAGGTTGAAATCGTACAGCCCCGCTGTTCCAGGCGGGGCTGTCGTTTGGTTCATTGTCCCACTGCCGGCAAAAGCTGGCTCACCCTGCCTGTTTCGATGCGGAAGACGTAGCCCGGCAAGGCAAAGATGCCATATGAACAGGCGCCGCGTTGCGCCGCCAGGGCCGCTTGTTCCCCCAGGTAATGGGCGTCATCCAAGCGTGCCGTGTCGAGTGGGCCTAATCGGCACACCTGCGCTGCCGGGAAATCAGCCTGGTGTTCCACCAGGTAGTCAATGGCACCCTGTGTCCCGACCATGCGGGGGACGTGAAAGCGGTCGAAGGCTGGGTCATAGGGGGGCAGCATGAATTTGGGGCGGTAGATATAGTCCACCTCCATTACAGCCTGAACAGCCCACCCCTCGGGCGTTTGGTAAGCCAACAGGGCCTTGGTTCCATCGCTGGTGGGCCAGACCCCATAGGTCAGCGCAAAGATATTGCCCAGGCGCGCCGTCAGCTCGGCACGATTGGCCTTCTCTAGCAATTGACGCAGGTATTTGTCGTTCATCTGAGCCTGCCAGATGACATCCCTGGCCGAAAGTTCGTTCAGCCTGGGGTGGGTGTAGAAGTGATTGTAGGGGATCAGGTCGTGTTCGATCACCCAAACAATGGCTTGCGCCAGTTTATCTTCCCAATCGGGGTCATCAGGGTTGGCATAGAGTTTATCACCCAGGCAGGCAAACAGCGCCCCGCTGAAGCCGAAATCGGGGTGTTCTTGGTAGAATTGCCATAGCAGGCCGATGCCGCTCTCAGGGGAGGGGTTGCCGTCGTCGAGGAGGGTGATCTGATTGTTGAAGAAGAGGTCATCCATGGTGAAGATGAGCGGCCGCCGCCCGGCAGGCGCGTGTAAGTCGCCGTTCAACCAGTCTTGCAGCGGCACCAGGCTGTAACCGGCATCGTACAGGCTTTGTAAATGGGCGCGAAAATCGGCCAAGCGCACCTTCACGGCTGTCGAGTGAGGGGCGTAATCGGGGGCAAATTGATGATAGGTGAGAATGGGAATGACCGGATCGGTGATCCAGACCGTGGCCGTGATGAAATAGGGGATGGCGGTGGGCGTGGGCGTCAGCGTGGGAAGCGGCGTAGCCGAGGGGATGAGGGTGGCGGTAGGTGTGGGCGGCACGGTTGGGGTGGGGGAAGGGGGCAGCGTGGCCGAAACGGAAGGGGTGGCGGCGATAGGGGCAGTCGTCGCCGCCTGTGTGGCTGCGCAAGCGCTGCCAACGAACAACAGGGCGCTTGCCAGCATCAGGCGCAGGATTTGTTGCAGGCGGGGATGGGCAAAGGGTATCATGGACGCTATTGTGCCTGAAACGGTGCGGAAAAGCAAGGTTCAGGGGAGAAATAGGGCTGATGAGTGAGGTTGCTGGAGTCGGCTTTCAGCCGGCTTGCATGTGCTGAGGCGGGCGATTGATCCCCCCGCCGGAGAGTGCAACGCTCACTTCACTGAGCGCACTCGGAGTTGGTCGCAATGGCTCCCGGTTCTCTCGAACCGCGGCAAAGCGGGAAACTTCTGGTAAAATCCATCCGATGATGAGCCGAAACTTTCGCCTAAATTTCATTTGCACGGCAGTCACCCTGGTTGTAGCATCGTTGGCGCTTGGCCGCGTCCGCGCTGCCAGCAACAACCTGCCTGCCAACCAGGCCAGCACGCCGCCGGTTACAGCCGCCCCCAGTGGCGGCGTCGTCACCTCGACCCCCAACACGGATGGTTCGCTGGTGCATATCGTCCAACCCGGCGACACGCTGTTCGGCATCGCCGAGGCCTATGGTGTCTCACTGCAAGACCTGTTGAGCCTGAACAACCGCCAGATCAATGACCCCTTGTATGTGGGTGATCGAATCATTGTGCGCCTGGCCAATACGCCCACCCCCACGCCGGATGTGACCGAGACGAACACGCCGCGCCCGCCTACCGCAACGCGCCGCCCCACCCGCACGGCCACGCTCCCCAAGCCTACGCAGACGCCAACGCCACCGACTGCGCCCGCCCCTACGGCCACACCCCTCCCCCCCGCCGACGCTCTCACCGATTCGGTAAGCCGGCTGCTCTTCGGGGCGATCATTGTCCTGGCCGTCAGCGGCGTTGGGCTGATGATCGCCGGGGCGGTGATGAAGCGCCGGGTTTAGTCCTCGCCGGGACGTGTACCCCGCGATGGCTGCCAGAAACCCGCCAGCTTTGCCTGTTTCACCGCCTTGAGTTCGCCCCATTTCTCGATAGGCAATTCGAGCCTGACGAGAGCGGCGGTGGGCAAGGTCTCTGCCTGGCCGGTAAGCACCTCCAACAGCTCTTCCAGACCGGGGTTGTGTCCTACCACCATCACCGACTGCACGGTGTTGGGCAAAGCGCTGAGCACGCCCACGTAGTCTTTGGGTTCGCCGGGATAGAAAGCAGCTTTGAGGTCCACTTTGCCATCATAGCCGCATTCAGCAGCTACCATTTCAGCCGTCAGGCGCGCCCGCTTGGCCGTGGAGGATAAAATCAGATCGGGGACGAGTGCCTCCTGGCGCATCAGTAGCCCTATCTCGTGGGCTTCACGTTTGCCGCGTTTATTCAATGGACGGTCATGGTCGGCCAGATCAGGGTGTTTCCAACTCGATTTAGCATGGCGCAGGATATACAACGTTTTCATGGTCTCAACCTTGCTCTTTCTTCCTGAACGACTTTCTCTTCCAGTTTTTTGAATAGGGGAGCTGGCGGTTGGAGCTTTTGGCCGGGTTGGATGCGACCGGGCTGCCAGCGACCGCTGGCAAGAGCGGGGTCGTAACGCAGAACGGTATGCTCGCCGAGCGAATCGCTAACTGTTTGGACGAAGGGCTTGCCAAAGAGAGGCGCCTCATAACCCAGATAGGTGTGCAGTTTCTCGCAGGTGAAGGGCAAAACAGGGGCAAAGAGCACTTTGAGCGAGTCAATGGCGCACAAGGCGGTGTAAATGGTGGTGGCGGCGGCGGCTTTGTCGTTTTTGATCTCGAACCAGGGGCCGGCCAGGTCGAGGTATTTGTTGACTTCTGTTGCCAGACGCAGGGTTTCGGCTAGGGCGGCGCGCAACTTGACGGCTGTGTACAGCGCCCCCACGCGGTCGAAGCCGGCCTCAATCGAGGCGAGAATTTCTTGGTCGGCAGGACGCAGCTCGCCGGGGGTTGGAACCCGGCCTTCCCAATGTTTGTAAGCGAAGGAAAGCACCCGATTGGCCAGGTTGCCCCAGGTAGCCACCAGCTCGTTGTTGTTCTTGGCGACGAACTCGGCCCAGTCCCAGTCGGTATCGCGCAGTTCAGGCATATTGGCCGTCAGGTAGTAGCGCAGGGGATCGGGGTCGTAACGGCTGAGGAAATCGAGGCCCCACACGGCCCAGTTGCGCGAGCCGGAGATTTTCTGGCCTTCGAGGTTCATGAATTGATTGGCCGGAACGTCGTAGGGGACGTTCAACTCTCCCTCCTCGCCGGCGAAGATGCGCATGAATTGTTTGCCGGCGCCCATCAGTTGGGCTGGCCATTGGGCGGCATGGAAGAAGATGTTGTCTTTACCGATGAAGTAAAGTGTCTTAGCAGCCGGGTTGATCCACCAATCGCGCCAGGCTTGGGGCTGGCCTAGCAAGTGGGCGGCTTCGATGCTGGCAGAAAGGTAGCCGATGACAGCTTCGAACCACACGTATAAGCATTTGCCCTGCCAGCCTTCGACCGGCACGGGGATGCCCCAATCGAGGTCGCGGGTGATGGGCCGCGGTTTGAGGCCTTCGCTTTCGATCTTGCGCAGCGATTCGCCGATGACGGTGTCGCGCCAGTAGCTTTGGCGAGCGCGCAGGAAGTCGGCGATGGCGGGTTCGAGTTTGGAGAGGTCGAGGAAAAAATGCTCGGTGTCGCGCAGCTCTGGGGTGGACCCGTCGGCTTTGGAACGCGGGGCGAGCAGTTTTTCGGGTTCGAGGACATTGCCGCAGCGGTCGCACTGGTCGGAGCGGGCCGCCTCGTAGCCACACAGATAGCAGGTGCCTTCGATGTAGCGGTCTGGCAGGAATTTGCGGGAGGCTGGCGAATACCATTGGGGGCGCGTTTCGGTGTAGAGGTAGCCGTTTTCCTTCAGCGCCAGGAAGATGCTCTGGGCTACGCGGAAGTGATTCGCGGTGTGAGTGGTGGTGAAAAGGTCGTAGGAGATGCCGGCTTTCTGGAAAAGTTCGAGAAACTCATCGTGAAAGCGCCGATAGACTTGCTCGACAGGTTTGCCTTCGGCGTCGGCGCGTAGAGTAACCGGCGTGCCGTGTGAGTCGGTGCCAGAAACCATCAGAACACGGTCGCCTTTCAGACGGTGGTAGCGGGCAACGATGTCGCCAGGTAGATGCGAACCGGTGATATTGCCCACGTGAATGGGGGCGTTAGCGTATGGCCAGGCAATGGCAACAAGAACGGTGTCGGTGGGCATGGGAACCTTCCTTGCGGGAGAGAAATGAGCCGATAGGCGTAAACTGATAACAAAACAGGCTGTCCGTTCGTGGACAGCCTGTAAAACCTCGATACGTTGCCGACAGGCTTAACCGGCGGCTGTCCAGACGCCAAGAAAATGCATGCACATGACCATCAGAGCAACCGAGGAAACAGCAGGAAACATGATAATCCGTGGCACGAGATGTGTGTTGTGTGTGGACGCCTGAACCAGACCAAAAGGTGGGCGGTATAGGACTCGAACCTACGACCTCCTCTGTGTAAGAGAGGCGCTCTGTCCAACTGAGCTAACCGCCCAGCAGGGGCGATTATACCGCACTTCTCGCGTTGTTAAACGAGCCGATCTCGAAATGGATGGCTGTCAACGGACGAGGAGCAGACAGGGGGTGCTGAATGACGACTGCCGTCACAGGTACAAGTCTCGCAGGATCGCTGAGGCGGGCTTCTTGGCGTCTACCAGGACGACCACATCTTGTCCCGGCTGTAAGAGGCGGGCGCGTTGGTCACGGTGCAGCAGGGTTTCCACTTGGTAAATTTGGCCTTCCAGCGCGAAAACAAAGCTGACCTCGCCGCGATCGCCGGAGAAACTCGTGCGTATCACTTTGCCGCTTACGGTTACCCCTTCGCGGAAAAGACGGCGCAGCCAAAGGAAACGCCAGACGATGAGCGCGCCTCCCAAGACGGTCATGAAAACCGAGCCGAAGAGCAAAATCTGCGCTCCCAGCGGTGAGACCATGCCCGTCCCCGGCGGTGTGATCCAGACAAGGGTGATGATCCACATGGCCGCCGGGAAGGCAACCGCCAGGAAAGCGGTGTAATCTACCCACAGCAGGCGTAAGAACGATGGCCGGGGGATGTTTGCACCCATATTCAAGGCCGTGGCTGCTCAAGCTGGCCTGCGATTTGCTGTACCTTGACCGCTATCAAGATAGCACTCGATTCGTTAGGGTAAGGATGCCCACACATAAACCAGCTATTCCCAGGAACGATAGTCGAGAGTGGTCAGGATGCGGGCTTGTCGCGCCGCATCTGATTGCAAGCAAAGCAGTTACCAAGCGACTTCGATGCCGCTGCCTTCGACGACTTCGCCGATTACCCACAGGGGCTGTTGCAGCTCGGCAGCGCGTTCTCGCAAAGGCTGCAGTTTCTCGGGGGGAACGGCCATCAGCAGACCGCCGCTGGTTTGGGGGTCGAAGAGCAACATTTGTGAGGCTTCGTCTATGTCAGACGCGAAGCGCACCTGCGGCCCGAAGTACAGCCTGTTGTCGGACGCTCCGCCAGGGAAAGTCCACGCCTCAGCATAGCGGGGCGCTCCGCGGGTGAAAGGCACCTGCTCAAAATGGAGACGCAGCCCAACCCCTGAAGCCTGAGCAACTTCGCTGGCATGGCCCAACAGACTGTAACCGGTAATGTCAGTAGCTGCGCGCAGCCCAAAGGCTACGGCAAGCTGACCAGCGACATCATTCAAGCGCTTCATCCAGCCTACCACCTCGGCGACATCGGCGGGATCGGCTTGTTGGCCTTTGAGGGCCGTGGTGGTGACGCCAAAGCCGAGCGGTTTGCTCAGCAGCAGGGCGTCGCCGGGTTTTGCGCCCCCTTTGGTCAGCATATGCGCCGTTTCCACCATGCCCAGCACGATCAGGCCGTACTTGGGTTCTTTGTCCTGGATGGTATGCCCCCCGGCAATGACCACTCCCGCCTGGCGGCAGGTCTCGGCGCCGCCGCGCAGGATGTCGCTCGACAGCTCGGCAGGCAGATCGGGCGGCAAGGCCGCTACATTGAGCGCCATGAAAGGCCGCCCGCCCATGGCGTACACGTCCGACAGGGCATTGGCCGCGGCAATGGCGCCATAATCGTAGGCATCATCCACCACCGGCGTGAAGAAGTCGGTGGTGGCTACCAGGGCGCGAGCCTCGTCCAGCTGCCACACGGCGGCGTCATCTGGCATGCCCAAGCCAACCAGCAGATTGGGGTAATCGCTTGGCTTGAACAAATCTTGCAGGGGGCGCAGCACCTGCGCCAGCGTCTCCGCGTTGAGCTTCGACGCTCAGCCCGCACAGCTCGACAGGCTGGTGAGGCGGATTTGCTTGCCCGACGGCGAAAGAGAAGGGTCGCTCATGGCGTTGGGGTGGGAACAGCGTTTGGCAGGGGGATGATGTAGGACTCGCCCGAGGGGAGATAAATCACTTGCACGTTGGGGGCCAGTTTGGTGATGTAAAGGTAAGAGAGCAGATTGGGGTTGTTCTTGATGGCCTCGTTGATCAGCGCCAGCGCCTGGGCTTCAGCCTGTGCCTGGATGATGCGTGCTTGCGCCTCTCCTTCGGCTTTGATCTTGACCGACTCGGCTTGCCCCTTGGCGATCTCGATGGCTTGCTGGGCTTCCTGTTGTTTTTGCTGCACCACGTAGGCCGCCTGCAGGGCTTGCTGTTCGGCAATTTGCTTCTGTTCCACCGAAGCAGCATACTCACTCGAGAAGGTAATATTGCGCAGAACGAAATCCACCAGACTGATGCCGTTTTCGGCCAGCTTCGTTCTCAACTCATCCGAAATTTGCTGTATGATCTGCGCTCGCCGGCTGGTGATGACTTCTTCGACTTTGTATTGCGCCACCACGTTGCGGATGATGCCGCGCGTTTGCGGGCGCACCAGCTCATCGGGGTAGCGGTTCTGCCAGGCAATATGCACGGTGATGACCTGGTCAGGGTCGATTTGGTAAATGACCGAGGCATCCACAAAGATTTCCTGGCCGTCGGAGGTGCGCGCTGCCACCGAGTCGTCGCCGACCATCTGGCCTTCAGATGCCGCGATGGACATGGTGTAAGTTTGCTTGGAAATGGAGTAGGTGACGACATGCTCGAAATAGGGCAGTATCCAGCGCAGGCCCGGCTGTAAGGCTTGTTCACGGTAGCCTTTCGGCGAAAGATAGGAGATGACCACGCCACGCTCCTGGGGTTCAATCGTCACCAACCCGGCGCTCAAGGTAAACATCAGCACCCCAACGACAAGCAAAGCGGCTGCAATGATAAAGGCCTGGCGGGGAGCGCGCTCCCGCCCCGGCCGCACGATGGCTAATGCCAAAAGACCGATTCCTGCCGCCGCTGCTATGAAGGCAAAAATTTGGATAAACGCCGAGATGCCCATGGGAAAACCTCCGTTTGTCAGATTGGGTGATGGCTTAATTAGCGCCAGTTCGAGATAACCATCCCGAAGGCTTTTTAGAGCAATTGTATGGGCAAAAGCGAGCCTTCGGGACGGTTCAAAGGCTTATCCCGAATTAGGTGGGTTAATTATACTTGTTCTGCCTTCGATGGGGCAGATGAGTTGCCACGGTCTGGCTAGAGAACACGACGCACGCCGACCGTCAGGCTTTGACCGTCAATTTGGTGTTCTTCCACATAAGCATCGTCCGGGGGAGCAGCTTTTACCAGCCGGGTGGTGAGCGTCTCGGCGCTGATGTAGCTGCCCCATGTCTGCATGACCTCGTCGAGAATGCCGCTTGCCACATAGAAGGTGGTGATGCGGTCGGCGATGTCGAAGCCGGCGTTCTTGCGCATCTCCTGCACCCGCCGGACGATTTCCCGCGCTAACCCCTCGGCGCGCAGTTCGGGGGTGACTGCGGCATCCACAGCGACAGTGACCAGCTTATCGGCGGCGACGGCCAGCCCGGCAGCCGGCTGGGTGTTGACCAGGATTTCGGTAGGCGCTAACTGGATGGCTTGGCCGTCTATTTGTAAAGTGACCGGCAGGCCGTCGCTCACGCTGGCCGCTACAGCCGCCGGGTCAGCCGCTGCCAGGGCGGCGCGCACCTTGGGGAACTGCGCGCCCCACTTCGGCCCAAGCAGTTTGTTGTCTGGCAAGATACGGTAGCTCACCAGTTGCTCGGCGCGGTTGACCCATTCGAAGGCTTTTACGTTCAATTCATCCATCACAATGGCTACCATCTCGTTGGGTAGACGCATCTGGCCGGCATAGACCAGCGCTTTGGCCAGCGGCTGGCGCACCTTCAGGTTGTTGCTGGCGCGGGCGCTCAATCCCAGGCTGGCCAGACGGCGGGTGAAGTCCATTTGTTCGAGCAGGGCTGTATCTATCGCCGCAGGGTCAGAAAGCGGCCAGGCAGTGTGATGCACACTGTCCAGAGCAGCGCTGTGAACGCCACGCACAAGGTTCTGGTAGATGACCTCGGTGATGAATGGGGTGAACGGCGCCAGCAAGCGGATGAGTTTGACCAGAACATGGTAGAGGGTGGCATAAGCGGCATTTTTATCGTCGTCGGCTTCCGATTTCCAGAAACGGCGGCGCGAGCGGCGCACATACCAGTTGGTCAGGTCGTCGAGCAAGGCGTTGATGGCCTGCGCCACGCCTGGGAAGTCAGAAGCATCGGCGCTGGCGGTGACGCGCTCGACCACCTGGTTGAGGCGCGCCAAAATCCAGCGATCGAGCAGGTTGGCGCTGGAGGGTGTTGCGCCTTCGGGGTAAGCGGGGTCGAAGCCCTGCGAGGAGGCCGGCAGCCAGCCATCGAGCCTGGCATAGGTCACGAAGAAGCTGTACACGTTCCACAGGGGGATGAGGAATTGGCGGCGGGTCTCGTCGCCACGCTTGTAGCCGAAGAGCAGGTCGTTTTCGGGTTGGTGGTTGCAGAAGAGCCAGCGCATCACGTCCACGCCCATCTGGTCGGCAGCCTCGTTGAATTCGATGGCATTGCCCCAGCTTTTGTGCATGGGACGCCCGTCTTTGGCCAGCAGGGTGGCGTAGCCAAAGTTTTGCAGGAAGGGCGGCTCTTGCGCCATGACGGTGCCCATGGCCAGCAGGGAGTAGAACCAGTTGCGGAACTGGCCGGGGAAGGATTCGCTGATCCAATCGGCCGGATACCATTTGCGCCAGTAGGCGCGGTCGGTGCGGTAGCGCAGGGTGCTGATGGCGACGATGCCGGCGTCTAGCCACGGATTGCCCACGTCGGGGACACGCGTCATGGGGGCGGCGCATTTGGGGCAAGCGATTTTCACCGCGTCAATGTAGGGGCGGTGAGGGGTGTGCTGGCCGAGCACGTCCAAGCCGGCAATGGCACGTTCGTGCAATTCAGCCTCGCTGCCGATGACCTCGAAATGCCCGCAGTCGGGGCACTCCCAAATCGGCAGCGCCAGCCCCCAGTAGCGTTTCTTGCTGATCATCCAGTCGTGCATATTGCGCAGCCAATCCATTTCGCGGGCATAGCCGAATTCGGGAATCCACTTGATTTTGTCCACCACGTCCATGATTTGATAGCGCAGCGAGCGGGCTTTTTCCTCGGCGCTCAGGCTTTCACGCGGCTTGTCGTAGGTTTCGCCCATGCTGATGAACCATTCGTCCACCAGGCGGAAGACCAGTTGCGAGTCGCAGCGCCAGCAAACGGGGTAGCGGTGAGTGTAGGGTTCCACACGGTAGAGAAGCCCCTTTTGTTCGAGATTGTCGAAGATCGGTTGGGGAACTTCGGAGACGTGCAGCCCGCTGAGCCAGCCGAAGCCTTCGAGGAAATAGCCTTCTTCGTCGAGGGGGGCGATAAGGGGGAATTGGTGTTGGCGGCCGAGTTGGAAGTCTTCGGCGCCGCAGCCGGGGGCAATGTGGACAATGCCGGTGCCCTCGGTCTCGCCGACGGCCTCCCAAAGGATGACGCGGTGCGCTTCGGCGGCGGATTGTTTCACATCGCGAATCAATTGGACGAGGGCGGTGTAGCCGCCGGGCCTCTGCGCCGCTTCCAGCTCGTCGAACGGCCCGGTGTAACTCCAGCCTTCCAGGTCAGCGCCTTTCATCTCGGCGACGATCTCATACGGCCCACGCAGCATGTGCAGGGTGCCTTTGGAGAGGTAGAGGCTCTCGTCGCCCTGGCGGACTTTGACGTAGGTCAGCTCCGGCCCGACTGCCGCGGCGACGTTGCTGGTCAGCGTCCAGGGGGTGGTGGTCCACACCAGGAGGGCTTCCTTCTGGCGGCCGCGCAGGGGGAAACGCAAGGTGACTGCCTCGTGGGTGAGTTCGCGGTAGCCTTCGGTGACGATTTCGTGCTGGCTGATGCCGGTGGCGCAGCGCGGGCACCAGGGCATCACGTCGTCGCCGCGGTACACCCAGCCGTTTTGCCAGCACTTTTTGAGGAAGGCCCAAATCATGAAGTTGTTTTCGTTGGAAAAGGTGAAGTAGCTGCCGCCCAGCTCTGGCAGCCCCAGCCGCCCCACGATGCGCTCGACGGTGTCGGTCACTGGCCCGGCGGGGCCTGCCACGGTGATCACCTGATTGGGGTCTTGCATCAGCTTTTCGGCCAGCCAGCGCAGATGGTCGGGGTCGTTCCAATCCATCCAGTAACCCAGGCGGATGGATTGCTCGGTCTGCACGGCGGCGTAACGCAGGACGCGCTCCTTGCACTTGAGCACAAATTTGTCCAGGCCGTAAGCCTCGATGTCTTTCTTGGATTTGAAGCCCAGCTCGCGCTCGACGTTGACTTCCACCCACAGGCCCTGACAGTCGAAGCCGTTTTGGTAGCGCAGTTCGTGGCCTTGCATGGTGCGGAAGCGCAGCATGGCGTCTTTGTAGGTGCGCCCCCAGCCGTGATGGACGCCCATGGGGTTGTTGGCGGTGATGGGGCCGTCAATGAATGACCATTTGGGCTGCCCCTTGTGCAGGGCGACCATTTTTTCGAAGGCGTGGGTCTCCTTCCAGAATTCGAGAATCGCCCGTTCCTGAGCGGGGAAATCGGGCTTGGGGGGGACTTCGGTAAATGGCATAAGCACCTCCAAAAATAAAGAACTCCCATCCTCGCAGGGACGGGAGTCGTGGATGACTTCGCGGTACCACCCTGGTTCCTGCCATGCGGCAGGCGCCTCAGCGGTGAGCAGTTGACCGTTCTCGGTCACTTATCACCGACCGGGGTAACGTCCGGTCAGGTCGTCTTTCTTACTGGCGGCTGCACGTTGCGCCGTTTTCGGATCGAGGCTCCGGAAGGATTTTCGGCCTGAGGCTCTGCCCCGGCTCGCACCCACCCCGGGTTCGCTGACAGCCTCCGCCAAGCCTACTCGTTTCCATCATCGCCTGTGAGGGTGTTCGATTGGGGCGCATTATGCCACAAGTTGGCGCACGGGTCAACTGTGGAGCGTTGCGTCTGCGCCAAAGGCGCCCCTTTCACCTCAGAAAACGGTTCTTCAGCACGTAGTAGATATAGTTTTGCCACAGCGGCACAATGTTTTCCTTGTGGTAATCGTGCGAAGAGAAGGTCTGGAAGAGCATACGGCCATCATAGCAGGAGGCCAGCGTGCCATTGGCCGTTTGATCGCTTGGCACAACGCCGGCCAGCAAGGTGGCCTGGCTGCCGGAAGTGAGTTGGATCAGGTCGCCCACGTCTCCCAGCCAGTAGTTCAAATAGCGGGTCAGGTACACGTCCTCGTTCGGCTCGTGGAACAGGGGGCTGTCGGGAACCAGCCAGAATTGGGCGCGCTCGCTGACATTTTTCCAATTCTTCTGGTAGGCAATGCCGCATTCGGCCAGCAGGGGCTTGATTCTCCCCTCGTAGATTTTGTCCAGGTACCACAATTCGATAATGACTGCCGAACCCGCATCCAGATGTGTGCCAATGTAATCGAAAAATTCACCGCGCACCCCGCCGCGCGCCTCTGAAGCCACGATAATCAAATCCCATGATTGGCCGGAGGTCAGCTCTGACTTGAAATCGCCGATGCGATCAACCGTATCGGTGTAGCTCAAGCCCATTCCGTCCAGCGCGGCTTTGACATAGCGCGGCAGTCCAAAGGCAATGGCGTCCTCATAAACCACGATTTTGGCGCTTTTGATGCGCGTTTCTATATCTACCGTTGGCGATGGCGGAAAGGGCGTGGGTGAAGGGATGGGCGTGGCGGTTGGCTGGGGCGTATCGGTGGGGATGGGCGTGGCGGTTGGCTGGGGTGTGGGTGAAGGCAGCGGCGTTGCACTGGGGGGGATGGCGGCGCTGGCTGTTTGTGTTTGGGCCAGGTCGGGCGTGGGGATGGCCGACGGTGGCGGCGTAAACAGGTTGCATGCCAGCAGGATGCCCAGCAGCGCCCCCCATGCTGCCAGTGTTGCGGCGCGGCGGGGGCGTAAGGGGATAGATCGGCTAGTGCAGAAGCTTTTCGGGTTCATGGCAGGTTCCTTTCATTGCACAACGAATGTTAGAGCGGCTTCACTCATATTGCCGGCCAGATCGAGGGCGCGCACACGCAAGCGGTGGACACCTTTCTGCGCCTTCCAGGCGATGGTAAACGGCGGCTGGCTTATGCTGACAACCCGTTCATCGTCCACGTAGAATTCGACGCTTGCCACGGCGACATCGTCGCGGGTCTCGGCCTGGAAGATAGCGCTGGCTCCTGCGGTGTAGGCTTGACCTTCCAGCGGTTGCAGGAGATGTATCTCCGGCGGGCGGTTGTCCACCGTAAGCGGGGTGGTGAAAGTTTCCACCCGCTGGTCTTTGCGCACCACCAGCAATTGCACGGCATATAGGCCGCTCAGGCCGCTTGTGTCCCACACGCCTAATAAATCTTCATGCACGTGGCGGGTGGTGTCTTGCCCGATTTGAATCCAGTGCTGAGGGTTCAACCCCTGACCTACCTGGAGACGGTAGAAGGCAAAGTCGTCTCCTTCGGCACTGCCGATGATCTCGACCAGGCCATTGACGTTGGCGAAGAGCTGCGGTGAGCGGATGTGCGCCTGTGGGGAGGCTGACGGCGCAAGGTAAAGGGTATCGTAAGAATCGGGCGGCGTGGGCAGACCGGCTTGTTGCGCCCACACGGCTGCCAGCGGCGGGGCGACCAGGTAAACGCGCTCTTCCACCAGCTCCGGTGGGGTGAAAACGGTTGCCAGGCGGCCTGTCTGGCGGTTGATCTGAAACACCTGATAGAGCGTATCTGCCTGCGTCGGTTCACTGCCGGCAAGAAAGACCTCGCTCACCAGGCGGGGGCAATAAGCGGTCGGCAACATCCCAGAGGGATCGCACACTTCCAGGGCCGTGACGCCGGGCGGCATGGGCCAACCCTGCGCCGTCAGTTCGCGGCTGGCATACTGGATGACGGCATGCCACAGAGCCGCCGCCCCAAGCGGCTGAAGCGCGGCGTCTTTTGTCCCGCGCGGGTATCCCAGCCATACACCGACCACCATTTGCGGCGTAAACCCTACGGCCCAGGCATCCTGATTGCCAGGGGTGGCCCCCAGCTTGGCGCCTGCCGGGCGGCCGATTTCCAGCGGGTTGGGGTGTCCCAGACTCTGCCAGCGCGTCGCCTCATCGCTTAGCACGTGCGTCATCAGGTAAGCCAATTGTGGGCTTAGCACGGCTTTGCTGGCTGCTTTGTTCCAGTCGGCCAAAACCTTGCCGTTGGCGTCGGTCAGTTGCAGCGCCGCTGCTGGCTGGAGTTCGTTGACCTCCCCCTCGCCTCCCCCTGCTCTCCCCGACAGGATGCCCTGGTTGGCAAAGATGCTGTAGGCTTGCACCACAGCCGTCAGAGTTAACGGACTCTCTTGCAGAAATGCCAAGCTCTGGCCATCGGCAGAAGTGGCCGCAACAGGCGTCAACCCGAATTGTTGCAAAGTGCGAACGACGTTATCGGCGCCGATCTGCGCCAGGATTTGAGCCGTTGGGGCGAGATAGTCGTTGCCCAGGGCGGTGCGCAGCCGCATGGGGCCGTGATATTGCCCGTCGGGGTTGGCTGTTGTCGTAGGTAGAGCGGCCTCGCCTGTGGTCGCAGGCGGCACATCCCAAATCAGCGTGGCCGGGCTGAAGCCTCGGCTGAAGGCCGTCAGGTAAACAAAGGGCGTCAGCAGAGTACCGGCGGGGTGATCGGCGAGAGGATCGCCGCTCATGGCCAGAATCTGGCCCGAATGCGGATCGAGAATCAACACCGCCGCAGACAGCCCCGGCGAAGTTGGTTTTGGGCCGGACGGGGTAGCTGGCAGCCAGCGGGCTGCCTGGCAAGGGCGGCCGTCGAAAGTCGTCAATTCCACCGAAACGCCGCTTTGGGCGGCCAGGTAAGCCGCCACCGTACAACTGGTTTGCAATTGCAGTTCGTAATCCAGGCTGGTGATCACCCGAAATCCGCCGCGCTCGAGGCGGCTGAGAGGCACTGATTCGGCCACTTGGGCCAAGACCAGCTCGGTGAAAGCAGGGGCCGGGTTGCTTGCTTCGACCGGCAGGGCCAGGACGATGGTGGCTTGGGAGGCCTCCTGCGCTTGTTCGGCAGTGACGAGACCCTGCAACAGCATGGCGCGAATCACTTGCTGCTGGCGCTCCAAAGCCTGCTGGGGGGCATCGTGGGGGTTGAAAGCTGGCGCTTCGGCCACTGCCGCCAGCAGGGCCGCCTCGGCCAGGTTAAGCTGGCTGGCCGATTTGTTCAGGTACACCCGCGCCGCAGCGTCGGCGCCATAGACCAGGCGACCATAATGGGCGCTGTTAAGATACCATTCCAACACTTTACGGCGGCCAAAGCGCCGTGTGATTTGTGCCGCCAGCAGACGCTCGCGCAAATTGCGGCGCAGGCCGGCTGGTTCGTCCCACAACAGCAACTCTGCAACCAGTCGTTGCGCCAGGGTTGGGTGAGTGCCATTCTGCCAGCCGTCAAGCGTATAACCGGCATGGTTCCAAAAGCCGGGATCGGCGGTGGCAATGGTCGCGGAGATGAGAGCGGTGGGCAGGCAGGGGGTGTCGCTAGCGCCGATCGGCAGGTACTTTTTGCCAGCGGCGGCAGGGTTTTCCAGGCTGAGCAGGATATGCTCGCCGCCGCGGTCGTACAGCCGCGTGGGTTCGAGCAAGACGCCGCCGGGTGGCTCCAACAACACCGGCAAGGCTTCTACGGAGGGCAAGCCGCGTGTCAGCTCGAGATAGGCGCTGGCCAGACCCACAAAGAGGCCCACCAGCAGCAGGCTGAGCAAGGTGCTGCAAGCCAGGGCGATGCGTCCGGCCGGGCGGCGTTCGAGCTTCTGCCGGCGCTGCCGGCGCGTGCGGACAATGGCAGGGATGTTGCGCATACGAGGAATTTTACAACAAAAGAGGAAATCAGCAAGCGATACGCACACCGCCCCCCTTAAGTAGCTCAGGAGCTGCAAGCAGGTCGGCCCCCTTTCTGCTCACAGCTCCCGATACGTGCAGGCCCCTGATCATTCACCCACCTGCACTGCACTCCAGGTATCAAATGAAAAATCCGCCCTCAGGATAACCCTATGGCGTTGCCAAAATGTTGCCAAAACAGGGGTTCTGGCTATCGAGTTGTGCTGAAATTGGGGGAAGCGGCTAGATTTTTTCGATGACCCCTTGCCGGTAAAGGGCAAAGCAGTCTGTAAAAGGCTGGCGGGTGATCTGCGCTGCTAATTGATCCAGCAAGTGGAGGATGCGCTGCGTCAACCTCTCATCGGGCAGATTCGCACGGCGCTGCATCTGGGCAATCAGGGTTTGGATTTCCAGCTCCATCCAGGGGTCATTGGCGCGGGCTGCCTCGGCTGCATGGGTCTGCAGGGTTTGCATGGGGAAAGGAAAATCGGCGCAAGCCAGGGCAATTTTGCCCAAAATATTGCCTGTAAACAGCCTGAAAGTGGTGATCTGGCGGCGAGAAGTCTCCTCGATGACCTTGAGGGCCAGGTCGTGGGCTTTGGCGTATGCTCCCTGGGATAAATAGACCCACGCCTGGCATGCCTGCGCCATGACCAGCACCAGGCCCAAACCGGTTTGCTCGGCGATGGCAATGGCCTGGCTGAGATGCGCCTGGCCGCGTTCCATTTCCCCGCTCAGGCAAAGTGCCGCCCCCAGGCGGAACATGGGATCGCTGGCCAGCACGCCCCCCCGGCTCGCCTGCAGCGCTCGCCCATAGTATTCTGCCGCTTGAGCGGGTCTATCCAGCCAGATATAGACATCGCCTATGACGCGATAGCCAACCGCAGCAATCTCGTCGTGCCTGTAGCGCTCGCCTATCTCGATGGCCTGTTCGGCCTGCTGGAGGCAATCATCCACATGCCCTAGCGCCAGCTCGATCATCGAGCGGTAGGCATGCAGGTAACCGAGCATACGCCAGGCTTGCAAGCGTTCGGCCAGCTCGAGGCCGAACTGATTGTCGGCTTGGGCCTGGAGGTATTCGCCCAGAAAATAGCGAATCAGCGAGAGAACGCTGTAAGCCACAACCTGCCCGTGTAAATCTCCGCTGGCAATCTGTATCGAGAGCATGCGTTCGCCGTGAACCAGGGCTACGGCTGGCCAGCCGGTGAGATTGTGCAACAAGGCCAGGTGATACTCAGCCTCGGCGCGGGCGGGGAGCAAGTTGACCTGGTGAGGTTGTACGTTGAAGGCCAGTGCGCTTTCGAACGACGCCTGCGCCTCGGCCCAGCGGCCAAGCATGTAGAGGTATAGCCCTTGGCGGGTGTAAGCCTCCATTTTTTCGATGAGATTACTGCCTTGCAGCAGGTAAGGGAAGGCTTGATTGACATGCTCGAGGCCGGCAGCATGGTTGCCGCGCACGAAGTCGGCATCGCTCAAGCGGATCAGCGCCGCGCCGATGAGGAAGGGGCTGTTGCGCTTGCGCCCCCATTCCAGCCAGGTGCGCGCCACGGCTTCCAACGGATCGGCGGTGTCGTTCTCGAAGAGAATTTTGCTCCAGCCGGCATAGAGACGGTAAAGGGAGGTGTCTGGCAGTGTCGTTTCGAGTTGCCGGGCGAGCTGTTCGGCCCGCTCGAAGGCGTGGATGGCTTCTTGGGTAGAGAACAGCCGGCGGGAATAAGCGGCCGCTTCGAGCCAATAGTCGAAAGCGGCTTGCTGTAAACCGGCTTGTTCGAAATGTTGCGCCAGCACCGCAGCCTGGCTTTCGGTCTGCTCCCCGGCGGCCGCTTCCAGGGCGCGCCCGGCTCGTTCGTGCAATTGCCGAACGCGCAAAGGGTGCATGGCGCGCAGCAGAGTTTCGCGGATTTTGTCGTGGAGGAAATGATAGCCTCCCTTGCCAGGGGATGAGATGTCTGACTCGATGAGAGCCTTGCTTTCCAGCTCGTGCAGCCCACGCGCCAGCTCTGCCTCGGCGTGTGAGGTGATTGCCTGAAGCAGGGTGGGGTCGAAAAATGTCCCCAAAATGGCAGCCGCTTCGATGATTTCCCTCGCCAGCGGCGAGAGGGCGCGCAGGCGGGCGTTCAACAAAGCCTCCACGTTCTTTGCCAACGGCATCTGGATGGGCTGAGACAAATCCGGGGTCGGGTTTTGCGCCAGGAGTGCCTGGAGAGTCTCCAGAATGAACAGGGGGTTGCCGCCGGTGTCGCCAGCCAGCCGTTCGGTGAACTGCGGCGAGGGCATTTGCCCCAAGACGTTGTTCGCCAGAGTAGCCACTTCTAACAGGCTCAGCCGCGACAAATGGATCACCGTGGCGCGGTAGGTGGCTTGCAGCGAGGCCATGAACGTTTCCAGATGGGGAGAGATTTCTTCGCTGCGCGCTGCAAAGACGACCAGTTGATCGCGATCGAAAGGCGGGCGTTCGACGATGTAGGCCGCAGCATCGAGCGTGGAGGGGTCAGCCCATTGGGCGTCGTCCAGCACCCAGAGTATCTTCCCTGTCCGGCAGATGGGCAAAGTGAGTTGCCGCAGGGCTTCAAAGATCAAGGAACGGCTGCTATTTGCCAAAGCGCTGTTGAGCGGGCGGCTCTTGGGGCGGGTTGTGGCCAGATCAGGCACCAGCGGCAGGATGATGCTGATCCACCGCTCCGACACGCCCATTAAAGTCGTCAGGTCGAGATAGCGCCGGATGATATCCACCAGCGGCTGGAAGGGCATCTGGCTTTCGGATGGTCGGCAGGTCGTCAGGGCAACCCTGGCAGGGGGGGAGAGGCGGCTGGCAAACTCCTGCAAGAGGCGGGTCTTACCCAGGCCGGATTCGCCTAGCAAGAAGACCACCCCGCCTGTGCGCCATAAGCGTTCCAATTGCGCCAGGTTCGCTTGCCGCCCGACAAAGGGCGTTGCCAGGCTGGAGCGGATGTTCCATTGCACCGCAGGCGAGCGTTTGGCGCTGGAGCGATTGCGCAGCTTATGAGTGGCGGTTTCCAGCGTGGGGCTGAGGATGTTTTGGGCCTTTTGGAGGGCGCGCTGCGCCTGCTCCAATTGCCGGCGTGCCTCATCCAGGCGATCAGCCTCGATGAGAAGCTCAACCAGGTAAGCGTGATGCTCCTCGGTGCCGTCCTGCTCCACCATCAAGCGTGCCAGGCGGATGGCCTGAGTCAAGTCGCCGCTGGCCTGGGCGTGGCGCGCCAGGCGTTCGAGCAGTGTCAGGCGCAGTAAGTCGGTGTGTTGGGTCATGCGCGTCAACCACTCGTCGAAGGCCTTGCTGGAGGGCAGTTTGGCCCCTGCCAGGAAATGCTCGCCTCGCCACAGGCGTAGAACGTCTTGCAAACTTTGCGCCACACTCGGCGCTAGTGGCGTATGCGGCGAACCGCCCCAGGCGCTTGGGGCGGCAACTTGTGCAAGCTGTTTGGCATGATGCAAATCCACATAGACGCGCTGAAAATCCAGGCTCACCACGTCTGTTTCGAGCAGCAAAAGAGTGGGATCGGGCAGGGCGCGGCGCAAGCGATGGAGCGTCTCGCGCAGCCGCGAGCGGGCGCTGGCTTCGGGAGAGTCTTCCCAGAAGAGGGTCAACAACTCCTCGCGCCCCACCGGATTTCTCTGCGTGGCCAGGAAAAACAACAAGGCGCGCGGCACACGTCGCTGGATTACGACAGGTTTGCCGCGCCAGCGGATTTGGGGAGGTCCCAAGACGAGAACTTGCAGTAGATCGGCATCCTCGCTCATGATACTTTTGCTTGCTCGAGTAATTCCTGGGCAGAGCGCCGCGTGCCCTCGCTGATGCCGCCCATCATTTGGGCCAATTCGATGAGACGCGCTTCGCCTTGCAGGTTTTCGACATGGGTGAGCGTGCGCCCTGACTGAACGGTTTTTTGCACGCGCCAGTGTTGTTCGCCAAAGGCGGCCAATTGCGGCAGGTGGGTGACGCACAGCACCTGGTGTTGGCGCGCCAACTCCCACAATTTACGTCCTACGATCGTTCCCACTCGCCCGCCGATGCCCTGGTCTATCTCGTCAAAGATCAGGGTGGGCACCTGGTCGGCGCGGGCCAGGGTATTCTTGATTGCTAACATCAGCCGCGAGGTCTCGCCGCCGGAGGCGATCTTCACCAGGGGCTTGAAGCCTTCACCGGGGTTGGGGGCGACGAGAAATTCGACATGTTCGAGGCCGTGAACGTCGAAGGCCACGCGCTCTCCGTTCGGCAGCAGCGCGCCGCACGGGTCGGGTTTCTGTTCGAAGAGCACCTGAAAACGGGCGGCATCCATATTCAGGTGGCCCAATTCGTTTTCCACAGCAGCGGCCAGTTGCTCGGCGGCTGTGCGTCGCTTTTGCGAGAGCAGAGACCCCTGGCGGCCCAGGTCGCTTAGCAGGCGGGCTTCCTCGCTTTCCAATTCGGCGATGCGCTCGCCCGCGTGGCTGATGTCCTCTAGCTGGCGGCGGGCATCCTCAGCGAAGGCCAACACGGCGGCGATGTCTTTGCCGTACTTGCGCTTGAGGTTTTGGATGAGATTGAGACGCTCTTCGACCTGGTCGAGGCGGCGGGGATTGAATTCGATCCCTTCCAGATAGGCGCGCAGGGTGTGGGTCAGATCGGTGAGCGTATCGGAGAGAAGTTGTGCTTGCTCGACCAGGGCGGTTTGGGAGGGGTCGAGGCGCAGCAGGCTGTTGGTGGCATGGACGACTTGTCCAACCAGGTCGGACGCGGCTGGCGCTTCCGGGCTGCCCTCGTCGAGGGCCTGCAGGGCCTCTTGCGCCAGCGAAGCCAGGCCTTCGGCGTTGGCCAGGCGGTTGCGCTCGGCTTTCAGTTCGTCGTCTTCGTCGGGGCGCAGGTGGGCGGCCTCGATCTCGTTGATCTGGTAACTCAGGGTATCTATGCGGCGGGCGGCTTCGCTCTCTGCTTGGCGCAGGGCAGTCAGTTCACGGCGCACGGCTTGCAGGCGGTGGTAGGTCTGGCTGTAGGCTTCCGATTCGGCGGCGGTGTCGGCAAAACGGTCGAGCAAGCCCAGATGCTGGCGCACATGCAACAGCGAGAGGTGTTCGGATTGCCCATGCACGTCCACCAAATGGGCGCCCAACTCGCTCAACAGGCTCACGCTGACACTGCGCCCGTTGACCCGCGCCACGCTGCGCCCGTTGCGGCGGATTTCGCGCCCGAGGGTGAGCGTCTGGGGGTCGTCCAGCAATCCCTCGCGGTCGAGGATGCTGTTGATCGAGTGTTGCACGGCTGGGGGAAGTTGGAAAACCGCTTCGATGTTGGCGCGTTCGGCGCCGGAACGAATCAGTGCTGCCTCGACGCGCCCGCCCAGTAGAGCCTCTACGGCGTCAATGATGATGGATTTGCCTGCGCCGGTCTCGCCGGTGAAGGTGATCAGGCCAGGAACCAAATTCAATTCCAGGCTTTCGATGATGGCAAAGTTCTCGATGCGCAGTTCGGCGAGCATAGGCTTTTAGGAGACTTGGATGCCCGACAGGCGGTAGTAGACGGTGGAGGCTGTGATGACGATGTAAAGTCCTGGCCACAGCAGGTTCAGGATGGCGAAGATGTTGAAGCTGCCCTGCGTCAGGCCGAGCAGCAAAGTCGCCAGCGCCATGAGGAACAGCGGCAACCCCCCGACGATGGCGGCAAGCATGGCGGCGATGAACAATGCGCGGGAGCGTCGGCGCCTGACGATGAAACGGGCGACCTCGCTCATCGCCATCCCAACCACAGGGGCGATGAAAATCGTCCACAAACCCAAGACGGAGGCCAAAAGACTGCCCAGAAAGGAGAGAACGACGATCACGACGAAGGAGATGGGGATATCGTACCAGCGGGTCGTTTCGAAGATTTTCTGCTGGCCGCGGATGCACGCTTTGCAGCGATAGCCGGTAGGCGTGGCGACGGCGCATTTGGCACAAATGGGCTTTTCACAGCGGTTACAGCGCAGGCTGGTGGGGGTTTGGGGGTGATTGCTGCAATACAGCGTTTCTGGTTCGGTGGCACTCATCGGTGATTACTTGTGGAGGGGTTTTGGCTCATGTGGGGGGTGAGATTGCGGTAGAAATACCCTGGGTCCTGGAAGCGGATGAATTGGGCTGTGTGCGGCCCGGCGCGTACATCCACCCGATCGGCGTTGTCGAAATCCACGGGGGTTTGGCCGTCTATGCACAGGACAGCGTGATGGTCGGCTTCGACGGTAATGCTGACGGATGCGCCTTCAGACAAGATGATGGCGCGGTCAATGGAGAGATGTGGGGCGACGGGGACGAGCAGGATGTTGCGCAGTTCGGGGGGTAAGATGGGGCCGCCGGCTGCCAGGGCGTAGGCGGTGGAGCCGGTGGGGGTGGCGGCAATCAGGCCATCGGCGACGTAAGTGGTGAGGAAACGGCCATCCAGGTAGGCGCACAGATGCACCGGGCGCACCACTTGCCCACGGCTGACGATGACCTCGTTGAGGGCGTCCCATACTCCCAGGCGACTGTCGCCGCGCCAGTGTTCCACCGCCAGCATCATCCGTCGTTCCAGCCAGTAATCGCCCACCAACAGGCGCGGCAAGAATTCGCGCCACTGGTTTTGCTGCACTTCCATCAGGAAGCCAAAACGGCCCAGATTGATGCCCAAGATGGGGACGCCTGCCGGGGCGCACAGGTGCCCGGCGCGCAGCATGGTGCCGTCGCCGCCCAGGGCAATCAGCAGGTCGAATTCGCCTGCTTGCACGCTGCGGCGCAGGATGTCGTCATACAAAATGCCATGCACGGCCTGGATGTCGTGGGCGTTGAGGTAGACGGCCACCTGCTCAGCCTCGCGCAAGGCCTCGGCAACCTGCGGGTGGGCTGCAACGGCAATGTTTTTGAAGGCGGGCGGGCGGTTAGGGGTCACAAGACTATTATATTACAGAGTCCACTGCAAAAAGGGCAAGACCGATTTAGAAGTGGGGCAAAAGCGATAAGAAAAGGTCTTTTTGGAAGTCTTTTTCCATTTTAGCCGCGCGGTTT
>Ga0209018_1000690_pt1 | contig 30131 bp, 14 predicted proteins | sample YNPBryBLVA2012_FD_185814 | JGI IMG/M metagenome (GOLD analysis project Ga0209018, IMG submission 185814) | Anoxygenic and chlorotrophic microbial mat microbial communities from Yellowstone National Park, USA - YNP Bryant BLVA 2012 (SPAdes)... ...
GTCCTCAGCAAATCCGCCCTCATCGCCTCCACCTCCGACCTGATGCTGGTCATCGGGTGCAGCCTGGAGGTCTATCCGGCGGCCTCCCTCCCCGTCTACACCAAGCGCAACCAGGGCAAGCTCATCTTCGTCAACAAGACCCAGACGGTGCACGATTCCCTGGCCGACCTGGTCTGCCTGGGCAACGCCGGTGAGGTCCTGCCCGCCCTGGTGGAGGCCTACCGGAAATTGCTGTGAGGGCGGGGTGAGCGGCGCCGCGCGCACGCGGGGATCCGCGGGCGAGAGGCTAGGATAGAGGCGCGGGGTCGGGAAACCGGCGGCAGGAAGGAGAAAGAAAAAGACATGGCCGAAGATAAAAAGCTCTGGGAACAGCTCTTGTATGGGGACGTCCGGGGATGGCTGCTGAAGAGGCGCGCGCCGGGCGGCGCCGACGGGCCGGCGGCCAGCGCGGTTCGTTGACCGTAACACGCACCCGCCCGTGCACCGGCCGCACGGAACGTTCCAACGTTGCTTCCACGCGCAGCCACGCGCGGCGCACCGACGGCTGCACGAAGACGTCCGCGATCGCCAGCGCAGGCGTGGACTCCAGATGCACGGACTGCCAGATGCCGCGCAGATGCCACCCGACCCACGAACCACAGGGCTGAAGCCACAGTGTTCCGCACCGCGGCGGCGGCTGGACCAACACGATCAATTCGTTGTCTTCGTCCCAGCGAACCAGCGCGGTAACGTCGAACACGAACGGCAGGAAGCTGTCGATATTCTCCCCCAGTCGCCGTCCGTTGAACCAGACAATCGCATGTCCCGCGACGGCGTCGAAATGCAGGCGCGTCCGCGCGCCCGGCGCAGGAAGCGGTCCCCTCGCTCGGAACCGGCGCCCGTACAGGCCCGCCTCCGCACGCGTCCACTCGGGCGGATAACGATAATTCTCGTACGCACCCCAGTCGCCGCCCACTTCGGGTGGAAACGAGTTCCAGTACCCCGGGACACGGATCGGCGTCGGATGCGGCTCGAAGGGGGGAGCCAGCGGGCTTTCTTGCAGGCGCGCAGCCTCCTCCACGGTCAAAGGACGAAATCCCCAAAGCCCATCGAGCCGCTGCGAGGCAGACATCGGCCCGCATCGTTGTGGCACGGCCTGCATGTGTCAACGGGGCTTCACCGCCGCAGACGCTCAGCAGCCCCCGGCCCCGCGCCGCCGGCCGGAACGCTCAGTACAATGCAGCCGTCGGTTGCAGAGGGATTCGCAGGAGTCGGCTTATGAACGTGCCACGCTTTCCCGTCGTTTGCTGCCCGCCCCCGCGTCGCCTTTATGCATCACTCCGGTTGCCCCGGATCGGCCCGATCGCCCTGGCCTGGCTCGGCGTACTGGCAGTCGCGGGCGAACCCCCCGCAACGGCCCCCAGCATGAGCACGCCCGAGTCGTTCAACGACCCCGCCTGCATGGCCAACTGGACCTTCAGCAATGGCCCCGAATGGCCTGGAGCGCAAGGCCGCCTGGAACGCAGCCCCAACGCCGGACGTGATGGCGACGGCGCCCTGGTCCTGCACTACAACTTCCGCGACGGTGGCCACTACGTGGCCGCCATCACAGCCCTACCCACCGACCTCACGGTGACGGCCGTTCGCCTCTGGGTACAAAAACCGGCGGACAATCTCATGACCTTCCGGGCCATGGACCGCGACGGCGAAATGTTCCAGAAGTCCCTCCGCTTCGATTACGGCAACTGGCAACAGCTCGAGATCACGTTCGACGGATGGGTCCACAGTTGGGGCGGCGACGGCCGCTATGCTGCCCCGCCCCAACGCTTCGACATCCTGATCGAAAACCAGGGCAACAGCCGCGAAGGCGAATTGCGGATTGATGACGTCCAGTGGGTTTATGAAGCCGGCGTCTCCCCCGACACGGGATTGCGCATCGCCACGTACACGGAAACGACGTTTGCCGACGACGATGGCTGGACCGAACCCCAGCCGCCGGAAACCGGCCTGCGCTCGCAGTACTGGAGCTATCGGTTCAGGGACGAGCAGGACCAGTGTTCACTCACCTGGGGCCGTTCAGTGCTGGGCCAGCCGGTGGCGCTGCGGCTGACGGTGGAGGCGGACCGGTCGGGGCACGAGCTGCGCGCCGTCTTCGGCTCGCACTTCCAGAACTTCGAACGGGCGCTGGGCACACTGGACACCAGCGGCCCGCTCACTCTGGAAGTTCCCATGGGCGACATGCGCACCTGGTCGCACTCCGGCGGAGAAGACGACGGCATCGTGCGGTACCCGCTGCGACTCGAAAAACTCGTGCTGAAACGCAAGGGCACCGGCGCCACGGGCGCGATCGCGCTGCGCAAGCTCGAGTTTGTCACGCGCTACGATCCTGCACGCCCCGTCACGCTGATCCCACGCGTGGCGCGCATCCGCGATCTGGCGGTTTTCACGGTGGAGGCCCGCAGCCTGCACGACGTCCCACTGTTCGGGGAAGTCCGGTACACGATCCGCAGCACCGATCGCGTACTCGAGCGCGGCGCGCGGCCGCTGCCGGTCCCCGCGCTGGGTCGCTGCGACATTCAGCACGCCGTGCTGCCAGGCGACTGGGCCACCATCGAAGGTGTCTTCGAGTTCTCGGCGGACGGCATCCAGGCCGCGCCCTGCTCGGCCACGCTCGCCCAGATTCCGACGACCCGCGCCGACCCGAGCCTCGACCCCAACAGCCGGATCGGCGCCGGATTGTATCTCTACCGCTTCCACGGCCAGCCCGATTGCAAGCCCCTGCTCGAACAGATGTGCACGCTGGCCGCGGCCGCCGGGGTGAAATGGACGCGGGAGGAGTTCCACTGGAACTGGATCGAGCCGCAGCGCGGGCAGCTCGACTTTGCCTTCTTCGACGACCTGGTCGAGACGGCGACCGCTCATGGAATCAGCCTCTACGGTCTGCTGTGCTATTACACCGAGTGGAACCGGCCCCCGGTCACCGATGAGTTCATCGAGAACTACTGCCGCTACGTGCGAACCCTGGTTCGCCGGTACAAACATCGCATCCGCTTCTGGGAAATCTGGAATGAGCCTAACGTGTTCTTCTGGCCGGGGCCGAAGGAGCGCTACGCCGTGCTCCTGAAACGCGCGTACGAAGCGATCAAGGAGGAAGACCCGACCGCTTGCGTTCTGGGCTGTTCGACAGCCGGCATCGACACGAATTTCATCCGCATGGTGCTCGATGCCGGAGCACCGTTCGACGCGTTGACCATCCACCCGTACCGGGGCGACCTGGACCCCGCAGGCTTCATCCGCGAGCTGCGCGAGGTCCGTGAGCTGGTCGGTGGGCGCGATGTCTGGATCACCGAGATGGGCTGGTCCAGCGAAATCGGCGGGTTGAGCGAGCGCGAACAGGCCGCGTACGTGGCACGCACGTATATCACGGCGCTCGCCTCCGGCGCCGTCCGCAACGTGGCGTGGTACAACTTCCGTGAGGACGGCACCGACCCGTTCTACAACGAACACCACTTCGGTCTGGTACGTCACGATCTGACGCCCAAGATGGGCTTCCGCGCCCTCGCCACGGTGGGTGAACTGCTCGGACACATCACACGCGCGACCGAGCAGCCGCTGGGCGATGGACTGCTGACCTACGCCTTTCAAACCGCCAGCGCAGGTGACGCCGCCCCGCCGCGGCACGTGCTCGCCCTCTGGTCACCCAACGACGCCCGCGTTGTGCGGCTGAAGGTCACACCGCCAGAGGCTGAGTTCCGGAACCTCGTCGGCGAACCGGCGCACTACATGCGTGGGAACGAGACGGTGACGCTGCAACTGGAACGCAACATCCCGGTGTACGTCACGTCGAGCGAGACGATATCGGTTGCGGTCGAGTCGTCGCCGCTGGAGTTGCGCGTGCCCGCCGGCGGCGTTCACCCGGGGGAAAGCCTGGCCCTGCGTTGGCGATGTGCGTCCGGCTTGTCGGTCGGAGATCCGATCGCCCCGACAGCGTGGTCCGTGCGGGCCGCCGACAACGGCGTGGATGTCACACCCCCGGACACCACGCCGCCCGGAACGCACACGCTGCTGCTGCCGGTCCACGTCGGCGGCACGGTCTTCGAATTGCCGGTGCCCGTGCCGGTCGTCCCCACGCTGCTGCGCGGGTAAAAGAAAGGCTGGCACCGGCGCAGGAATCGACATGCTCCGGTCGATCGTGCAAATGACCCGGCAACGCATGGACGACTTCCCGCCGGGACGTGTGCCGCTACTGCTGCTTCTGCTGGCGGCTGCGTCCGGCAGCGCTGTGCTCGTGCGAAGCGTCCTGCCGCGAGAAGTCGGCCTGACGGTATGGACTTTTGTGCACCTGCACAGCGAAGAGTTCCGTCACCGGCTGGCCGACCACCCGGACGCGGACACGATTCAGGTCCAGAATCTCGGCACGGCCATGTTCGACCGGCTGGCGCTGGCCTTGATGACCCAGACGGAGCTGCCGGATCTGGTCGAGGTCGAGCAGTCCGTCATCGGTCGCTTTCTCCGCGGCCCCGTGCAGCACATCCCCTTCGTCGACCTCACCGGGCGGATCCGGCAGGAAGGCTGGGACCGCCGGTGCGTCGCGGCCCGCTTCGCCCGCTACACCGTGGCCGGGCGGATTTTCGGCGTCCCGCACGACCTGCACCCGATGGTGCTGGTGTACTGTCCAGACGCGCTCGCCAGCCTCGGGTACCGTCCAGAAGACCTGACGACCTGGTCCGATTGGGTGCGCGCGGCGCAGGCGTTCTACCGGCCCGGAGCCCTGGGCACGACTCACTGGCGACGGGGCCTGGCGCTGTCCACGGTCGAGGGGTACACCTTCCTGTCGCTGCTGTGGCAGCGCGGCGGAGACGTCTTCGACGCCGACGGCAAGGTCATCATCGACAGCGAACTGGCCGTAGATACGCTCGAGTTCTACGTGTCGCTGTTCCGTCTCGACCCTCCCGCCGCGGGCCCGGCGTTAAGCAGCACGATCGAGGACTTCTCGGCGCTGGCGCAGGGCCAGTTTCTCGCCATCCTCGCGGCCGACTGGATGCTCGGCACCATGCAGCTCGACGCCCGCTCGCTCCTGGAAGGTCGCGTGCGGTGCCGGCCGCTGCCGGTGTGGGAGCCGGGCGGCCGGCGGACCAGCACGGTCGGCGGGACCGCCATGTTCATTCCAAAGAGCCACGCCAATGTGGACCGCGCCTGGGAACTGCTGAAGCACCTGTACTTCGACCGTCAGTCGCTGGTCCGTCGATTCCAAGCGCATTCGATCGTTCCGCCGCTGACGGATGCATTCGATGATCCCGCGTTCCACGAGGAGATCGCGTTTTTTCAGGGTCAGCGGGTGGGGGAACTGCTGATCGAGTTGGCCCGCGAGGTCCCACCGGTCAACGGATCGCCGTATGCTCCGGAAGCGTACAAGTTTCTCGACGCGGTTTTTCCTGATGTCGTCGCGGGACGCCGCAGCCCGCGCGCGGCACTCGACGAAGTCGCCCGCCGACTGCGCGAAGTCATCGCGCGCGACCAGCGCGCCGGACTCAAGCCCGCGGACGGGTGACTGGGATCGCAGGACTTGACGGCCACCGCCGCCCAGGACGACAGGATGAGCCACACGCCCGGTCGCTGTGAGCAGGCCAACCCGCCCGACAGCCGCTCCCCGCCCGCGCCGGCGTCCCGCGGCGACGCGCCAAACGGGACGACGCGCTCGACGAAGCACTCGGGCTGGCGCCACGCTCGCGGGCCCACCGGCGGCGTGCGTCGGCAGCAGCTCGCCGCCTGGTTCTTCCTGCTGCCGTTCGCCGTCATCTTCCTGACTTTCACGTTGTACCCGCTGGGGTACTCGGTCTACCTGTCCACGCGTCAAACCGTGGGCACGCGCCTGAACGTCTTTGCCGGCGCCGCGAACTACCTTGACCTGCTCCACGACGATGTGTTCTGGAGTTCCTTGGGCCGCACGGTCTATTTCGCAGTGTTCTCCGTGCTCGTCCAACTGCCGACCGCGCTCGCGCTGGCCCTGCTGGTCCATCACCGCCGCCTCCCGGGCCGCATGGTGTTCCGAACCATTTTCTTCCTGCCCATCCTGGTCGGCCCGGTGTTCATTGGCGTTGCGTTCCGGCGTATCTACGGTGTCCAGGAAGGAGCGCTGAATCAGTGCCTCGGCCTGTTGGGCGTTCCGGCCATCGACTGGCTGCGCGACCCGGACGTCGTCCTGAACACGCTGGTCCTGACGGCTCTGTGGATGTACGCCGGCTTTCACATGGTGTATTTCCTCGCCGGTCTCCAGGGCATCCCGGTCGAGCTGTACGAGGCCGCGGCGATTGACGGGGCCAACGCGTGGCAGCGCTTTCGGGCCGTCACGCTACCCGGCATCTGGCCGATCGCCGCCTTCCTCATGACGGCCTCCACGATCGGATCTTTCGGGCTGTTCGACCTGCCCTGGGTGTTGACAGACCGTGGCGGGCCGGGTCGGGCCAGCACCACGCTGGTGGTATACCTGTACGAACGCGGCTTTCTGGCGGGCGATCTCGGATATGCGGCCGCGATGGGCTGGCTGATCACGATCATCCTGCTGGCCGTTTCGCTGCTGCAACTGCGCGTTACGCGCGCCTGGTCGGACGAAGCGTGAGGCGCTCCGTATGCGGGTGTCCAAGAGCATAACCACACTGTGCATCGTCGTCGTGCTGCTGTTGGTGACTTTCTTCACGCTCGGCCCGTTCGTCTGGATGCTCTCAGGGTCATTCAAGACGCAGGCGGAGATCATGGCGCCCGGGCTGGGGCGGCTCATCCCCCGTGCGCCAACCCTGGCGAACTACCGCACCCTGTTCGCTCGCGTCCCCTTCGCCGGCTACTTCGTGAATACCGTCTTCGTAGCCAGTGCGACCGCGCTCCTGACGACGCTGGTCAGCGCCATGGGCGGGTACGCCCTTGCCAAGTACGACTTCCGCGGCAAACGGATTGCGACTACGGTCGTCCTGGGCACCATGCTGCTGCCAGGGGTCGTCCTGCTCGCCCCGCTGTTCCGGCTCGTCCACGCCCTGCACCTCATCGACACCTTCTGGGGGCTGATCCTGCCCACCGCCGCCAGCGGCTTTGGCGTGCTCGTCACCCGGCAGTACTTCCGCGCGGTTCCGAACGCGCTGCTGGACTCCGGCCGACTGGACGGGGCCAGCGAGTGGCGCATCTTCTGGTCGATTGTTCTCCCGCTGGTCCGGCCCATCCTGAGTGCTCTTCTGATCTTCACGTTCCTCGGCACCTGGAATTCCTACCTGTGGCCGATGATCGTCCTGCGTAACGAACGCAACTTCCTGCTGACCGTCGCTGTCACCAACGTCGTCGCGTCCCTCCATCAGCAGGAGTATGGCGTCGTGCTGGCCGGCACACTCATCAGCATTACACCTATCGTTCTACTGTTTCTGGCGTTGCAACGCGAGTTCATTCACGGACTGACCCTGGGCGCCGTCAAGCAATGACCCCTGGTCGCGGTGAAGCAGGCGACTTCGCTGGCAATACGGTCAGATAACCCGGCGGCGCCTCTGCGCGGGGAAAAACCTTGTGAGTTCGAGCGGCCGCGCGGTACACTTCGTACTGCCGCAGGAGAGACACGGTCCGCCCCGTCGATTCGCGGCGGTGGTACGTCGCCAGGGCGGGGCGCACTGTCGGGCGCCCGACGACAGAGCGGGCACAATTCTGCGATGCGCGGCGCGCACGCCGGGCATCCTGTGAGGCAGAGGAGAGAGGAGGTATTTCCGATGAAGAAGTGTGTGCTGACAATCGTGCTGGCTCTGACGACGGCGGCATGGGCGACCACCTACATCGAACTGGTCCCGTGGCTGACCGTGAAAGGTTCGTCCACCGGCACCAACCACCAAGCCGCGGCCGTGCAGGGGCAGGTGTCCTACCACCAGTTGTCCACCGCGGCCAACATCACCCGCGTCGCGCCGCTGAATGGCGTTCAAACCACGACCGTACTGCTGGATTCGAACGCCTGGTTCAACGCAGCTCAGACGTCGAGCATGACGACGTGGTATGGGTTCTCCGTGGCTGGCGATTACGTTCAGTTCACCGAAACTTCCTCGGACCAAGTCTGGCGGGTGAACAAGAATACGGGTGCCATCGCAGCGTATGCCACCAAGGCGGACATCATGGCCGTGACGGGCCTCACCAGCGTGCGGTTGCTCTCCCCGTCGGACACGAATGCCGCGGGCGAGACCGTCTTTTATGAAGGCAATGTGAAGGCCCTCCTGGTGACGGCCGGCCCGAACAACGTCCAGATGCTGGTCAGCTCCGCGCAGCTTCAGGCGGCCACCGGAAACGACACCGTCAGCGGCGGCTTGGCCTGGGACGCATACGGCAATGTCTACTGGGGCTCGAACACCAGCGACGACATGTGGCGCCGCAATGCCGACGGCTCCATCGTGCAAGTCCTGACAAACGCGCAGATTGCCGCCGTGACCGGCTCCACAACGGTCGTCTGGAAGGACGTTCTGGCGGCGCCGGACGGGTGGATCTACTTCGGGGACAACACGTCCAAGGCCATCCTGCGATTCAACCCGGCCAATCCGTCTGGCACGCTGTCGATCTTTTTGAGCGAAGCCGACCTGTTGGCGGGTCCGATGGCGTCCAACAACCCGGTGTGCCTGGGCTGGTATGACCCCGATGGAGCCGGTCCCAATCCGGGTGGACTCACGTTCCACACCTTCAGCACCAAGGGACTGTACTACGTGCCGGAGCCCGCAGGTTTGATGCTCGCACTGCTCGGCCTGACCGCGCTGCGGCGGCGTTAGAGTTATTGCCAAGCCGCGCGGGGCGGCAAACGGCCCCCCCGCGGTTTGGGCTGCACGGCATCCCACTGCGTCGGCGCACTCAAGTGGCTGCCCCGACGCATTGCCGTTATTCCGGTCTTGTATGCGGCCCGCGGGTGATTGGCCGCGGACCGGCCGGAGAAACGCCATGCTCGGTCGTCTCCTTGTGCTTGCTGCCGTGGGATGGGTGACGTGCATGAGTGCGGCCGTCGGCATTGACTGGTCGCCCGCGCGCCCGCTGAACACGAATGCCGCAACCGATGGTGCGGTCGGCGATTATTACCCGCACCTGGCCGGTGACGGGCAGGGCCGCTGGGTGTGCGTGTGGTGCGCCGCCATCCCGGGGGCGCCGAACCGCGACTTCGACATCTTTGTGGCATGCAGCGCGGATGATGGGGAAACCTGGACTGAGCCGGGCCGTCTCGACCCTTTCGCTACGGTGCCTCCGGAGATTGAGGACGACTTCCACCCGCACGTGTACACAGACCGGAATGGTCACTGGATCGCCACGTGGTACTCCCACGACAACCACGGTGGGACCATCGGCGATGACACCGACATCCTGTTCTCGCGCAGTACGGACAACGGGGTCACCTGGACCCCCTCGCTGCCGCTCAACAGCGACGCCGCCATCGACCACACGCTATACGACTACGCCTCGGATTCCGAACCCGACCTGACCTGCGATGGCACCGGTCATTGGGTGGCGATCTGGAGCAAGCGGCTGATGGTGAGCGGCGATTCCGATCTGTACATCGCGCACAGCACAGACGGCGGCGCCACGTGGTCAGAGCTTGCGCTGCTTGATCCGAACATGGCAACCGACGCCGGCAGCGACTGGGGCCCGCGCGTGGCCACCGACGGCGCCGGCCACTGGGTTGCCGTGTGGTCCGCCGATCACGCCTTGGGTGGAACCCTCGGCACCGATACCGACGTGCTCTTCGCCGTCAGTTCGGACGGATTCACGTGGAGCCCGCCCGCCGCCCTGAATACGGACGCGGCCACCGACACGGTGGACGACAACACCCCACGCATCGTGACCGACGGGGTCGGACGCTGGGTCGTCGTCTGGTACCGGGGTAAATACAACGTAGTCGACTATGACATCATGATGTCATACAGCGATGACGCCGGGACCACGTGGGCGCCGCCCGCGTACGTGAACACCAACGCGGTCACGGACACCGAGCGGGATCAGCGCCCGACGCTGGCCACCGACGGCCAAGGCCAGTGGATGGTCGTCTGGTACTCGAAGAATTCCCTGGGCCTGCCGATCGGGACGGACGACAACGTGCACTTTGCGCGCAGCCGGAACGGCGCCTTGTCGTGGTCGGACCCGGCCATCCTGAACTCGTCCGCGTTCGATCCCCAGGACATCAATTACGACTGGAACCCGGAAATCGTGGCCGCCGGACACGGACGCTGGATCACCGTCTGGTACTCACAGTTCAACCTGGGCGGGACGATCGGCAACGACTGGGATCTTCTGTTCGCCACCGCCTGCACGCCGCTGCTGGCTGGCGATCACGAATGCGACGGGGACGTGGACCTGGCGGATTTCGCGGCGTTCCAGTTGTGTTTTGACAATGCGGCCCCGTTCGCCGCGCCCTGCGGACGGTTCGACGCGGATGACAGCAGCCTCGTGGACCTTGGCGATTTGAGCGCGATGTGTGCCGCCGCGACGGGCCCAGGCCACGGGCCGTGACTGTGTTCGAAGACCACGGGGAAGTGCCCCGCGCGTCGCAAGCAGGAGCCGTCCAGCGGTCTCGAGAACGGCCGACGAACAAATACCGGGAGCGTAGCCCCATGAGTCGCAGCGTAAGGACGGTTGCAATCAGCGTTCTGATCCTGCTGAGCGGCGCCTGGCGCGCCTTCAGCGCCTGGGTCGTCATCGAAGTTCCCATGCTGCCCCACTGGGTCGGCAGCATCGAGCTGCGCGACATCAACGACAGCGGCGTGGCGTGCGGCATGGGCAACTACGTGATCAACACGTCCAGTACGGCCTTCCGCTTCGACGGCACAACGGTAACGGAACTCCCACACCTGACGCCGGCGGACCCCATCACGCTGGTGACCGGCATCAACAACCACGGTGTCATCTGCGGCTACTCCCACAACGCGGCCGGCGATTCCCAGGCCGTCTACTGGGTCGGCACGACCCTGTACACCATTCCCTACCCCCCGGACGCCAACCCGGACGCGGATTTCCGCGCCTACGACATCAACGATGCCGGCGTGATCGTCGGGTACTTCTGGACCCCCGCGGGGGAGCGCGCCGCCTTCTATTACAAGGACGGCGTTACCTACAGCCTCGATGCGATCATTCGCGCCGCCGGCCTGGGCGGAACCCAGGGGGCCAACGCCGTCAATAACGCCAACGTCATTTGTGGCAGTGCGCGCGACCTCCTGGGCGTCGAGACCGCCTGGGTGTACGACATCAACAGCGGCGTGCTCACGGTGATCGGACGCATCGGCACCGACCACTGCGGGGCGAATGACGTGAATCTGGCGGGCCAGACCATCGGCCGCGCGAAGCAGACCGCCTGGGACATCTACCGCGCCGTCACGTTCGACGGCACGTGGCAGGTCGTCGATTCCACGGTCAATCAAGTGCAGTGGGGCCGCGGCATCAACGACCGCGGCCGCATGGTCGGATACGCCAACACGAGCGCCAACCGCTGGTCCTGGTACAGCGACGGCCCCTGTGCCGGCAGCATCCGCGCTGTTACGCTCCCCGGCTGGAGCCGCCTGTCCATCGAAGCCATCAACAACGACGACTGGATGGTCGCGTACGGCGTCACGGCGTCGTCCGGAACCGATACACGCGCCTGTATCATCCGTCCACCGATCGGCGACGCGGATCACGACGGCGACATCGACACCGCGGATTTCCAGATGTTGGCAAGCTGTCTCAGCGGCCCCGCGGATGGCCCCGGCGCACCACCCTCGGCGTCCTGCGCCAAGGCGTTCGACTTCGAGCCGGCCGACGGCTGCATCGACTTGGCCGACTGTGCGCGGTTCCAACTCGCGTTTGAAGGATCGTAAGAAGGCCGACGCCCCCTACTCGATGCGATCGGCGCCGAACTTTCCGAGCGCGTCCGCCGACCAGGCGTCCAGCCGTTCCTGATAGACACGCAACGCACTGTCGTCCCCCGCAGCGCGTGCCGCCCGAATCGCGCGTAACAGGATAATCGGGTGGTCACTGTATTCCGCGACACGGACCGCCATACGGTCAGCCTCGTCCTGCCCGATCCGACGCTCCCATTCCTCCAGAACCGACGGCACACGCACGATCGGCAAACGGTCGGCTTCCAACAGCGCTCGCTCGAGCTCCCACGCCCGCGTCTCCTCCCCGACACGCCGGCAGACGTCCGCCACCCACAGCCAGTGTTCCCCCGCCGTGTCCCCCGGCATCGGCAGACCGGCGATCAACTCGCCGGCCACCCCCGTCAGACCGCGTTCGGCACACTCTCCGGCCAACAGACATAGCGTGCGGGTGGCTACAGCGCGCCCGAACAGCGAGTTCCGGTGCGACTCCAGAACCAGTCGCGCTACTCGCCGCACCGTTTGTTCGATCAATGGGGCGTCGCCAGCGGGCAAGAGCCCACGCACGTCCAGCACGCGCAGATCGACGCGCAAACCGGGGTCCAGAAGCTGCGCAGCCGTCTGGTCAAAGTCGGTCCAGCGACCTGCCCCGGCATCGGCGCGCGCCAACGCCGCCGCCGTCTTCAGATACGTACCCGGCCGCGCCGCAACCAGTTGCCGGGCTTGAGCGATCAAGTCCGGCGTCGGCGATCCACCTTCCACTTCCGTCAGCGCCAGCCGCGCCGCGATCAAAGCGTCCCCGGGTCGCTCGAGCGGGGTCCGTGTCAGCCCGCCGAGCCAGCGAGCACGCTCGTCCGACCGTGCGGCGGCTGGAACGGTGTCCAAGTAGAGATCGAGGCGTTCGAGCCGCCGCTCGACGTTGGGCGCGGCGCCCGCCAGCGCGTCGCGGGCGACCGTCCAGCGCAGGATGTCGCGCGCCCGCTGGAGGTCGCCGACGTTCTGGGCCGCCCGCGCCAAGGTGGTCAACACATCCAGGTCATTCGGATCCGCTTCCAGCAGCGCCTCGTTGAGCAGAGGCGTTAGATCGTGCTCCGGGCCCGACGTCATCGTCGTGGCTGCAACGCCGGTTTCCCTGCCCGCAGCGCCGGCCAGGGCCAAGAGCAGTTGCCGGTCGACCACCGTGTTGGCCGAGCGGCCGAAGCTCTCCACCAGACGGGCAGCCAAGGCGGCCTCCGTCCCGTTCCGGCGAGCTGCCGCCACGAGTCCTTCGCAGATGCCGCCCACGTCCCGCTGCCCGGGCAGCGCCGTGCGCAGCAGAGCCTGGTATTCACGTTCGGCAAACGGCATGTCGGACAAACCGGCGAAGGCCCGCGGACGTCGCACGGCAGGTGTCTGTTCATCCCGCATATACCCGAGCCACCCGGCCGGCGACGGGTCGGCCGGCCACAGCGGATCCCAGTAGCGATCGGCCGCGCGGCCCGCCGCCACGAAGGCGCGGAGCGTGCTGCGGACTTGCTCCGTGTCGCCGGCCAGATGGTGGATTTTCAGCAACGTCACGGGCGCCAGCGGCGTTTCGTCCTTGCGCGCGGCCTTGAGGGCCAGACGCGGGCAGTAAAGCTCCTGGTACAGGCGCGCGAGTGTACGCCACTCGAACGACTCCGTGGGCGTGCTCTTGGTCAGCCCGGAGGCCAGTCGGCGGGCCAGGTCCGCAACACGTCCCGCTGCCTCGAACGACTGAATCAGGCGGCGACTGATGGCCCGGTTGTCCGGTGCGGCCGCGAACGCTGCCTCGAAGGCCGCCATCGCTTCCTCCGGGCGGTCCGCCGCCTCCATCAGCAACCCGCGTGCCAGCAGAGTGGCGGGCGTACGGCCGCCCAACCGCTCGTGATCTTCGACGAGCGCGAGCATCTGCTCACGCTCCGCGGCCGAGGCAGCCTGGACCAGATCGCTCAGGATCCGCGCCGTCTCCGCCTCCAGGTTGGCCACGTCGAGCAGACCATCCAAAGCGGCACGAAGGTGCGGCCAGGCCGGCGCCGGTCCTTCCGCGTACCGCAGCGCAAGCCCCGCCGTCGCCCGCACCGCCGGCACATCCTCCGCCTCCGACAGCAGACACTCGCTCACGCGCCGCAACACGTCCGCCCGAACGGGCGAAACGGCCGCGTCCCGGCCCGCCCCGCGCACCCAGGCGCTGCGATTCAGTACCGCATACGTCCGCCCCGCCTCGGCCTTTTCTGGCGGCGCCGCACAAAACAACGACACCAGCTCGTCGGCCAGAGCGGCATCCAACTCCAGCTCCGGCGTGGCCAGCAAATCCATGAGAAACCCGCGTACCGCGTTCGCCGGCCGGGCCGTCACCATGTGCCGCAACAGGGCCGGGCGTTCCTCCACCGCGGCGCGGCCCAGAACCCACACCGCATCCTCTGCGCTCAGCGTCGGCGCTGCCGCCACGTCCTGCACAATGTGTTCCCCGTCGGCCAGCGGCGTCCCCAGCTCGGTGGCCAGGCGCAACCGTATGAGTTCGATCGCGGTCCGTGCTCGCGGGCCGGCGGCCTCAGCTAACCGCCCCAGGCGGTGAATCAGCGCGGCCCGGTCTTCGACTGACAAGTGATTCCACACGCTCCGCACGCAGGCTGCGGCCTCAGTTTCCGGGCTTGTAGCGCCGGGGCGCGTCGCCGTCTCCACCCATTGCCGAGCCCACATCCGCAACGCGCCGTAGTCATCCACGGCAAGGGCAACGCTCATAAGCGTCGGTATCGTGGCCCCCGCCTTCGATCCATCCGCGAGCCGCGCGACGCTCAACAGACGGCGAGCCTCATCGGTCCGCCCGGTCATGAGCAGCGTCGGTGCCAGACGGGCAACCAGCGCGGCCTCCGCGTCACCGGCGTCAAGAAGCGCCCGCAGTGCGCCAGGGTCGCACAAGCACTGCTGGGCGCGATACTCGGGCAGAAGCCTCTCCGCGTCCGTACCCGCCAGCGCCGCCGCGCGACTCAGCAAACCCCAGGCCGCACGTGTCTGGACCGCCTCCTCGCGCAGACGACGGTCCTCAGGAAACAGGGCCAAGAGCTCGCGGTCGAGGTCGTCCGCCGCATCGGGTATGTGCAACGCGAACGCCACGCGTCGGACCAGACGGGCCAGATTCTCCAGGCGCGGATGAGCGGCAATCACGTCCGCCAAGGCGCCCTCGGCGCGCAGCGCGCGGAGCGCCGCCCGCGCCTGCGCTAAGACGTCAGCCGCCAGTTCCCCCGCCGGCGACGAGGAGGCTGCGCACGCCAGCAGGCCGCGCGTCGCGTTGTCGAGGAATTGCGTGACCTCGTCCACGTTGGCCGCCCCGCGGGGACGACCGCGGGCCGCGCTTGCCGTTTCTGCCGCGGCCGACGCCGGCTCGCCACGGACGACCGCCGGCAGCCGCGCCAACAGCAGGTCCACCGCGCGCCGATATTGCCGGCCAGCCCGGTCGAAATGATCCAAGCGCTCGGCCAGCGTCGCCGCCCGGAGCAGCAACGGCACGTTGTCCGGATCCGTGATCAGCAGCTCCCGGATGACGCGGTCCGCGATTTCCGGTCGCCCGGCCTCCTCGTAGTGCGCCGCAACGCGCTGCCGGATCGCCACGTAATCGGCTCCCGCTGCGGCCCGATCAAACGCCCGCTCGGCATCCGTGAACTGCTCCTCGGCCAGAAAGGCCTGCCCCAGGTCCAGAAACACCTGGGGTGGCAGCTCCTCCCCCAACGCCAGCAGCGTGCGGCCGTACGCAATCACCTCGCGGGTGCGCCCCTCCGCCCGCGCACTTTCCATGAGCTCACGCAGCAGTTGACTGCGCTGCTCACCGGCCACGACGAGACACTGCTCCAGCACCCGCCGCTGGCCGGCGGTGTCGCGCAGCGCTTCCAGCAGGTCCGCTGCCAGCCGATAGAGGAACACCTTGCCCGGCTGGGCGGCGATGCGCGTGTACACCCGGCGCAGGGCAAAGCGCAACATGGCCGGCGGCGCCTCCAGATTCAGTAGCCCGTCGACCGCGACCGTGAACAGGTCGTCTTCGGGGCTCTCATCCAATAGGCGTGCGAAGCGGACCAGCGCGCTCTTCCGACGCCCGGCAGCCTGCATCGCGTTGCCCCACAGCAGGTACGCTTCGATCCGCTCCGGATGCCGGGCCAACAGCGCTTCGTAGCTGGCGGCCGCCTCAGCCGGCAAATCAGCCAGCCCCAAGACCCCCGCCGCAATTTCATCCGCGCTCGTATCCCCACCGGCCAACGCACGCAGCCGCTCGAGCGCAACCACCGCCTGCTCGGGCTGACGGCGCTCGATCGCCAGGATCGCAATCTGTTGCAGGTAGTCCACGGCGTTGGCGGGATCCAATCGGACCAGTTGCTCCAACACCGCCGCACAGCGCCCGAATTGTTCGCAGCTCTGGTACACGCGGACGAGTTGTTGGAGAGCCGCAACCTGATTGCCGCTTCGGCGCCCCCACTCCTGAAGGATTTCCGCGGCCGAGACCGGATCGTTGGCCGTCGTGTACAACTCGACCAGCAGCGCCAGCGCGCGCGACGGAGCCGCGTCGCGGTCCAACTGCTCTTCGAGCTCGATCGCCAGATCCGCAATCCGGCCCGTGCGCGCCGCCAGATCAAGCAGCCGCTCCTGCGCCTGCCGCAGCCGCGCGGCCACGGTCGTGCTCTGCCACAAATCCTTCCACAGCGCGTAAGCCTCGTCCAGCAGTCCGTTCTCTTCCAACAGCCAGGCCACCCGCAAGAGCACGTCTTCCGCCTGCGTCTCGGCATACAGATGACGCAGCAGCCGCAGAGCTTGCGCCTTGTCCCCGTAGCGCTCGTACGCTTCCGCGACCCGCCGCAAACCCTCATGATCTTCGGCCAGATCGGGCGTCAGGGCATTCAGAAGCGACAACGCATAGTCCGCGTTCCCCCGTCGCCGGGCCAGATCGGCTTCGAACAGGATCGCCCGCACGCGCAGTTGCTCGTCGATTCGCACGGCTTCGTGCGCCGCGGCGAGCGCCACCTCGTCCAGCGCGAGCTGCGCCGCCGCCTCCGCCATGAGCAGGAGCTGTCCCGCGTCCCGGCAGTGCTCGGCGAACTCGCCAAAGGCACGGACTGCATCCGCCCGTCGATCCTGAAGCAGAAGCAAGCGCGCCAGCCCACTGACCCATTCGACCTGCTCGGGCTGGCGAGCCAGCAACTCGCGGTAGGCGACCTCGGCCGCCTGTTCCTGCGCCGACTCCAGAGCGACCGCGATGACCTCGCGCTGCAATTCGGCAAAATCGGCCGTCCCGGCGGCCGGGGCCGCCCGCTGGAGTACCCGCAGCGCCTCGTCCGGCCGCCGCAATTCCCGCAGGATGGAGACCAGGACTTCGACCCGCTCCGCGGCGAGCGTCGGTTCGGACAGCCAGCGGTCCGCCAACTCGGCCAGATGCCCCGCAGCCCGCGCTGCCGCCGCTTCCTGCTCCAGCGCATACCGACGATCGCGCGTCAGCGCCGCACAGACCTGCGCGGCGCGGAATTCCTCCTCGGCCGCGTCCGCGCGACCCGCCCGCAGCAGCCATTGCCCACGGAACATGTGCCGCGGAAAGCATGGCAGATCGGCGTCGTCAGACGGAAAAACCACAACGGCCAGATCCCAGTCCGCCAGCAGTGACGCCAGGTGTGCGCAAAACGCATCCGCACCCGTGACGCCGGTAGCCGCCGCGGCCCGCAGCGCGGCCCGCCCGGCCTCCGTCTGCTCCCGGTCGTACAGCAGCAAGGCCTGCCGAATGTGCAGCGCGAAGCGCTCCGCTTCGTCGGTCGCCGCCGACAGCGCGTCCTCCAGTAAGCGCAGGGCGCGCGGTTCATCGCCGGTCTGCTCGGCCGCCTGTGCCTCGACCGCCGGTGTCGCCGGAGGGCTGGCCGGCGGCTCCGCCGCGCGCGTGACCTGCCCCACGCCCAACATGAGAAGAAGGACCGCCAGAGCCGCCGTCGTTTCTGGAGCCGGACGGCGTGCCGGCCAACGACGTACCACCACGTTCAGCAGAAACAGTGCGAGCGCGGCACCCGTCAGTACGGGCCAGCACTCGCGCGGCGAAGGTTGCGTGCTCGTCCCGCGCTGGGCCGCCTGTTGAAGCGCCAGCGGATGCCAGCGCTCCACGGCCTTCAGGAGCTGCGCATTATCCCCGAGCGTGGTAACCTCGCGGGGCGGTGGGACTACGGTGGCTGCGGCGCCCGAGAAATCGCCGTCCAACGTGCGGGCGCTGATCTCCCACACCCCAGGCCGTGGAGCCTCGAACCGCACGTTCCAGCGGCCCGCAGCAATGGGATCGAGAATCCGGCGCCGCGCGGGGTCCGCGTCGACGCGCACGGTCAGCTCAAGGGCAGTCGCCGAGGCGACCTCCCGCCTCCGCGCCGTGATATCCACTTCCAATGCCCCGGGACGAAGAACAGGCATGATCCGCAGTGCGTACTCACGTCCGGGCCGCGCCGCGCTGCGCACGACGTTCGACAGCAACTCCGCATACGGCGGCCACTGGGCAAGCTCCGCCGTCCACTCGCCCGCGATCTGAGAGGTGAAGGCCACGACGGTCCCCAGCCCGTACTGCCAACGCACGAGAACCGGATGCCCCCCCTCCGTCGCCAGCACTACGTCCGCCGTGCGACGGGCCTTTGTGTGGTTGTAGCCGAGAATCGCGGGCGCCCGCTCGAAATCCAGATCGCCGAGCAGTGCGTCCCGGCGCGGCGCTACCAAACGCGCCGCCTGCTCCACCACTGGCGTGATGAGCGAACTGGAAGGCTGCTTGACGACGACCTCCGGCAGGTTGAACCGGTCCGGAGCGCTGTAGAACCGCCCGCCCCCCCAGTGGGCCAGACTGGCGAGGAAGCTGGAGTGCCCGCCGGGACCAACCAGCACCGTGGACAGCGTAATGCCTTCGTCAGCCATCTTCCGGATCAACGGCTCGAAGGCACCCGTCTCGACACCGCCGTCGGTGAGCACGAGCACGTGGCGCGTACGGGTACGGACGTTGCGCAGGGCGTAGTAGGCTTCTTCGATGGCCGGCAGGATGATCGTCCCGCCACCGGCACTGAGCCGGTTCAGGCCACGTTGTATATCGATCGCATTGGACGCGGGCTGGATGGGAGCCGCCCAGCGCTTGGAACCGTAGAACTCCACGATGCCCACCTTGTCATGCGGCTTGAGGCGGGCGATGGCGAGCCGGGCGATCTCCTTGGCCAGGTTGACCCGCGTGCCGCCCATGCTCCCGGATGTGTCGATGATGATGACCAGCGTGGTGCTCGGGTCGCGGTGCTCCGCTTCCTGCGGGAACGTCACCGGCAAGACCTCGGCCAAGGCCGTGTCCGCGTAGCCACCCGCCCCATACGAGCGCCGCCCCCCCGTGACCAGCAGGCCCAGCCCCTCCGTAACGGCGTCGCGGACCGCGGTCTGAACCACCGCAGGAATCGCGCCCGCCGGCGTGTCGGGCAGAACCAGAAGATCCAATTTCTCGAGCAGTGACTCCAGGGCGGCGTCTGTCGCGAGCGGGATCACGTCCGCCGCCTCCCCGACTAAAGCGCCCAAGGCGCGGGCGGCGGGATGATCGGGATCGTCCTCGACGACGCCTACACGGTACGGCGGCCCCACATACGTAGCCGCCGCCAGCGTGTTGTTCCCCGGATCGGTGTCATGGACCGCGGCCACATGGACGACATAGTGGACAACGCCCGTGCCGGACAACGGGCAGGGTACGGCGATCCGCTGCTCACCGGCCGCGAGTTGGACGTCACGGGTCGTAAGTGGCTGTTCATGTTCCCGCACAGACAGCGATGCCGTCGTCGCTTCCGCTGCCAGAACGTCCGCCGTCAGCTCCAGCGTCGCGCCGCGGGCGGACTGCGCGGGCAGTGACACATGCCGGAGGATCACTTCGGGCGACCGTGGCCGCGCCAGCGAGTGCACGCGAACCGGAATGCCGAGCTGTGCCAAACGATATGCGGCCGCCTCGGCGTCGCCGGCCGTCTCGTCGCCGTCGGTGTACAGGTGGACCTCCCCCGTGCCCTTTTCGGCCAGCAATGCCGCCGCCAGTTGCAGCCCCGCCGCGATGTCCGACCCCAAGCGCCGGCGCACACCACGCACCGCCCGCAGTTCGTCTAAGGTCGCCTCCCGTGCCACCGAATCGACCAGCACCAGCCGCAAGGGCTGTGCGCGCGAACAGCCCGCCGCCAGCTCGGTTACCGAGCTCACCGCCGCATCCAGCGCTTCATCGGTGACGCTGGCGGAAACGTCCACCACCGCGACGACCGCCCGAGCGGTTTCCCCCCGCTCAAGAATCGGGCGGGCCAGCGCGCCGCACACCAGGGCGACAGCCGCCAGTCGTGTGACGGTCACGAGGACCGCCCGCAGGCCGCTCGACGTACGCTGGCGAACGTGCAGCACCAGCAGCGGCACAAGCACCAGCAGCAACCACAGGAATCCGGGGTGCAGGAACATCATGCCCTACGGAATCCTCCCGCGAACGTGCAGAACCGCCTCCAGCAATAGCAGAACGAAGGCGCCGAACAAGAGAACTTCGAACGGAGCCAGTCCCGACAACCCTCCGACGGCAACCGCTTCGGTCGTGCCTCCGCCCGGGGACGGGACTCGCCACGCACTTTCTTCGCGCGTCCCGGGAATGGCCGAGATCGTGCCCGTCACCTGCGCGCGCTCGGGCCACAACGGATCCAGCGTCAAGCGCTGCGTCGCAACTCCGCACCCCGCGTCCGGCCAACCGGCCAGGCGACGCACCTCTCGCAGAATCAATTCCGCCAGCGCCGAATCGCGCGACACCGCCGAGTCGGCCCCCAGCAGCGCCGGCGACAAAAGCAGGCACGGCCGCCCGTCAAGTCTGCCGCGCGCGGCGAGGGCGTAGCCCTCGGTCACCAAAGGGACCATCTGCACATCGAAGCGACTACTAAGCGCAGGGACAGGCCCAGCAGGCGCCGCCCACGAGCCATCGCTTCGCCACGGCAGTGCCTCGCCCGAACCGCAGGTCGGTAACGTGAGCCGCACGTCACGCGGTGAACCAGGTTCCGCGTGCACCTGGACAACAGCGCCGGCCGATACGGCCGGCCCGCCGCCCAGGACGAGCAAATGCGCTGGCGCCGGCGAAGTCACCAACTGGGTCAGCACGTCAACATCCGGTTCGTACTGGTCTCCCAATCGCAGCGCCGGATCGCTGGCCAGGAGCGTGACGAGCGTCGAGGGGACGTCCGGTGCGACGCGCACGCGGATCGGCGTCCGACGCGGCAGGTGCGCGACCACGCGGTTGTCGCCGGCCACCGCATCCTCGATGGCCAGGTCGACCAGCAGCCGGTCACCGTCAGCGGCAAGGTCCGCGACGGCAAAATCGACGGCGGAGTTCGGCGCGAAGGTCCGGGTTTCCACGAACAAGGGCGGGGCGTCGGGAGGATCCGCCCTGTGCACGCGAAGCGTGCCGGCGCGTGCTGTTTCGCCCCAGTACCCGACCCGCACATGCAGCCGACCGCGAAACGGATTCTCCCGGAGCGGCTCGAAGAAAGCAGCGATGATCGCCGCGTTGTCGCCCGCCGGCTCGACCGGGACGAAACGCACGTTGATCGCCCCATCCGTATCAAAGCGTGATGCGACGAGATCGCTCAGCCCCCACAGTTCCGACTGCGGATGGTCGGTGACGATGACGATTTGCAAATCGGGCCTGGTTGGCCCCCCGGACGACGGCTGCGTTTCGCCTTGCGGCTCCACCGCGTCCCGCCACGCACCGAGCAAGGAACGCGCCAGTTCGATGGCCGGCCGACGCGCCGGCCAAAAGTCCACGGGCTTCACGTCGCGCAAACGCCGCTCGAGCAAGGCACCCGGCTCGCGGAACCCGTGCAAAACGCGGGGCCAGGGATCGGCCACCACCACCGCCACAGGACCACCGGCGCCGCACCGACGGGCTTCGGCTGCGGCGGTCGTCACTGCCTGCGTCCAGGGCGACGCATGCCCAGCCGGCGCTGCCATCGACATGCCCGCGTCCAGGATGACGACCGTGGCACCCTCCGCCGCCCGCACTTTCCGGAACTCGGGTCGGCCCAGTGCCGTAACGAGGAGGGCGCTGATCAGCAGCAGCAACACATAGGTCCAGGGGTGTCGAAAGCGATGCCACAGCGTGCGGGCGCGTGTCTGCCGCGCCGCCTGCGACCACAGCCACGTTGTAACGACGCGCACACGGCGCGGCCGGATGCGCAGGATGTGCAGCACCGCCAGCAACGCGGCACACAGCCCCACCAGCCCTGCCACGGTCCAGCCTGTCAGCGCCGTAAACACCATCTCGGATTGCGTCAGGCCACGAACGTCTGGTCCGGAAACAACGCGGCCATCTGGGCCAAGATCGGACGCGTCGCACTGAGCCGCAAATGCGCCGCCTGACACGAAGCCGCAAACCGCAACAGATGCGTGCAGAACTCGCGGTACGCAGCCCGATAGCGCTCCAGCGTCGCCGGCGTGGCCGCGACCTCCACCTCCGCGTTCGACTCGCAGTCCACGAGCGTCAGCTCCCCTGCCAGCGCGGGCTCTTCGTCGTCGTCGCGGATGACCTGCACCAGCAGAAGCCGATGTGGCACCCGGCGCAGCGCCTCCGTCACGGCCACCGGCCCCTGCGGATCGAAGAAATCCGAAATCAAGACCGCCAGCCCGCGGCGCAGCGGCAGCCGGCTGAAACGCCGCAGAACGGTCGGAAGGTTGGTCAGGCCGGCGGGACGCAACGATTCGAGATACTCCAACGCCGCATGACGTCCACGCGGCCCCGCACTCGGGCGAAACGCCGGCCCGAGTTCGGCGCCCACCGCGTAAATGGTGACGCGATCGAGCTGGCCCAGACCAATGAGGGCCAGCAGACCGGCCATCCGGCACGCCTGTTCCGCGCGCGGCGGAGTCTCGAAGAACATCGAATCGCTGACGTCCACCAGCAGGTAGATGGGCAGGTCCTCAGGCTCCTCGAACAGCCGCAGAAACAATCGCCCGCTGCGACGGTAGATGTTCCAGTCCACGCGGCGCAAGTCGTCACCGGGGACATACGCCCGGAAATCGCGGAACTCCAGCCCTGAGCCCAGGTCGCGCGACCGTTGCTCCGCGTGGCGCCCGCCCGTCGGTACCTGCCGCGCCACGATCCGCAGGTAGTTCGCCGCCTGAATGAACTCGTCGGAAAAAAGCCGCTTCATTTCGCGCCCGACAGCTCCGGAACCGCATCGAGCACCGCACGGACCAGATCGTCCGGCCGGACGCGTTCGGCGTGACCTTCGTAGCTGAGCAGAACCCGGTGACGCAGGACCGGCAACGCCACGTCACGAATGTCCTGACAAGAAACCGCGAAGCGCCCACCCAGCAGCGCCCGCACCTTTCCGAGCAGCAGCAGCCCCTGCGCGCCGCGCGGGCTGGATCCCAGCAGCACGGCACGCTTGACCACCGACGGCGCGTACGGCGAATCCGGCTGCGTGGCCATCACCAGTCGGATGGCGTAACCGCGGACCTGGGGGGCCACCGGCACACTCCGTACGACCCGTCGCAAAGCGAGCACCTCTTCGGCGGTCGAAACCGGTTCGACCGTCGGTAACTCGACGCCCGTCGTCCGGTCGAGGATCTCGTGATACTCCTGTTCGGTCGGATAGCCGACGAGCAGTTTGACCAGAAAACGATCGAGCTGCGCCTCCGGCAACGGGTAAGTCCCCTCGTGCTCGATCGGGTTCTGTGTCGCCACCACGACGAAGGGTCGCGGCAACGGGCGTGTGGTCCGCCCCACGGAGATCTGGCGTTCCTGCATCGCTTCCAGCAGCGCCGACTGGGTCTTCGGTGTGGCGCGGTTGATTTCGTCGGCGAGGATAAAATTGGCCACGAGCGGGCCTTCCTCAAAGCGCAGCTCGTGACCGCCACCCTCCTTTTCGTGCAGGACCATGGTGCCGATGATGTCCGCCGGCATCAGGTCGGGCGTGAACTGGATGCGCGAAAAACGGAGCTGGAGCGCGGACGCGAGCGTCTGAGCCAGCAGCGTCTTGCCGAGCCCGGGCACACCCTCCAGCAGCGCATGACCGTCGGACATCAGCACCGCCAGCAGGTTCTCGACCAGGTCATCGTGACCGACGAAGACACGGTGAATCTGCTGCTTGAGCCGGTAGAATACTTCGCGGAAACGCTCAGCTTGAGCCGCCGCTTCCGCCACGCCGGCCGCGCCAACGGTCGCTGGGTTGTTCAAGGTTCACTCCTCTCTGCGGAATCCTCCCCACGCGCGCGATCCACATCCGACGAACCCAGGCGATCAGCCGAGTGCAGCGCGATCAGGTAATCCCGGATAACCACCGCCAGCTCCCCCAGAACCTCCGGACGAGGGACGGCCGCCTCCGGCGTGCTTCGCGCCGTCACCGCCACCTGCCCTGCCGGGGCCCCCGGCATCGCCACCGGACTGACCTGCTCCTGCACCACGCGCGTTGTGCCCGGCCCGACCTTGCCCCGCACGAAGTCCGGTACCGGAACCCCCAACACCAGCGAAGCCGTCCCGCGCGATTTCTTCGGCGGCGTCGGTCCGCCGCGGCCTGTGCCGGGCGGTCCCTCCGGCGGACCGCTCATACCCAACTCACGCGACGGGGACTCCTGGCGGTCCTTCAGCAACGGTTGAAGACCGCCGCGCTGCGCGTTGACGCTCTGCTCGTCCCCGATCGGTTCATCGGTGGTGGCCTCATCTTCTCGCTCCGCACTCGCTTCCCGTTGGGCCCAATCGTGCGATACGGGCGAGGCCGCCGCGCCGCCGGACGCCCCCGGACGGATGGGCGACACGTCCTCTGCCGCCCGGTCCGGCGTCCGCGGCGTGTCCGGCAGGCGCGTGGCTGCGGACACCGGGTGCGGTCGCGCCGCAGTGCGTTCGGAGCGCGAGGAGCCGCCCGTGGCCGCCGCCAGCCCGCCCGCGCTGGTGTGGGGCGAAGGCCGCCCACTACCGCCGCGACCGGGAGCGCCCGCGGCGGTGGGCGGATTGAGCGGCGCAGCCGGGCGTGCACGTTCAGCCGTCGCGACACGCTGTGCAGCGACGGCCTTGGCCCGAGCCGTCTGTTGCCCCGCAATCGTCGGCTGATCCGAACGCTGGCGTGGCGACGGCGACTCAGCCGACACCCGCGCAAGGCCGGCAGGCACACCCGCAACCAGCGCTGACTCACCCGACGTCCCGGGCGCACCCCCGGCGCGGACCAGGAGTGCGGCCGCATGCAGCGCGACCGCCGCGCCCGCCACACCCAGCAGTCGTCGGCCACGGACGTACGGAGCAGGAAGAAACGGGCGATGCCGGCTGAGTCGGCGTGCGTACTCCAAGCCGTCCAGCATCGCCGCCTGCGCAAAAACCGACTGCGGACTGACACAGGCCAGAGCCAGTGCGGTGGCAATCCGGTTGTGGTCTTTCGCAGCCAGGTCCAGGCGCTCCGCCGCCTCCTTCCAACTTGGTACCGACAACGCGGCCGGTAGCACGCCAGTCAGAACGACCAAGACGACGGTCGCTGTCAGAACCCATGGATATAGCTTCAAGCCGCTGGTCGCCGGCACACCGCCCAGGGCCATTCCGATGCGCGCTAGTAGAAAGAAGGCAGCGAAAAACACCGCCGTCCACGCGGCCCGCTGTACAGCCGCCACCAGGGCGACCCACACGTTCCTCCAATGCACAAACCGCCGCGCGCCCCGCAAGCACGCCCGCAGCTCGGCCTCCACAGCATCGGCACGGAACGGCGTCATCGCGATGGATCGTTCTCCGGCGACGGCGGCCTCAGGCAGGTCGCTGCCAGAATCTGCCTGCTCTCAACATCCTGAAGAAACGCGACGACAAAGCACGCGTCCAAGTCCACGTACGTGGGCCGCATGTGAAAAGTCACATCCCGGTCGCGTTCCAATCGGGTCACTGTCTCCTCCAGCGTATCCGCCAGCCACTCGCGCGTCACCCGCAGATGGAACGGCTGCCGGTCCGCGGCCCGCGGGACCGCCCAACCGTTCGGGTCGCACAAGGCACCGCGCACGACGTGCCGCCGCAGCAGGAGCGTGTCCGCCCCCGGCAACATGACGACGCGCTCGCAGACCACCGCGAACAGACGCTCTGCGCCGCTGGACTCCGGCCCCTCGATCTCGACCTGACCGACCAACTCGGTCCCCGAGCGGAGAATGTGTCCGCGCAGACGCCACCCGTCTTCCGCCGTCGGTGCCAGCTCGCACGCCACCTTGTACTCGTTGAATACCTTGGACAGCGCCCGCTCGTCACCCCCGACGTCGACCGCCCGGCGACCGTTGATCCGCACCACCGGTGTGTCGGTGACACCATAGAACGCGGCCCGTGCTACACCGAAGTCGGTGGTCAGCGGATCCGGTCGTGGGACGGAAACGTGGTACTGGACAAACACGACGGACGTGCCGTCAAAGTACTCCCGCAGCCCCCCGAAGGCGAGCTCGGCCGCCGCCGTGTCCGGCTCATCCGCACAGGTAAACAGCTCCACGAACTGCACGGCGGGCAGCTCGTCGTTGCCGGCCGATCGCCGGTAGCGCTCGGCGGGGTGAAAGTCTGGACAGCGCCCTTCCAGGAGCTGCTCCGCATCGTGCATGGAAAACGTCGCACGGAAGTTGGCGTCCCGGTTGAGCCGATTCAGCCCCTGCACCGCCGCCACCAGTCCATCGTCCGCCAGAAACGCCTGGGCGTACCGCGACCAGGCGCGCAGCGGTTTGCCCATCCGCTCATACAATTGCCCGAGCCACAGATTGACCAGCGGATCCTTCGGTATCCCGAAGGCCGCCGAAAGCAGGAGTCGGCGGGCCTGCGGCAGGTCGTCCCGGCGCAACGCCAAGAGCCCCTGACGGGCGTGGATGTCATGTACGGCCCGGGCGTTCAAATCGTCGCCGGCAAACTCCAGGCCCATGCGGAGGGCCAGCTCGGCCAGCTCCTCGCGGTTACGCTGCCGACCGTTCAGAAGCTCGTCTGCGATGCCCACAAGGGTTTGGGCCCGGCGCTCCGCGGGCGCCACCTGGGCCCGCAGCCGCAACGCACGCTCCACCACGTTCGAGTCCGGCTGCGAGCGCGCAAGTCGCCACGAAACCAGCATTGAGGCCGCCTCGGCAGCCAGTCGCGACGACCCGTTCGCATTCAGCCATTCCTCCAGCCCGTCGGCGTCCGTCGCCTCCCGTAGCGCGAAAAACTCGTGTTCTTCGTGAGGAAACCGCGGGGACCGAAGCGGCGTCAGCACCAGTCGCCGTTGCGGAAGACTGATCGTGACGCGGAAATCAAACAACAGCCCAGTGCCCAGAACAAGCTGCGGCTGCCCCGGGGCGCTGCTGAGGTCCTCGGGACGAAAAGCGACACGCTCCGCCAGATTCAAGTCACCCAAGCGGAGAACCGCGATCCGCCCTTCAGGACCCTCAAGCAGTGCAGCAACCGTCCGCTCGATCAGCGTGTCGTGCTGGCCAGTCGAGAAACGCACGCGTACGGGGTAATCCTCCGGCCCCTTGGCAAACAGCCAGTACCCGCTCGGCTGCGCGTCAAACTGCCCGACGAACCGCTGTTGGCCAGCCGGCGCTGTCGCTGCCAGCGCGGGCCCATTTCCCCCCGTCTCAAACGACGGGCCCTCGGCCGCATCTTCTCCCTCGGGTGGGAGCAAACGAAGCGTACCCGCCCCGACCTCCAGGTCCACGCGATAGTTCTCGAAGGCCGGTAACCCGACCAGCGCCATGGCCGGAATCTCGCCCAGTTCAGCCGCGTGATCGCGGCTGAGGTTTTCCAGCGCACGCACCTCGGCCGCGTAAGTGCGTAGATCTGCGAGGCGTACGGCTTCGAACGCCAAGGTCAGAGTCGGCTTCTTATCGAGCCCCAGCAGAGCTGCGGGCTTGCTGTGCACGACCACGCCGCGCGGTAAGCCGAGGTCGATAACCACGTTGGCCGGAATCGACGCGGACGGTCCAACCAGCGTGCACCGGGCGCACAGCCGGCCGTCAACTAGCTTGAGCGGTATCGTCGGGAAACGATCCTCGTCCGCCCAAGCCCCCCAACCGACGCCCAACAATGCACAGGCAATTATCGCGTGGCGCCATCGCTCCCAGACGCGAGGAGGGAACACCAGATAGCAGCTACCTGACATAAAACCAACGCACACCGACGCGGCACGTAACCAATTACCGACCCGAACGTTAACCGAACGAGTCCGGCCAGCGCCGGTTCCCAGGCGCCCCGCGATGCCGGAAGTGTAATGGCCACGCGAACACGCGTGCAAGGAACACCCGCGGCTTGGGCCTTTCGTTGTTGACGGAGGGGATAGCGGAGAGCTATATTGGGTTCAGGCGTTCTGCCAGTCTCGCGGATCACGCCGCTGCCTGGGACACCCGTGGGGCAGTGCAGTAGTGCGATCCTTCGGGCGGGGTGTGTGCGCCGCCCGAGCCGGGACACGTCTGGAAGTGCGCGAAGGAAGCACTGGCCATGAAAACACACCTCCGAATCGCTCTTGTCAGTCTCACGCTTTGCGGAGCAGTCGCACGCGGCGATATTGCCGTCGTCGTAGAGCATCAGTGGACGATTGATAACAACTATTTGTCGGCCTTCGCGTACGATCCGCAGCGCCAGGAATTCCGCAGTGGCGGATATAACGCGGGCCAGTCCATTCGTTGGAGCCACATCCTCAGCGACGCCAACGAACCGTGGACGATGGAGGGCGACGTCATTCTGAACTGGTTTCAGCTCGCCCTGTTCGCCCGCGACGGGAACCCCTCGAACTCCGGCTCCTACAACCTGTGGGGAATGAACTATAACCCCTTAGATGGGAAGTACTTTGCGACGGGGATCGGCATCCTCCGCCCGCCATCGGGAAGCTACCGATTGGCATCCGAGTGCGACCTCGCTCTGCTTGATAACCGTCTGCCGGACAGCCTTTTGACGCTGCCCACCGGGACAACCCTGTCCAACGTGGGCGGCATCTATTCGCTGACCGACGTCAGTCAGGACCCCAATGGCGCCCTGCGGGCTCGTTTCCTCAGTCGCGGCGTCCAGCCCGGGGACCGGATTATATTGTTCGCCGTCGATACCTGGGCGCAGGTCCTGCCAGGAACCTACACCGTCACCGACGTGGTCAGCGAAACCGAAATCTGGCTGGACCGCGATCCGTGCTGGGGGCCGGATACCGTCACCACCGGCGTCGGGTACATCATGTCGCTCACGCCGCACCTGACGCTGGCGACTTTCCGCGAACGGATTCCACTGTTTGCTCAGCAGCCGAACAACGGGCCGAAGGCCAACTACACAGGCGGGCTCTCCCCGGACGGGCTGACGCTGTATCTGGGCGAGCAGGTGTCCGGCAACATGATCGCCGTCAACACACAGGTCAAGGAAGACTTCAGCATCTTCATCCCCAAGGAGCGATTCGTCAGCTACGTGCAGGCGCAGGTCGCTGCCGGTCGGCACAAGGCCTGGATCGCCCCGCTGCCGGCGTACACCGACGCTCTGGGGACCGGGTGGACGAATCAGTCAACGCTCACCCTCGTGGACCCGAACTGCACTGACCCGGTGTGGAAAGGGTCGAAGTCCATGGCGGTAACCTTTCAGGCGTCAGGAGCCGAGCTCAAGCTGAACTTCAGCGACCCGAACCAGACGCTTCTCGCCTCCTATTTCGCCAGCGTGCGATTTGCGATCCATGGCGGCACCTCGGGCGGTCAGCCGATATCGTTCTATGCGTACGCGCCGGGCGGCGCGCCGGGCACGCCGATAACTCTGAACCCGCCGCTGGCTGGCGAGTGGACGCTGGTGGAGATTCCCGCCAGTCAGTTGGGAGTTACGGCGATCGGTGGTCTTGTGTGGCGGAACCTCTACCCGGGCTCGCGTCCGACCTTTTATCTGGATCACATCGTGCTGGCCTACACCGACCCGCCGCCGCCCCACGTGGGCGCGTTTGACCCGAACGCGGCGGGCCCGGCGGCCGCTCAGGTCGCCTGTGATCCGCAGGGACGCGTGTGGTTTTCCGAGGGCGAAACCGATGACATCATCTGGACCGCTGACGGCGTCAACTTCACGACCTTCCTGACCTCGGCCGAAGTTGCGGCCGCTCCCGATTCGGTCGACCCGGAGACCACCACGAACAACCTCCAGGTCATGGGGCTGACGATCGACCGCATGGGTACGGTGTACTGGAGCGATAACCAGACGAAGGGGATCTGGAAGGCGCCCGTGTGCGGCGGGGCGGAAAACGTCCGCTGTCTGGCCACCAAGGACGAGATCCGGACCGCGTTGAACCTGCCGACCAGCCCGCGCGGACTGAACTGCTTCACGATCCGCGGCACCGAGCTGCTTACGTTCAACTTCGT
>Ga0209018_1000691_pt1 | contig 30100 bp, 26 predicted proteins | sample YNPBryBLVA2012_FD_185814 | JGI IMG/M metagenome (GOLD analysis project Ga0209018, IMG submission 185814) | Anoxygenic and chlorotrophic microbial mat microbial communities from Yellowstone National Park, USA - YNP Bryant BLVA 2012 (SPAdes)... ...
TCGGCTAGCTGTACCGCCGACCTGTGGTCGGCTAGCTGTACCGCCAACCTGTGGTCGGCTAGCTGTACCGCCGACCTGTGGTCGGCTAGCTGTACCGCCGACCTGTGGTCGGCTAGCTGTACCGCCGACCTGTGGTCGGCTAGGCGAGGCATAGCCTGGCGGTACGATGAGCACACTTCAAAACCTTTGCCATGGGGATGGATAGCGGACGGGAATACTCTAAGAGCTTCCTGAGAGCAAGAGGTTTATGGTTGACGATCTGCTCCCACCGTGCTATCATCCACTTGCAGTTATTTTTTTTGTTATTTTCTTTCTCGAACTCTCTAAGTAAAACTGCGGGGAGTTCTTTTGCTCTGAATTGCTCTTGTTTGCCATTTATGAGGAGTTAGCACTTATGAGTCTTGAATTTATCCTCCGCCTGGTGGGGATGGTCGTTTTTTCAATCTTGGGGGTATACACCGGCATCTACCTGGCCGATTTGACGCAATCACCGGCTGAGTTCTCGGCGGTAGTGATGGCGTTGGTGGGGGCGTTGGGCGGCTTGATTTTGACGCCGTTTTTAACCACGCGGCCGCTGCGCGCTATACGACTGACTCTGGCAAAAGTCTCGGCGCAGACGTTGGCTGCTGGGATGTTTGGTTTGATCGTGGGGCTGGCTATTGCGGCCTTGCTGGCTTTCCCCCTTTCTCTTTTGCCGTCCCCCTTTGGCCGGTTATTACCCTTTGTGGGCGTGTTGCTGTTTGGCTATTTCGGCGTCTCCATCTTCGTCATGCGTCAGACGGATCTCTTCTCGGTGATGCGCTCCTTGCCGAGTCGCGGCGCACCTAGCGCAGACGAGATCAGCGCACCTGCCGCTACAGGCCGCACGATTTTGCTCGATACCAGCGTCATCATTGATGGGCGCATCGCCGATATTGCCCGCACGGGCTTTCTGGTGGGCACGCTGCTCATCCCGCGCTTCGTGCTCAACGAGCTGCAATATATCGCCGATTCCTCCGATAGCCTGCGGCGACAGCGCGGCCGGCGCGGCATGGAGGTGCTCTCACGTTTGCAAAAAGACACCGTGGTGCCGGTGCGCATCAGCGACATGGATGTGGAAGGCGTGCGCGAAGTGGACGACAAACTGGTCGTCTTGGCCCGCCAGCTTCGCTGTCCGATCCTGACCAATGACTACAACCTGAACCGCATTGCCGAGTTGCAGGGCGTGGCCGTGCTCAACGTCAACGAGCTGGCCAATGCCGTCAAGCTGGTGTTGTTGCCTGGTGAAACGCTGGAAGTGCGCATCATCCAGGAAGGCAAAGAAGTCGGCCAGGGCGTTGGCTACCTGGACGACGGCACGATGGTGGTTATCGAAGATGGCCGCGACTTGCTCAATCGCACGGTGACCGTCCTGGTTACTAAAGTCTTGCAAACTTCCGCTGGGCGGATGATCTTTGCCCGCCTGGAACGAGGAGAATGAATCTACCCTGAGGTCTTTGTCATGAGCCTGCGTATTTACAACACCCTAACCCGCCGAAAAGAAGAATTCATCCCCCTGCAACCGGGCCAGGTCTTGATGTACGTCTGCGGCCCAACCGTGTACGACAAAGCCCATGTCGGCCATGCCATGTCAGCTCTGGTGTTCGACATCATCCATCGCTACCTGGAATATCGCGGCTACAGCGTGCGTCACGTGATGAACTATACCGATGTGGACGACAAGATCATCCAGCGCGCCAACCGCGAGGGCGTTGACCCCATCCAATTGGCCGAGCATTACATAGACGAGTTCAAGCAACACCTGCGCGATCTGAACATCAAACCCGCCACCGTTTACCCGCGCGCCACGCACGAAATCGGCCAGATTATCGCAATGATCGAGGAATTGAGCCGCAAAGGGTATGCCTATGTGGTCGAGGGGGATGTTTACTTCCGTGTCACGCGCGATGCCGATTATGGCCGTCTCTCGGGCCGCAAGTTAGAAGACATGCAGGCCGGAGCGCGCATCGGCGTGGACGAACGCAAAGAACACCCCATGGACTTTGCGCTGTGGAAGGCTGCTAAGGCCGGTGAACCGGCCTGGGACAGCCCCTGGGGCCCCGGCCGCCCCGGCTGGCACATCGAATGCTCGGCCATGAATCTGCATCACCTCGGCGAGCAGATTGACATCCACGGCGGCGGCAATGACCTGGTCTTCCCCCATCACGAGAACGAAATCGCCCAAACCGAGAGCCTCACCGACAAGCCGTTTGCCCGCTACTGGGTGCACAACGGCATGATGCAACTCCACGGTGAAAAGATGTCCAAATCCCTGGGCAACCTCATCACCATCGAGGAATTTCTCTCCCAGCACGAGGGCGACGTTTTACGCATGATGGTGCTGAATTCCAGCTACCGCAACCCGCTCACCTTTGGCGACGAGGTGATCGCCGCCGCTGAGAAGGGCCTCGAACGCTTGCGCATGGCCCTGCGTCCGGCGTCATCTTCCGGCCGGGCGTCGCCTGAGTTGCAGCAACAGATCGAAACCACCCGGCGCGGCTTCGAAGAATGCATGGATGATGATTTCAACACTGCCGGCGCCCTGGGATATCTCTTCGACCTGGCGCGCAGCATCAACCAGGCCAAGGACACTGGTCTGGATGCCGCCCCTGGCCAGGCAGTCCTGCGTGAGCTGATGGAGACTCTCGGCCTGCGGCCAGAACGCTCCGCCGCCGCAGGGGGGCAAGCAGTCCCCTTCATAGACTTGCTCGTGGAAGTCCGCCGCGAACTGCGCGCCCAAAAGCTGTGGGCGCTGTCCGACCTGGTGCGCAATCGCCTGCTCGAGTTGGGCATTGTCCTCGAAGACACGAAAGACGGCACCTCCTGGCGATGGAAATAGACCCGTTCCCAGCGGCTGATTTCGACGCCTGGGCCAGCAGCTACGATCAAAACGTCCTGGACGAAAGCCGTTTCCCGTTCTGGGGCTATCGGCAAGCTTTGCAGATGACGCTGGACTTGGCCGCCGTGCAAGCGGGAATGTCTGTTTTGGATGTGGGCGTTGGCACAGGTAATCTGGCCGCTCTTTTCGCGGCATCAGGTTGCCGCCTCTGGGGGGTAGATTTCTCGCCTGCCATGCTGGCCGAAGCGCAACGTAAACTGCCTCAAGCCCGGTATGTCTTAGCCGATTTACGGCAGGGTTGGCCGCCTGACTTGCCTGCCGCCTTCGACCGCATTGTCTCAGCCTATGTTTTCCACCATTTCGACACACCCCAAAAAGTGCGGCTGTGCGTGGAATTAACCGCACATTTGACCCTGCAGGGCAAGCTGGTGATTGCCGATGTCGCTTTTCCCAATCGGGACGAGTTGGCCAGAGTTCGCCAGGTTGCAGGCAGCGCCTGGGAAGAAGAATTCTACTGGCTGGCCGATGAGACGGCTAGCGCTTTTTGCCACAGCGGGCTGGAGGTCGCCTTTACACCGGTTTCGGCATGTGCAGGAGCGTTCACGATTGAGAGACGACCATGAAGGAGTGGCTCACAGGCCGTAACCCGATTTATGAAACTCTGCGGGCACGGCGGCGGCAGGTTTTCCGGCTTCAGCTCGCCGAAGGGGTGCAGGATAAAGGACGCCTGGCCGAGATTGTGCAAACCTGCGCTGCCCGCAAAATCCCCATCGAGCGCGTGGGGCGGGCGCGCTTGGATGCCTTGAGCGACAGCCATCAGGGGATAGCGTTGGAGACCAGCGGCTACCCCTATGTCGCCTTGGCCGACATACTGGCTCTGGCGGCGCGGCGCAATGAAGCGCCTTTTGTGCTCATCCTCGATGCGTTGAAAGACCCACAGAACCTGGGGGCGCTGTTGCGCACCGCCGAGGCAGTGGGCGTGCACGGGGTATTGCTCCCTCTGCGGCACAGCGTCACCGTCACGCCAGCGGTGGTGCACGCCTCTTCTGGGGCCAGCGAGCATCTGCTCATTGCCCAAGTCAATTTGGCGCAGGCCATTGCCGAACTGAAAGACGCCGGGCTGTGGGTGATTGGCCTGGAAAACACTCCCCAGGCTGAAGAGGTGGGTCACATGCGGCTGGATGGCGCCCTGGCGCTGGTGGTGGGCAGCGAGGGGGAAGGAATACGCCCACTGGTGCTTCGCTCGTGCGATAGGCTCATCCGCTTGCCGATGCAAGGGCGGGTGGCGTCTCTGAACGCTGCCGTAGCCGGTTCGATTGTGCTCTATCTGGCGGCGCAAGCACGCCGCGGCTGAGAGACGTCTCTTCTCAGGCTGGTCGAGGAAGTCACAGCCCCTTGCTGGGGCGGCTTATTCGACGTCACTGACCAGATATAGCTCCCCCCGCTGGAAGCCGCGCTCGAGATAATAGCGCCGCGTCCCCACGGCGGCGATCACAGCCAGGCGGGAGTAGCCGTGCTGGCGGGCGAGGACACGTGCCCGGCGGAGGAGTTGTGTCCCCAAACCGGTATGTTGCGCTGCCCCGCCGACCTCTACCCCAATTTCGAGCGATTGGCCATACACATGCACTTCACGAATGATCGCCGCGCCTTCCAAATCGGCCAGGCCGGTGTTGGGCGCCTCTGGCCCAGGCAAAGACAGGCGCAAGAAGCCCGCCAGGCGGTCATTGGGCGTCACAAAGGAGAGAAAATGCTCCTCACAACCGCCTGCCTGGTAAACCAAATCATCCAGGCGTAGCTCATCCAGCGTCACCTTTTGGTTGCGCACCTCGCGGCAGCGGATGCACTGGCAAGCTGTTCCCCGGCGTGTCATCTCCTGGAGGATGTCCTGACGCAAGCTGGTGCGCTTATTGCCCGCTACCACGTCGGTGGAGGGGATGTCGCGCACGACGCGGTTCACGCGGCAATAGCGGGGGATCGTTGGTTTGAGATCGGCGATTAAGCTGATGAGTTCTGCGGTGGTGTAGGGGGTATATTCGCCGCGCTGCCAGTATTGGTACAACTCGGCGCTGGCCAGCAACTGGGTGGGGTAGATTTTGATCTCGTCGGGGCAGAGGTCTTCCCACAAGCGGGCGAAATCCTGTCGGTCGGAGTGGAGAGTGGCCCCCAGCAGGTTAGGCATCCAATGCAGGACGATCTTGAAGCCGGCGGCGCGCAGCAAGGCCACAGCGCGGCGAGTGTCGGCGGCGGTGTGGCCGCGGCGGTTCAGGGCCAGGATGCGATCGTCCAGGCTTTGCGCGCCCATCTGCACTTTGGTCACCCCCAAACGGCGCAGCCAGGCCAGTTGTTCTGGCGTCACCTCGTCGGGGCGGGTTTCGATCACCAGGCCGACGTTGCGATGTGGGGCGTCTTCGTTGAGCCGATGGGCGACCTCCAGCGTAGGGGCATCCACGCCGTTCATGGCGTCGAAACAGCGTCGCACGAAGGTTTCCTGGTAATCACGCCGATAAGCGTCCCACGTGCCGCCGAGGATGAGCAATTCGATCTTGTCGGTGGGGTGGCCCACGGCCTCGAGCGCCTCGAGGCGTGCAGCAACTTGAGCGTAGGGTTCGAAATCATGTTCCAGGCCACGCCGCGCCCCGGGTTCATCGGGCAGGTAACTCTTGGGCATGTTTTCCAGGGTAGGGCAGAAAATACAACGCGCCGGGCAGGGGTAGGGCTTGGTCAAGACAGTCACTGTGGTAACCCCGGAGAGGGTGCGCACCGGCTTCATGCGGATACGTCCGAGCAGGGCGGGGTCGGCTTGCCATTCGCCGCTGGCCACCAGTCGGCGATAGGCGGCCACCAGCGCATGCTTGGGTAAATAACCGCCGGTGGGCAGGGGGAAACGCCGCACAGCCTCTTCAACTGTGGCGCCGCGACGTAACGTCTCTAGCACCTGGCGAGCCAGGTCAAGCTGTTGGGGGGTGTACTGACGTGCAGAAAGCCACGCCTCGCGTTTGACCATTTTGGAGTGACCCTTTACGGATTGGGCGTTAGGCTTTAGCATAGAGCCATGCGCGCCCCGATTGTCGAGCGGCTGCTCGATCTCAACCGTCAATTCTACCAGACCTTTGGCGCAGAGTTTTCGGCCACCCGCTTGCGCTTGCAGCCGGGGGTGCGCCGCCTGGTGGAGCAGATTCCGAGCGAGGGGGATGTGCTCGATCTGGGTTGCGGCAACGGCGAGCTGGCGCGCCAGTTGGCGCGCCGTGGGCACAGCGGGCAATACAGCGGCTTGGATTTCAGCCCGGCGCTGTTGCAGGCCGCTCAGGCAACGTCGCTGCCGGACAATTTTCGCTTCTTCCAGGCTGATCTGGCCGCCACCGGTTGGGATGCCTGCCTGCCGCTGGCTGTCTACCCTCTGGGGCTGGCCTTTGCGCTATTCCATCACTTGCCCTCGCATGCCTTGCGCCTGAGGGTGCTGCACAACATACGCCAGCGCTTGACTTCTTCGGGCCGGCTGATGCTCTCGGTTTGGCAATTCCTCGACAGCCCCCGTCTGCGCGCTCGCCTGCAGCCGTGGGAAAGCGTAGGGCTGTGCGCGGGAGATGTCGAGCCGGGCGATTACTTGCTCGACTGGCGGCGCGGTGGCGTGGGTCTGCGCTATGTCCATGCTTTCGACGAGGCCAGCTTGGCGGCATTGGCTGAGGCCAGCGGTTTCTCGGTTGTCGAAAGCTTCCGTTCGGATGGCGAGAACGGGCGGCTGGGGCTGTATCAGGTATGGCAGAGCAACTCCATCGAGATGGCCTAACCTTTTTACGTTTTGTGCATTACAGCGTATAATGGTGATAGCGAAGTTTTATCTCTCCATAGGCTGAGAACAAATGCGCATCCTGATCCTTTCCGATATTCACGCCAATCTCACTGCGCTGGAGGCCGTGCTGGAAGCTGCCGGTCGAGTTGACGCTGTCTGGTGTTTGGGCGATTTGGTGGGTTACGGGCCTGATCCGAATGAATGCGTTGCCCGCGTGCGCGAATTGCCTGAGCTGATTTGCTTGCTGGGCAATCACGACGCTGCCGCACTCAAGCGGATTGATGTGGACACCTTCAACCTGGAGGCGCGCCAGGCGCTGCATTGGACGCAAGAGACCCTCACGCCCGCCAGCCTGGCCTTCTTGGAAAAACTGCCCGAGAAGATGGTGATTGATCACGTGACGCTGGCGCACGGCAGCCCGCGCCAGCCGGTGTGGGAGTACTTGCTCGATACCCGCACCGCTACCACCAACTTCGAATATTTCGACACGCCCTATTGTTTCGTGGGGCATACCCATCTGCCGGTGCTGTATTATCTCCCCGACGAGAGTCGCATTGCTCGGCTGATCGTCCCCGATGCGGCCATGCAACTTACCCTGGCGCCGCGTGCTATCCTCAACCCAGGCTCGGTTGGCCAGCCGCGCGATCGTGACCCACGCGCCGCCTATGCCCTCTATAACCCCGACGAAAACACATGGGAGTATTGCCGTGTAGCTTATGATATTCCCGCTGTGCAGTTGCGCATGCAGGCAGTTGGCCTGCCTGAGCGACACATCCAACGCTTAACGTCAGGCTGGTAAGGGCCGATAGCCCAGTGTGAGGCAGTGCCTAATCGGCACCCGCAAATATCATTGGCTTGTCACACGTTTGTCAGGGCAGACGGAATAGGCTGATTTACAATTCAAGTAAATCCATTCACAGGAGGAGGCCCCTATGTACAAGAAAATTCTGATCGCCCTGGCTAGCCTGAGTTTGTTGTTGGTTGCCTGTGCGGCAAAACCGCAAAATGTATCGGCAGTCCCCACAGCAAGAGCGCCGTCGGCGCCGCCAGCCGAACGCGCCGTTGGCCAGAGCGGCGGGGGCGCTGGCGCAGCCACCGGCGAGTATACCGCCCCCGTTCCTGAGGCGCGCCGTATCGTCATCAAAAACGCCAGCCTTTCGATTGTGGTAGATGATCCCTCGCTGGCGATGGATGCCATCAGCCGCATGGCCGAGGCGATGAATGGCTTTGTGGTGTCGGCTAATTTGTACAAGACCTATACCGATAGCGGCGCCGAAGTCCCCCGTGCCTCGATTACCGTGCGCGTGCCGGCTGAGAAGCTGAACGATGCGCTGGCGCAAATCAAGGCGCAGAGTACCCAGCCGGTGCTGAGCGAATCGATCACCAGCGAAGATGTCACCAGTCAATATACCGACCTGCAATCGCGGCTGACTAACTTAGAAGCGGCTGAAGCGCAGTTGCAGCAAATCATGGACAGCGCCACAAAGACCGAGGATGTGCTGGCTGTTTACAACCAATTGGTGTCGGTGCGCGAGCAGATCGAGGTCATCAAGGGTCAGATCAAGTATTACGATGAGTCTGCGGCGCTCTCGGCTATCTCGGTCGAGTTGATTGCCGATGAGGCCGTGCAACCGTTGAGCATTGGGGGGTGGCAGCCGGTGGGCGTGGCCAAGCAGGCTCTGCAGGCCTTGATCAGCGCGGTCAAGTTTCTGATCAACGTGGGTATCTGGCTGGTGCTTTTTGTCATCCCGCTGTTGCTGATGATCGGTACGCCGCCAGCCCTTCTGGTTGGGCTTGTACTTTACGTGGTGCGCCGCCGCAAGAAGGCTAAAGCTGAACCTGGTGAACCCCAGTAATCTTGCCGACAAACCCTGGCACATGCGCCAGGGTTTGTCCTTAAGGTCGGCGTTACGCCTATCGTCTTTGCTTTCCAGCTTCGCGCCTTCGACGCAAAAGAAGGAGGGCCACTGAGATACCACGATACAAAGTGCTCCATCAGCGGGGGGGAGCGTAACGCCAGCTCGGAGCCGGTACCGCGGCGGTGGGGAGCCCCTGCCTGAGCGCATGGAAGTCGGCTGATGGAGGCCGCCAAGCCGCCGGGGCTAAAGCCCCTGCTTAGTGCGTGGAAGTCCGCTCAAGCGGATTGTGTCTGGCCGCTGCCGCCTGGAGTCGGCTTCCAGCCGACTTTCATGTGTTGAGGCGGGTGCTTGCGCTGGATGCGCCGGCTTCGTGTCTTGGTGTCTTGGTGGTTATGTTTGTTTCACCACGAAGACACGAAGGCACGAAGTTAGAAACGCTTGGCGCCTTGGTGGCTAAAAGATCAGGCTAAAAACCTTTTGGTCGTGGTGGTCAGGCTAAAAGCCTGACCTCGGGGGCGCGGAGTCGGCTTCCAGCCGATTTTCAGGTGTTGAGGCGGGGGATTGATCCCCACGCCGGATCTGGAGAGAAAGTTACCAGATTGTTTTGTTAAACTTCATGAAGCCGACGCGAGTCGCCAGCAGCCCAGGCGCAAACCGCGTATCACCAGGCTCCGCCTGTTCTAACACGGCCGGCCGCAGGTTGGCGGTACGGCGGTTGGCTGTCCCATAGCCTCAACGCAGCCTCAACACCTGGCCGGGGTAAATGGTGTATGGATAGGGAATGTCGTTCAGCGCAGCCAGTCGTTGCCAGTCCAGCCCAAAACGTTCGGCGATGGCCTTGAGGAAATCTCCGCTCTGCACGATGTAGGCGTCGGGCAGGTCCTGCTCTGGCGGGGGTACAGGTGTGGGTTCGGAGGCCGGGGCAGCAGCCACCACCGGCAGGAACAGCCGGTAAGAGTCAGATTCCGGCAGCGCAGTCGCCTGGCCGGCTGCCGCGGCGGGGATTTCCAATTGCTGCCCGGCGTAGATCGAATACGGATACACGATGTGATTCAGCGCTGCCAGCTCCTGCCACCCCACGCCGAACCGTTCAGCCAAGGCGATCAGGTAATCGCCGCGCTGAACAGTGTAGAAACCCGCCCTCCCTGCTGCCGTAGGCTCGTCGCTCGTGGCGGAATCCGGCAGGTAACCGCTAACCGCCATATTGCCCAACACGCCCCACGAGTCCAGGAACGATTGCAGCGGGTAGGTATGCGTCCAGCCGGTGTAAGCGTCTACCAGGTGAACGCGGTCGACATCGTAGCCGATCAAAATCATGGTGTGCTCGAAACGCGCCACGGTGGTCTCATCGCCATCGGCATCGGTGTAGGCAATGGGTGTGCCAGGCCAGACCAAGCCGATGACCCAGACGATGACCGGCCGCCCGGCGGCGATCTCGCAGCGCAGGTCGTCCCAGGTGATGCCCCGTTCGGCCTTGGCTTCGAAGCCGTAGCTTTGCAAGAGAGCGGCCACCGGGCCAGCATGGACGCCATAGCCATACGGGGGGATGCGACCGATGGGATCGTTGGGATCACCCACGAAGCCTTCATCGGGATTGTCGGCGTGCGGCAGGGCGGCTTGAAACTCCCATTCGCTGATGGCCACTCCCCAATAAGCAGCCCAATCGGCGGCGGAGCGGGATTCACACGAGAGGTTGAACGACTGTGGGTGGCCGATCACTCCCGATATGTAGGCCTTCTCTGGCAAATCGTCTGCCCATACCGCCCCTAACAGCAGCGCGGCCAGGATGAAGTTCACTGCCAGGCCAACCAACAGCCTGTCGGTGAGACACCTCGTGGCAAGGGCGGGGGTGGACATAAGGCGATTCTAGCCGATTGTCGGGTGAGGGGCAAGGCGGTTATAATGTGGGCGATGAACCTTCTGGCGCAACAAGCCCAAAACTTGCTCGGCATCCGCCTGACCAGCCGGCAATTGGCTACCTTCGAGCAGTATGAGCAAGAATTGCTTGCCTGGAACGCGCGCTTCAACCTGACCGCCATTCGCGACATCGAGAATGTGCGCCTGAAGCATTTTTTGGATTCGCTCACCTGCCTGATGGCGATGCGCGAGACGCCTGTCGAACGGGTGGTGGATGTGGGCACGGGCGCTGGTTTTCCGGGGCTGGTGTTGAAGATTGCCATGCCGGCGATTCGTCTGACGCTGGTGGAATCGGTGGGCAAGAAAGCGGAGTTCTGCCGCCATGTGGCCGAAAAGTTCAGGCTGGAGGGGGTGGAGGTGATTCAGGAACGGGCAGAGACGGTGGGGCAATGGCCTGAGTACCGTGAGAAATACGATTGGGCCGTGGCGCGGGCGGTGGCAGCGCTGCCGGTTTTGGGGGAATATCTTTTGCCGTTGGTGCGTGTGGGCGGGCGGATGCTGGCGATGAAAGGGGAAAGCGGCCTGGCCGAGGCGCAAGCGGCGGAGAAAATGTTACACCTGCTAGGTGGCCGTCTGCGTCAATTGATGCCGGTTGCGCTGCCGGGCGTCGCCGAGGAACGTTTCCTGGTGGTGGTAGATAAGGTGGCCGCTACGCCGCAGAAATATCCCCGCCGCCCCGGCGTGCCGGCCAAAAAGCCCCTTTGAGCCGCTCTCAGTCCACACGCACTCTACCGTTCTGCACATGCCAGATTTTAGCCGTTTGCACGAACGACTCGGCGAACAAATCCAAATCGGTCGTCGTCAACAGAGCCTGTTCGCATTCAGACAAGCGGCGCAGCAAATCGGCGCGGCGCTGCGTATCCAGTTCGGCCAACACTTCATCGAGCAGCAACACCGGCCAATGGCCGCTCTTCTCTCTCATCCAGGCCACTTCGGCCAGCTTGAGCGCCAACATTGCCGTGCGCACCTGGCCGCGCGAGCCGTAAGTGCCCAGGTCAACGCCGTTACTGAGAAAACGCAAATCGTCGCGGTGAGGGCCCAGCGTGGTGACGCCGCGGCTGATTTCATCGGCGTGGAGACGCCCCAGGGCGTGCAAGAACCCCTGGCGGATTTGATCGAGCGAGATGCCGCTGCGGTCAACGGCAGCATCCAACGGCAGGGGGAATTGTCCCGCCGGGCGAGGCAGGGGGTCGTAGGCCGGTTGATAGGCCAAGCGCAGCACCTCTTCGCCATGCGTCAATTCGTTGTGGAGGCGCGCCGCCAGGCGCTCGAGTTCTTTCACAGCACGGATGCGGGCGTGGATGAGCTGTGCACCGGCGGCAGCCAACTGCTCATCCCAAAAATCGAGCTGATGCTCATCCCCGCCACGCTCGCTAAGCAGCTTGAGCAGGGCATTGCGCTGGGTGAGCGCCTTGCTGTAATCGGACAGCGCCTGCGGGTAGTGAGCGATCACTTGCGCCAGAGCCAGGTTGAGGTAGCGGCGGCGTTCTTCGGGAGCGCCCTCGACGACACGCAGCATTTGCGGCAGGAACAAGACCGCATTGAACTGGCCGATCACCTCGCTCAGTTTGCACTTGACCCCATCGAGCAATACCTCTTTGCGCAGACGAGCCTCGCCGCCGTTGGTCTCCTGGATGATGCGCACTTCCAGGCGGTGAGACGCAGCCGCGCGCTGGAAATCGGCCACCAGGCGCGCCACCGCTAACGGCTGACGAGCCGCAATGAAGTTCACCAGGTGGCGGTCGGAGTTGGCGTGGAAGGAGACCAGCGTCGCCAGGTAGTAAACCGCTTCGAGCAGGCTGGTTTTGCCCTGGGCATTGGCCCCCACCAGCAAAACAGACCCGCACGGGACATCCACGTCCAGGCGGGTGAAGTTACGGAAATCGGTCAGCGAGAGATGGGTGAGATGCACCGGCTAAACGTTATCCTGAATCACCTGCCCCGCCTCTTCTTCGACTTTCCACAGCTTCTCGGCGCGGTCAACGAAAACGATCCCGTCCAGGTGGTCAATCTCGTGTTGGAAGATGCGCGCCAACCAGCCTTGAGCTTTGACCGTCAGGGGTTTGCCATGCCGGTTGAGGCCCTTCACCGTCACAGCCAAGGGACGCGTCACCTCGCCAACGATACCTGGCACCGACAGGCAGCCCTCTGTGCCGGTCGCGGTTTCCTGGGAAAAACGGGTGATCTCAGGGTTGATCATGGCATATAGCCGCGCAGACTTTTTAGCGGCGGGGTCGGCGTTTTCATCGTCGTCCTCTTCACTGTATTCCACGACGATGACGCGCAGGGGTTCGTTCACTTGCGGAGCCGCCAAGCCCACGCCGGGGGCCTGGCGCATGGTTTCGATCATGTCGTCAATCAAAGTCTGTATTTCAGGCCCAAAGTCGGTCACTTTGCGCGCTTTGCGGCGCAAAATGGGTGCGGGTAACGTTACGATGTCGCGAATTGCCATCACTACCTCTAATCGAATTGGATTGCAGAGTGTATTTTACCCCATTTTTTCAGCCCCCTGGCGTTGTCGCCGCGTTTGTGCATACAGTCCGTCTCCCATGCTATAATCAGGGTCGCGCCAACACCTTTGAGCCACTTGGAAGGAAAACCATGCCTTACCCGCCACCCTTGCCCACCCCCGCCAGCGGGCAACCTGCAACCCCTTTCGGGTTATTGTTCGTGGTCTGGTCGTTGATTCTGGCTGTCAACGGTGGGTTGTTGTACCTGTGGTACCGCTGGATTATCCTGCGGCGGCAAGCTCGACTGCCGAGAGAGCCAGCACAAGCGGCGGGTGAATTGGCAACCTCCAAAGTCAGCCTGAGCGTCGAGATCGCGGCTGGCACGCAGTTGAACGTCATCGTGGAAGATGTCAGCGAGCTGGAGGAAGCCAAGTCGGCAGAGATAGGGCGAACGGCGGGCGACTCCACGCCCGTGGCTGTTGCGCCGCCCGCCCCTATGCCCAACGCACCGCTTACGCCCGCAATTCCTTCTGCCTTGCCAGAAGTTTCCCCGCCGGCGTCAGGTGAAACCTCTGAGCAGAGCGAGCCTGCTGCCGATGTGCAACCCCCAGCGGCCGACGTCTCTTCTGCCGTACCGCCCCAGCCGCCGCAAGCCGCTCCCCCCGCGGCCGAAGTCTCCCCGCCGCCCGCGGCAAAATTCTTGCGCCAGCTCCTCCTCGCCATCCCCTGGCGGGAATTGCTGTGGGAAGGCCGCTGGCTGTTGCTGGTTGGCATCGTCGTGGCGGCATTGCTGGCCTTCGTGCTCATTTTTGCCCCGCATAAGACAGCCACAACTGGCTTGATTCCCCTGCCCAATAACTACGGACGGCCTTACTTTACCTTGCACTTCTTGCGCGACACGTTACACCGCAATTACCCTGTCATTGGCATCGTCATCGGCGGGTTGGGAGGGCTGTCCGCGTTGGCCGCTTTCCTGGTTTTCCTGGTGCGCAACAACCGCAGCGCCGGGGAATTCAGCCTGCTGGTGAGCGGCATCACCTTGGGCGGCTTGGGCCAATGGGCTTTGAACTTCAATGCGCCAAAAACCCTGCAGGGCATTATCCTATACGGCACGGCCATCCTGGTGTTAGGCGCATGGGCTTACCTGGCCCGTCAACGCTTGGCAGAAGCGCTCCAACCGGCAGGCAAGACACGCTGGGATCTTTTCCTCGTCCTGGCTGTGGTGCTCATCACGGCCTATACGCGCCTGTACGCGTTTCCCACCTATCCCTATGGCGTGGAGGGCGATGAGAAGAATTGGACTTCGGAAGTGGTGCGCGTGATGGTGGAAAAACGGGGGGATTTCTCCGGCGAATATCACTTGGCCGGTGTGCCGGTGACGTTCTTCATGCAGGCTCCCTTCTACGCGCTGTTCGGCGCCGGAATCAACTCGGCGCGGCTGGCGGTCATCTTTTACAGCATCCTGGGCAGTTTGATGTTCTTCCTGCTGCTGCGGCAAATTGGGCCTTTGTGGTTGGCCGTGCTCGGCTCGGCGCTTCTGGGCGTTTCGGCAGCCGACATCAGCGCCTCGCGTTTGGCCAATGTGGAGAGTCACGTCAAATTCTGGCCGTTGCTCACCCTCGCCTTGCTGCCCTGGGCGGTGCGCAAAGATCGCTGGGAGGCCTACCTGGTCACAGGCATTGCCCTGGCTCTGACGGTGTTGACCTTCGACACGGCAGCGCCGATCTACGTGTTGGCGCTGCTGGCAGCCATGATCGAGTTGGTGCGTCAGCGCAAGGCGCTGCTCCAGGTCGTTTACCGCTTGGCGGCGCTGGCGTTTCCCACACTGGCGGCTGCTCCCCTCTTGGTGTCCTACTTCGAGGGACGGTTCACCGACTACGGCATCGGGGAACGTTGGGCGACTGGCCTTTTGCAAAACCTGCAAAGCCACCTGGGGCAGGTGTTGGAGTCCTGGTTCGTCAGAACTTACTTCGATTTCATTTACAGCCGCCCCAACGGGCCAATGACCAATGCTTTTCTGCTTCCCTGGCTGATTTTTGGCATCGTAGTGGCTTGTGTCACCCTGAGCAAAACCTTTTCGGCATGGGTGTTGTTGTGGGCTGGTTTGGTGCTCATCCCCGTCCCTGTTCTCACCGAGCGGCCCGTGGCGCGGGTTTATTATCCTGGCCTGCCTGCAGCGTATGCCCTCATCGGCCTGGGTATTTACATCTTCCTGCGAGAGTTAGATCGAATCACGGCGCGCCGTTTGCGAGTGGTATGGATTCCGCTCGCCGCCATCATGCTGGGCTGGGTGGGTCTCTTCGACCAGTACATCTACTTCAACGAAGTGGCCGACCCCCAACCTCGCCAGGTCATCCGCGAGCTGGGAGAATTCGTCCGTGCGGGTGCAGAGCCGGGCACCCATTGGCTGATTCCCTTCCTTCCCGGAGCGAACAGTCAACTCTATGCCGAAGACCGCACCATCGAGCTATATCTGCACGGCAAAGTACCTGTGGCCGAGATCCCTACGGCCTACGAGATGATAGCCTTCGACGATTTCCTGCCGAACCTGACCGCTTATAGCCCCCAATGGCGAAAAATCGAGATCATCTTCGATCGCCAGACAGAGTCACAAGCCGATCGCGTCGCCCAGACAGAGCAGGTGCTGGAACGCTGTTTCCCCGGCGTGATCATCCAGCGCGGCCGCTACATGGACCGTTATAGCCTGTCGCCAGAAGTTCTCCACCAGCCAGCCTGTTTGCCGGTTGCTGTCACGTTGACTGCTCCGAAGACAATCTATTGGGTCGAAAACAACCTGAACTGGTCGCTGAGCAGCGGCAAGGCCACGCATGCTGAGGCCGTGTGTGAACAATCGCGGGCGCAGGTGGTTTGGGTGGAAGCGGAAGACTTTTTCAACCAGGGCGGTTGGCAGGAAGATCAGCAAAACGCCCGCCACTGGCTGGGGCGCGGCTTCGTGTTCGATTATCCCGACAACCGCGAGTTGAGCTACACGGGGGCTTTACCGCAAGGCGAGCGTATGTATGCCTGGGTGCGCTACTACAAACGCCGTACCGATAACTCCCCCGGTATGTTGCGCGTGGGCAGCCAAAGCCTGCCTTTTGCCGATATTGGTGAAGAGCGCTTGAATTCCTGGCAGTGGGAACGTATCGGGCCGTTCGATTTGACCACGGCGCAAGGGGCTGTGTATCTTTCCCGGCCCTTTGCCGAGGACAAAGACAAGTTTACCGCTATCTTTGTGGATGTGGTTGTTTTGACCACCGACTCGGCTTTCTCGCCGGAAAGGGGTGACTCGCCCTGGTTGCCGGTGGTCAACCAAAGCGTGGCGCTCACCCAACCGGCCAACAGCGGCGTCGTCTCCCTGATCATGCCAGGTTCTGGGCGCTATCGCTGCCGCGTGAGCGTTGCTTCCAGCCAGATCGAATTGGTCAACGCTTACGGTGAAACGCCAGCCTGGTCTAACGCTGTGGAATTCGAGGTGAAAACAGGCCCATGAGCGATTGTGAACCATCTGCTGAAAAGACATCCCTTGGTGACCAGGCGAGCAGCTCGCCGCCTTTGCCACCGGGCGTCTCGCGCCTCAATCTGGCCTTCGAACTGCGGCGCGGGGCGCGCCTGCGCGTGACGGTGACGGCGCAGCCCCAGGGGACAGTGCCTGCCGAGGGCGAACAGCCGCTGGTCGTGGTAGCCGGAGAGACTGCCCCTCCTGGCAGGCAGGCGCAGCCGACCCCCTTGGCCGTCGTCATCCGACCGGAGACAGCTCTGCCGACCGGCGCGGCAGCCCAACCCCGCGGCGCAGCGGCTGCGTTTTCCCCTGCCTGGCAGGCTTTGCGCCGTGCCCTGAACGCCCTGCTTGCCGCCAGCCGCTTGCCCCAGCGTTACGATGCCGCCTTCGCTCTGTTTGCCCTGGCGCTCATCGTCTACCTGGCCACGCGCCTCATCGGGCTGACCGATTTCCCCATCTACTTCTTCACCGATGAGGCGATCCACACGGTCACTGCCGAAGAGCTGGTCCAAAACCATTTCCGCGACCCCGACCAGGGTTTGTTGCCGGTGTACTTCAAGAACGGCAATTACTGGAATTTGAGCGCCAGCGTGTATCTACAGGTCATCCCTTACCTGCTATTCGGCAAATCCGCTTATGTCACGCGGGCCACCTCGGCCCTACTGACGCTCCTGGCCGCGGTGGGCATCGGCTTGGCGCTGCGGGATGTCTTCAAAAGCCGTTACTGGTGGGTCGGGCCGCTCATCCTGGCGATTGCGCCGGCCTGGTTCTTGCACTCGCGCACGGCCTTCGAGACGGTGGAATTCGTCTCGTTCTATGGGGCGATGTTGTACAGCTACCTCATGTATCGTTACCGCTCGCCGAATTATGTCGTGCCTACTTTGTTGCTGGCTGGCCTGGCGTTTTACGCCTATAGCCCCGGGCAGGTGGTGATTGCCGTGACCGGCCTGGGCTTGCTGCTCTCAGACATTCGCTATCATGTGCAGACCTTTGCGCCGCTGCAAGTGGTGCGCGATGCGCCGGGCGGCCGCTGGCGGCTGGCTTGTCGCCAGGATTCCAGCTGGCTCACTTACCTGTTGCTGGCTCTCGCAACACTTGTCATCGTGGCTTTGCCTTACCTTCGCTTTCAAATTTATTTCCGCTCCCATAACCCCGATACGGCCGCGTTGGAGCATCTCAAGAACCTGGCCTCCTACTGGACCGACCCTCATCTGACCTTTAGCGAGAAGCTGCGGCAATACGTCTCCCTCTACCTTTACGGTCTCAGCCCGGGCTATTGGTATGTGCCCAATCAGACCGATCTGCCCCGTCATCTGATGAAAGGCTACGGTAACCTGCTGATGGTGACTTTGCCGTTTGCTGCGCTGGGGTTGAGCGAGGCGCTGCGCAACCTGCGCTCGGCAGCACACCGCGCCGTGCTGGTGACCCTGCTGGCAGCTCCGGCAGGGGCCGCCATCGTGGGGATCGGCATCACCCGTACCCTGGCCTTCAATATCCCCGCCGCTATTCTCACCGCCTTGGGGGTTACAGCCGTGCTGGAGTGGATTCACGACCCCACAGGCAAGCTTACAGCCCTGCCGCAGCCCAAGCTCAGCGCCTGGCGCGGAGCGCTGGCCTTCATCCTGCTGACAGCCGCCCTCCTGGCCGCCAGCCGTGTCAAACTGTGGGCCGACCGCGCCGTGTTGCTCTTCATCGGCTTGTACCTGGCGCTGAGCATCTTCCCGCTTTTGCAATGGCTACTGCTTAGAGCACGGCAGGCTTGGCTGCCAAGCGGACTGGGGTGGTTGCGAGGGCGACTCACCTGGACACCGCTGGCGGTCTTTGCCCTGCTGACGTTGATGAGCCTGGCCATGCTGCGCGATGCTCTGACCAACGGGCCTTTCTGGTACGACGATTACGGCATGGGCGGCCTGCAATACGGCGCACAGCAAGTCTTCCGCGCCGTCGAACGCTACGCCGCCGCCAACCCCGGCAAGACCATTATCTTTTCCCCCAATTGGGCCAACGGCACAGACGTGGTGGCGCGCTTCTTCCTGAAAGACCCCGGCATCATCCAGATGGGCAGTATCGAAGGCCACATGGTCTCGCGCAAGCCATTGGACGAGAACACCTTCTTCGTGATGACCCCCTACGAGCTGGAAACCGCCGCCGCCAGCGGTAAATTTACAGACATCCGCGTCGAGGATGTGCTCCCCTGTCCCAATCAAAAACCCTGCTTTTATTTTATCCATCTCAGCTACGTCGCCAACATTGACGACATCCTCGCTGCCGAAGCAGCCGAACGCCGTGTCCTGAAAAGCGGCACGGTGCTCATCAACGGGCAAAGCGTAGCCGTCCGCTTCTCGGATATGGACATGGGTAACATTCAGACCCTCTTCGATGGCGACTTGCGCACGGTGGGGCGTACCTCCGAGGCCAATCCATTCGTCATCGTCCTGACCTTCCCGCAACCCACTACCTTCAAGGGCATGGCGGTCACCATTGGCAGCATCGAGGCGCGTATTACCGCCCGCTTCTACCCCACGCCGGACGAGCCGCCGCTGGAATATGTTCACCAGGCCAAGGGCGACGTGATGAAACCGGATATCTCGTTCGACTTTCCTGAAGCGGTGACCGCCCAAGTGGTACGCCTGGAGATTCTGAACCCCAACGAAGAGGAGCCGGCCCACATTCACGTGTGGGAAATCGTTTTCAAGTGAGTGAGCTGACATGAAAGCTGTCTTTTTCTATTCACATGGGGGAGTGGAGGTCTTGCAATACGGTGAGCTTCCCACGCCGCAACCGCAAAGCGGGGAGGTGCTGGTGAGATTGCACGCCGCCGCCCTCAACCGGCTGGATTTGTGGGTGCGTTGGGGCTGGCCGGGTCTGCAACTGGAGAGGCCCCACATTCCGGGGGGTGACGGGGCCGGAGAGGTGGCTGCGCTGGGGCCGGGTGTCACCCGCTGGCGGGTGGGGCAGCGGGTGGTCATCAACCCCGGCATTGGCTGCGGCCAGTGTCAGCTCTGCCGCGAGGGGCGCGATAACCTGTGTCGGCAGTGGAAACAACTGGGCGAGAGCGGGCGCGGCACCTACGCCGAGTATGTGGTTGTTTCTGAGCGTCAGTTGCATCCCCTGCCGGCTGGCGTCAGCTATCGCCAAGCCGCCGCGGCAGCACTGGTTTACCTCACCGCCTGGCATTCGCTGGTGACGCGTGGCAACGTGCGTTCGGGCGAGAGCGTCCTCATCGTGGGCGCCTCGGGCGGCGTGAACACTGCCAGTATTCAGATTGCCCACCTGCTGGGGGCCACCGTGTACGTGGTCGCCTCGAATGCCGAGAAAGCCCGCCTGGCCAAAGAGCTGGGCGCCGACGAGGTGATAGACCGCTCGCAGGAGGAGAACTGGTCGAAAGCGGTCTATGCCCTCACCGACAAGCGCGGCGTGGATGTGATCGTGGACAACGTGGGGACGACATACCCGCAGAGTTTCCGCGCTGCGGCCCGCGGGGGGCGCATCCTCACCGTAGGCAACACCGGCGGCCCCAAGATTGAAATTGACAATCGCCTCATCTTTGGCAAACACCTGGCGCTGATCGGTTCGACGTTGGGCACGCCCTACGATTTTGCCACGGTGATGGAGCTGGTCTTCTCCGGGCGTTTACAGCCCGTCTTGGACCGCGATTACCCCCTGGCAGAGGCCGGGGCGGCCCAGGAGAGACTGGAAAAAGGCGAACAGATGGGTAAAATCACCCTATCCATAGCATGATAGATTTTGCCAGCCCGCCTCAATTATCCTTGCCGCTGTGATGGACGACCACAGTTTAGCCCCATCTGGTGTTGCCCCGCGCCGGCCGTTCAGCGTAACGTTACTTGCCCTGGGGGTGTTAACCATTGCGAGTCTTGCCCTGTGGCGGCTGGTATCTGCCATTCAAAGTTGGGCCTTCGCGGCTGAATTCTCACCCCCTCTACCGCTCTATCTGGCCTTCAGCGGGCTGATTTGGTCTCTCATTGGCTTGCCGCTGGCCTGGGGAGTATGGCGCGGCCGGCCCTGGGCGCCCCGCTGGACACGCCTCTTTGCTGTGGCCTATGCCCTTTACCACTGGCTCGACCGCCTGCTGGTATCCAACCGCGCCGTGACACTGGTCAACTGGCCCTTCGCCCTAGCGCTGACCGGCATCCTGTTAGCCTTCGTTCTCCTGAGTTTGGCGCATTGCCGCAGTCGGGCCTTCTTTCGTGCTTGAATTTCACCCCTACGAGGATTGCATCCTATGTCTGATTGTACATCGCCACCCAAACCCGCCAGTTTTGCCAAACTGGAAAGCCTGCGCACCCAAAGCCGCTTGGGCGGCGGGCTGGAACGCATCGAGGCGCAGCACAAACGTGGACGTATGACCGCCCGCGAGCGCCTCGACCTTTTGCTCGACAAAGGCACCTTCCGCGAACTGGATGCCTTTGTGGTGCACCGCACCAGTGATTTCGGCCTCGACCAGCAAAAATACTTGGGAGACAGCGTGGTCACCGGTTGGGGGGCCATCAACGGCCGCCTGGTGTATGTCTTTGCCCAGGATTTCACCATCTTCGGCGGCAGTTTGGGCGAAGTCCATGCCGAAAAAATCTGCAAAATCATGGATATGGCCGTCAAGAACGGCGCTCCCATCATCGGTTTGAACGACTCCGGCGGGGCGCGCATCCAGGAGGGCGTGGTCTCCCTAGGCGGTTATGCCAACATCTTCCTGCGCAACACCCTGGCCTCCGGCGTCATCCCCCAGATCAGCCTCATCATGGGACCATGCGCTGGCGGGGCAGTTTACTCCCCGGCACTGACCGATTTTATCATCATGGTGCGTAATTCTTCGTACATGTTCGTCACCGGCCCGGAAGTGGTCAAAGCGGTCACCCACGAAGAAGTCTCTTTCGAAGACCTCGGCGGTGCTAACGTCCATGCCGAGACTTCTGGCGTCTGTCATATGGCTTGCGATAGTGAAGCCGACGCCCTCTACCTGACGCGTAAGTTGCTCGAATACTTGCCGCAAAACAACATGGAAGATGCCCCCTTCGTGCCCAGTGAAGATGACCCTCTGCGTCAGGAAGAAGCCCTGGATACGCTCGTGCCCGAAGACCCCAGCAAGCCCTACGATATCAAGGAAGTCATCCGCCTGGTGGTAGATGACAAGTATTTCCTCGAAATCCACGATGCCTACGCCCCGAATATCGTCATCGGTTTTGCCCGGCTAGGCGGGCATACGGTGGGTGTTGTTGCCAACCAACCGGCGGTGCTGGCCGGTGTGCTCGACATCAAAGCCTCCGAGAAAGCCGCCCGCTTCGTGCGCTTTTGCGACGCCTTCAACATCCCCATCGTCACCTTTCAGGATGTGCCGGGTTTCCTGCCTGGCACCAACCAGGAACACGGCGGCATCATCCGTTCGGGCGCCAAATTGCTCTACGCTTATTGTGAAGCCACCGTCCCCAAGCTCACGGTGGTCACCCGCAAGGCCTATGGCGGGGCCTATATCGTCATGAGCAGCAAACATATTCGCGGCGACCTCAACCTGGCCTGGCCTACCGCCGAAATCGCCGTGATGGGGCCAGACGGCGCGGTCAATATTATCTTCCGTAAGGAGCTATCGGCTGCCGAAGACCCGCTCAAGCGCAAAGCCGAGCTGGTGGCCGAATATCGCCAGAAATTCGCTAACCCCTATGTTTCCGCCGGGCGCGGCTATATTGACGATGTGATTGAGCCTCACGAAACCCGCCCGCGCCTGATCAACGCCCTGGAAATGTTGGCCAATAAGCGCGATACGAACCCCCCAAAGAAACACGGCTGTATTCCCCTTTAGCAGATTGTCGTGGAGCGGAGAGCGCTATGTTTACGAAAGTGTTGATTGCCAACCGCGGTGAGATCGCCGTGCGCATTGGGCGTGCCTGCCGCGAGCTGGGCTTGCAAACCGTTGCGGTCTATTCGGAAGCCGACCGCCAATCCATGCATGTACGCTACGCCGACGAGGCCTATTGCATTGGCCCGGCGCCAGCGCGCGAATCGTATCTGCGCGGCGACCGCATTATCGAGATTGCCCGCCGCTGCGGCGCAGGCGCCATTCATCCGGGGTACGGCTTCCTGGCCGAACGCGCCGACTTCGCCCAGGCTGTCTTGGATGCCGGACTGGTCTTTGTCGGGCCGCCGCCGGCGGCGATCCGTGCCATGGGCGACAAAGCCTTGGCACGCGCCACCGTAGCCCGCGCTGGCGTGCCGGTCCTGCCGGGAACCGAAAGCGAAGGCGGACTGCACGATGACGACCTGTTGGCTATCGCCCCCAAACTGGGTTTTCCCCTGCTGATCAAGGCCACTGCCGGCGGGGGTGGCAAAGGCATGCGGCAGGTCTCCACCTTGGAGGAAATGCCCGCTCTGCTCGCCGCCGCCCGCCGCGAGGCCGAAGCGTCCTTCGGCGATGGCAGCGTCTATCTCGAAAAACTGGTCACCGGCGCGCGCCATATCGAATTCCAAGTCCTGGCCGACCAGCAGGGCAACGTCATCCACCTCTACGAGCGCGAATGCTCCCTGCAGCGGCGACATCAGAAGCTCGTCGAAGAATCCCCATCCATCTTCATTGACCGCGACGATGAGTTCCGCAACCGAATGGGCCAGGCAGCCGTGCGCGTGGCTCAGGCAGCCGGATATGTCAACGCTGGCACGGTCGAATTCCTGGTTGACAAAGACAAAAACTTCTACTTCCTGGAGATGAACACCCGCTTGCAGGTGGAACATCCCGTCACCGAGCTGGTTACCGGTATAGACATCGTCAAAGAACAATTGCGCATCGCCCGCAACCGCCCGCTGCGCCATCGTCAGGAAGACATCCACCAGAACGGCTGGGCGATGGAATGCCGTATCTGCGCCGAAGACCCCTATCACAACTTTGCCCCCTCCACCGGGCGCATCACCCACACCTTGCTGCCCACCGGCCCGGGCGTCCGCATTGATACAGGCGTGTACATTGGCTTCGACATTACTCCCTACTACGATTCGCTGATCTCGAAGTTGATCGTCTGGGGCGAGACGCGCGGCGAGGCTATCTTGCGTATGCGCCGCGCCCTGGAAGAATACAAAATCATCGGCGTCCGCACCAACATCCCCTTCCATCAGCGGCTGATGGATTCGCATCGCTTCATGGGCGGGCAGTTCGACACCCGCTTCGTGGAGGAACGCTTCTCGCTGGATGCCGCCGAGGAGAGCAAAAACCAACACGCCCATGTGGCTGCCGTTCTGGCCACACTCGTTGCCCATCAGCGCACCCAACGCGCCGCCCATGTCATTCAGCGCGGTCAGCGCGATACCAGCAACTGGAAATGGCTAAACCGCTGGGAACAACTGCGAAAGTGAAGCGCCAACGCCGGAGAAAACCATGAAGTACATCACCACCATCAACGAACGTGAATACGCCATCGAAATCCTCGACGACCATCACATTACCCTGGACGGTGTCGCCGGCCAGGTTGATTTCACCCAGGTGGGGGGGCAATCCGTCTTCCTGCTGGTGCTCGACGGGCAATCTTTCGAAGGCTTGGTGTACGCTGAAGAAGACGAATGGCAAGTCCTCTTGCGTGGCGAGAGCTACACGGCACGCGTGGAGGATGAACGCGAAAAACGGTTACGCGGCGGCATCAACAGCCATCCAACCGTCGCCGGAGAATTCCACCTCAAAGCGCCTATGCCCGGGTTGGTGGTGGCTGTGCCGGTGAGCGAGGGCCAGCTCGTGGAGGCAGGAGATGTGCTCGTCATCCTCGAATCGATGAAGATGCAAAATGAACTGCGCTCGCCGCGCCCCGGCAAGGTGACGCGCCTGCGTGTCGCTCCCGGCGAGCGGGTGGAGCAAAAACAAACTCTGTTGAGCGTGGTCTGAAACGCTCGTTTTCGACCCCCGCAGGGCCTAGAACCTTTCCTCACCGAGTGAGGTACAATTGCGCGCGGAGTTGAGTATGGCTGTCAACGGCAAGGAAATCGAAGTCAAGTTCTATATCCCCAACTTGCAGGCTATCGAAAGCAAGCTGAAGACGTTGGGGGCGTGGCTCGATCAGCCGCGCATCTATGAAATCAACCTGCGTTTCGACACACGCAACGGCGACCTCTGCCGCCAGTACCGTGTCTTGCGCTTGCGTCAGGATACGCGTACCCGTCTGACTTACAAAGGCCCCGGCATCATCGAAGACGGCGCCCGCGCCCGTGAGGAATTGGAGCTGACCGTCAGCGACTTCGACACTGCCAAAGCTTTGCTCGAAGCCCTGGGCTATGAAGTCGTCGTCATGTACGAAAAATATCGCACCACCTACACCTTCGAAGGCCTGATCATCACTCTCGACGAGATGCCCTACGGCAATTTCATCGAGATCGAAGGCCCCAATGGCAACAGTATTCGCGACACGGCCCACTTGCTCGACCTGGACTGGGAAGAGCGCATCAACGAGAGCTACCTCGTGCTCTTTGAGCGCATCCGCACGGCCATGGGGTTGACCTTCCGCGACCTCAGCTTCGACAATTTCCGCGGCGTCAGCGTCTCGCCGCTGCTTTTCCGTATCCTTGCCAAAGGAAGCGTCCCATGAGCCTGCCGCTGATTGGCATCACAGCGGGGCGCAAATCTGACGCCAACGGCCATGCGACCCTCTCCGTAATGGAAGCGTACGTCCAGGCTGTTGCCCAGGCTGGCGCTATCCCGATGATCATCCCGCTGGGGCTGGCCGATGATGTTTTGCGAGATATGACCCCTCGGCTGGATGGGGTCCTGTTCACCGGCGGCGGGGATGTGGCCCCGCTGCACTTCAATGGCCTTCACCATCCCGCCGTCAACGGCGTGGATGCCGACCGCGACCGGGTGGAGATCAACCTTCTCCAGGCAGCAGTGGCCAACCACTTGCCCTTCTTGGGTATTTGCCGCGGCATCCAGCTCATCAACGTCGCTCTGGGAGGGACGCTCTTCACCCACATCGCCGATCAATTGCCCGGCGCAATCAAACACGATTATTACCCCGACATCCCCCGCGACCACCTGGCGCATCCTGTACAGGTGGATTCCAACTCCCGGTTGGGGGAAATCCTCGGCGGCGTCAGCTTCGAGGTCAATAGCCTTCATCATCAGGGTATTGAGACGCCCGCCCCTGGGCTGCGCGTCAGCGCCCATGCGCCCGATGGTCTCATCGAAGCGATTGAACTGCCGAAACATCCCTTTGGGCTGGCGGTGCAATGGCATCCCGAATGGCTGCAAGCGCACGCTCCCATGCGCTGTTTGTTCAGCGCCTTCGTCAGAGCGTGTCAGGATGGGGGCGGAGGCTAGGATGCCTGGCGGCGTTCACGAGGCGGCGCATTCCATCCCCACCATCGGCATTTTCGACTCGGGCGTGGGCGGCCTGTCGGTCTTGCGCGCCATTCGCCAGCAGATGCCCTGTTTGCCGGTGATCTACCTGGCCGACCAGGCGCACGTGCCTTACGGGCCGCGCCCGCTCGCCGAGGTGCGCGCCTTCTCCGAGGCGATTACCCGTTACCTGCTGGCGCAGGGGGCGCAGTTGATTGTGGTAGCGTGCAACACGGCCTCTGCAGCCGCTTTGCATTTTCTGCGGCAGGCTTTCCCGCAGACCCCCTTCGTCGGTATGGAACCGGCGGTCAAACCGGCTGCCGAACGCACGCAGAGCGGCGTGGTTGGCGTGCTGGCCACTCCGGCCACCTTCCAGGGGGCACTGTACGCTTCGGTCGTCGAGCGTTTCGCTAACAGTGTGACCCTGTTGCAGCATACCTGCCCAGGCCTGGTGCAACAGATCGAAGCCGGGGCGTTGGACGCGCCAGCCACACGCGCCATTCTCGAAGAGGCGCTTCTGCCCATGCTGGCGAAGGGCATAGATACGATTGTCCTGGGTTGTACCCATTACCCCTTCGTCATCCCCTTGATCGAAACCATCGTCGGTGAGGGCGTGCGTGTGATTGACCCTGCCCCGGCGGTGGCGCGCCAGGTGGGCCGATTGATTGGGCTGAATGAGACACCCTGCCCGCAGGGGACTTCGGCGGCAGTGAGTTACCTCACGACTGGCGAAGCGGCTGCTTTGCAAAGCCTTTTACCGCGCTTGTTGGGAGAGGCGAGCGAAGTCCGCCAACTAAGCTGGGAAGGGGTGCTGGCGGCCGGGGAGTGAACCTGGCAAACCGGCCTTGTGCGCTAAGGATTCTTTCTGTGACCAGAAAACCTCGTCTTTTATCCACCACCCTGCTCGTCTTGCTCTTCGGCATGGTGGTGGCCAATATCGGCGGCAACATGTACGGCCCGCTGCTGCCGCTCTATGTTCAGGAACTAGGGGCAGACCTTTCACAGGTGGGCGTTTTCTTCACCCTGGCCATGATCGCCCCCTTGCTCTTCCAGATTCTCGGCGGCTGGCTCTCGGATTCCATCGGCCGCGTTCAGGCCATGGCGATTGGCAGCCTGGCTGGCTTGCTGGGCTATGGGGTCTTCGTCGTTGCGCCCTCTTGGGGCTGGCTGCTGCTGGCGATGACCGGCCTGGCAATGGCCTCTTCCTTCGTCGGGCCGAGTTTTCAGGCGCTGGTAGCCGAGCAATCCAGCGAAGAGACGCGCGGGCGGGTGTTCAGCATCACCCAGGGCGTCTTCATGATTGTCGGCGTCATTGGGGCGCCGTTGGGCGGTTTGCTGGCCGACCGGCTCGGTTTCCGCTGGATGTTTGCCGTGGCAGCCGGGCTGTATGGCCTTGCCACCTTCCTGCGCGTCTTCATGGCGCGGCGTATCTGCCAACAGGAAGCGGCAACGCAACAGACGCCGCGCCCGTCGCCCTCCCTGAATCATCTCAAAACCAGTCTCAAGGCCCTGATTGCCCTGATAGTCAGCGGCGGCATCGTGACGTGGATTTTTATCTCTGACGGCGTCAGCGACGTGGCCTTCAACCTGGTGGGCAATCTCTTCCCCATCTACATGAACGAAATTATTGGCATCAGCAAGACGCAAATGGGAGTGTTGAGCGGGATGGCCTCGGTGGTGACGATGGTGTTCATCGTCTTTGGGGGTTGGCTCTCGGACAAAGCGGGTGAGCGCGTCGGCATCGTGCTGGGCAACCTGTTCATTGCCGCGGCCATCTTCGTCATGCTGAATGTGCATTCTTTCGCCGAATTGACGCCTGCCTGGATTTCGCTCGGCGTTGGGCAGGCGCTGGCGGGGCCGGCTTACAACTCGCTTATCTCGAAAGCCGTCCCCAATCACCTGCGCGGCACGGCGTTTGGCTTCTTCTCCACCAGTTTGGGCGTGATTTCGCTGCCGGCTCCCTACATTGGCACCTGGTTGTGGCAGCGCTTTGAGCCGCGCCTCCCCTTCTACGTGCCGCTGATTGCTATGCTGGCCATGCTGCCGGTCATCTGGTTCAAGTTCAAACTTCCCCAAATGAATGGCTTGGCGCCCCAGGCCGAAGAGCCGACGAAGCCGGCCGCGGATTCCGTTTCGGCAGATTGAGGAGAGTTCGTGTTCCCCTCCATCTCGTCCGGCGGGTGAAAAACCTGCTCATGTCGGCGAGCGAGGGCGGGGGGAGAGCCTGCTTTTGCATTGTTGACAATTACACCTGCGCAGGTGTATACTGGTGGCGGAGGTAACCTATGTCTCAGGGGAATAAATACCGTGCCCAGATCTTGCTGGAACCGGAACAGCATCAACAACTGAGTGAGATCGCCGCCCGCGAGGGCCGCAGCGTCTCCGATGTAGTCCGCGAGGCGGTGGCGGCGTATGTCGTCACACGTAGCCAGGAAGACATTCGCAAGAAACGCCTCAAAGCCCTGGACGAAATAAAGAGGTTTCGCCAGGCAGTTCTAGAACGCCGCGGCGGAAAGCCGATCGAGGGCGATGTAGTAGCGTTGATTGATCAGATGCGGGAGGAGCGAGATCATGACCTTCTCACCAGAATCGGAAGCGCCCCAAACGATCGTGATTGATGCCAGCCTTGCAGTCAATGCTATTTTGCCTATTGAGGCGGCTCCTGTCTACCTGGGTTTCTTCGAGAAATGGTATGCCGGAGATGCCGCTCTCTTTGGGCCGGCGCTTTTGCTGGCGGAGGCTGGTTCTGCAATCTGTCAGTATCTTTTTCGTGGTCTGATCACGTTGCCGGAAGCGCAAGAAGCCATGCGCCGCTTGTTTGATTTGCAGGTGGAATTCGTGCCACTTGACGAAGACCTGTGTCAGCAAGCGCTTGATTGGGCTGCCAGGCTCGGCCAATCGAAAATCTATGACGCCCTTTATCTTGCCCTGACCAAGCGACTGAACGCTGAATTCTGGACTGCCGACCGAAAACTCGTTCGTGCCGCTCAAGAAGCCGGCGCGGCCTGGGTGCACTGGGTGGGAGATGGCTAGAGGCAGCCTATAGATGGCTTCTGCGCAACAACAACGGCCCCAGGCGGTCAATGAGCTACCCAAACGCCAGTTCGGCCCAGGGGACGACTCGCAGCCAGTCGGGGACGTAGATGACGCGGTGCGGGCGCAGCAGCAACTTCCAGATGCGCCCCGCCACGTGCTCGGCAGTCACGCCGATATGTTCGGTTGGGACGTGGCCGCCGTTCTCCTGGCGGAGCGCCGCCTCGCTGAATTCGGTGCGCACCGGCCCGGCGCGCACCACGCTGACATGGAGGCGCGTCCCGGTCAGTTTGCAGTGCAGGGCGGTGGTGAAACTGTCGAGAAAAGATTTGGTCGCCCCGTAGAGGGCCACCCCCTGGCTGGGCAGACTGCCCGAAATCGAACCAACATTGACGATATGCCCGCTGCCGCGCCAGCGCATCTTCCGCAGAAAACCGAGCGTCAACTGCACCACGGCTTCCACATTGACTTGCAGCATCTCCCAGGCCGTCTTCCAGGGCATCTGCTCGCCGTAACCATACCAGCCCAGGCCAGCGTTGTTGATCAGCACATCTGCGCCGCCAAAGCGCGCCGTTGCTGCCTCGATCAGGCGGGCGCGCTCGGCCTCCTGGGTCAGGTCGGCAGGGAGAGGAAAGGCGCATCCGCCTGCCGCGCCGATGGCCTCTGCCAGCGCCTCCAGCCAGCCGCCGCGGCGGGCGACCAGCACCACGTGCAGGCCCTCCTGCGCCAGGCGTCTGGCCGTGGCCGCGCCGATGCCGGAGGAAGCCCCGGTCACTACGGCAACTTTATTGCTCCACTCCTTTATCTGCTTCACTTGCGCCACTCTCCTCTGACTGATTTGTGAGCCTGCTGCAAAAAAAGATTGACTCTACTGCAAAAGGGTTTGAACCACGAAGGACACAAAGAACACAAAGAATTTCTGAAAAGATCCATTGAGAATCTTAAGTTTCAGCGCACAATTGTCTGAAAAATTCGCGACCTTTGTGCTCTTCGTGGTAAAAAAAGTTTCTGCAGTGGACTCAAGATTAAATTTCACCACGCGGCCAGAGAGATTTTTTCCACGTTTTTCTCTTCACATCTTCCCCAGCAGTGCCCGCAGGTAGGTCTTGACCTTGATCGGCTGGCCTGAAAGCATCGCCTGGGCGCGGAACATCCCCGCCACGGCGCGGACGATGAGGACGGCGGTGACCGCCAGCAAGAGGGCCGCCAGCGGCGGTTGCCACCACGCCACCCCACCAACCGACAGGCGCGCCATCATCGCCACCGGCGCCGAGAGCGGGAAGAGACTCAGAGCGGTGGCCAGCGCCCCGTGCGGCGCCTCGGCGAAGACGGTATTGCTGAAAAAGAGCGGAATCATCAGCGGCAGGAGGATGACG
>Ga0209018_1000693_pt1 | contig 30070 bp, 22 predicted proteins | sample YNPBryBLVA2012_FD_185814 | JGI IMG/M metagenome (GOLD analysis project Ga0209018, IMG submission 185814) | Anoxygenic and chlorotrophic microbial mat microbial communities from Yellowstone National Park, USA - YNP Bryant BLVA 2012 (SPAdes)... ...
GTGACGCACAGGCTGCACATCTCGTCGCACCGCAGGCACCTGGAAGCCTCGTTGCGCGCGGCCTCGTCGTCGAAGGGGTGGACCACTTGCTCGAAGCCCGCACGGTGGTCGACGGCCAGCTCGGACGGGCGATGGCCCATCACCACGCGCGACCGTTGCTCGAGCAGCTCGACGCGGTTCGGGGCGGGGTCGGCGGAGCTCCCGGCGCGCAGGTGGACTCCATGCCGGGCAGCGATCGCCGCCGCGATCCTCCGGCCGTCGGCCACGGCCTGGATGACCGTCGCCGGGCCCCGGGCCACATCGCCTCCTGCGAAGATGCCGTCCACGCTCGTCTCGCACGTGTCCTCGTCGACGCGGATGGTGCCGTTCTTGCGTCGTTGGACGCCCAACGAATCCAGAAAGCCCAGGACGGGTTCCTGGCTGATGCCGACGAGGATGGTGTCGCAGGGCAGGTCGACTTCGCCGCCGGGAATGGGGACGGGGCGGGGCCGCCCGGAATCGTCGGGTTCGCCGAGCCGCATGCGCGCGCAGCGCAGCCCGGTGACCTTGCCGCCTCGCTCGAGCACGGCGATGGGCGCCAGCAGGTCGCGCACGGTGACCCCCTCGGCCATCGCCGCCTCGACCTCCTCCGTGTCCGCTGGCATCTGAGCCAACGCTCTTCGGTACACGATGGTGACGGATCCCTTGCCGGCCACGCGCCACGCCGTGCGCGCGGCGTCCATCGCGGAATTGCCGCCTCCGATGACCAGCACGCGGGGACCGATGGGAGGCGCATCGCCGTGGCGTACCGCTTCGAGGAACGTCAGTGCGTCCATCACGCCCCGGGCGCCTTCCCCCTCGATGCCGAGCCTGCGACCGGCCTGCGCGCCCGCCGCCACGACCACGTAGTCGTATCCGTCGTTGCGCAAGGACGCCACGGTGAAGTCTCGCCCAGCCACGGTTCCGTAGCGCACTTCGACGCCGAGGGCGCGCACCCTTGCGACGTCATCCAGGATGGTCTGTGCCGGCAGGCGGTACGTCGGAATCACGCGGCTCGCCATGCCGCCAGGCTCCTTGCGGGCGTCGAGGACCGTCACGCCGAACCCCGCCTGGGCCAGGTAGTAGGCCGCCGACAATCCCGCAGGCCCGGCCCCGATCACGGCAACCTTCGCGTCCACGGGGCGACCGCGTGTCACCGCCGGTTCCTCCGGGCAGCGCTCCACCGCGTGCCGCTTGATCTCCCGGATCGCCAGCGGGTCATCGTACAGGTTGCGCACGCAGCGGTCCGTACACGGATGGTCGCACACGCGGCCGGTCACCCCTGGCAGCGCGTTGGTGAGCAGGATCCGGTCCAACGCCTGCTGAGGTTGGCCCGACGCGATATCTGCCATGTAGCCGGGGATGTCCTGGTGCGTCGGGCACGCCTCCTGGCAGGGCGCGGCGATGCAGTCGAAGGGGCCCAGCGGGCGTACGCCTTTGAACGCCAGCGGTCGCGCGCGGCTGCGCAGCCGACGATCGTCGGTCACCCGCTCCGCGTGCCGCGCAAGGTTCTTGCGCGCACACGCCGCGACCGACGCCGCCGCCGGCTCGCCCGACACCCGCCGGATGTACTCGTCCAGGTCGCGAGCCTGCACGGCTTCGATCTCCGCAGCCAGACGTTCGAGGTACTGTGCCAGCCGCGCATACCCACCCGGCTTGAGCAGGTCCGTGCACGTGGTGACCGGCCCCAATCCGTCGGCTACCAGACGCGGAAAGCGGACGGCGTCCGCACCTCCACAGAACGACAGCGGCACCGCGCCGTCGAGCCGCTCGGTGACAAGGTGCGCCAGGGTCAACGTCAGCGGGTGCAGCGCCCTGCCAGACAGGTACATCGTTTTCTCGTTGGGCGGGAAGACGCTGCGGTGATTGACCACTTCCAGCGTATTGGACAGCTTGATGCCGAACCCACGCCCCGCCTTCTTCGCGGTATCGTGCAGCGCTTCGGCCATCCGCATCGCATCTTCGAACCGCGGATCGTGCTCGAACGCGGCGTCGGGCACCTGGATGTCGAACCCCATCCGGTCGTTGAGAATGCCGCGCAAGCGATCGGGCCCCAGCAGCGTCGGATTCAGCTTCACCCAGGTGTCGACTCCGAGGTCGGTCAGCAGGTACGTGGCAATCCGTGCGATCTCCGCCGGCGGACATCCATGCATGGTCGACAGGGTGACGAGGCCCGAGATCCGTGCGGGAATGGTCAGATCCAGGACCGGGGGGTACACCGACGCCACCGCGTCGACGACAGCCGGCAGCTCTGCGGAGGCGTCGCGCATGCGCCGCAAGAATCGCTGCACCTTGTCGGACTGGATACCCGCGAGGTCGTAGCCCACGCTCGTGTTGAAGATTGCGCCGGGCGAGGGCAGTCCCAGACGATGCGCGAGGGCATGCACCAGAACCCAGGCGTGGAGGTACTCGGCGAACGACTCGTCGAGGGACAGCTCCTGCGACCACTCGCAGTTGAACGTCGCGTCCGCGGCGTCGATGCAGGGGCGGGAAACGTGGATGTCGTCGAGCACCTGCACGGTCTTGAGCTCGATGAAGCGGGCGCCACAGAGCCAGGCCGCCACGATGTTCTGCGATAGCTGGGTGTGCGGCCCGGCAGCCACGCCCAGGGGCGCCGCAAGAGGCTGCCCGAGAAGCTGCGTCGACATCGCAGCAGAGGGAACGGTGATGCTGCTGCGAGGCAGGCCGAGGACCAGACCGCAGTCGAGGCCGGAGAAGACCCACCGGGCGACGAGGTCGACGGGGGCAGGGCGGAATCGCTTTTCCATGATAGACTCCTCGGTGCCTTGGGGCATCGCCCGCGTGCGGGCCGTTCAGAACCGCACGATCGCTTCGGCCTTGGCCCCTTCGAAGGGCGGGAACTGCCGACAGACACCGGCGATGCACCGCATGGCGCCGCGCTGCTGGCCCACGAAGACGCGAACGCTGGTGTCCGAATTGAACCGCCACTTGACCGAGCCGTTGTAGTAGCTGCCAGGCTCGCCCGCCCGCGTGATGTACTCGTATCCCAAGGCGGCCGTGAGCTTGGGCGACCACTGGATCGCCGCGTAGTTCTCCCCCTCCCAGTAAGCCAACGGCTGCTTGGAAGGATCGAAACGGTGCCGCGCCACGCCCGTCACCTGCACCGACCACGTCCCTTGGATCATCTTCACCACGTCGTATCGCACGTACCCTTCCCGATAGTACGTGGTGGAATCGGTCGTCGTCGGGTCTTCAATCTCGGCCATCTGGTCGTCACGCGCACCGGCCCACGCGAAGACGTGCGACCGCTTCTTCTCGTAGAACGCCTCGAGGCCGACCGCCGTATCCCATACGTCGTTACGGTAGATGTCCCGCGTCTCGCATTCCACCGGACCATGCTCCCCCCATGTGGCGTAGCGCCCGACCCACGCGTACACGAGCAGGTCGTCCGTGGCACGCGCATCGACCCTCGCACGCCCTCCGGTCACGCACGTGTTGAAGTTGTTGGACTCGGTATCGACGTAGATCGGCAGGGTGGTGGGAGGCGCGCTGTATTGCAAGAGCTGGAACTCCGTGGCTTGCCCCGTACCCGCCATCTGCACATTGGCCAGCAAGGGGAAGAACTTGCGATAGTGTTTGCCCTCGAACGTGATCGCCACCGGCCCGGCATTGGCGCTTACCGATGAGTACACCGCGTAGCCGTTCAGGTCTTCGGCCTTGTCCCGAGGACGCCAGCGAGCGTCGGGATCGTACTCGTCGGGGTCGGGATGTACGCTGCGCTGCTGCTGAGAGGCGGCCTCGAGGTAGAACGATCCGTGGCCGGCGATGTCGGGCAGATACAACGACGCGCTGGCGTTGCGCACCTGATCCGCTGCGCGAATCCCCGTGTTGCCCAGGAAAGGCGTGCACGTGTCGGATCGATCGTAGAGGGCGCAGGGCGGAGCCCGGTCCAGCAGCACGCCGTGAACGCCGATGGTGAGCTGGTCGATGCCTCCCTCCGCGCTCGCCCCGAGCACCCGGTCCGGTACGAAATTGGGCTGGGCGTCCGGCACATAGTACGTGTCGCGCGGCTGCGGCATCCCGGCAAACAGCCATTGCCGCGGCGCCTGCAACACCCGACCGCTGGTCTCGTCGACCCGCACCGGGTTCATGTACCCGCCCAACGCCGTAACGCTTCCCTTGGTGCCCCTCGGCAACGGCAGCTTGTAGGTCGCCTTGCCGCCCCGTATCGTGGTGTCGACCGCGATCTCGTCCACCTTGCGTACGCTCAACACCAGCCCCCGACCGAATTGTGCGTAGAGATCCCCGGCGGTGACCTCCAACCCCGGCGTCATGTAACTCAGATACAACTTGGACGGGTAGATCGCGTTGAGGTAGCGATTCGACAGCTCCGTGCCGTATTCCCGCGTGCGCGCATCCCTGAAGTCCTCGTCTGTCTGTGGGATCTCGCCCGGTAGGGGCGCAGGACGGTTCGCCAGGTCTTCCGCCGTGAGCGTGTTCGGGTTGGGCGTGTGAAAGAACTCCGACGAGTCCACCCGAATGCCCAATACCAGGCGCCACCACGACGCCTGCACGTTCAAGCGGTTCCGCCACTCGCCCCAGTCGTCGTCGACCCTGGTCTTGATGTCCGCGAACTTCGTGTTTCGATTGTCGAAGTTGTAGTTGAGCACCGCCGTCTCGGTCACGTCGATCGTGAGCGGTTCGCCGTGGACCTCGCCGGCGTCGAGCGCGAGAACAGTGGGGGCCGTGAGCATGATCGCCGGCGCTAGCAGCAGGCCGGCACGTCGAGCCAAACGCGACATGGCCGCGTTCTAGACCGAGTCATGCGCCGGGGAAAGCACGAACGAACGACGTCAGTAGGCGCACTGCCACCCGGACAGGTAGCACGTGCACACGGTCATCATCCCGTAGGCGCACTGAAGGCCGACCTCGTCGCAAGCCGTCTGTGGCGTGGGCTCCGTGGCAGGACAGTCCGCCGGGTCCGGCCACTGCGCCGGAAGGCACTGACGCTCCGGATAGCTCGGCGGTTCGGTCTTGCATTGCAGGCCCCCGCAGCACGGCCCGTACCCGGGACCGCATGCCTCGAACAGATCGTGACAGGTGCCCGCGTCGGGGTGCCCGCCCTCCGGCATCCCACCGTCGAGCCCCGTGAAATGACACACCTTCGTCGGCCCCTGGTCCACGCACTCCAGGCCAGGGCAGCAAGGCGTCTGCGTGCATACTTGCTGCGGCGGCATGCACAGCGCACCGTCCAGACCAGCGTCCGACGGCTCCAGACGGCACCGTGCGCCGTTCGACCCCTGGATGCACGCCAGAGGCGCGCAGCAGTCGTCCGCCGCAGGATCACACGCCTCGCCAAACACGCCACAGACCGCGTCCGACATCGCATCCGGCAACGACGTGTCCGGTTCCACCGACCCGTCGGGAACCGTGGACCCACCCGTGCCGCCCGTCTGCGTGCCGCCCGTGCCGCCCGTCTGACCCGTGCCTCCCGTGCCGGCGTCGACCTCCGACCCGCCACTGCCCCCGGTCGAAGCATCCGTGTCCACCGAACCACCAGCCCCAGCAAGCGGGTTCGTGCTTTCCGTACTGCCTCCGCATCCCAGCCACGTGGCGGCCGACACGGCCCAGACAATCCACACCATCTCGCGAACCTTGGCGAAGTCTCTCGTAAGCATGGTACCCCTCGCAATGTCGAGCTTCCGAACCTGTTGCCCGGAGTATGAACCGAACGGACCACGCACGCCAGATCGATTCCCACGCCCGATGCCCGGCCCTACCCGTCCGCCAGTCTTCATCCACCGCGACGCAACGCAGCCAGATCCACCGGCTCCTCACACAGCACCACCACCAGCCGCCGCGGCCCGTGCGCCGGAATGACCAGCACCTTCTCCACGTCCGCCGTGCGGCTCGGTCCCGTCACGATCACCTGGTAGCCCGACCAGGCCTCCGACCGGCGCATCCGCGAGCGCATCTCGAGCGCGTCCGCCAGCGTCGCGACGACCTGCGACGGGGACGCCACCACGATGTGCGTCTCCACCAACGTCGAGGCTCTGCCGAGTGTACGGTCGGGCAGGTCGAGCACCACGCCACCCGTGTCGGCGATGAGGGCCGCCGCAGGCGTCACGCCGAGCTCGTAGCCGCGTTTGTCCGACGCCTGCCCCGAAATCAGGATCCCGGCGGGGTCGATCCCGTCCATGCGCTTGCGCAGGAACTCGACCGCCTGCCGCGCCTGAGAGAAACGGTGGAGCTCCGATTCGCCTCCGGGCCCGAGATCGGCCAGACGCCGGGCAAACCGTTTCAGCAGGTCCGCCGTGTCCGGCGCGGGCACCTCGGTCTGCGGCGCGGGTCGCGTCGGCTCCATGCGACGCCCGGGCGCCTCGACCCGCGGCTCGTGCTGCTTCCACCAGGACCGGAACGTAGGCGAGGAACGCGACGGCAGCGTTCGCGAGGATAGCCACGCTCGCCCTGCCGGCGCCAGCGCCGCCATCGGCGCACCCAGCGGGTACAGCGCCCCGGCCAGGCTCATCAGCGTTCGCGATTGCATGGCAACCGTCGCGGCCCGCAGCGTCAAGCCCAGCTCCGTGACCTCGCCGCTCTCCACTGCCCGGGCCCGGAGCTGAAGCAGACGCTCGTGCAGCGGAATCTGCACCGGACAGGCCTCCGTACATGCGCCGCACAGCGACGATGCGAACGGTAGGTCGGCCCACTTGCCCATCCCCTCCAGATGCGGCATGAGCAGCGATCCGATGGGCCCCGGATAGGCGCCCCCGTAGGCATGCCCGCCGACGTTACGATACACCGGACAGGCATTCATGCATGCGCCGCAGCGAATGCACGTCAGCAGGTCGCGCTGCTCCGGGTCGTCCATCAGCGCCCGCCGCCCGTGGTCGATCAACACCACGTGCATGTCGGGGTGCGGGTCCGCGAACAACGACACGTAGCAGGACTGCCGCTGGGCCGTGGCCGACACGGGCAGCAATCGCAACAGCACCGCGAGGTCCGCCTCGGTTTCGACGAGCTTGTCGATCCCCGCGAGCACGATGTGTCGCCTGGGAAGGCACGTGGTGAGCTGGATGTTGCCCTCGTTTTCAACGAGCACGATCGTTCCCGATTCGGCGACCAGGAAGTTCGCGCCCGAGATGCCGACATCCGCCTCAAGGAAGCGCGCGCGCAGAACCCGCCGCGCCTCGAGCGAAAGCTCCCGGGCAAACGCTTTCCTCGTCGGTTCCTCCGGACGCTCCCCGGAGGTCACCCAAGCGGGAATGCTCATGCCCAGCTTGTCGCGGAAGATCAGCGCGATGTCCTCGGTGCTCAGGTGGATCGCCGGGGCGGTGACATGCGACGGAGCCTGGCCGGCAAGCTGCACGATGAGTTCGCCCAGGTCCGTCTCGGTCACCTTCGCGCCAGCCGACTCGAGCGCCGCGTTCAGGCCGATCTCCTCCGAGGTCATCGACTTGCTCTTGGTCACCCGCCCCCCCACGTCCAGCACCAGCCGCGTGATGAGATCGCACGCCTCCGTCGGCGTGGACGCCACCGTCACGGGGACACCGCGACGATCGAGCTGGCGGGTGAACTCGTCCAGAAGCGCCTCGTGCCGGTCCAGGGCGCGGAGCCGGGCCTCACGCGCCCGTTGCCGGAGCTCGCCCCACTCGGGGATCGACGCCACCAACCTGGCGCGATTGTGGAGCGTGTGCAGCGTGGCCCTGTGGACCTTGTCGCCCAGCGTGGAGTCCGCAAGCTTCTCGCGGCTCACGCTCCGCATCGGCCAGCGGTTCATGATCCCCTCACACACGTGGCAAGCACTTCGGCCACATGCATCATGCGCGGCCGGGTCAGCTTTCTTCGCTCCACCATCCCCCGAAGCTGCATCAAGCAGCTCGAATCCGTCGAGATCAGGTAGTCCACGTCGGCCTCGAGGATCGGCGCGAGCTTGCGCGATCCCATCGCCGAGCTGATCTCCGGGAACTTCACCGAGAAGGTACCGCCGAACCCGCAGCACCATTCGTCGGATTCGACCTGCACGATCTGCAGCCCCTCCACGTGCGACAGCAGCGAGACCGCAGCCCCGGCCACGCCGATCTCCCGCCGGGCGTGGCAGCCCACGTGCACCGCCGCCCGACCCGGCAGCCGCGCGCCCAGCTCCTCCACCCCGAGCCGCCCGGTCAGATACTCGCACAGCTCGTACACCCGCGTGGCCGTACGGCTGTCGCCGACCAGCGAGGGATAGTGCTTGCGAACCATCGCGACGCACGAACCCGACGGGCTGACGATCTCGTCGAATCGGTCGAAGATCTCACAGAAACGCCGTGCCAGCGCGCGCGCGTCGTCGCGTCGCCCGGCGTTGAATTGTGGCTGTCCGCAGCATGTCTGCGCGTCGGGATAGGCCAGCTCCACGCCCAGATGTTCGAGCAACCGCACGGTGGCGATGGCCGCTTCCGGGTGGAAGAGGTCGACGAAGCACGGAACGAACAGGCCGACGGACACGACCGATCCATCGACCGGAACCGCGTAGGCGTCAATCGCTCATGGCGTGGAGGGCGACACACGCGAGTCGGGCTCCGACAGGCGATCAACACGCTCCGTGGGAATCCGCACCTCGAACGTGGACCCCTGTCCCGGCGCGCTCGTCACCTGGATGCTGGCGCCGATCACCTCGCACAGCCGGCTGATGAGCGTCAAGCCGAGCCCCGTGCCGCCAAACTTGCGCGTCGCCGTACCGTCCCCCTGCGTGAACGGCTGAAACACACGCGCAAGCTGCTCGGGCGTCATCCCGATACCCGTATCCTGCACCCGTACCAGCACCTCGGAGCCGTCCCCCGACGACACATCGAGCGTGACACGCCCGTTCTTCGTGAACTTGCACGCATTGCCGAGCAGGCTCACCAGGATCTGACGCACCTTGACCTCGTCGGACACCACCAGCGGCAGCCCCTCGCGGACGCGCACAAGCAGCTCGTTGCCGTTCTTTTCCGAAAAGGGCCGAACCGTGGTGACGGCTTCGGCAACCGTGGCGGCCAGGTCGAACGGGCGCCTGCGCAGCTCGACCTTGCCAGACTCGATGTTGGCGAGTTCCAGGATGTCGCTCACCATCGTCAGCAGGTGCCTCGCCGCGTCGTCGATGCGGCGCAGGTCTGGTAGCAGATGCACAGCGCCGGCGTCACGCGATTCCTCCTGCAGGATCTCGCCATAACCGATGATGGCGTTGAGCGGTGTCCGCAGCTCGTGGCTCATGTTGGCGAGGAAGCTGCTCTTCGCCGCGCTGGCCTCATCGGCCGCCTCCTTGGCACGTCGCCACTCCTCCGCAACCCGCTCGCGCTCCGCGAGCTGCTGCTGCAATTGCTTGGTCGGACGCAGGTCGTGCCCCACGATCACCGCGCCGATGACGTCGTCGTCGGCCCCCGCGATCGCCGCTGCCGACGTGTCCGCGGGAATCGCCGCTCCGTCCTTCGTGCGCCATGCCACCTCGCGCCGCCACGTCGCCTTCGGAGCCTCCATCAGCGCCCCCAGCCACGAGCGCGCCTGCGTCGTGTCCTCGAACAACACCGCAGCGTCCCCGTGCGCCAGCTCCTCCTGGCGATACCCGAGCATCCGGCATGCCGCTGGGTTGACCACCAGCGTGCGCCCTTCCGGACTCACCAGCACCGTCATGTCCGCAATCTTCTCCACGATGGCGTCCGCCGCGAACGACGCCGTGAGCGTCATGAGGCGGTATCGCTCGATGGCGCGCCAGATGGCATACGGGAACACCAGACTCACGATCGGGCCGATCGCGGGCACGAGGTGCAAGCCCATCGCGGGCATCGCGATGTTCGGCACGAACATCAGGACCGCCCCGACGACCCAGCCGACCAGGATCGTGGACGCCTGACGTCTCTCGCGCCTGGCACTGGACCGGCGACGCCAGCGCACGATCTGCACCGCGCCTCCGAGAATCCCGCCGACCGCGTAGACCACGTACAGCACGAACCACGGGCTTTGCGGTGCGCTGACCTCGTGCCACCCAAGGCTGGACCACTGCAGGTCGTCGATGAGGAGCGTCCCCGTAGCTGCGCGCCACGCGAACACCGCCCCCGGCGCGACGAACGCCAGCACGCTCCAGGGCGAGCGAACGACCGGCGAGCGCGACGCGACCAGCACGAAGTAGAGGGCGACGCCGGGCAGCAGGCACCACCCCGGAGCGGCGACCCGGTACAGAGTCCACGCCAGATCCTTGGTGGCAGCGGGGTAGATGAACGTGAAGCACCCTGCCCAGTAGGCGAAGCAGGCACAGAGCAGGGCGAACGACCGGTTGAGCCGGGCCGACGGACCCCGCCGCCATACGTACACGCCGAAGTACGCGTAGACGACGAAGGCGAAGAATGCGAGCAACGAGAACGGGTTCACGGACCTGGCCTGTGGATGGCAACCGACGGACGAGGCAGGACAACCGGACCGGAGCTTCCCACGCTCTGGGCAACGGTCACAACCCATCTGCACGGCGGACCGGCAAGAGCTCCGAAACCAGGACAACGCGATCACGACAAAACGATTGGCCCCGGTCTCGCGCGTCGGCCCGCGTGCCCGCCGAGCAGAACGCTCCTCGCAGAGGCCCGGATCGGTGCGCGACATCGCCCACGATCGTCGATTTCCCATGGTCGCTCTGGCGTGGCCTGGCATGATGCGCGCCCATCACCGAGGAGCTGACGATGCAGAACCAGGCGCCGCTGCAGCGGCTGATCGACGGCCTTGGCAACGCGCAGGACGAGCCCGACCGGAGCGAGATCCTGGACCGCTTCCTCGCGTATTGCGGCGGCCTGGGCTTCGACCTGTACCCGGCACAAGAGCAAGCCATCCTCGAGATCCTCGAATGGCACCACGTCATCCTCAACACCCCGACCGGGTCCGGCAAGTCCCTCGTCGCCCAGTTCCTGCACTTCCAAGCCTGCGCCGAGGGCCGCAGGTCGTTCTACACCTCGCCCATCAAGGCGCTGGTCAACGAGAAGTTCTTCGACCTCTGCGATGCGTTCGGCGCAGAGAACGTGGGGCTGATGACCGGCGACGCGGCGGTCAACCGCGACGCACCGATCGTGTGCTGCACGGCCGAGATCCTCGCGAACCTGGCGCTGCGCGATCCTCGCCTCGAGGCCGACTACGTGGTCATGGACGAGTTCCACTACTACGGCGACAAGGAGCGCGGCGCGGCCTGGCAGATCCCGCTCATCACCCTTCGCGACACGGTCTTCCTGCTCATGTCGGCGACGCTCGGCGACGTGACGTTGATTGCGAGCAAGCTGGCGGCCTTCACCGATCGCAAGGTCGCGACCGTGCTGGGCGCAGAGCGGCCGGTGCCCTTGTCGTTCGAGTACCGGGAAACCGCCCTGCAGGAAACGATCGAAGCGCTGCTGCAGGAATCCAAGGCGCCCGTGTACCTGGTGAACTTCACCCAGCGAGCTTGCGCGGAGAACGCCCAGGCGTTGACCAGCATCCAGGTCATCACCCGGGAGGAACGCCAGGCGATCGGGGCCGAAATCGCAGGGATGCGCTTCGACACACCCTACGGCAAGGAACTGCAGCGTTTCTTGCGCGCCGGGATCGGCGTGCACCACGCCGGACTGCTGCCCAAGTACCGCCTGATCGTGGAGAAACTCGCCCAGGCAGGCATGCTCAAGGTCGTCAGCGGCACCGACAGCCTCGGCGTCGGCGTCAACATCCCCATTCGCACCGTGCTGCTGACGTCGCTGTCGAAGTTCAACGGCGAACGCACGGCGATCCTGACCGCGCGAGAGTTCCACCAGCTCGCCGGGCGTGCCGGCAGGCGAGGCTTCGACGACCACGGATACGTGGTGGGCCTGGCGCCCGAGCACGTCGCCGAGAACAAGAAGCTCGAAGCCAAACGGATCAAGTTCCCCCATCTCAAGAACAAGCTTGTCAACAAGAAGCCACCGCGAGGCTTCGTCCACTACGACGACAAGACCTTCGCCCGTCTGGTCGCCGCACCGCCCGAGCCCCTGGAACCCAGCTTCGAAGTCTCCCACGGCATGATCATCCAGGTCCTGCAGGGCGAGAGCACGACCGGCGAGCCAGGCTACGCCAGGCTCGTGCGCCTCATCCGTCGCACCCACCTGCGCGAGCCCGAGCAGCGACGACAGCTACGTCTGGCCGCCAAGCTGTTCCGATCCCTGCTCGATGCGCACGTCGTGGAGCTGGTGCGAAGCGGCGACGGGCGGGCAGCAACCGTTCGGCTGGCTGCCGACCTCCAGCGTGACTTCTCCTTGCACCAAGCGCTCTCGCTGTACCTGGTCGAGGTCCTTCCGTTCCTGGACCGCGATGCCGACACCTGGGCACGGGACGTGCTCACGCTCGTCGAGTCGATCCTGGAAGACCCCACGCCGGTGCTTCAGCGCCAGGTGGACCGCATCAAGGACGAGCTGGTGGCGCGGCTCAAGGCAGAGGGCGTGGAGTACGAGGAGCGCATGGCGCAGCTCGAGCAGGTCGAGCACCCCAAGCCCAACGCGGAATTCATCTACGACACTTTCAACATCTTCGCCAAGAAACACCCCTGGGTGGCCTCCGAGAACATCCGGCCCAAGTCCGTCGCTCGCGACATGTTCGAGAAGAGCATGGGCTTCAACGATTATGTCAAGGACCTCGGCATCGCCCGCAGCGAAGGAGTCCTTCTCCGCTACCTCTCCCAGGTCTACAAGACCTGCCTCCAAAACGTGCCCGAGTCCTATCACGACGAGCCCTTCGCCGACATCATCTCGTTCCTCCACACTGTCCTGATGCATGTCGACTCGAGCTTGATCGACGAATGGGAGCGTATGATGCGAGGCGAGATCGTGCGGCCCCGCGACCGGATCCGCGCGATCGAGCAGCCAGCGCGCCCCACCGACCTGGCTTCCGACTTCAAGGCCTTCGTGCGTCGCATTCGCAACGAGATGTTCCTGTTGTTGAGCAGCCTGGCCGCTCGCGCCTGGGACGACGCCGCCGAGCACGTGCGCGCCCCGGCCGACGACCCCTGGCCCCCCGAACGGTTCGCCGCCGCGATGGCCCCGTTCTTCGCCGAGCACGCCGGCATCGACGTCTCCCCCCGGGCGCGCCACACGCAGAACACGATCCTGAGGGAGGACGGTCCACGGCGCTGGATCGTGCTGCAGAAAATCGTCGACCTCGAAGGCGACGAAGACTGGGTGGTGGAGGGGGTCGTCGACCTGCATGACATTGTCGACGAGTCGTTGCCGCTGGTGGAGTTGCGCCGGATTGGCATCTAGCGCGGCGCGTTCGAAGCCCTTCCTGACCTTGCTTGACACCGTTTCTTGTCGGCCCCTGCCATCGACCCCTTCCCTTCCAAGGTCCGGCTTGTCAAACTGCACCGGTCCCATGCCCGGCCGTACGTTCGTCATCGGTGACATCCACGGAGATGTCGCGCATCTGTGGCGGCTGCTGGCCAGCTTCCCGGAGCTGACCGCGCGCGACACGCTTGTCTTCCTCGGCGACTACGTCGACCGGGGTCCACGATCCGCGGAGGTGGTCGACTACGTGCGCAAGCTGCCGCGGGTGACCCCGGCTCACGTCGTCGCCCTGCGTGGCAATCACGAGGACGCCTGGTTGCGCGTGGTCAAGGAGGGATGGGACGAGTTCGTGCTCCCGCCGCTCAACGGTTGCCTGGCTGCGTACCGCTCCTTCGTCGGCGGTCCCATTCCGCAAGTCGGCGAAGAGCCCTCGCCCCACGAGCTCATGATGATGCAGACCGGCTCGTTTCTTCCCGACGACGTGGTGCAGTGGATGGAACGGCTTCCATACTGGTACGAAGACGAACAGGGCATTTACGTGCATTCGGGGCTGCCCCGTGACGGCGACCGCTTCATGCACCCCTCGGAGGTCAAGGCCCCGATCGCACTGCTGTGGTGCCGTGACGAAGCCTTCTTTCGGGACTACGACGGCAAGCGGGTGTTCTTCGGCCACACGCTCACGGACTACCTGTGGCAGGAGCTGAGCGCCGACCCGGCCCCGGGTGTGACGCGCATCTGGACGGGCAAGAGCGCCATCGGTCTGGATACCGGATGCGGACACGGCGGCTTCCTGAGCGCGATCGAGCTGCCATCCACCAATCTCTACGATTCGCTGTGAGGCAACGATGGGGCCACGCGCACGCCTGGCGACGCTGCTGCACTTGGTGGCCATGGCCCTGGCGCCGATTGCATGGTCTTGCAAGGGCTCGACGGCCCCGGCGCCCCCGGTGGAAGCACCCAGGCCCAAGCCGTGCAACGCCCACCTCATCGCGCTGCAAATGGTGCAGGGCAAGCTCGGCACCATGGTCTACGTCGACCGCCTGCGAGGGCGTCCCGCAGCCGAGAAGCTGACGCGTGCCGGGTATTTCCGCGACCTGTTCGACGGCACGGGGCTCGACCCGATGCGGGATTTCGACCGGGTGTTCGTGGCCTCCACGGGTATCACGCGTGACGACCGGGCGGTGGTCATCGCGCAGCACAAGCTTACGCCAGATCGTTTGCGGTCCGCGGTCGACGTGCTGGTCGCGCGCAGCGATCCACCCGGCGCCTGGCTCGACGGAATGGGGCTGCCCGCAGCGCGCGTCACCATCCATGGGCATACGAGGGTCATCGGGATCGTCGACGACGACTACGTGGCCGTGGTGCCGGAACCGCTGGCGGGTCAGGCGCGCTTGTGGCTCGGCACGGGGGGCTTTCCAGACCCGCAAAGCTCTGCGGCGATCGTGTCTGTCGCGCGGGATCCGTCCAAGACCCTTCGTGCACCGCGCCTGCCCCGCATCCCGCAGACCGTTTCCTCGATGCGGATCGAGCTGCGATGCTCCGAAGACGGCAGCATGGACGCCAGCGCCGACGCAGAGAGTGCGTCGGAGCAGCAGGCGGAGAAGGACGCCGCAACCATGACCGAGGAGGTCGCGCGTACCACCTCGGTCCGGGTCTCGATCTTCCGCGTGCACCTGTTCAAGCCCGTCGCGTTTCGGTCCGAGGGGCGGCACGTGAAGTCGGACGTACATCTGACCGGGGAGGAGGTCGACAAGCTCGTGGGCATGGCCGAGCTGCTGCGCGGATCCATGCCATGACCGCGCGTCGGCTGCGGCCATGGATTCCCGCCGCTGCGCCTTCCCCATCGTGGTAACGTCGCATCGCTGCGGCGACTCGCGTCGCGAAACCCACGCGCTCCCATGTACTGCTCTCGTTGCCATCGCGAGTACGACAATTCCACGGCCTTCTGTCCGGCCGACGGCTCGCGGCTGCTCGACGAGTGCCCGGTTCAAGACCTGGACGAGACCCCGTCGACACCGGCCGCCACGGTCATCGCTGGACGCTATCGCCTGGGTGCGATGCTGGGGCAGGGATCCATGGCGCGGGTGTATCACGCGGTCGATCTGACGACCCGCGAGTCGGTGGCGGTCAAGGTTCTGAGCAAGCACTACGCGGCAAGGGATAGCGAGCGGATCCGGTTCTTCCGTGAAGCCAAAGCCATCCTCCAAATCCAGCACCCCCATGTCGTCAAGGTGATCGACGCGGGGCGCTGGACGGACGGGCGGCCATTCATCGTCATCGAGTATCTCAAGGGAGAATCGCTGGGCGCGCGGCTCCGGCGCGACAAGCGTCTGGAGCCAGAGGTCGCGTTGCGCCTGCTGCGCGACGCCGCGGCAGGCCTCGCGGCCGTGCACGCCGCGGCCATCGTGCATCGCGACGTCAAGCCCGACAACATCTTCCTCGTGGGCGAACCGGGGGCTCCCAGCGGCGTGCGTCTCGTGGATTTCGGCCTCGCGAAGCTGCATTCGCATCACAGCTCCGAAGCCGGCACCGCGCTCGGAACCGCCGCCTACATGCCGCCCGAGCAGGTGCTCTCCGAGAAGGTCGACGCCCGTGCGGACGTGTACGCCCTGGGCGTGGTGCTGTTCCGCGCCCTCACCGGCCACCTGCCCTTCGAGGGCGAGCACAACGTGGACCTTCTCTCGCACCAGGTGCTGCTGGCCGCGCCCCCGCCTTCCTGGTTCGTCGAAGACCTCGATCCCCGAATCGATCGGCTCGTTCAACGCGCCATGCGCAAGCGCCCGGACAACCGCTATCCGAGCATGGCCGCCATGCTTACCGACATGCGCACCATCATCGACGACCCGGACAAGCCGTTGGCCGAAGCGCCGCCGACGGTGGAGCCCGACGTCTACACGCCGACGACCCGGCTCGGTCGCGACGCTGCGCTGCTGTTCTGTAGGAAGCTGGGGGTGGATCCGCCCGCGTGGCCGGATCCCTGACGATCACACGGAGGCGACCCACTTCATCAGAGCGCCGCACAGATCGGACTGGGGGTTGCGTGCCCGTTCGATGTTGAGCCCTGCGCGAAAGCTCTCCGATGCGGCGCGCTCGTCGCCGACCATCACCTGGCAAAGCCCCAGCATCTCGAAATCCGCGGGCTCGCCATGCGCGGCAGCCAGCTCCGCCAGCACCGGAATCGCTGCGCGATGGGCCTCGACGACAGCCGTGCTCGGACGTCCCGACGGCCGTTTGGCGTGCACCATCAAGCGAAGCGCCTGCCTCTGATCCTCGACCCGGTAGCTCTTGAAGTCGTCTGCCGAGAACAGCGAGCGGTATCCATCGTAGGCTTCGTCCAGCTTGCCTTCCCTGAGCTGCCCGATGATTCGTTTGATTGCGGCCTTGAGAGCTTCGTTCGCCATGGGCGCAGAATACCCATCCGTCGACGTGGACGCCACCACCGTCCGCGCACCGCATGCAGCAACCATGAACCTCCGTGTTGCCGGCGGCACGGCTTGCGCTCGCCACGTCACCCTTGGCGGGCATGTCCGTGCAAGCCGAGGGTCGCAACGCACGGCACACGAGCGAGCAAGTACGAAGCAGCGGACGAAGACCCTGTTTTTCGAGCCGAATCCCTCATATCCTGGGGAGCGAAGGAGGCCGCCTTGCACCCGCCCCGCATCGCCCGCCACCCCGTCCAGTTGCTCGCCCCCTGCACTGCCGTGCTCGCCTCCCTGCTCGCAACCGGCGGCTGCTCGTCGCAGGGCGAGTCCTCCGCAAACGGCCGGAACGGCGACGCCGGCAACGCCATGGGCGGCCACGATGGCGCCGGGTCCGACGGCGCCAGCGATGGAAGCGGCGACGTCACCCTTTCCGAATCAGGTGCTGACGGGGCCCCGGACTCCGACGCGGCAGGACCAGGGGACGCCTCCGGATCGGACGCCGCCGCAACATGCACGACCCGTATCACCTACGGCGAGCACTGGATCCATGGCCCCAATCATCCTGAGGACTACGACGTTGCAGATGGCGTGGTGTCGTGGGACGGTGCCTGCCAGGTCGACGCGTCGGGCAATGCGTTTGCCACGTTGTCGAACGGTTGGCAGCCGTACTTCGTGGGGCGACGCTGCGTCATCGCCCTCGACTACGAGGGTGGTTGCCCCGAGGCGTCGCATGGTTGCGCAACGAGGGTATCCTATGGTCCAACCTGGATCCCGGCGCCGAACCACCCCGCATCGTTCGATGACGTCGACGGCGTGCTGACCTGGGACGGCATCTGCCACGCAAACGGGTCGAGCTCGTGGGCGCAGCTCAGCAACGGGTGGACGCCCGGCTTCGACGGGGCGGACGCTTGCGATCTCGCCTTCCGCCATACCCAATGCGGCGGGCTGTACGCCAATCCCGTCGTCGACGCCGATTGTCCCGACCCGGGCGTCGAGAAGGTGGGCGACGAGTACTACATGGTTTGCACGTCGGGCAGCTACGGCTATCCGATACGGTCTTCAAAGGATCTCGTCCACTGGGCGTATCGCGGCACGGTGTTTACGCAGGATGTCCACCCGTCCTGGGCGTCGGGCGACTTCTGGGCGCCGGAGATTCATAGGGTGGGCGGCAAGTTCGTCGTCTATTTCAGTGCACGAGCGAGCGCCACCGGCACCTTCGCGATCGGTGCCGCAGCCGCCACCGGCGTACTGGGACCTTACGAGGATATCGGTCATCCGATCGTTGCGGAGCCGCCCCCTGGGGCGATCGATGCGCACTTCTTCAGGGCGCCCGACGCCAAGCAATACCTGCTGTGGAAGGTGGATGGCAACGCGGCAGGCGCGCCCACGCCGATCAGAATCCAGGAGCTGTCGGCCGACGGCCTGTCGGTCGTTGGGGCGCCGACCACCATCCTCAGCAACACGCTTGCATGGGAGGGCGCGCTGGTCGAGGGGCCATGGATGGTCGCGCACGGCGCTTTTTTCTATCTATTCTACAGCGCCAACGGGTACGCGAGCCCGAGCTATGCAGTCGGCGTGGCGCGCTCGGATTCCCCGCTGGGCCCGTTCACCAAAGCACCGGACCCGGTCCTCACCTCGCGTGGCGCCTGGGCCGGACCCGGTCACGGGTCGGTCGTGGTTGGTCCCCACGGAGACTGGGTCCACGTCTACCATGCCTGGGTCGCCGGCCATGTCGGCCAGCCGCCGGGGCGCGTCGTGCTCGCTGACCGCATTCAGTGGGACAACGAGTGGCCGGTCATGCGCACCGCACCGTCTTCTGGATCGCAACCCGTACCGTAGCCGCACAGCGCGGGCACGGCTTCGAGTGCGTGCATGAAGGCCGCGCCCTCGGGTGCCGTTGCCAGGTATGTACGCTCGCCCGTCGTCGGAGCATCCCTGCTCGTGCTGCGAGTCCGACCTTCGTCCCCGGCGCCGTCCTGATGACGGTCCCGATGCCGACCCGAACGCGCCAGTGCTCGCCGAAGTTTCGCCTCTTGCAAGACATTGCTTGGAACGAGTCGAGGCGGGGGCGCGGGCTCATCGGTGCTCGTGCTGGCCTGGCCCTGCGGCAGGTCGGCGAACCGCACACTGCAAGGCTTGCTGCGGTCCGCGATCACCCCGACGGCTTGAGTTCGAAGGTCGCCTTGCGAACGACCACGCCGTCGGCGCCGGAGCACTGGATCGTGCCCTTGAGCACGCCCTGTTCGAGCTGCCCGAATCCGGTGCCGGTCATCGCGCCGGCCGACCCTGGATCCTTCGGCATGACGGAGAAGCGGATCTGCTTGCCATCATAGACACCGGATACGAGCTGCGGGCCCAACGCCCCGGACGCGCTTCCCTGCACCATCGTACCGCGAACGTTGATCTGCAGCGTGCCGCTGCCGGTCGCGGTCGATCCGTCGTCGTTGGTCCAGGTGACGTCCTTGACCTTCTTCGGTGTCTCGAGCTTGTCTTTTTTCGCCTGGTACGTGCCGGTCCAGAGGTTGGCGTCGGCCGGAGCCGTGGCAGAAACGGCAGGCGGAGCCGATGCGGGAGCGGCCAGGCGAGTGGAGGAGGCAGCCGTCGGGGGAGACGCCACCGCGGTGGCCGAGCCGGTCACGTGGCGGCCCGGGGGCTGGTTTCGATCGCATGCTGCACAAACCACTGCAACGATGGCGACCGCAGCGGCGACCAGGTGCTTGCTCATGGCACACCTCCTCGGCCGCCGAGCGCATGGATCCGGACCCCCAACTCGCCGTCGATGTCCACCAGCTCGCCTTGTGCCACCTCCACGCCGGCAACGCGAAGGACGGCGCGTTCGGCGATCCGCACGCCGGTGGTGATGATGTCACCTGGCTGAAGTGCAGCCCACTCGCGCGCGCTCAACGTGACCGTTCCCACTTCGACGCGCACCACCACCGGCACGTCTGCCACGACGTCGGCAGCGGTCGCCACGCTTTCGTCGGCCGGGCTAGGCGACTCGTTCGCCTCGTTCGCATCGTTCGCGCTGGGGTCGACGTCGACATGCATGACGCCCTTCCCTAGCACGATCCGTGCGTCGGCGTGCAAGTTCGCCGGCAGGGCGAGTTCGCTGCGGGAGCTGGCCAACAGCACGGGACCGTACAGGCCTTGGGGACCTGCCTGGACGGTCCACGTGGCACCCGGCATCCAGGCCTGGCCTGGGCCAAGCTGCTCGATGTCCTGACGCGTAGCTTCGGCGCAGGAAGCCACGATGGGTAGCGACAGGGGCATGTCACCCAGCGCGCGCAAGGTATCGAGGGTGAAGGGCGGGAGCCCGGCGGTGGGACGGGGCCGCGCGACCACGACCGCGGAGATACTGAACGCATCATCGCCCACCAGGGCCGTGGCATCGATGAGCACACCGGTGCAACGGGAAGCGGCGGACAGCGCGCGGCCGGCCGATCCGCCGACGTCCCGGAGCCGAAGCGGCGGCACGAGGCCGGACTGCGCGGCGCTGGTGCGTCGTGCGACCGCGGCGAGGAACGCACCGGTGGCAGCCCGGACCAACGGCGGAACGGGCTGGGTGTCGTCGACCCACGGCGGCGTTCTTCCGAGCAGAGTGGCGGTGATGCGTGCGGCGAGCGAGGGTTCGACGGCGACGAGCACCAGGAGGGAGTCATCGGCGGCGACCAGGGCCACGGCATCTTCTGCGTGGTGGTGGGGGGGGAGCGGGGCGATCCGGTTGGGGATCAGTCGAACGGGTTCGCCCAGGACTTCGCCTGCGGCGCGCGCCAGCAGCGATGGGTCACAGCGCTCTCGCAGCGCCTCTCGAACGGCCCGCATGGGCGCGAGCGCCGTGCGAGGAATTCGGTCGATGGACGGCCAGGGGTAGGGGTTGGGCTGGATCACGACGTTGCCGAGCGATTCGTGGTAGGCTTGCCGAGCTGGTTCCCAGGAGGTCCCATACCATGCGTCGCGCTTGGCTGAACGTGCCCATCGTTCTGATTTCAATCGCAGCTACGTCAGCGGCATTTGCCGGCGGAAAAACCAACGACAAGAAGGAAAGCGACAAGACCGAAGCTGCGGCGAGCGGTCCGAAGAAGGATCCGAAGGGCCAGACGGGCATCAGCCCGTTCATGGAGCGAGTCAACGAGGGCGCGGCGGCCTATGTCGCGGGCGACTACGCGAAGGCGATCGACCTGTTCCAGAAGGCGATCGAGCAGGACCCGAACAAGGCGCTGGGCCACTACCTGCTCGGAGAAGCGTACCTCGCGGACAAGAAGCCCGAGGAAGCCGACAAGGCCTGGCAGGCGGCCCTGCAGCATGCGGACAAGGACATCCGCACCAAGGCCAAGGTGCTCTTTGCGCTGGCTGACCTGCGCGAGCGTCAGGGCAGGCTGGCGGATGCCGTGACGGCATGGAAGGAATACGAATCGTTCGTCAACGCGCACGCGGGCGCAGGCTACCCGGCCACGGCGGCCGAACGGCAGCGGGCGATCGCCACGCATGACGACCTCGCCCAGAAGTACGCGAAGGTCAAGGAGCGCATCGAGCAACGGCAGCGCGAGGTTTCGGAGCAGAAGAAGTAGGCGCAGCGGATGCACGGAGGCAGACGAATGCGAGCTCGTTTCGCAGCGTTGGTTGGTGTCGGGGCGGTGATGGGGGTGCTCGGCGCGGCGGGACCGTCGCTTGCCGATCCGCCGGGACCCAATGCGCTTCCCATCCATGTCATCGCGATCAAGACGGAGGAGTCGGACGCGCAGGCGGATGCGCTGACGGCCGCGCTCAAGGCGGAGGTGCGCAGGCTCCAGGGTTGGTCCCTGGCGGAAGGCGACTACTCGCTGGAGGTGCTGACCATCGCGCTGCGCTGCCCGTCGCCTCCGGATGCAGCGTGTGAGATGCGGATCGCCGACGAGATCAAGTCGGACCGTTACTTGTGGGGAACCCTCGACCAGGCGCCGGGCAGAAGGGTTGCGGGCAAGCTGCACTTGTGGTCCCGCGGTCACGGGAAGACCTCGGTCGACGTCTCGTTCAGCGACAACCTGACCGAGGCTAGTGACGATGCGCTGCGGAAGATCGTGCGTGACGCGCTGGCACAGCTCACGGGAGGCCCGCCCAAGGGGTCGGTCAAGATCACCGCTGGCGATGTCAACGGCCAGATCTTCGTGGACGACGAGCCGTCCGGGGCGATCAAGGCAGGCAGTGCGACGATCATCGTGCCGGCGGGCAGTCACCGGATCGAGATTCGGGCGCCCGGGTATGCGAACACCTCCGGCCAGGTGACCGTGTCGCCCAACGGTTCGGTTTCGCTGAATCTGGCGCCGATTCCGGAGGAAGCGACGGGCAGCGGCAGCAAGCCCAACTACCGGCGGATCGGCGGCTATGGTGCGTTGGCGGCGGGTGGCGTGCTTGCGGTCGGCGGCGTGTACTCGGCCCTGCAGGTCAACTCGATCAACAACGACGACGGCTACAACCAGTACCGCCGCGCGATGCCGAAGGGTGCAAGCGTGTGCGACGAGGCGAACAGCGGCACGCCGGCGCCGGGCAACATCGGCGCCGCCTCGCCCAGCGACGTTTCCGACATGTGCGCGCAAGCCAGCAAGTTCCAGGCGCTGCAGTGGGTGTTCTTCGGCCTCAGCGCAGTGTCCTTCGGCGCCGGTGCCTACCTTTTGGTCACCGATCCCTCGCGCGAGCAGGGTGCACCCGAAGCGGGCACCACAAGGGTGCAGGTGCTGCCCGCAGCCGGACGCGGCTCCGGCGGCGTCGACGTACGCGTCGTGTTCTGATCCGAATGCGAGTCGTCGCAGGCAAGTTCGGCGGGCGCAGGCTCAGGGCCCCCTCGGGCAAGGGGACTCGTCCGACCGTCGAGCGCGTGCGAGAGGCGCTCTTCAGCATCCTGGGCTCCTCGGTGGTCGGCGCGCGGGTGCTCGATTGCTATGCGGGCTCGGGATCCCTCGGCATCGAAGCGATCTCCCGCGGTGCGGCGTACGCCGTCTTCGTGGACAAGGGCCGCCCGGCCGTTGCCACGATTCAGGAGAACTTGCGCGCCTTGGGTATCTTCAACCCCGAGGCCGCGCGCATCATCCCGCGGGATGTCGAGGGGGCGATCCCCATGCTGCGAGACCTCGCACCGTTCGACCTGGTGTTGGTCGACCCGCCGTTCGCCGCGGTACGCGACCAGACCGCGCTGACCGCATTGGGCGCGGTCGTCCGAGCCGGTGTGTTGGCACAGCAGGCCCTCGTGGTCGTCGAGGTACCGTCGGACCAGCCCGATGCGACCGTCGACGGTCTCGCCTTGGGGGACGCGAGGAGCTACGGGGACACGCGGTTGTTGTTCCTCCGCCCTGGGAAGAACTAGTCGAACCTGGACATTTTTGTGGGCGGGCAGGCTATAGTTTGTATACTCCGCAGGCTTCGTTGCTCGAAGGGTTTCGTTCATGGATCAAGGTTCCAACGCTCCCCGTCCGTCGATTCCTTCCCGCATCCCGACCTCGTCCGGGGGCGGCTGGTACATTGCGGGCATCGTCGTCTTCATGTTGCTGATAGCCGCCTTGGTCTGGTGGAAGCTGAGCCGGCCGCAGCCCGTGGCCCAGCCTCCGGTCATCCAGTCGGTCGCTGCGCCCAACACCGAGGCTCCGCCCGCCATCGACATCCCCATGCCTCCCACGCTCGACGCGGCGGTCGACGCCGAGCCCGACGCCAAGGCCCGGGTGGTCACCGGTGGCGACAATCCCTGCGCGGGGCCATGCACGGGCGACGCCCCCGCGGCGTTGCAATCGGCCTTGTCCGGCGCCGGCTCCGCGGCCCGTGGTTGCTACGAGCGCGCCCTACGAACCGACCCCACGCTCGCCGGACGAATCGTCGTTTCCGTTCGGGTGGCGTCCAATGGCAACGTGTGCGGCGCCAGCATCACCCAGAACACGCTCGGCAGCGGTGGTGTGGGCGAATGCGTGCTAGGCCTGTTCCGCGGCAAGCGCTTCCCCGGAGCGGTCGGCGGCAAGTGTGTCGATGTCAACGTTCCTCTCTCGTTCACTCCTCGGGAGAACAAGAAATGACCGTCTATCGTTGCGCAGCGCTCCACTTGGCAGCCACCGTGGCAACGCTTGTCGGCGTGGTGGCGTGCGGTTCGAACGAGCCTGACGGCACCACCCCGGTTTGCAAAGAGCCTGATGCCGCCGACTGCTTCACGCTCCCCGACGGCGGCAACCGCCCGGCCGACGCAGCCACACAGCCGGAAGCGGCGCAGGACGCACCAGAAGAGGCGTCGGAGGACGCGGCAGGGGAGTAGCCCGGGGCGAGCCATCACGCTCGCGCGGTCGCAGCGACCTGCCTGCCCGGACCAAGCCGGACCCGACCGCGCCTGCCCCCCCGAAACACCGCCAAGTACGGAACCGATCATGCCAGACCGATTCGAGCTGGTCTCCTCCTTCGTCCCCAAAGGAGACCAACCGCAGGCGATCGCAATGCTGCGGGAGGGCCTGACGCGGGGCGATCGCTTCCAGACGCTGCTTGGGATTACGGGCAGCGGCAAGACGTTCACGATGGCCCATGTGATCGCGGAGACGAACCGCCCGACGCTCATCATGGCGCCGAACAAGACCCTCGCGGCTCAGCTCTATGGCGAGATGCGCGAACTCTTCCCGAGGAACGCGGTCGAGTACTTCGTCAGCTACTACGACTACTACCAACCCGAAGCCTATCTGCCGGTCACCGACACCTACATCGAGAAAGACTCGATCATCAACGACCAGATCGACCGGATGCGTCACAGCGCAACCGCTGCGTTGCTCTCCCGCCGCGACGTCATCATTGTGGCGTCGGTGAGTTGCATCTACGGCATCGGTTCCGCCGAGAGCTACGCGGGGTTGCTCGTGCGAATCGAGAAAGGCACCGAGCTTCGCCGCGATGACCTGCTGCGCCGTCTGGTCGACGTACAATACGAGCGCAACGATGTCGACTTCCACCGGGGGACGTTCCGCGTGCGTGGCGACGTCGTGGAGGTGTTCCCCGCCTACGAGCAGGACAAGGCGATCCGTATCGAGTTCTTCGGCGACGAGGTCGAAGCGATCCGGGAGATCGACCCACTGCGGGGCAAGGTGATCGGAAGCCTGGATCGGTACGCGGTGTATCCGGGGTCACACTACGTGACGCCCGAGGCGCAGCTCCGCAAAGCGATCGAATCGATACGGGCCGAGCTGCGCGAGCGCCTCGCGTACTTCGATTCCGAGGGCAAGCTGCTCGAGAAGCAGCGGCTCGAGCAGCGGACCATGTACGACCTCGAGATGCTCGAGCAGATGGGCTACTGCCAGGGCATCGAGAACTACTCGCGCCACCTGTCCGGCCGGCAGCCCGGCGACCCACCGCCCACCCTGATCGACTACTTCCCGCCCGACTTCCTGCTCATCATCGACGAGAGCCACCAGACCCTGCCGCAGATCAAGGCGATGTACCACGGCGACCGGTCTCGGAAGGTCACGCTCGTGGACTATGGGTTCCGCCTCCCCAGCGCCCTCGATAACCGTCCCCTGCGATACGACGAGTTCGAGAAGCACATCCACCAGTGCATCTTCGTGTCTGCCACACCGGCGGAGGAGGAGCTGTTGTTGTCCGAGGGGGTCGTGGTCGAGCAGGTGATCCGCCCCACAGGGTTGATTGATCCGGAGGTGGAAGTGCGGAAGGTCGCCGGGCAGGTCGACGACCTGCTGGTGGAGATCCGCAAGCGGGTGGAGCGTGACGAGCGTGTGCTGGTGACGACGCTGACCAAGCGGATGGCGGAGGACCTGACGGATTACTACCGCGAGCTTGGCGTGCGCGTGCGGTATTTGCACTCGGATGTGGAGACACTGGAGCGCATCGAGCTGCTGCGTGATCTGCGGTTGGGCGAGTACGACGTGCTGGTGGGGATCAACCTGCTGCGGGAGGGGTTGGACTTGCCGGAGGTTTCACTGGTCGCGATCCTGGACGCAGACAAGGAGGGGTTTCTGCGGAGCCCGCGCTCGCTGATCCAGACGATTGGGCGGGCAGCGCGCAACGTGAACGGCAAGGTCATCATGTATGCGGACCGGATCACGGCCGCGATGGACGAGGCGATCCGGGTGACCAACCAGCGCCGCGAAAAGCAGCAGGCGTTCAATTTGGCCAACCACATCACCCCCGAAACCGTGCGCAAGGCGGTGCTCGACCTGTCGCCGTCCTCCGGCAACACCGACTACTACGCAGTCCCGCGGCAGAAGAAGACGGCGGACCTGCCGGAAGCGTCGACCCCGGCCGAGTCTGTTGCACAACGGATCGAGGAGCTGCGCGCGCAGATGTTTTTGGCTGCGGAGAACCTGGACTTCGAGCGCGCTGCGCTGATCCGAGACCAGCTCAAGAGTCTGCGTGCGCTGGACGGTCCTGATGCCGCCGCAGCTCCAGCGGCGCGTAGCGAGCGCAAGCCTGCCCGAGCCCGGGCGCGCAGGCGCAGATAGCCCGTGAAATCGCGTCCGCTGCCTTCTCAGCGCCACCGTCCTTTGCCACACTGAGCAGGCCATGGTGCCTCCTTCCCGTACTGCCCGCCGGCTCACGTTCGCCGTGCTGCTCGCCGCGGTCATCCCGCTGGCAAGCGCCATCTACGTGGCCCGAAGCATGGTCGGCAGCATGTCGTCCCAGCTATACAACCCCCGCGTGGGTGCCGAGCTGGAGCGGTCCCTGGAGGTCTACCAGGAGCTCGCCAAGGCCAAGAAGGAGAGCATGCGCTACGAAGCCGCTGCCATCGCCGCTCAGGAGGGCCTTCGCGCTGCTGCGATCCTCAAGCACCAGCCCAGTGTCGTGCAGGAACTCGACGAGATCTTCCCCCAGTATCCCAACCTCGTGAGCCTTGGCGTCACCGATGCCGACGACAACGTCATCGCGGAGAAGAAGCGGGACAAACCTGTCGACGAGAGCACGGAGCTGAAGCTCGACGTGCGCCGTCCGCTCTCCGACAAAGAGGGCGGACCTGTCCTGCGCGCCGTGTTCGTCACCCCTCGCGCGCGCTTCGATCAGCTCGACCAGGCCGCCGAAACCGTCCGGCTCTATCGTCAGATCGAAGGCGCCAGGGCCGAGGTCGAGCGTACACACCTGTACGTCTTCGCCCTGCTCCTCGCGGTGACCATGCTCGGTGCCGTCGCGGTCGGCACGCTCCTCGCCCGCAGCGTGACGCGCAGAATCCAGCAACTCGCCACCGCCACCCAGGCCGTCGGTGCCGGTGACCTGAGCGTGCGCGTGCCCGTGTCGGGCAACGACGAGATCACCCATCTGGCCGACGCATTCAACACGATGCTGTCGGAGGTCGAGCGCAGCCGTGCCCGCATCGAATTCCTCCAGCGGATGGGCACCTGGCAGGAGATCGCGCGGCGTCTCGCCCACGAGATCAAGAATCCGCTCACACCCATCCAGCTCGCGGTCGAGGAAGCCCATGCGCGCTACCGAGGCGACGACGAGCGTTACCGCCAACTCCTCGAGACGACACTCAAGGTCGTGCAGGAGGAAGTGGCCACGCTGCGCCGGCTGGTCACCGAATTCAGCGCGTTTGCCCGCTTGCCCCGCGCCGAGCTGAGCGAGGCGGACGTATGCCAGTTCCTTCGCGACCAGCAGAAACAGATGGAGCTGTTCAGCGACGACGAGTCGGGACTGCACGCGGGGGAGGCGGACGACCTGGAGAACATCGTGGATATCTCCTGGGAGATCCCGAGCGACCCCGTGCCCGTGCACATCGACAGGCAGATGCTGCACCGCGTGCTCGCGAATCTCGTGCGCAACGCCGCGCAGGCCGTACGCGATGAACGTAGAGGTCGCAAGGGCCGTGTACGCGTCGCCCTCTCGATCCTCGACCGCGACTGGGTTCGTCTCGACGTCGACGACGATGGCCCTGGGATCAAGGAAGAGATGCGCGAGTCGGTGTTCGATCCGTACGTCACCACCAAGCACGACGGAACTGGCTTGGGCCTGTCCATCGTGAAGAAGATCGTGATGGAGCATGGTGGCAGCATCGAGGCTGGCACGAGCCCGTGGGGAGGAGCCCGCATGACGATCCGGTTGCCCCGGTCCGGCTCGGCTGCTTCGGTTGCAGCCCGGGAACACGCGATCGGTCCCGCGAGTTCGAGGCGACCATCCCTCAATCCCCAGGTCTGATCAGGCACGTGCCGACGTCGTTGCCGTCCGTGCTCCAGGGAACCACGACGAGTCCGTACCTACTCACGTTCGGAGAGAAGTGGCCCACACGCAACACCGGTCCGCTACGGTCGTCGCATCACCCGGCTTGACGGCTGGATGTGTCCGTTGTCCACCCGGCCGCGAAGGTACAGCTCGGTGGCAGGTTGGCCCGCGACAGGGAAGCCACGCGCGACGATCTCCCACGTCTGCGCGACAGGGTCCGTCTTGAGTTCGTATTGGAAGTACTGCGGCGCACCTGCGAGGTTGAATCGGACGCACTTCCATCCAGGGGCCTCCCATGATGTGGCGTCTGCCCTCCAGGAACCGTTGCGAAGCGGGTCGAGGGTGGGCGGCACGGGGGGCGCGCTTGGGCATAGCACGGGCGGCTGCTGGTTAGACGCCGCGGACAGTCCCACGCTGATCGCTTTCAGGTTGTTCTTGGCCTCGCTCTCGATGTTCAACGCCTGCGAGGCCATCACGTCGCGGCGCATGAGTTCCGCGCAACGGGGCACGTCCAGACCAGGGACGTTCGGCGGGTTCTTCAGCGCTTCGAGCACGGCTTCGTAGGGGCTCTTGCCAGCCTTGCGTGCGGCCTTGACATCCTTCTCAATCGCGCGACCGAGCTTGGTGCACTTGAGCTCGGCCTCCTGGGCCTCCGCGTCCGACAGTGGGTTGATCCCGGGCGGGTTCGACTCGTCCGCAAGGACGCCCGGCGGATCCGCGGGCGTCGCGGCGGTGGATGATGCCGCGGGCGTCACGCCCACGACCGTTGTTCCGGCGGGCGGAGGTGCCGCGCTGGATGCTGTTGCCTGCGGCGTGGCGATGGGATTCGAGGAGTTCGAAGCACACGCCGCGAGGACATTCATGGTGACGACGATGGCCCAGTTCCGCTTCATGCGTGACCCCTTTCGGTTCGGGTCCACTATCGCAGAACCGCGCGCGCCAGGGTAGCGACGTGAGAACCCGACGGCCCGGATTTGTACCAAGCATTTCGTTGGAGAAGACCATCGCCGCGCCCGCTTCCCTGGTCCGGGAGCGCGCATTGAGGTTCGGCCGGAGCCCGAAGAACACGGCCTGCACATCGTCGCAGCCCACCTCGCCGCAAAGCCGCCCGGCAGGCCGCAGGAGAGCGTCGACCTCGCGTACCATGCGCCGCGCTTTCCCTTCGCCCAGCACCGCCACGCTTGCACCACCGATGGATCCACGCGGCGCCAGGTCGACCTCTGCGTCGCGGCCGTCCAGCACAAAGCGTTGTCGCGTCGGTCAGCGCGTTGGTCACCGCCGTCTCCCGATGGATCGTCAAGCGCCTTCGACCTCTGCACGCATGGCGGCCGGTTTCGTCGGACGCACGCATCGAATCTCGTGCCGCAGGGGCGCGCCTGCAAAGGGGCCGAGCGGGCGGGCTTGGGACCACGTTGCACCCAAGCGAAGCACCAGGGCTCCAACGGTTCGACCCGCGCATGGGGAATCCGATGATCCTCTGGAGCGTATTGGCTAGCGTATGACACAACGAGATCTCACGATGGCACCTTCGTCCCCCCCTCGACTGGAAAGCCGGCGGTCCTTTCACGCCACGACGATCGCGTTGGGCGTGGCGGTGCTCGCAGGGTTCACGCTGCTGCCGCGGCTCGCCCGACCGTTCAACGCGATGGTGGGAAAGCCCGCGCCCGACTTCACGCTCGAAGCTGTCGGGCCTGAGAACCACGGTGACCGCGTCACCCTCTCATCGCTCCGAGGCAAGGCGGTTGTGCTGGCGTTCTGGGCGTCGTGGTGCGGCCCGTGCCGCGCGGAAGCGCCCTCGCTCGACCGCTTGTCCAGGCGCCTCGCCGACCAAAATGTGGTGGTGCTGGGGGTCAACACCAGCGACACCAGGCCCAACGCCCAGCAATTCGCCAAGGCTGCACGGCTTTCGTATCCGCTCGTGTTTGACGCAGACGGTGAAGTGGCGAGCGCGTACGGTGTCTCGAGCCTTCCCACGTTGGTCGTCGTGGACAAAGACGGCCGGGTAGCCGCGATTCGAAGCGGATTGACCGACGAAGGATCGCTCGAGGAGCTGGCGCTGGCCGCGCGCTGAGCAACGATCTTGCGGCTCGACGATCCGGGCTCGGGCTCGATCGGAACGGATACCAACTTGCGGGAACCTACACTAGTACACCATCCGGAAAGTGGCACCGAAAACTTGGCCCGATGAATCGACTGCTGGCAGACTGGGAGCATGCGGCCGGCCGCACGCGTTCACTTGGA
>Ga0209018_1000694_pt1 | contig 30065 bp, 25 predicted proteins | sample YNPBryBLVA2012_FD_185814 | JGI IMG/M metagenome (GOLD analysis project Ga0209018, IMG submission 185814) | Anoxygenic and chlorotrophic microbial mat microbial communities from Yellowstone National Park, USA - YNP Bryant BLVA 2012 (SPAdes)... ...
CGGCGGCGGCGGTGAGGACGATGCCGCCGCGGACCTGGCGTTCATAGCTCAAGCCAGCGGACTGGTAGCGGGGGAGGCGGCCGCTGGAGTCGAGGACATTGGCATCGGTGTCGTTGGCGGCATCCGGCGTGAGATCCGGAACCGGTCTGGGGGGCGGGGGCAAGCCATCGCGCAGGAAGAAGGCGGGTTGGAGGAAGGCGTTGGAGGCGTAGAAATAGGGGTGGCCGTTGAAGCCGCGGGTACCCCACTGGCCGTTGTAGACCGGGTATCCCTGATAGCTCATGCCGTAGGAGAGGCGCAAAGCGGACTGGCGGTTCCCGCGAGGGTTCCAGGCAAGAGAGAAGTTGGGCTGGGGCTTGACGGCGACGGGCTGGAAGGCGCGGCCGAGGCCGTCGCGGCCGGCGAAGACGAGCGCGCCGGGGCGTCCGTTTTCCGGGTTGGGGAGGCGAAGGTCGACGATGCTTTGGCGGTTGTAACGTTCCGTGCGGGGCGCGGAGGCGAGGAAGCTCAGGCCGAAGGAGAGGGTGAGATTAGGGCGGATCTCCCAGACGTCCTGGATGGCGTTGGTCCAGGCCCAGTTGCGGAAATAAGAGGGAGAGGGAACGAGAGCGATGTCGGCGCTGGAGGGGCCGCCGAGCAGGAAGGAGGCGAAGGCGAGGCCGGTGTTGACGATGCCGGGAAGGCTCGTGTAGCGCCAAGAGAAGAAGTAGGCGCCGGAGGGCATGGCGGGGATAAAGGTGTTGACCTGGAGCCGGGAGAACTGGCTGACGATGCGGAGGCTGTGGCGTCCGCGCTTGTGGGAGAAGGCTTCGGTGAAGGTGAAGGTATTGCGTGCGGTGCGGGAGAGCGGCGTGGTGCGGCCCATGTCGAGGTAATTGGCGAGATCGAAGCGGGGGAAGGCGCCGGAGGGGACGCCGCGCAGGCCGAGGATCTCGGGCCAGCCGGAGGTGTCGGAAACATTTTCCGAGATATTGGTTTGGGCTTCGAAGGAGGCGGTGTTGACGGTTTGGGGCGAGAGGGTGAGGACGTGTTCGAGGGCGCCGCGGCGGTTGGAGAACTGGTTGTCGGCGGGGGCGGAGTCGGCGGGCCCGGGGATGAAGCGGGCGGGGCCGGCGAGGCCGTTGGTAAAAGACCAGGAGACGGAGAGACGGTGCTTTTCGAGGAAGCTATGATCGACGCGGGCGAGCATTCCGTCGGCTGTGTTGGTTTCCGGCGAGACGACGAAGTAGTTGTTGCGGAAGAAAGGGCCGGCGTCGGCGTTGGGCAGAGGGTAGTGGCTGAGGGCGGCAACAGCGACGGGGTCGTGACGGGCGGCGGGGATGCGGTTGGAGGGGAAGGGATCCTTGAGGAATTCCAGGTTGTCGAGACCCACGGGGCGGGAGGAATCGTAGAGGGGATTGGGGCGAACGGTGGCGGGGTCGTAGATGGGCAGGGGGGCGCCGGAGGGATCGACGGTGAGGCTGAAATCGCCCCGGCGTTCCGGTTCGATGGCGACGGTGCGGAGGTAGCTGCGGGAGATGCGTTCGCGGACGCCTTCGTAATTCAGGGAGAAGAAGGTCTTGCGGGTGCCGTCGTAGAGCCTGGGGATCTGGACAGGGCCGCTCAGGCTGAATCCGAACTGGTTGCGGCGGAGGAGGTTCTTGGTGCCGCCGCGCTGGCGGATCTCGTGGGGGACGGCGTCGAGGATATCGTTGCGGAGGTTGTGATAGAGGCGGCCGTGGAAGGCGGAGCGGGCGGCGCCTGGGGCGCGGGAGGCGCGGCGGGGGCTATCCTGGCGCAGGCCCATATCGCGGGTGTACCGGCGGAACTCCTCGGCCGCCTGCTCAAGCGGCCGGCGCTGGGGCGCCTGCGCGCGCACGAAGGCGGCGGCGAGAATCAGGGCAAAGACCGGACGACGCATCCGCTCAGATTTCAGTGTATCGTTCCCGTGTCCGGACGACGCGGCGGCGCGTGCGTTACGCTAGTCGCAAATGAAGCTGAAGGAACTGGCAGCGAGGCTGGGGTGCGAACTGCGCGCCGCCCAGCCGGAGGACGGCGAGAAGGAGATCACGGGAGTCGCCGGGATGGAGCAGGCGGGCCCGGGCGAGGTCACGTTCCTGGCCAACCCGAAGTACGCGCACAAGGTGAAGGACACGCGCGCGGGTGCAATCCTGGTGTCGCGGGAGGCGGGGCCGCTGCACATTCCGGCGCTGGAGAGCGAGAACCCGTATCTCGATTTCGCGCGGGCGCTGGAGCTTTTCTACCAGCCGCCGTCACCGAAGCCCGGGATTCACCCGGCGGCCGTGGTGGCGGAGACGGCGGAGATCGGGGAAGGGGCATCGATCGGGGCGTATGCGGTGATCGGGGAGCGGGTGAAAGTGGGGCGGGGCACGGTGATTCATCCGCTGGTGGTGGTGTACGAAGGGGCGGAAATCGGCGAGAATTGCGTCCTGCATGCGCAGAGCACGGTGCGGGAATTCTGTCGGCTGGGCGACCGGGTGATTTTGCAGAACGGGGTGGTGATCGGGGCGGACGGCTTCGGATTTGCGAAGCGAAAGGACGGGACGCATTACAAGATTGTGCAATCGGGTCCGGCGGTGCTGGAGGACGACGTGGAGGTGCAGTCGCTGAGTTCGGTGGACCGGGCGACGGTGGGGGAGACGCGGGTGAAGCGGGGGGCGAAGATCGATTCGCTGGTGCAGGTGGGGCACGCGTGCGTGGTGGGGGAGGACAACATCATCTGCGCGCAGACGGGGCTGGCAGGGTCGAGCGTGCTGGGGCGGAACGTGCTGCTCGCGGGGCAGGTGGGCGTCTCGGGGCACCTGACGATCCATGACAACGTGGTGGTGTACGCGCAGAGCGGGATCGGGGGGGACGTCGAGGCGGGGAGCGTGGTGTCGGGCTCGCCGGCGTTCGATGCGGGGCAGTGGAGGCGCGCGGTGACGGCGTTTCCGCGGCTGCCGGAACTGGTGAAGACGGTGAGACAACTGGAAAAGCGCATTGCCGAACTGGAAAGCCGCCTGAAAGGAGAATGAGGTGAAAAAAAGCCGCCACATGAACCGCGCCCCGCTGGCCTACAAGAACGAGGCATTTCTGGACAGCTGGAACGGGAGGGCGATCCGGATTCTGGCGGAATATCTGGAGCCGCTGGACCGTTTCAGCCGGGAAAAGATCCGCGACACGGTGGTATTTTTCGGTTCTGCGCGGATCACCGAAGACGGGCCGATGGGCCGGTATTACGAGGAGGCGAGGGAATTCGCGCGGCTGATCACGCAGTGGTCGAACGCGCTGGAGCCGCCGACGCGGCGGTTTGTGGTGTGCACGGGCGGGGGTCCGGGGATCATGGAGGCTGCCAACCGCGGGGCGCGCGACGCGGGCGGCAAGTCGATCGGGCTGAACATCGCGCTGCCGCACGAGCAATATCCGAACCCGTATATCACGCCGGAGCTGAATTTCGAATTCAACTACTTTTTCATGCGGAAGTTCTGGTTCGCCTACCTGGCGAAGGCGCTGATCGTGTTTCCCGGCGGGTTCGGGACTCTGGACGAGCTGACGGAGCTGCTGACGCTGGCGCAGACGCAGAAGCTCGAAAAGAGGATCATGATCATGTTGTACGGGGAGAGCTACTGGCGCGAGATCCTGAATTTCGACGCGCTGGTGCGGCACGGGATGATCAGCGCGGACGACTTGCAGCTGATGGATTTCGTCGACGACGCGCACACGGCGCTGGATCATCTGAAGACTTTCCTGACGGAGAATTATCTGCAGCCGCAGCAGATCCGGGCGGCGGAGGAGATGCCGGATATTGCGAAATCGAGGCTGTGAGCGGAGCGGCGAGGTGGCGGCGGCGGAGCGCGAGCAGGTAACCTGAATCGGAATGGGCGCTCCTGGCTGGCTGAACACATGGCGCGGCGCCGGGTGGCTGGAGAAGCTGTTCGCCGCCGGGGTGGTGGCGAGCCTGGGCGCGCATTGGGCGGCGCCGGGGCGGACTGTCACGACACTGGTGCAACTGGGGACGTTCCTGACGGGATTCCTGCTCATGTGGCGGCACGGGCTGCGAGTGGTGCGGCGGCTGATCTGGCGGCTGAGGAACCGGCTGATCGTGGCGTATGTGTTCATCGCCGCCGTGCCGATGCTGATGCTGGCGGTGCTGACGCTGGCGGGGGCATGGGTGATCTCCGGGCAGATTGCGGCGTATCTGCTGAGCGTGGAGATGGGGCGGCGGGTGAACTCGCTGCAGGCGATTGCGGAGTCTCTGGAACGCGCGGCGCCGCAGGTGCGGGTGGAAGCGGTGCGGCGGGCGGGCTTCTTCGTGCGGGACAGGTTTCCCGGGGCGGAGATTCTGCTGAGAGACGAGGCGGGGCGCGAGGTGCGGTATCCGGAAGAGGCGGGGTTGCCGCATCCGCCGCCGGGGCACGAGAGGACCGCCGGGCTGCTGATCCGCGAGGGGCGGTTCTACCTGTGGGCGCACGGAGGCGGGGAGCGGAGCGAAGTGGTCATCGCGGTTCCGGTGACGAACGCCTTCCTGCAAGGGCTGGCGCCGGGGCTCGGAGCGGTGCAATTGACGCCGTTCGCGATCGGCCCGCGGGGGGTGCGGGCGATGGAGGTGTCGCTGCATCCGCCGCTGGAGGGCGAGCCGCCTTCGGGGACGGCGGCTGTGCCGGAGCCGGCGAACGTGCTGGACCTTCCGTTGAAATGGGGCGTGACCGTGCGCGCGGCCGTGTGGGAAGCGCCGGAGAGCCCCGCCACGGTGTTCCTGGGGGCGGCGACGCGGATTTCGGGCCCGCTGCGGATCATGTTCAGCGTGGACACAAGCAGCAGCGGGCCGACGATGCTGGTGCTGTTTACGACGGCGCTGCTCGTGTTCTTCATCGTGGAGATCAGCTCGGTGTGGATCGGGGTATCGCTGTCGCGTACGATCACCTCGGCGGTGAACGATCTCTATGAGGCGACGGTGCGGATCCGCAGCGGAGACCTGAGCCACCGGATCGAGGTGAAGGGCAACGACCAGCTGGCGGAGCTGGGCACGTCGTTCAACATCATGGCGGGAAACCTGGAGCGGCTGCTGCTGGCGGAGAAGGAGCGGCAGCGGCTGCAGGCGGAGCTGGAGATCGCGCGGGAGGTGCAGTCGCAGCTGCTGCCGAAGCCGATCCGCGAGTTCGGATCGCTGCGGATCGCGAGCGTGTGCAACGCGGCGCGGATGGTTTCGGGAGACTATTTCGACTACCAGCCGCTGAGCGAGGGGCGGCTGGCGCTGGCGCTGGGCGACGTGGCGGGCAAGGGGATTTCGGCGGCGCTGCTGATGGCGACGCTGCAATCGGCGATGCGGAGCCATCTGCGGCAATGCATGGAAGCGGCGGAAGCGGCGGCGGCGGGACGGGGGGCGGGGTATGACCCGCCGAAGGTATCGACGGCGCGGCTGGTGTCGAACCTGAACCAGCAGCTGTATGCGTCGACGGCGCCGGAGAAGTACGCGACGTTCTTCTTCAGCGTGTACGACGAGGCGGCGTCGGAGCTGATCTACACGAACGCGGGCCATCTGCCGCCGCTGCTGGTGCGCGGCGGGCGGGTGCAGACGCTGGACACCAATGGCATGGTGGTGGGCTGCTTTGCCGGGGCGAAGTTCGGCGAGAGCCGGCTGAAGCTGGAGCCGGGCGACCTGCTGGTGTGCTACACGGATGGAGTGACGGAGCCGGAGAACGCCTACGGGGAGATGTTCGGCGAGCCGAGGCTGACCGCCCTGCTGGCGGAGCATGCGGCGCAGGACATCGACGAGCTGGGGAACCGCATCGTGGAAGAGGTGGCGCGCTGGACGGCGTCGACGGAGTTGCAGGATGACTTCACGCTGCTGCTGGTGCGCAGGACGGGGTGAGAGGGGATGAAGCGGCGGCGCAGGCTGTGGATTCTGGGCGCCGCGGTGGTGGTGACGCTGTGCGCAGGGGCGGCGGGGTATGTGTGGATCGCCGGATTTCCGCTGGTGGACGCCGTGTACATGGCGATCATGACGATGACGACGGTGGGCTACGGGGAGATCCATCCGCTGGGGCGCGCCGGGCGGATCTTCAACTCCGTGTACATGGTGTTGAGCGTCAGCGTGATGCTGATGGTGATCGGGGTGATGACGCAGGCGATTTTCGAGGCGGAGTTGCGGGACGTGTTGGGCCGGAGGAGAGCCAGGAAGATGATCGAGAAGCTGCGCGGGCATTTCATCGTGTGCGGGTACGGGCGGGTGGGGCGCGGGGCGGCGGCGGAGCTGAGGAAAAGCGGCGCGGACGTAGTGGTGGTGGACCGTGACGAGAAGCGGCTGGAGTGGGCGCAGAGGCAGGGGTGCGCGGCGGCGGCAGGGGATGCGACGACGGACGACGCGTTGCGGGAGGCGGGGATCGAAAGGGCGGCAGGGCTGGTGGCGGCGCTGAGCACGGACGCCGACAACCTGTTTGTGGTGATGTCGGCGAGGACGCTGAATCCGAAGCTGCGGATCGCGGCCCGGGCGTCGGACGAGGCGACCGAGAAGAAGCTGGTGCGGGCGGGGGCGGACACGGTGCTGGCGCCGTACCGGACGGCGGGGGCGCAGCTGGCGCTGTCGCTGATGAAGCCGCACGTGCGGCAGTTCCTGGACTTTGCTCTGGCGTCGCCGGACTGGGACGTGCGGATCGAGCAGGTGGAGGTGGATGGGGGGAGCGACCTGGTGGGAAAATCGCTGGCGGAGGCGCGCATCCGGGGCGAGATGCAGGTGGTAGTGCTGGCGATCCGGCGCGCCGGGGGCGCGCTGGAGTTCAATCCGCCGGCGGCGGCGGAGATTCATGCGGGCGACTGTCTGGTGGTGATGGGAGAAGGCGAGCCGCTGCGCCGGTTTGAGGCGCGCGCCACGGGAGGCCGCGGACAATGAAGATCCTGACAGCGGAACAGATGCGAGAGATCGACCGCAGGACGGTGGAGGCGGGGGTGCCGTCGATCGTGCTGATGGAGAACGCGGCGTGCCGCTTTGTGGAGTTCCTGGAGCGGGAATACGCGCCGCTGGAGCGGCATCGCGTGGTGGTGGTGTGCGGCAAGGGCAACAACGGCGGCGACGGGCTGGCGATTGGGCGGCAATTGCAGATGCGCATCCGCCCGGCGGCGCTGGACGTTGTGCTGGCGTGGCCGCCGGAGGAGCTGCGCGGCGACGCGGAGATCAACTACCGGATGCTCGTGGCGCACGGGGTGCGCGTGCACCGCGAGATCACGCCCGGGATGCGGGCGGCGACGCTGGTGGTGGACGCGCTGCTGGGCACGGGGCTGACGGGGCCGGCGCGGGGCGCGGCGCTCGAGTGGATCCGCGAGATCAACCGCGGATTTCCAGGCGCGGCGGTGGTGAGCGTGGACATGCCGAGCGGGCTGTGCGAGGACGGCGAGAGCGTGCTGCCCGCGCATACGGTGACCTTCACGGCGCCGAAGCGCGAGCAGGTGCTGCCGCCGACGTGCGACCGGGTGGGGCGGCTGCACGTGGTGGAGATCGGGACGCCGCGCGAGATGCTGGAGCGGGATGCGGGGCTGTGGCTGTCGCTGATCGAGCCGCGGCAGTTCCGGCGGCTGCTGGAGCCGCGGCCGCGGGGATCGCACAAGGGCGACTTCGGGCACGTGCTGGTGATGGGCGGCTGGGACGGCAAGGGCGGGGCGGCGGCGATGGCCGGGTGGGCGGCGCTGAAGGCGGGAGCGGGGCTGGTGACGGTGGCGTGCGCGGAGGCGGAGCGGAGGACGGTGACCTCGCTGGCGCCGGAGCTGATGACGCAGGGACTGGGCGAGGATCCGGGCGAGAAAGACGTGATTGCGCTGGGGCCGGGATTGGGGCGCGATCCGGAGATGGTGTCGCTGGCGCAGCGGCTGTTCGTGCAATCGGCGCTGCCGATGGTGGTGGACGCCGACGGGCTGAACGCGCTGGCCGGGACGAAGTTCCGCGGGCCGGGGCCGTGGCGCGTATTGACGCCGCATCCGGGCGAGATGGGGCGGCTGGCCGGATGCGCGAGCACTGACATTCAGGCGGACCGCGCAGGCGTGGCGAGGCGGTTTGCCGCGGAGAGGCACGTGGTAGTGGTGCTGAAGGGGCAGAGGACGGTGATCGCGATGCCGGACGGGCGCGTGCATGTGAATCCGACCGGAACGCCGGCGATGGCCACGGCCGGCTCGGGCGACGTTCTGACGGGGCTGATCGCTGGTCTGCTGGCGCAGTGGCCTGACCACCGGGAAGAGGCGCTGCTGGCAGCGGTGTGGCTGCACGGGCGGGCCGGGGAGCTGGCGGCGGAGGCGTCGACGGAGTTGTGCGTGACGGCGACGGATCTGGTGGGGCATCTGCCGGAGGCGATCCGGGAAGCGGCGCGATGAGGACGCGAAGATTCACCACGCGGAGCGAGGAAGAGACGGTGGCGCTGGGGGCGGAGCTGGCGCGCGAGTGGACGCCGCCGCGCTGCGTGCTGCTGATCGGGAATCTCGGCGCGGGGAAGACGACGCTGGCCAAGGGCGTGGCGGAAGGGCTGGGCGCGGCGCCGGCGGACGAGATCTCGAGCCCGACGTTTGCGCTGATCCATGAACACGGCGAGGGACTGCTGTACCACGTGGATCTGTACCGGCTGGAGACGGAGGAGGAGGTGGCGTCGCTGGGGCTGGAGGAGATTCTGGCGAGGAAGGCAGTGGTGGTGATGGAGTGGGCGGAGCGGTTCCCGCGGCTGCTGCCGGAGGAGCGGACGGAGATCCGGATCGAGGCGCAGGGAGACGAGTCGCGGAGGATCGAGGTGAAAGAGCTGCCATGACGGAGCGAGGACAGACCGGCAGGGGAAGGCTGGCGCTGCGGGTGCTGGCGGTGGCGTGCGGGCTGCTGGCGGCGATGCTGTTTGTGCCGTTTGTGAAGCCGATCACGTTCGCCGTGGTGCTGGCAGTGGCGTTCGAGCCCCTGTATGAGCGGTTGCTGCGAGTGCTGGGTTCGAGCTGGATGGCGGCGGTGGCGGCGACGCTGCTGATTGTCGTTGTGGTGCTGGCGCCGATGGCAGTGGTGGCGGTGAACGTGATTCAGGAAGCCGGCACCGTGTATCAGGCGATGGCGCGGCACACGCAGGAGCAGGGGGGCTGGGCGGCGTGGTTCGCGGATGTGGTGGAGCAGCCGGTGCGGTGGACGGCGCAGAAGACGGGGCTGGCGGCGCCGGATGTGAAGGCGGCGCTGCTGGATCAGGCGCAGAACGTGGTGAGGCTGCTGGGCGGGTGGGGGGCGTCGCTGCTGGGGAACCTGACGGGGACGATCGGGAACGCGCTGCTGGCGGTGTTCATCCTATTCTTCGTGTTTCTGGAGGGGCCGAAGATCCGGGACGGGATCTACGCGTGGTCGCCGCTGGAGGAGGCGAAGACGCGGGCTTTGCTGGATGCGATCCGGGAGTCGATTCTGGCGAATTTTCATGGCATGGCGGCGGTGGCGATCACGCAGGGAGCTTTGACGTCGATCGGGTTCTTGATCGCCGGGTTGGGCGCGCCGGTGTTCTGGGGGACGGTGGCGGCGGTGTGCTCGTTGATCCCTGTGATCGGCACGGCGATCGTCTGGCTGCCGGCGGGGCTGATTCTGCTGTGGCAAGGGGCGTGGGGCAAGGCGGTGTTCCTGATGTTGTGGGGAGTAGTGGTGGTGGGGATGTCGGACAACCTGGTGCGGCCGTGGGTTTTGAGCGGGCGCACAGGGATGAGCGGGCTGATGGTGTTTTTCGCGCTGATGGGGGGGCTTCAGGTGTTTGGAGCGATCGGGCTGTTTGCCGGACCGGTGATCCTGTCGACGGCGGCGGCGGTGTTCCGCATGCTGCGGAGTGAGACGGAGCCGGCGCCGGCGGCGGTCACTTCCTCGGAGGCGTCTGAGGCTGGCCCACGCGGCCCGGCTTCTCCCCCGGCTTGAGCAGCGTGGGCTTCTTCTTGCCGGGGGCGACGCCCTCCTTTTCGGCCTCGATGCGCTTGCGTTCCTTCTCGAGTTCTTCCTTGCGACCCGGGGCGAGGAGCTCATCGCGCTCCTCGCGGAGGGCCTTCTCCTTGTCCTGGACGGAGAGCGTGCGGTCCTTGAGATCCTGCTCGTTCATCTCGATGCTGTCGCGCAGGGTTTCGAGCGCGGTGTCGAGGGCGAACTCGTAGCGGGCGCGGTCGGGCTCTTCCTTGCCGGCAAGGGCCTCGAGTTTGGCGAGGAGTTCCTTCTGGCTGCTGACGAGCGCATCGAGGCTCTCCAAGGGCTTCTGGCGGCGGATGGCGTCGTCGATGTTCATGTCGATGGCCTCGATGATCTGCGTGACCTGCTCCAGGGTGTCGTGAATGAGGCCGCTGCGTCCGGTCTGGCGTTTGGCGAAGAGCTGCTCGAGCATGTCGACGCGCTGGCGCGCGAATTTGAGATAGAGCTGGAGGCGGGGGCCGGGCTCCTGGACGAGGCGGAGCTGTTCGACTTCGTCGGGCGTGAGGAAATCGCGTTGAGCCGTGGCGGGCAGGCACAGGCAAGCGAGCAGGGCAACAACCGGGGATCGCATACGGGACCTCCTCATCTGCCGGTCATGATGGCGTTGAGGAACTGCTCGTGGATCTCGGCGATGCGGCGGCGGGCTGATTCCACGCGTTCGCGTTCATCGAAGCCGACGGCGAGGGCGAGTTCCTTGAGTTCCTTCTCGAACGTGCGCGTGCGGATCTCGCCGCGCTTGTACTGCCGGGTGAGCTTGCCGGGGCGGCGTCCGGTGGAGCGGAGCGAATCGAGGGCGAGCTCGGTGCATGCGACGATCTCCCCGATCGCGGTTTCGAACTGCGGGCGGCCGCCCTGTTCGCGGACGAGTTTCCAGGCGTCCTTCAGGCGGGTTTCGGCAAGGCGCAGGGATTGGTCGAAGCGGCGGAGCGGATCGCCTTCCCGGCGCACATCGTCAAGCGTGCGGGGAGGGGGAGGCGCCGCGGCGAGCAGGCAGCAGCCGAATGTGATGAGCGCCGCGAGCTTCATCGCTGGACCGACCTTTCGAGGATGCGCACGCGCTGGCGCGCCTTGAATTCCTCGTCCGGGTGCGCGCCGTTGCTGGAGGCGAGGAAGCGGCGGTAGCTTTCGAGCGCGGCCTTTGGCTGGTTCATGGCGTCGAGCAGGGTGGCGCGGAAGTAATCGTAAGCGGGACCCGGGCCATTCAATTCGCGGGCCTTGTCGAGGGCGGCGAGAGCGGGTTTGTACTGCCTGAGCAGCATGAGCACGGCGGCGAGCTCGTTCCATGCTTCGCCCGAGCGGGGCGCGAGGCGGACCGCCTCCTGGAACTGTGGCGCGGCTTCGGCGTATTTCTTCTGGTCGCGCAGAATGCGCCCGTAGAAGAGGCGCAGTTCCGGGTTGGCAGGCTCCAGAGCGATGAGCGATGCGGCGGCGGCGGCGCTCTGCTCCGGCTGGCGGTTGCGCAGGTAGGCGGTGGCGAGGGCGTAGAGGACAGCGGGCGTGGCGCTGCGCGCGCGCACGGCTTCGAGGTGGCGGATGGAATCCTCGAGGGCGCCCATTTCGAGTTCGAGCACGCCGAGCCGTTCGAGCGCGGCGGGCTCGTCAGGGAAGCGGGCGTAGACTTCGGCGGCCTTCTGCCGTTCGCCGGCGCGCTCCCATGCGTGGGCCAGGGCCATGGCGGTTTCGAGGCCGGCGGGCTGCTTGCGCGCGGCCGTCCCGAAGGCTTCGGCGGCGGCGCGCCACTGGCCGGTTTCGGCCAGCGCGCGGCCAAGCAGGAAGGCCGCCTTGGCGTCGTCCGGATCCTGCTTCAGGCACTCCTCCAACAGCGTGCGCGCCTCGGCGGGCTGGCCCGCGCCGAGCAGCAGATGGGCCAGGTTGAGGCGGGCGGCGCGGATCTCCGGGTCGATTTCCAGCGTGCGGCGGAAGGCGGCGATGGCGCGCTCGTTTTCGCCGGCGAGGGAGAGCGCGTAGCCCAAGTGGAAGTGGATGGCGGCGGACTCCGGCTCCTTGCGGGCGGCTTCTTCGAGCAGCGGGATGGCCTCGCGCGGGCGTCCCTCGTCGATCAGGCGCAGCGCGCCGGCGGGCGGCGCCGCGGGCGCCTGCAGGAAGAGCCATGGCAGAAGGAGGAGCGCCCAGCTCACGCTTTCATTGTAGCGGCCGGGACAGCGCGGCCCGCTACACTGAAAGAGATGCTCACCGAACAGGAGTTTTCGAAGGCGGCGGGAGACGCCATCGAGGATCTGTACCGCAAGCTGGCGGCAGCGAGCGACGAATACGAGTTTGACGTGGACATGAACGCAGGGGCGCTGACGGTGGAGTTCGAGGAGCCGCGGGAGCGGTTCGTGGTCAGCCCGAATTCGCCGGTGCGGCAGATCTGGGTGTCGGCGCACGTCAAGAGCCACAAGCTCGACTGGAACGGTTCGGCTTTCGTGCTGGACGACGGGCGCACGCTGGAGCAACTGATGGTGGACGCGATCCGGGTGCGCATCCCGGACTTTTCGCTGTAGGTGGCGGGCGTCTACATATCCTGGCCGTTTTGTTCGCAGAAGTGCACGTACTGCAACTTCGCCTCGGGCGTCTTTCCGCGGGAGCTGGAAGCGAGGTACCTGGAGCGGCTGCTGGAGGAACTGGCTGCGCACGAGTGGAGGTGGACGCCGGAGACGGTGTATCTGGGCGGGGGGACGCCCGGCTCGATGCCTGGAGAGGCGCTGAGGCAGGTGCTCGCGCTCGTGCCCGGCAAGCCGTGGGCGGAGGCGACGCTGGAGGCGGCGCCGGGAGCGATAGCGCGAGGGGCGGTGGAGGCGTGGACGGAGTGCGGGATCAGCCGTGTGAGCCTGGGTGTGCAGAGTTTCGTGGAGGAGGAGCTGCGGCGCACGGGGCGGAGGCACACGGCGGCAGACGTGGCGCGGGACGTGGAGATGTTGCGGGCGGCGGGGATCGGGAACTTCAACGTGGATCTGATTGCGGGCTTGCCCTGGCAGACGGAGGCGAGCTGGCGCGAGTCGCTGGAGTGGATCGAACGGATCGAGCCGCCGCATTTGTCGGTGTACATGCTGGAGGTGGACGAGGACTCGCGGCTGGGGCGCGAGCTGCTGGCAGGAGGAACGCGGTTCGGCGCCGGCGCGGCGCCCGCGGAGGACCGGATCGCGGACTTTTACGAGATGGCTGTGGAGTGGCTGGAGGCGCGCGGATGGAGGCGGTATGAGATCTCGAATTTCGCGCGGCAGGGTTTCGAGTCGCTGCACAACCGGAAGTACTGGACGATGGCTCCCTATGCGGGCTTCGGAGCGGACGCGCACAGTTTCGACGGCGAATGGCGGACGGCGAACACGGACGATGTGCGCAATTACGCGGAGCACGGGCCGCAACCGCAGCGGACGCGGGCCGATGTTGCGGGTGAGCGGTACCTGACGGGGCTGCGGCTCATGGAGGGCGTGCGGGTGGCGCCGCAGGACGAGGAGCGATTTGGCGAAGCCATGCGGCGGCTGGAGGAGGCGGGGCTGCTTGAGCGCGACGGGGGCCGGGTGCGGCTGACGCGGCGGGGTGTGATGGTGTCCAATGAAGTGTTCGAGGCGTTCCTGTGATGATTGACCTGCGTTCGGACACGGTGACGAAGCCCACGGCGGCGATGCGCCGGGCGATGGCGGAGGCGGAGGTCGGCGACGACGTCTACGGCGAAGACCCGACGGTGAACCGCCTGGAAGAGCGGGCGGCGGAGATCACGGGCAAGGAAGCGGCTCTGTTCGTGCCGTCGGGCACGATGGGCAACACGATCGCGATCAAGTGCCTGACGCGGCACGGGCAGGAGGTGATCTGCGAGTCGCGAGGGCACCTGCTGAACTACGAGCTTTCGATGACGGCGTGGTTTTCCGGCTGCCTGATCCGGGCGGTGGAGGCGCCGGACGGGATTCTGACGTGGCACCAGATCGCTCCGGCGATCCGCCCGCTTGGCCCGCACGCTGCGGATACAGGCTGCATCGAGCTGGAGAACACGCACAACATGGCGGGCGGCACGGTGTATCCGCCGGAGACACTGCGCGACGTCTGCGCGCGGGCGCATGCGCTGGGGCTGCGGGTGCACATCGACGGGGCGCGGATCTTCAACGCCGCGGTGGCGTGCGGCGCCAGCGTGCGGGAACTGTGCGAACCGGCAGACACGGTGATGTTCTGCCTGTCGAAGGCGCTGGGGGCGCCGGTGGGTTCGATGCTGGCGGGGCCCAAGGAGCTGATCGCGCAAGGGCGGCTGTACCGGAAGCGGCTGGGCGGCGGGATGCGGCAGGCGGGCGTGCTGGCGGCAGCGGGGCTGGTGGCGCTGGAAGAGACGCCGCCACGGCTGGCAGGGGACCACGAGAATGCAAGGCTGCTGGCGGAGGGGCTCGAGAACCTGCGCGGCGTGCGGGTGTCGCCGGCGCCGGCGACCAACATTGTGATTTTCGACATCCGCGAGACTGGCATGACGGCGGCCGAACTGAGCGCGAGGCTGCGCGAGCGCGGGGTGCTGATCAATCCCATTGGCCCCTCGACGCTGCGCGCGGTGACGCACTATGATGTGAACCGGGCGGATTGCGAGAAGGCGCTGGAGGCGGTGGCAGCGTTGCTGCCGCAGCAGTGAGCGGCGAAGCGAGAACCGGAGGAAACGGAGAGCCATGGACAAGAGCACGCCGTGCCGCATCGAGAGCCGCCTGGAGGGCGACGTGGTGGTGATCGCCTGCGAGGGGAGGATCACGCTGGGGCTGGCGACCAACACGCTGCGGAACCAGATGCGTGAGGCGCTGGAGTGCGGGGCGAAGAAGCTGCTGGTGGACTTCAGCGGGGCGACGCAGCTGGATTCGACGGGCATCGGAGAGCTGGTGGGGGCGCTGTCGCTGGCGAACGAGAAGGGCGCAGCGCTGAAGCTGGCGCGGATGCCGCCGAAGATCCGGGAGCTGCTGCGGATCACGCGGCTCGATACGGTGTTCGACGTGAGGGACGACTACCGGGAAGCGCTGGAGAGCTTCCGCTGAGGCAAGCCGCGCTCGGCTTCCTTCCTGAGGGCGGAGAGCATTCCCTGGAAGACGATGGCGTGGAAAGGAAGGACGGCGTACCAGTACAGCAGACCGAGGAGTCCGCGGGGACGGAAACGCGCTTCCTGGGTGAGTTCGCAGGCGCCGGCTGAGCGCGGCTCGATGCGGAACTCGAGCACCGCCTCGCCGGGCAATTTCATCTCGGCGCGCAGGCGCAGGAGCCGGGGCGGATCGAGACCCACAACACGCCAGAAGTCGAGCGCCTCGCCGAGTCCGATGGATTCAGGGTTGCGGCGGCCGCGGCGGAGACCGGGGCCGCCGGCGAGGCGGTCGAGCCAGCCGCGGATCTGCCAGAGCCAGTTGGCGTACCAGCCATGCCTGCCGCCGAGGCGGCACACAGTGCGATAGACCTGTTCGGCGGGCGCCTGCACAGGCGTGGTGCGGGAATCGAGGAAGACCTTGCCGCCAGCCCAATCCGGATCGCCAGGCAGAGGGCCGGCCATGGTCCACGTGGTCTCCGCCTCGCCGCTTTCCGTTTGTTGCAGAGCGGAGCGGATGGCCTCGCGCACGGTCAGCAGGGGCTGCGGGATGAGTTTGTGGATACGATTGTCGCGGCAGACCACCGGGTTGCGGAGCCCTTCGGCCAGAGGGCGGGCGATGGAATGGTGGAGCGGCGTGACCAGATGGATCCAGTAGGAGCTGAGGCGCGGGGTGAGCACCGGGACGGGCAGAATGAGGCGGCGGCCGACGCCGAGCTCTTCGCCCATGATGTCCATGATCTGGCGGTAGGTGAGCACTTCGGGGCCGCCGATGTCGAAGGTCTGGCCCGAGGTCTGCGGGCAGTCGAGAGCAGCCGCCAGGTAGTGGATGACATTGCGGACGGCGATGGGCTGGCAGGGCGTGTGGACCCAGCGGGGCGTGACCATGACGGGCAGCCGTTCCACCAGATAGCGGAGGATTTCAAACGACGCCGAGCCGCTGCCGATGATCATGGCAGCGCGGAAGACGGTGACCGGGATGCCGGAGGAGGCGAGGGCCGATTCGACCTCGCGGCGCGAGGAGAGATGCTCGCTGAGTCCTTCGCCGGTTTCTCCCAGGCCGCCCAGATACAGGAGACGCCTGACGCCGGCGCGCCGGGCGGCGGAGGCGAAGGTGCGGGCCAATCGAAGATCGTGCGCCGCGTAGTCCTTGCCGGCGCTGATCATCGAGTGGACGAGATAGTACGCGGCGGAGCAGCCTTCCAGTGCGGCGGCAGTGGAAGACTCGTCCGAGAGATCAGCCGGGAGGATCCCGACATCCGGCGAGCCCGCCCACGGGCGGTCCCGCAATTTCATGGGCGAGCGCACAAGGCAGCGGACGCGGAAGCCGGCCTCCAGCAGCCGGGGGACGAGGCGCCCGCCGATATATCCGGTGGCGCCGGTAACAGCGATGGTTTCCAATGCATTTGTTTGGATGCGGCCGGGCGCCGGGGCAATTCAGGGAGACTGAGAAAGACGGCCGGGCTGCGATAGACTGTGCGCCGTATGAGGATCACGAAGAGTGTTGCCCTGTTGCTGGCCTGCGCCTGCCTGGCGGCGCAAGATGCGGCGAAGCCGGAGGGGGCGAAGCCTAACGCGAGCGACCCCTGGCAGGAGTCGACGTTCCGCGCGTTCCGGCTGCGGTCGATCGGGCCGGCGCTGCTCAGCGGGCGGGTGACGGTGCTGGTGGCGCACCCCACGCATCCGGCGACGTGGATCGCCGGCGTCGCCTCGGGCGGTGTGTGGAAGACGACGAACGCGGGCACGACGTGGACGCCGATCTTCCAAAACGAGGGGAGCTACTCGATCGGCGACGTGGCCATGGACCCGCGCGATCCGAACGTGTTGTGGGTGGGCACGGGAGAAAGAAACGCGCAGCGCAGCGTAGGCTACGGCGACGGCGTGTACCGTTCGGCCGACGGCGGGCGGACGTGGAAGAACATGGGGCTGAAGCAGTCCGGCAACATCGGGCGGATCCTGATCGACCCGCGCGACTCGAACGTGGTGTATGTGGCGGCGCAGGGGCCGCTGTGGTCGGCGGGCGGGGACCGCGGGCTGTACAAGACCACCGACGGCGGGCAGACGTGGACGCAGATCCTGAAGGTCAGCGAGAACACGGGCGTCACCAACGTGGCGATGGACCCGTTCAACCCGGACGTGCTGCTGGCGGCGGCGCATCAGCGAAGGCGCCATGTGTGGACGCTGATCCATGGAGGACCGGAGTCCGCGCTGTACAAATCGAACGACGCGGGCAAGACCTGGCGCAAGATCACCACAGGGTTGCCGGGCGGCGAGCTGGGCCGCATCGGGCTGGAGTTCTCGCCCGCGCAGCGGGGGCTGGTGTATGCCGTGGTGGAGGCCACGCGCGAGGGGGCGGGCACGTACCGCTCGCTCGATTCGGGAGAAAGCTGGGAACGGCGCTCAAACGTGGCGGGGCTGCCGATGTACTACGGGCGGGTGCACGCCGATCCGCAGCTGGCCGGGCGGCTGTACATGATGGACGTGATCGTGCGCGTCTCCGACGACGGCGGCGCAACGTGGCGCGTGGTGGGAGACCGGGCGAAGCACGTCGACACGCATGCCTGGTGGATCGACCCGAAGGACAGCAACCACATTCTGGCCGGATGCGACGGCGGGATCTATGAGACGTGGGACGGCGGGCGGCTGTGGCGGCACATGACAAACCTGCCGGTGATGCAGTTCTACAACGTGGCGGTGGACAACTCGTCGCCCGTGTATTTCGTTCACGGCGGCACGCAGGACAACAACACAGTGGGAGGGCCTTCGGCCACGCGCGGCGTGGACGGGGCGACCAACAACGACTGGTTCGTGGTGACGGGCGGCGACGGCTTTGTGGCGCGGATCGATCCGGCCGATCCAAACATCGTGTATGCCGAGTCGCAGTACGGCGGGCTGGTGCGGCTCGACCGGCGCACGGGCGAGCGTGTGCCGATCCGCCCGGTGGAGGGCAAGGGCGAGCCGCCGCTGCGGTTCAACTGGGAGTCGCCCTACATCATCAGCCCGCACAACCCGAAGCGGCTGTATTTTGGGGCGAACCGGCTGTTCCGCTCCGATGACCGGGGCAGTTCCTGGACGCCGGTGAGCGGGGACCTGACGCGGCAGGTGGACCGCAACAAGCTGCCTGTGATGGGCAAGATCTGGCCGCCGGAGGCGATTGCGAAGCATCAGTCGACGAGCACGTTCGGCAACCTGACGGCGCTGAGCGAATCGCCGCTGAGGGAGGGGCTGATCTACACGGGCAGCGACGACGGATTGATCAGCGTGACTGAAGACGGCGGCAAGACGTGGAGGAAGATCGGGAAGATCGGCGGACTGCCGGATCTCTCGTCGATCGGACCGATTGGCGTGTATGTACAGCGGCTGGTGGCGTCGCGGCATGACGCCTACACGGTGTATGCGCTGTTTGACAACCACAAGAACGGGGATTTCCGTCCGTATGTGATGAAGTCGGCCGACAAGGGCGCGACGTGGGTTTCGATTGCGGGCAACCTGCCGGAGAACGGGCCGGCGCTGTCGCTGGCCGAGGATCCGGTGAATCCGAACCTGCTGTTCTGCGGGACCGAGTTCGGGCTGTACTTCACGGTGGACGGCGGAAAGAAGTGGATCCGGTTGCGGAACAACCTGCCGACGATTCCGGTGCGGGATCTGGCGATCCAGGAGCGCGAGGGCGACCTCGTGCTGGCCACCTTCGGGCGCGGCTTCTATGTGCTGGATGATTATTCGCCGCTGCGGCAGGTGAGCGGGCAGGTGTTCGAGAAGGCGGCGCACGTCTTCCCGGTGAAGAAGGCCACTGTGTTCGTCGAGGACACAGGCAAGAGCCGCGGGTCGCAGGGCGAGCAGCTCTGGATGGCGGAGAACCCGCCCTATGGGGCGACGGTCACCTACTGGCTGAAAGAGACGGTGCGGACGAAGCGGCAGGAGAGGCAGGAGCGGGCGCGGAAGGATCCGTCGCTGTATCCCACGCAGGCGGAGCTGACGGCGGAAGACGACGAGGAGCCGCCGCAGATCCTGCTGACGATCACGGATGGGAAGGGGCGTGTGGTGCGGCACCTGACGGGTCCGGCGACGCGCGGCATCCACCGGGTGACGTGGAACCTGCGGGGGCCGGCGATCAGCGCTGCGCAGCCAGCGGGGCAGCGCGGTGAAGAAGAGGGCAGGCCGCGGCAGCAGCGGAGCGGGGGCGCACTGGTGGCGCCGGGCACATACAAGGTGTCTCTGGCGAGGAAGGCCGGAGGCGTGGTGACGCCATTGAACGTGGAGGAAACCATCACGGTGGTTGCGGACGCGGCCCCGGCGATGACGGATGCGGAGCGGCGCGCGCGGGACGAGTTCATCGAGCGGGCCCTGCGCGTGCAGAGGCAGGTTCTGGGCGCGCTGGATTCGGCCAATCAGGCGAAGGCGAAGCTGACGGCGATCCGGCGGGCGCTGCTGGACGGGCCGGCGCGGCCGGAGATGATCGAAACCGCGTTGAAGCTGGATGCGCGCGTGACGGCGATCCTGCGGAAGCTGCGCGGCGACGAGACGCTGCGCGGGCTGGAGAGCGGCGCGCCATCGACGATCCAGTCGCGCGCGGCGAACGCGGTGGCGGTGACGCGCGGGATGACGAGCCCGCCGACGGGCACGATGCAGGTGAACCTGCGCATTGCGGGCGAGGAACTGGCAGAGGAATCAGCGAAGCTGAAGGCGCTGCTCGAGGAGCTGAGGAAGTTCGAGCAGGCGCTGGACGCGGCGGGCGTGCCGTACACGCAGGGGCGATATCAATAGGGGTTGCGGGCGCTCACGGCGGCCGCTTGCTCCGGGCTGTGCGCGGGCGGGAAGATGGTAGTGCACTGTTTCAAAATTAGTTTCAGATCGGAAATACTGCAATGAAACCTGGAAGCGGCAAAGGGCTGAAGAAGGCGCAGAACATTTTCGGCGAGAAGGAACATCCGCTGGACCCGTTTTTCAAGCCGACGAACGTGGCGGTGATCGGAGCGACGGAGACGCCGGGTTCGGTCGGGCGGACGACGCTGTGGAACCTGATCAGTTCGCCGTTCGGCGGGGCGGTGTTCCCGGTGAACCCGAACCGCCCGAGCGTGCTGGGGATCAAGGCGTACAAGAACGTGAGGGAGATCCCGGCAGAGGTGGATCTGGCGGTGGTGGTGACGCCATCGCGGCTGATTCCCGGCATTATCCGCGAATGCGGCGAGGCGGGAATCAAGGCGGCCGTGGTGATCTCGGCGGGGTTCAAGGAGGTGGGGCCGGAAGGGGCGGAGCTGGAGCGGCAGCTGGTGGAGAACGCGCGGGCGGCGGGGATGCGCGTCATCGGGCCCAACTGCCTCGGCATCATGATTCCGCCGACGGGCGTCAACGCGACGTTCGCTGCGGCGATGGCACGCACGGGCAACATCGCGTTCCTGAGCCAGAGCGGCGCGCTGTGCACGGCGGTGCTGGACTGGAGCCTGAAGGAGAACGTGGGGTTCAGCGCGTTCATGTCGCTGGGGGCGATGGCGGATGTCGGATGGGGCGACCTGATCTATTACCTGGGCGATGATCCGAAGACGAGGGCGATCCTGATCTACATGGAGAGCGTGGGCGACGCGCGGAGCTTTTTGTCGGCGGCGCGCGAGGTGGCCTACACGAAGCCGATCATTGTGATCAAGGCCGGCAGGACGGCGGCGGGCTCGGCGGCGGCGGCTTCGCACACGGGCGCGATGACGGGCTCCGACGACGTGCTGGACACGGCGTTCCGGCGCAGCGGCGTGCTGCGGGTATCGAGCATCGCGGAGCTGTTCTACATGGCGGAGGTGCTCTCGAAGCAGCCTCGGCCGAAGGGTCCCCGGCTGACGATTCTGACCAATGCGGGCGGGCCGGGCGTGCTGGCGGCGGACGCGCTGCTGCTGGGCGGCGGGGAGCTGGCCGAAATCTCGCAGAAGACGGTGGAGGAGTTGAACCAGTTCCTGCCGCCGACGTGGAGCCACCGCAACCCGGTGGATATCATCGGTGATGCGGGTCCGGACCGCTACGCGAAGGCGCTGGAGGTGGTGTCGAAAGACGAGAACACCGACGGGATGCTGGTGATCCTGACGCCGCAGGCGATGACGGATGCCACGCAGACGGCGCAACTGCTGCGGCCGCTGGCGAAGCTGGGCGACCGTCCGGTGCTGGCGTCGTGGATGGGCGGAGTGGAGGTGGCGGCGGGCGAGCAGATCCTGAATCAGTCAGGCATCCCGACGTTCCCGTACCCGGACACGGCGGCGCGGATGTTCAATTACATGTGGCGCTACACGTACAACCTGCGTGGGCTGTACGAGACGCCGAGTTACGCGGGAGACGATGCGGGCGGCGCGGCGGAGAAAGCGCGAGCCCTGCTCGACAACGTGCGGTCCGAGGGGCGCACGATCCTGACCGAGCACGAATCCAAGCAGGTGCTGGCCGCTTACGGCATTCCGGTTCTGCCGTCGATCATCGCCGCCAGCGAGGATGACGCCGTGCGGGCGGCGGCGGAGATGGGCTATCCGGTGGTGCTGAAGCTGCACTCGCTGACGATCACGCACAAGACGGATGTGGGCGGCGTGCAGTTGAATTTGGGTGACGAAGAGGCGGTGCGGCGGGCGTTCCGGGCCATCCGTTCCAGCGTGGAAGAGAAGGCAGGCGCGGAGCATTTCCAGGGAGTGAACGTGCAGCCGTTCGCGAAGCTGGACGGCTATGAGGTGATCCTGGGCTCGTCGCTCGATCCGCAGTTCGGCCCGGTGATCCTGTTCGGCATGGGCGGGCAGCTGGTGGAAGTGTTCAAAGACCGCGCGCTGGGGTTGCCGCCGCTGAACACCACGCTGGCGCGGCGCATGATGGAGCGCACGCGGATTTTCAGGGCGCTGAAGGGCGTGCGCGGGCGAAAGCCCGTGGACATCGCGGCGCTGGAGCAACTGCTGGTGCGGTTCTCGCGCCTGGTGGTGGAGCAGCCGTGGATCAAGGAGCTGGACATCAACCCGCTGCTGGCTTCGCCGGAGCGCCTGCTGGCGCTGGACGCGCGCGTGGTGCTGCACGATCCCGCCATGAGGGAGCAGGACCTGCCGCGGCCGGCGATCCGTCCCTATCCGGCGGAGTATACGGGCGAGTGGACGCTGCGGAACGGGGAGACGGTCCTGATCCGTCCGATCCGCCCCGAGGACGAGCCGGCCATGGTGCAGTTCCACGAGTCGCTGTCGGAGCGCACCGTATACCACCGCTACCTTCAGGTGCTGAACCTGAGCCAGCGGGTGGCTCACGAGCGGCTGATCCGGATCTGCTTCATCGACTACGCGAACCAGATGGCGCTGGTGGCGGAGCGGACCGATCCGGCGACCGGGGAGAAGCGGATCCTCGCCGTCGGCAGGCTGCAGGGGTTCGGGCAGCCGGAGGCCGAGTTCTCGATCGTGGTGACGGACGACTACCAGGGCATGGGGCTTGGGACGGAGCTGCTGCGGCGGCTGATCGAGATCGGGCGCAAGGAAGGCGTGAAGGCTATTGTGGCCGACATTCTGGCCGAAAACACAGCCATGCAGAGCGTGGCGGAGAGAATGGGCTTCCGTATCGAGCGGGCTCTGGAGGAGCCGGTGGTTTCGGCGCGGCTGGAGCTGAACTGACGGGTGTCAGGACTGTTGTTCGCGCTTGCGGGCGCGCAGCAGTTCCATGACGCTGGAGACGAGCTCCTTGGCCTGCAGGATGTTTTGCGAGATGATCTGCACGTCCATGGCGGGCTTGCCGGGCTGGCGCGCGCTCTGGCAGTAGACGCCGTGCTGGCCGACGAGGATGAGGGCGTCGGTGAGGATGTCCAGCGTGACGGCGAGGCGTCCCGCCTCGGCGCCCATCTGAAACTCGTGGCGTTCGAGTTCTTCCCGGAAATCGGTGAATGCGGATGGCGGGTTCATGGACCGTTATGATGAATACTGCCATGCCGTGGACAGCAGGCTTGTTGCTTTTGATGCTTGCCGCGCCGGGAGCGATGCCGGAAGTGGCGCGGAGCAAGCGGCTTCAGGGAAACGTGGTTTTGAACACAGACCCGGAGTCGGGCCTCTGGTCCGGCGCTCCGGCAGTCGTGGCGGACCGCAGCGCGAAGGGCGAGACAACGCCGGGGCACCGCACCGAGATCCGCTCACGCTGGACGGACACGCATCTGTATTTTCTGTTCATCTGCCCGTACGGGGAGCTGTATGTGAACCCGAACCCGGTGACGGACCGGGAGACGAACCGGCTGTGGGAGCGCGACGTGGCGGAGATCTTCATCGGCGCGGACTTCGAGCGGATCTGGCAGTACCGCGAGTATCAGGTGTCGCCTCCGGGCGAGTGGGTGGACCTTGACATAGACCGGAAAGAGCCGAAACCGGAGGGCGGGTGGCAGTGGAATTCCGGGTTTGAAACTGCGGCGCGGATCGACGCCGCGCGCAAGGTGTGGTATGGGGCGTTCAAGATCCCGGTCCGCTCGATCACGGACAGGCGCGTGGGGCCGGGGTTCGAATTTCGCGTGAATTTCTACCGTCTGCAAGGGCCGCCGCCGCGGAAGAGCATTGCGTGGAGGGCGACGGGTCCGACGGGCAACCATCACATCCCGGAGGCGTTCGGCATTTTGCGGCTGGAGGAGTGATGGCGCGGCCGGGGGCCACACTGAGGATTTCGCCCGCGGGGTTGCGCGGCATCGTCGGCCACGGGCTGACGGCGACGCATGTGCTCGATTTCGCGGCAGCGTTTGCGACGTTTCTGGAAGCGCCGGGACGGGTGGTGATCGGGCGGGACCCGCGCGTCTCCAGCGTGATGCTGCGCGAGGGAGTGACGAGCGCGCTGCTTGCGGCGGGCCATGACGTGGTGGATACGGGCATCGTCCCGACGCCGGTGATTCAGCATGCCATCCGGCGGCTGGGCGCGGACGGAGGCGTTTCGATCGGCGCGAGCCACAATCCGGCGGAGTGGAACGCGCTGAAGTTTTTCACGCGCGGGGGCAGCTATCTTTCGAGCGCGCAAAGCGAGGAGCTGCTGGACATCTACCACCTGCGGAAGTTCCGCTTCGCGGGGCACGCGGCGACCGGGCGGCGCAGCGAGGATGCGGGGGCGTTGGAGCAATACCTGGACGAGCTGGCATCGGAGTTTCCGCTGGAGCGGCTACAGCGGTTCCGGGTGCTGGTGGACTGCACGAACGGGACTTCGGCTCTGGTTCTGCGCCGCATGCAGGAGCGGTTCGGGCTGCAGCTGATTCTGATCAACGAGGCGCTGGAGGGCCGCGCGTTCGTCCACGAACCCTCGACAACGAAGAAGATGGTGGAGCTGCAGCTGGCGCCGCTGGTGAAGACAGTGGGAGCGGATGCGGGCTTTCTGTTCGACATCGACAGCGACCGGGTGGCGTTCGCCACCGAAGAGGGGGAGGCGGCGAGCGAGGAGCTCGTGATGGCGGTGGTGGCGGACGAGATGCTGGAGCGCGGACCGGGGAAGACGGTGCTGACGAACCTTTCGTCGACGGCGCTGCTCGAGGAGGTGGCGGCGCGGCACGGGGGGCGCGTGGTGCGGCTTCCGGTGGGGAGGCAGGCGGTGATCGACGCACTTTCGGGATACCGGATGCAGCAGATCGCCGTGGCGGGCGAAGGCACGGGTGCGGTGATGATGCCGCGGTTTCCGTATGTCTACGACGGCATCGCGGCGATGCTGCGGATCCTGGAGCGGATGGAGCGGACGGGGCGGACGCTGGGCGAGCTGGTGGCGGCGTATCCGGCGTACACGATCCTGAAGGGAAAGATTCCGGTGCGGACGCGGTTCATTCCGGAGCTGTTCGACGAACTGGAGCAGCGGTGGCCGGAAGCGCGGCGAAACCGGCAGGACGGGCTGCGGCTGGACTGGGAGGACCGCTGGGTCCACGTGCGGATGTCGCAGACCGAGCCGGTGATCCGGGTGATCTGCGAACAACGGGGCGGCGCGCCGCGGCGGCTGTTCGATGAAGTGATGGACCTGGTGAGGAGCTATTCGGCATGAGCCGGGCGCACCAGCTGAAGATCAGCGTGGCGGGCGTGCGCGGCGTGGTGGGGGAGTATCTGACGCCGAACCTGGCGTGCGCATTCGCGCAGGCGTTCGGGACATATGTGGGGCCGGGGCCGGTGGTGGTGGCACGGGACACCCGGGCGTCGGGCGAGATGCTGGTGCACGCGGTGACGTGCGGGCTGCTGGCGTCGGGGTGCGAGGTGATCCGGATCGGCGTCGTGCCGACCCCGACGGCGCAGATTTATGTGGCCGACATCCGCGCCGCGGGCGGCATCGCGGTGACGGCTTCGCACAATCCGCCGGAGTACAACGCGCTGAAGCTGTTCAATGGCGAGGGGCTGTTCTTCAACCGTTACGAACGGGCGGAGCTGCTGGACCTGTACCACCAGAGCGAGTTCCGCCATGCGATGAACGAAGAGATGCGCCGGGTGGCGGTGGATGCGGAGACGGCGCCGGAGCGGCACTTTGCGCGCGTGATGCGGCACGTGGATGTGGAGAAGATCCGGCGGCGGCGGTTCCGCGTGGCGCTGGACGCAGTGAACGGGGCGGGCTCGCGAATGAGCGTGCGGTGGCTGCGGGACATTCTCGGTTGCGAGCTGCACGCGATTCACGCCGATCCGGAACAGCCGTTTCCGCGGGACCCGGAGCCGCGTCCGGAGACGCTCGAAGAACTGGGCAGGCTGGTGGTGCGGGTCCGTGCCGACGTGGGGTTCGCGCAGGACCCGGATGGCGACCGGCTGGCGGTAGCGGGCGAGTCGGGGCGGGTGCTGGACAACGACGACGTGCTGGCGCTGGCGGTGGACTGCGCACTGCGCAAGCAGAAGGGGCCGGTGGTGGTGAATCTGACGACGTCTTCGGCGGTTGACGACGTTGCCGCGCGCCACGGGTGCCCGGTGTACCGGACGCCGGTGGGGGAGGCGAATGTCGTGGAGCGGATGAGGGCCGTGCATGCGGTGATCGGAGGCGAAGGGGCCAACGGGGGCATCATATTTCCGGCGGTCCACGCCTGCCGCGACTCGTATCTCGGCATGGCGCTGCTGCTCGAGAGGATGGCGGAGACGGGCGAAACGATGAACGCGCTGGCGGCGTCGTTGCCGCGCTACTGGCGGCGTTCGGGCAAGCTGCCGTTCGAGCACGGGCGGCTGGGGATGATGATGCAGGCTCTGGAGGAGGCGCTTGCAGGCGCGCAGGCGGACCGGACCGACGGGCTGAAGCTGATCCTGCCGGATGGGTGGGTGCATGTGCGAGCCTCCAACACCGAACCGCTACTGCGGGTCTCCGTGGAGGCGCGGACGAAGGAAGAAGCGGACCGGCTTTACGAATTGGCCGTTTCGCTTCGCTGAGCGCGGCGGCGGGCCAGCAGCCAGGCGCCGGAGGCGCAGAGGGCGAGGGCGATCCACTGGGTCCACGTCAGCGGAATGGCGGCGATGGGGAAGGGCTGGTCATGGTGGCGGAAGAACTCGATGAGGAAGCGCGCGCCGGAATAGAGCAGGAGATACCAGGCGAGGATTTCGCCTTCGCGGTGCGGGCGGCGGCAGCGGATATAGAGCCAGAGGGCAACCAAAGCGGTGGCGGCGGCTTCATAGAGTTGGGCGGGGTGCAGGGGAATGCCCAAGGGCACGCCCGTCAGTTCATGGGCGTGGGGATTTGTGAAGGTGACGGCCCAGGGACGCGTGCACTCGCTGCCCCAGCAGCAGCCGGCGGCAAAGCAGCCGAGGCGTCCGATGGCATGGCCGAGGGCGACGCCGGGGGCGAAGACGTCCGCCGTTTGCCACCAGGGGAGCTTGCGGCGGCGGATGTAGAACCAGGCGAAGAGGAAGGCGGCGAGAAAGCCGCCGTAGTAAACGCCGGCGGAAAGCAGCGTGTCGAGGCTGAAAACCCGGCCGGGATTTTCCGAATAATAGGGAAAATCCATGACGAACATGAGGAGCTTGGCTCCGGCGAGCCCTGCGAGCGCACAGTAGATGGCGAGGTTGGCGACGGCGTCCACGTCGAGCCCGGCGCGGCGCGCCAGCCGCAGCGTGAGCCCCATGCCGGCGAGGAAGCCGGCGGCGACAAGGAAACCGTAGGTGGGAAGGAAGAAGCCGCCGAAGTCGATCAGCCTGGGAAACATGATGAGGAAGGGCCGCGCGCGGGCCTGCCCTCATTGTCACAGATGGTAGAGCATGAGGTAGACGAGGACGCCGGTAACACTGACATAGAGCCACAGCGGGAGGGTGATGCGGGCGAGTCGGCGGTGGCGCTCGAAGCGCCCTTTCCATGCGCGCCACACGGTGACGAGCGCCATCGGGGCGACGCAGGCGGCGAGGATGGTGTGGGAGACGAGGATCGAGAAATAGACGGGGCGGATCCATCCGGTCTTCTGGAAGCGCACGCTGCCGACCTGTGCGTGGTAGATGAGATAGCTGGTGAGGAACAGGGCGCTCACCACAAGGGCGGCGGTCATCGCTTTGCGATGCGCTTCGCGTTTTCCCTGACGGATGAGGCGGTAGCCGGTGACCAACAGCACGGCGGACGCCGTGTTGAGGAGGGCGTTCAGCGCAGGCAGGTCGCGGACGTCCATCAGAGAAGTTCCCTTCTGAGCTTGCGGATGTCGGCGACGACGTCGTCGACGCAGGAAGGCTGGGTGGTTTCGTAATAAGCGCGGAGGCGGCTTTTGCGGTCGACCAGAGCAAAGCGGGTGCCGTGCTGCGGCCCCATGCCGCCGAGGAAGAAGACTTCGGCGCCGAGCCGGCGCAGGGTTTCGGGGTCGCCGGTGAGGAGAAACCAGCGGGTGGGATCCTGGCGGAAGCGCCGGCCGTATGCACGCAGGACCTCAGGCGTGTCGGTTTTCGGGTCGACGGTGAAGCTGACGAGGCAGACTTCGGGGAAGCCGAGGGTGGCCTCCTGCACGCGGAACATCAGAGCGGACATCCGCGGGCAGGGGCCGTTGCAGGTGGTGAAGAAGAAGTCCGCCACCCACATTTTGTCCTTGAGCCTTTCAGCGCTGCGGAAGGGGCGGCCGTCCTGGTCGATGAGTTCAAAGGGCGGAACCTGGTTGATGACCGGGAGCCCGGAGCGGAGGCAGCCTGTGAGCAAGGCGCCGCTGGAGGCGGCAAGCCAGGCGCGGCGGTTCATGACTGTCTTCAGAATAGCCCGGGGCGGCTGTCGAGCAGCAGGGCGAGGTAGAGCAGGGGCAGATAAAGAACGCTGGCCTTGAGCACGCCGCGGGCGTTCAGGGCGGTCCGGTCGCGGTGGAGGCGCGCCGCGGCGCGGAGGAAAACGGCCCCAAGCAGGAGAGCGGCGGCCAGGTACCAGTGCCCGGCCATGGAGAGGAATCCGGGCAGGAGGCTTGCGGGAATCAGGATGAGGGCGAAGGCAAGAGCGTGGCGGGCGGTGGAGCGGCCGTCTGGTTCTACGACGGGCAGCATGCGGATGCCGGCGCGGGCGTAGTCGTCGCGGTACATCCAGGCGATGGAGTAGAAGTGCGGGAACTGCCAGAGGAACAGAATGGCGAACAGCGCCCATGCGGCGGGCGTGAGTTCACCGCGGGCAGCGGCGAAGCCGAGCAGCGGCGGCATGGCGCCGGGGAAGGCGCCGATGGTGGTGGACCACCACGTCTTCTGCTTGAGGGGCGTGTAAAGGAGCAGGTAAGATGCGACGGTGAACAGCCCAAGCCACGCGGTAAGGGGGTTGACGCCGAGCGCGAGTTCCACCTCTCCTGTAGCGACGAGGGCGATGCCGAACAGCAGCGCGTTACGGGGCGCGACACGGCCTGAGGGGATGGGGCGCGAGGAGGTGCGGCGCATGCGGGAGTCGGCGTCGCGTTCATACCACTGGTTGAGCGTGGCGGTGCCGCTGGCGATGAGGGCGGTGCCGAGCAGGCAGTGCAGCAGAAGGCTCCAGTGGATCGAGCCCGAATGGCCGAAGTAGTAGCCGATGGCCGTGCTCATGAGGATGAGCCAGGTGATGCGCGGCTTGGTGAGCTCGATGTAGCCCCTCATGCGTTTGTTCCGTTCGATGCAAGCGGTGCAGGCTGCGATGCTGGCTCGACGCAGCGCAGGACGAAGGCCGAAAGGATGACGGCGAGGCCCAATACGGCGGCGCCCGCAGCCATATGCGCGCGCGAGGCCCATTCCATCCACCCGCCGCCGATCTGCGCCACGCGGTAGAGCAGCGCCATGACGCCGAGAACGACCTGAAGGCCCACGAGAGTGACCAGAGCGGCGGCGGCGCGCTGGAGGGCGGGCGCGGCGGCTGCCTGCGTCAGGACGAAGGAGCCGAACATCAGCAGCAGAATGGAGGCGGCGAAGGCCCAGGTGACGTGGGGAATGACGCTGGAGACACGATAGCGGTAAGCGGCGCCGAGGGCGATCTGGGCCAGCGTGGCGGCGGGGGCGAGCCAGGCCATGGCGCGGAGCGACGGCCAGCCCGAGTCCCGGAAGCGAGGCTGCTCGCGCCGCCAGAAGGGCGCGGTGACGAGCCAGACCAGCGACAGGGCGGCGAATTGCAGGTGCACAGACAGGGCGGCGGCGATTTCGAGAGCCGGCGCTCCGAGGCTGCCTGCGGCGGGCAATCCCGCGCCCGCTGCCACGAGGGTGGCGAGGGCGAGCAGGCATGCCAGGATGTGCACGGTAGCGGATATCATGATGATCCGGCGGTCCGGAGGTTCAGAGGCCCAGACGGCGAACTTCCCGAGGGCGGGAAGTTCAATGTTCCTATTCTACCCTCACAAGAAATTCTTCGCACTTGTTGGATGCAGAACCGGCCCCTGCGAGTCATGATCGAGGGGGACAGCCTGATCTGGCACCTTGCCCGGCTGCCCCGACTCAAGCCTGCTATCCGGCACTTGCGCATGGCACTCGCCGTTTGTCAGCGGGATCGAGAAGTGCCCCGTTCATCTGAGGACTTGTGGATGGTTTGTCCTGCTCCAGACAGGTCGCCTTTCCCGCCGTCAGCATCGGGAGCGGAGCGGAGCACAAGTAACACTGTGGCACCGTCGAGGGATGAGTTTGCCGGCACCTGCTGGCGCCCTTCCGGTCAGCCCCGGCAAGAATGGCGCTATCCTGTTTGCCTCCGCAGCGTCAGCAGCCAAAGTGCCAGGTCAGACTGTAACCTTCGGCTATCCGGCGAAAGGGCCGGATC
>Ga0209018_1000696_pt1 | contig 30016 bp, 29 predicted proteins | sample YNPBryBLVA2012_FD_185814 | JGI IMG/M metagenome (GOLD analysis project Ga0209018, IMG submission 185814) | Anoxygenic and chlorotrophic microbial mat microbial communities from Yellowstone National Park, USA - YNP Bryant BLVA 2012 (SPAdes)... ...
ATCCAGAAAAGCGACGGGGAAGTCGGGTTTGTGGCGTCCGATGTGGCTAGGGTTTTGGGCTATCGCGACGCGCCAAATATGACCCGGATGCTGGACAAGAGCGAAAAATGGACCCAGGTTGTGGACACACCCGGTGGCGGCCAAAGAGCGACCATTATCAGCGAGCCCGGCCTGTACTGCTGCATCCTTAAGAGCCGGCGCAGGAGCGCCAAGACTTTTGGTCGTTGGGTCACGCATACCGTCCTGCCGTCGATCCGTAAGCGCGGGTTCTATATCGACATCGACCAACGGCTGTCCAATCGCACCCCGGAAGAGATTAGCCAAGGGCTTTTCGCTATAGCCAACGAGGTTCGCCGCTCCCTACCGAACTTCGCTAACAAATTCAGCGCGGTTATGGATGATTGCGTCTTCGTCCAGCAGTCTGCTGGCCAGCATTCCAGCCTCGACGGGACCAGGGATGAGGTGGCCTACCATAAAGAGATGGACAAGCGCGGCCTGCCTGGAATCACCGTCGACGAGAGCGACCCCATAACCGTCGCCTTTGATTGGCGCGTCGACCATAGGGTCGACGATCGGATCGTCGCGCGCCTCTATGCCCTGCTGGAGCCGCACTGCCGCGGTTATCGCAGCGGGCTGCCCGGCATCAAGCCGTTCAGCGGAACGGATGGATATGGCGGCTTTGAGATTATTGCTGGATTCCGGTCCACGCAAAAAGCCCGCGAGCTGGCCAGCACCCTGGCGCGCGTCAGTCGTCAATTCCTGGTCGAGCAAGGGCTAGCATCTTGAACGAGCACGACGCACAGAAAATCGTCGTCGCGTGGTTCCGTAAGACCTATCCGCAACTGTCGCTAGTGTTCTTCGCTATCCCGAACGGCGGTAGTCGCAATCCGGTCGTCGGGAAGAAGCTTAAGGAGGAAGGCGTCTTAGCGGGTGTCCCTGATCTGCTGCTGGCCGTTCCCCGCAACGGGCGCGCGGGCCTGTTCCTGGAGATGAAAAAGGCCCGCACCGGGCGGGTGAGGCCTGAGCAGAAAGCCGTCCATGAAGCCTTGCGTGAGCAGGGGTATGCCGTCGAGGTCGCATACGGCCACGAACAGGCGATCACCTTCATCGCCGACTATCTCGAACCACCAAGCACCGGATCATCCTGATCGGCAGCGCGGCGGCGGTGTGCGTTGGCTAGGTTATGCTGGTTAGCGAATGTTAACGAAGAGGTTAGCATTTAAAATTGAATAGCAATATGCTTTAAGAGCTTCGCTTATGGCATCTCCCTTCTACAACCGCAAACGGCGCGCCGAACAAGTTGATCTAATCAAGCAGATCGGGATCCGGATGCGGGCGGCGCGCGAACTGTGCAATTTCTCGCAGCAGGAAGCCGCTGCCCGACTCGGGTATCGCAGCTCTTCGCGGCTGTCGAAGCTGGAGAACTCGATCGACATCAAAAGTATCCCGCTCTCGATCATCATCGATGCTGCGAAACTCTACGACGTCTCTGTCGATTACCTGTTAGGCCTGTCGGACGATTGGGAGCCAGTAGATAGCGCGATGCCCGAGCGCGTTGCTTCTCGCTGGCTTTTTGCCGTCTGGGAAAAGGCCCGCGAGCGCGACATGGCGGCTGTGGCAGCTTTACATAAGCGGCTGAGGACGATCGATGCCGTCACCGGCGCTGTGGTCGGGGCGACGCAAGAGGCACAGGACGCGCTTGAAGCCTTTGCCGCCTGCAATCCCGGGTTCCAGGACATGCCGGGCGGCGCTCGTCTTGTGCGCTATGTGACCCGCGCGGCTGAAATGGCCTTAGAGATGCGTCGACGACTCCACAACGTCAACCTGGAATGCCGGATGGCCAGGCCGCTCCAAACCGAAATTGATTTTCTACAGAGTGGAACCTGATGTCGACACCCCGCAAGATGACTCCCGAGGAATGGGAAGAAGCCCGCGCCCGCTGGGAGACCGATCCGCGCGACGGTTACGCATGGCTTAAGCGCGAGCTGAATCTGCCCGTCTCAGAGGTTGCAATTCTCAAGCGCGCCAGAAAAGAGTTGTGGGCTAAGAAAGCCAGCATGAAGACCGTGGCTGAGCTGGCGCAGTTTAAGGCCGACCAAAAAGCTGCCAAAGCCGACAAGCTATTATCGGAAGCCGAGTCGGTCGACATTCGCGCCAGGATTCTTGAGACCCATCGGCGTGAGTGGCAGGAACATCGCGAGCGCTTCCCGCTCGACGCCATCATCACTATGATCGATGGCGACCCGGCAAAGTCCGCACTGACTAAAAACGGCGAGAAGATCGCGCGCGCAGCCAAAATTGTTGCCGAGACCATCAAGCATCGACAGGCCGGCGAGCGCGAAGCCTGGGGTTTGGATGCGATAGCGACTGACACCACGGCGGGCGTCAAGACGATCGAGGAGCTTGAGGCGATGTACGCGGCGGCAATGCGTAGATCCGACGAGATGCAGTTGGCGGTTGAGAAGGAGCGCGGTAGGTTGGATGCGGTTGATCGATGATCCGCGTTATATGCCGTTCGCAGCAAGATATGCGTTCGACATAGAGCGGTTTGCAGCTGAAGTAGTTGGGATGACCCCGACCCACCAGCAGCGCGAGCTGTTCGCCCCTGTCTCACCGCCCGGAAGCCGGACGACCGTTCGATCAGGTCACGGGACGGGCAAGTCCCGAGCCCTAGCCGTTATCACGCTATGGCACCTACTGTGCTATCCGAAGTCCAACACAATGCTGACCGCTCCGAAGATTGAGCAAGTCCGCAACGTGGCCTGGAAGGAAATCAGCGACGTCCTGGACTTGATGCGTGACAAAGGGGGGCATCCATGGATCGTTGGCTACGTCGCCTTAGAAGCCGAGCGCGTCTACGTCAAATCGTTCAAGATGACATGGTTCGTCTTCGCCAAGACAGCTCCACGCGGCAGCCCTGAAAACCTCGCCGGCCAGCACCGCGGCTGGTATCTCCTCATCGCCGACGAGGCATCCGGTATCCCAGACCCGAATTATGCCGTAATGACTGGCGCACTGACCGATGCGCGCAACCGCATGCTGCTGCTGTCGCAACCGACCAGGTCCAGCGGATTCTTCTACGAGACCCACCACAAGCTTGCCAAGCATAACGGCGGGGTCTGGACCTCCATCCGTATGGACTCGCGCCAATCTCCGCTTGTGTCGAGCGCCTTCATCGAGGAAAAGAAGCAGGAATACACTGAGGAAGAGTTCACCATCAAGGTTATGGGCGAGTTCCCCGAAACCCGCGACAACTATCTACTCGGTCGCAAGGCGTCTGAAGCCTGTTTCGGACGGCGCGTGATCAATGACGGCGAACCCTATGGACTGATGCTTTCATGCGACGTGGGCGCGGGCGAGTATCGCGATAAGTCCGTCGCCCTAGTGGCAAAGGTGATCGGGTATAGCGACTTCGGCCCCGACGCGCGTCGCGTTGAGGTAATCGCGATCCCGATCCTTTCGAACACGATCAGCATCCAGGGCTTCACGGGCGCCGTCTTCCATGAGGCCAGCGCGCTTGAGAACATCACGGTTTTGGTCGACGCCGGAGGTATGGGGATCGCAGTCTGTCAGGGTCTCGAAGCGCTCGGGCTGCCTGAAGTTAAACGCGTGAAGTGGGGCAACCCCTGTTTCCAGAAGCGCCACAGAGACCGCTTCGTCAATCTGCGCGCTCAGGCGCTGGTCTCTGCTGCGCGCGCGGCCAAAGAAGGGCGCCTTGGAATCGCGGACGGTCCGTGGAAGCGTGAGTTACTGGACCAGATGTCGCGCGTGCCCTTCCACTTCGACGAAAAGGCCCGGTACGCGATCATGAAGAAAGACGAAATGCGTAAGCAGGGACTGCCATCGCCGGATATCTTAGATGCTTTGGCGTTTTGTTTCCTGGAAGACGCGACCTACATGATCTGCGAAGGCGCGCATGGTCAGGCGAATTCAGTTCAGGCCGCTATCAAGCGAGCCGAGGCGCTGTTTGCGGACGTATAAGTGCATGGTGCTGCAAGCATGGAAACCAAAGTCATCTCCTACAACCTCAGGGACCGCGGTCGGCAGTACACTGGCCAGCCGCGAAACTTTGATATCCCACGACTGATAACGGCCATCAATGGTCCGGCCTGTCAGGAGCGTGTGCGTAATCGCGACATGGTTGGGTTCTATGGGCACTGGCCGAGGATTAAGTTCGGGATGCACCCCGCCGAGGGCGGACTCTCTGGCGGCAAGGCACATACCGTCGAGCCGGCCCTTATCACAACTTACTTGCGCGCATTCCCTGACGGGACTGTCGAACACAAAGCTGAGTTCCTGCCGACCCAACCAGGGCAGATTGCCGCCAAGCTCTATCAGTCCCGTACCGGTGGATTTTCCAGCGCGATCGACCAGATCAAGCCTGAATTCTTTGGTTTCGACTATGTGCTTGAACCGAACTTTACGACCAATAGGGGATACTCCCTGGATTCAGTGCTGTGCGAGGGCGGGGCGTGTGCGGTCGGCATGGACTGCGATTCAGTCAATGCAGCGATTTTGGAGGAGCAGCTTGCTGGCATGGCGGCGTTGATAGACGCGGTCAGCGCTAGCCAGACACTTGCCGAGCAGACCATATCGGCGCTCGAAGCCGAAAACGCCGAGCTGAGATATCAGCTTGATGATCTACGCGCTAAGGCCGACAAGATCAATGCATTAGACTCTGCGCCACGCGGTCCGCTGATCGTTAGTGCCGATGCCCTGCATCGCCTTCGTGCTGATACTGAAGCGTTCCTGTCGCTCGATTCATTGCCACTGCCGGTCCAGCGTCCACTAGGCGCGTCCAAAGCCGCCGAGCTTGATCCGGCGGTCTCTCGCTTCATCCGTCGGCTCGGGATCTGATTTTTATGTACGAACCAGTCAAGGCCGCCTTCGGGCAGTATCTCGGATGCTTCTTCCGCTCTGGGATCGCGCCCACCACGCGTTACCTTACCGAGTACATCCGCCGCCCGCTCAATCAAGCGATCCTGTGGGCGCCAGGGCGCATGGTGGATCTGGCCGAAGAGATGATTGCTGCATGGCAGCGCGACGACTCGCGCGGCAGGCCTACACCCGGCTACACCATGCCGGTAATCTTGGTCGCTTTAGCTAAGGATGCGGCGCAGTCTGCGCCGAACTTTAATCGCGCGATGGGCACGCCGGAATATGTGGTTTTGCCTGGCGACTCGAAAGACCGGCTGTTCAAGCTTCGAACCTTCACCGCTGATCTGCGCGCACAGTTGGCGATTGCGGCTCATGACGAGCCGACCGCGCGCGCCCTGGCGTCTCAGGCGCTGCTGTGGATCGAAGCCTTCCCGAACCGCTCGTTTCGGGCCACCTACCGCTTTGCCGGCTTCAATCTCGACTGGCCGGTCCATGTGGCACTACCAGACCAACCGGCGGCGCTTGTACCGACCGATGCAAAGAATCTCACGCTCCTAACCCTGGATCTGACCTTGCGCCCGACTGTACCGCTCTATCAGGCGCCGCGCCCTGGCGAGCCCAACGACGGCCAAGGCGACCCCGCGAACCCGGACGATCCGGCGGGGTATCCGTTCCTGGTCGAGATCGATCGGAAGGGCGTGTAAACAACCCTCGACTGAAGTCGAAGGCTTTATTGTGAGACGCAGCAAACATGGTTGACGCATCTCCAACATTTCCTCCCGCGACTCAAGTCGCGGGTTTCCTTGCGGAGGGTCTATGAGTCAGCAGCCCATCCAGTGCAACATCGGCGGGTTCTCTGGAGCGCCTGTGACGCTGTTCTCGGCGCTCGATGAGTCAACTGGGCTCCTGACTATCGCCGCGATCAGTCCGCTCCACAAGGACAGGCGCGCGGGCTGTCTCGTCATCAGCAACGTACACGGCTTGGAGTGTGATATCCTGTTCACGGATAAGCAGATCCGCGAATCTATTGATGCATGGCAATCGCTCCGTCACGACACCATCAACGGCAACGCATCCCGCCTGATCTATACTGAGCGCGCGCGACGCGCCGACCCGTCATCCATGATTGAGCTGGACGGTCTCGACGAGCGCGGGCGCAAGTACCGGCTCGCCGAGCACGTCGGGAACGAGGCCGTCGCGACCCTAGCGACATGTCTTTGGGCGTCCCGTGCTGAGACGCGAGGGGGTGTGCTCGATACCGTCTCAGATCTGGCGGACGCGCTCCTAAGCGGGCAAGCCATCACGATCGCCGGCTTCCATCCCTGGGAGATTCAGCCCGTGTTTTTTCACGGTTATCATGTCGACCAGCGGGCCGCCCGGGCTTATTGGAACAAGCGAGACAAATAGCTTATGGCCGAGATCAAGATCCGAGACAACACGCAAGCAGCGGGCGCCTTCTTCCGTGCTGTGCGCCACTTCGCACTGACCACGCGCCCCTGGGAGCCGGCTATCTGGTATGAGACCAAGCCAGATGAGCGCTACGACCTAACGCTCGTCTCTCAGCGGGTCTATGGGCGGCGCGATGAGTATCTGGTCATCATGGCGGCGGCGGGGCTGTCGCATGTCGACGACGAATTGACCGAGCGCAAGCTGTGCCTGCCCAACGAGGGACAGCTTCGCAAGATCAAGTTGTCGACCGGTTATGAGAGCATCGGGCGGCGGGCGAGTCTTGTTTAATGGCGCAGCTTCCACGCCTACCAGCTCTGCCACGTCCGTCGAAGCCCGATCAGGAATGGCTTGGTAAGATCCGCGGCTCACTTAAGGAGGCGCGCAAGCGACTGGCAGCGGATCGGCGTGCCCGAGAAGCCGCCGACCGTGCGCCGAAGCCGGTCATCCTCGATCCCGCGACCTTGTCCGGGCGCAAATGGGATGCGGCTTCCGTCCTGCATACCACGCTAGGAGGTGTCCGGCGACCGATCACGCAGGATGATCTCGCGGCTTTCCGGCACAACATTAGACTTCTGCAAGGCCGGCTCGGGCGTGGCGGAATCACCGCGCGCCAGGTCATCGACCTAAGTGGGAAGTATCTAGCGCCGGGCAAAGGCACTGATCGGCAGCGCGCAGCGCGCGAGATCCATCACGCGATCCCATCAAGCTTCAGTAAGGGCGAGCTACACGTCATCACGGACGCGGGCGGTCAGACGCCAAACGTCAGGCGGCATCATGTTTTGGTGCGGTTCCCGCATTGGGACATCGCGGTCATGGATGTGAACAAGACGCCCGACGAGGCGGCGCTCTGGCTGCTGTCTCAGCCGCTCAAATACGAATGCGACTGCGGGCGGCATCGGTTCTTCTTCCGCTACATCTGTACCGCTGGCGGGTTCAACGCCGGACGCCCCGAGCATGGCTATCCCAAGATCCGCAACCCCAACCTTATCGGCGTGGCGTGTAAGCATGTGGTGCGAGTGATGACCGAGATCGACGCGATGGACGCGCGTTTCCGCTCGATCATCACTCGCGCGATCAAGGCCGCGCGCGACAAGGATTCCAAAGTCAAGCGCATCCAAACCACGCAAGCAGAAGCCGAGCGTCAAGCTAGGAAGAGCGCGCGTCCGATCCGCTCCAGCGAGGCTATTGAGCGTCGCCGGACCCTGGCGCGTGAGAGAGCGGCCGCGCGCGCGGCCACCCGATCGGCCCCACCCCCGCGTCCGCGCGGACTGCTAGGTCGGACGCGCGACATGGCGGCGGCGATCGCCTCCCGGTTCGGCATCGCCCGTGAGATCGCGACCAAGATCATCAACTTCTTTATCCGTCGCCGAGGTGGGTAATCATGTTGACCCAAGTTCCGGCCGCCATCAATCAGCTGGCATTCAAAATCGTCCATCACCACCCCAACAGCAGCGGCATCCAAATGTTCCGCAAGCGCGTCACCCGCGCGCCCGCAGACACCCTGGGCGGCCTCGGGGTGTTGTCGTCGGAAGATGAAGAGTCGATCGCCTTCGAGTTCCTAGGGCTGGGATCCGCGCTTCCAGTTGCTGATGATGCCGCCAACCCGCTGCTGATGAACGATAACCAGGATGCGCCGAGCGACGGGGTTGAATTCAGGTTTTTGATTGAGCCGGAAGCACAATCCGGACAAGATGGATGGTTTAATCCAACCAGGGGCGATGTTTTCCTGCTGTGGCTTGCTGATGACGGTTCGCTCAAGATCCCCTTCGAGATCGTCGATATCGAGGCCGTCAGCAACCTTCCGCCGTTCTCAGTGCGCTACATCTGCAACCGGCGCGATGATCTACTGTGGGCGGTCAATGATTTAGACGATCCGGACGGTCCGGACGGCAATTCGACGACACCTTGAACATACTCAAATCAGGAAAATTGCACCCAGAACACCAAAGACCATCGTTCAAGATGGCCTCACCGTGCTGCCGTGACTGATCGGCGGCGTGATCATCGTGATGTAAAACTTGAGGCTTTGGCGATATGCCCGCAATCATCAACCGCTCATCCACTAATGCCGCCGGGCAGTTTTTCAGGAATTTAAAAGACCAAGCGAAGGGCGCGGCAGGGACTCTCGACTCGGCTGCGCTCGATAGCGTCGCAACCGAACTGACCAACAGGGGCGGCGCGCCCCAGGATCTAGAAGTCGTGCTTGACGAAGCTGGAAAAGAGGCGCCGCGCGTGCTGCGCGCGATCCTTGACGGCGCTCGGATCTATGAAGAGAAGCACGGCGAAGAACCTAGTGCGGACCTGATCGAGACTGCTATGCGCATGGCGTACTCGACGACCGACCACGCGCGCAAACAGTACAGCCTGGACTCAGCAACCTCCTTGCAGTCCGATCCGCTGGCCCTACAACCCAACCGCGCTATCGTGGCTATCGTCGGCATGATGGCTGAAGCCATCCCCTTTGCGCACTATCTGCCAGCCGATATCGGATCCAACGAAGCAAAATTGGCAATCTTGACCCACAATGCCGGCACCACCTATGGCGGGTATGCCGAAGGCGACAACATGGATGGTGTGCTGGCCGGCAGGCCGTTTGTGACATCCAGCCGCGTCCATACCTTAGACTACAACACCACTGCCAGCGTCTGGGAGGGCAAGCTGACCCGCGTCCAGACCGACGAAAATCATTGCAACCAGTCCGCTGGCGCGGTCAAGCTAATACGCGGCCGGACCTTGGTGTATGTTGCCGGTCGTGTGGCCGGGCATGAGGTCACCAGCAGCGGAACCGGATCCTCCAGTCTGGCCGGATCGATCGATATCGGCGGCACTCAGTATGTCCTGAGCGGCACCGTCAACCCCGATACTGGCGTTGTCTCTGCGACCTTTACTCCGTCGCTGCCAAATGGCTATGCCCCTGTAGTCGAAGGGTTCATCGACTATGAGCGTGGCGAGAGCGCGCCCCAACTGATTTCGCAGGTTGAGACCTTCATCTTGCACGCCAAGCCGTGGCGCGTGACTACCAGTCTGTCAATCGACGCGCGGACCCAGATGGCCAACGAATTGGGCCTGGACCCCTACGGCGAATCAGTGCTGGCGATCCAGAATCAGTTTGCCATCGAGCGCCACTACGATGTGCTGGCCAAGGCAAAGCGCATAGGGGTCAACAACGTAGCCACCTTTAACTTCCAATGGAGCATGCAGAATCAGCTTCAGCCGAAGACCCGCGCCCAGATCTGGCAGGACTTCGCGTCTGTGATAGGGTCCGTCAGTCAGCAGATGGCTATTGATACCCTGAACCACGGCGTCACGCACCTGTATGTCGGTCGCTACATCGCGGCGCAGCTTGCGACTCTACCGCCTGAGGTGTTCCAGCCGTCCGGTATCAGCGGGCGGCCGAGCATCTATCGTCTGGGTCGGTTGTTCGGCCAGTACGAGGTCTACTACACCCCATACCTGGTGACGGAAGCGTCGGACGGCTCGTCAGGCCAAATATTGTGCATCGGCCGCGCAACTGACGTGACCCGCAACCCGTTCGTACTTGGTGATGCCGTAGCCCCGACTGTAATTCCTCTAGCTGTCAATGCAGACCTGCGTTCGGGCGCCGGTTTCTATGCTCGCAACTTCACCGCCGTCAACCCGCATGGACCATCCAGCAAGGGCGCGGCCATCATTAACGTCACCAACCTGATCTAATCCGAGGCGCGCCATGAGTGAGACCCTGGTTCTTGGCGCGCCCTCCCTTCGCGGGGAGGATGCGCGCGACACCCTCGACAAGCAGCTGGCCGCGCTCAAGTTTCCCTTGACGGCCAAGGTCGTCAACCATCAGCCGTTCCATGTGAGCTTCCCGGCAGCTGACAGTCTTTATCTGCGCCCGTCCGGCCATGTCGGAGATACCGGCCAGGCGACCTTCAATGATGCGGCGACCTTTGCTCGGTTCGTGACTGACGTTCAGGCTGTGGCGGACCTGCACAAGATCGAAGTGGCATTGACGATCACGTTCACGTCTGAGTCGCGCCCAGCGCAAGCGAGTAAGCCTGCTACGCCAAAGCCTACCGCCAAGCCGGAGGATTGATCCATGCCTGTAACCTTTGTGCGCAATCTAGGGCATCAGCCTGGCGTCCAGCTCAATCCACTGGTCGACCCGAGTGAGCACCTCTCATCAACCGCGAGCGACCAATCCTTTGGCGTGGTCGCGCGAACCACGCGTGGGCGCATTGATCGGGCCTTTGCGGTCGATATCAGCGACGCCAACGCGAAGCTCGGCGCGATCGAGCCGATCCGGGCCAATCTCATCAACGAGGCGCGCGCCCAGCTCAATGAAGCGCTGACAATCTCGGGCGGGTATGCCGTGGTGAGCCGCTTGGTCCGGATTGATCAGGCTCAGATCAAGTGGGCGACACTGACCGTGACCGATCCAGTTGCTCCAGCAACAACTAAAACCTACACGTTCGGTGTGTCCAACACCAAGCTCGACACGGGCTTTGCCTTGCAACTGAAGCACATGGGGTGCTTCAACGACGGGATCAAGCTCGCCGTATGGGCCGAGCCGGTGACGTCGGGCGGGGTCGAGCAACCGACGAAAAAGATCAAGCTGCGCGTGGCCGACGCCAAGGATAACGCGTTGTTTTTCTTCCAAGGCTCGACCGACCCCTTTGCGCGCGACGACTACGGGACCAGTGCCTACCTACCGGACGTGGTGGCGGCGCGCACCGACGAAATTGAGGTTGTAGTCGCGCCCGATGCAGTGTTCAGTCCTGGTGAAGCGCTCTACGGCTACGACGCCAACGGTTTCGAGAAATGGCTGTCGTCGGACGTGCTGGTGACCTTTGTTGAGGGCGACCACGCCTATACTGCAAGCGATTACCAGGACGCTGTCGATCGGCTCAAGTACGCGCAACAAGACTTCTCTTACATCGCCTCTGGCGGCACACAGTCACCGGCCCTGCTGTCGCGCTTGGCGGTCATGGCGATCGACACCAACCGCCAACTGCGGTTTGATGTGGCAGGGAGTCTGGATGTTGACGCCGCGATTGCGTTCGTCGAGTCGCTGGACCTGTCCTATCGTGAAGGCGCGCATCTACTACAAGCATTCTGGATGCCAGTTCGATGCGACGATCCGTCCGGCGTCAATCCCAACGGGTATCTTGGCGCGGCGATGCTTAATGTGGGTATGGCATGCCGACGCAATGCTACGGTCAATGCCAATGGTCTTGCGGCGAAGAACTACCCAATTGCTGGGCGCAACTATCCGATTCCGCGATCGGGTCTGCGACAGTCTATCAAGATCGGCGAGATGCAACTAAGCAACCTTGCGCGCGCCAGGATCAATCCGGTGATCTTCGACACCTTCGCCGACGGGAGTTACTGCGTCTTCCGCGATCAAATCACGCTTGCCCTGGCCGACAACAGTCTGCGCCGACTGATTTCAGTTGTGGATATGTCAACGTCGATCGACGATCGGGTCGTGCGCTACGGCAAGTCACTCATTAACAGTTACCCGATGACGATGGCGGTCAAACGGATGCGCGACTACCTGAAGGAACTGTTCAGCGCGGCGGAAACCGCCGGCTGGCTTGTGCCATCAGCCGAGATGGGCGGGTCGTCCTTCAATTTTGTCGTCAATCCGAACGCCGAGCGTCCATATGACAAGATGGATCTGCGGTATTCGCTGCGTTACGACGGGGCATTACGGCAGATCGAAGTGACTCAATCCCTGTCGAGGTGATGCAAACAATGGAACTTCGCGAGTACCTAATGGGCGCTATGGCTGAGGCTGCGCGCTCAAAAGAAGACCCGACGCTCGATAGCGTCGATGATGCCGTGGTCAGTACGGCAAGTGACTACATGGACAAGTCGTTCCGACTGCACGCCGCGTCTGTGCTCAATCAGTGGACTGAGACTGTGGATGAAGACTTGGAATCGGGCGAGACCCTGGCCGACCGGCTGTTGGCGCTTCTGGTGGCGGCGGTCGACGAGGATGGCGACCACGAGCTGGACGAGACCGAACAGGAAATGCTCGAGGCCGTACTTGCTGCTGCCAAGGACTACCTGCTGTCGCAAGGCGTGGCGCCGGATGACGTGACGGATCTGCTCGACAACTGGACCGAAGATGCAGCTATTCGTGTGCGCGATGCGCTGGCGGCGGCCCTACCGGATGGCGATGAGGCTGATGACGAACTGAGCCGGTTCGCCTTCGATGAGGACTCGACCGCGTCTGTCTTTGATGCGGCCTACAAGAACGTGCTCGCCTTTGAGCATGGCAAGAAGGTCGTCAAGCGGCGACGCATTTCCGGCACGCCTAGGCGGATGACGCCGAAGCAGAAGGCGGCTTTACGCAAGGCGCGCGCCCTAGCCAACTCGGCCATCGCCAAGCGCTGGAGGGCAATCAGCATCAAGAATCGCCTCAAGGCTGGCGTCGGCATGAAGCGCAAGTTTGTTTGATTTGAGCTGTGTCTGAGTTCGGCCGACTCAATGAGCACCTGATCGCCTCAATTTACGAGGTCGATCGGAAGGGCAACGCTAAGGATAGCGAGGCTGTGCGCGCACTCATCACTGAAGCCAGCCTAGAGGTTTCTCTTGGCTGGCAATCACCGTTCGAGGGTATGGGGCCGGAAGCGAAATTCCCGACCCTACTGGCGATGGTGCAGTCCGGTTCGGCTGAAGATTTGATCAGCGCGCTCGGGGGTAGTTCGTGGGGAAGCTGGATGACGAAGGGACTGAATCTGATCACGGACTGGCTGACGGACGGCGGGTCGTTTGATGAACTGCTGTCATCTAGCGTTGGGCGAACCGGCCTGACCAAGATGAACAGCACTCAAGTCTTTACTGGGATGCCGCCGGTCAAGATCAATGCGACCGTGCTATTTCGCGCCTGGAAGAACCCCAAGGCCGAGGTCGAGGAGCCGTTTGACCGGCTCATAGGTTGGGCATTGCCACAGTGTCTCCAGAGGGATAGCATTCTGACCGGCTGGCTCAATGGCGAATCCGGCTCATGCTCCAGTGAGGGCGGCGGATCGGCCAGCGGTCTGGATGCGCTGCTCCCATCGCTTACACCAAAGATGGTCGGCTTGACCTACAAGGGTCGGACCTACAAGCCGCTCGTCATTGAGTCGGTCGGCTTCCCGATGGACTCACCGATCACCGCCGAGGGGCGCTACACAGAACTTCTAGTGCCCTTGACCTTCGCGACGTGGCAGGCCTTCGATGCTAAGGATTGGTCCAATATTCGCACTGTGTCTTTATGATTTACTTTCCCGAGATCCGCGCGCGGCGATTCACGATCCGCTTACGTGAAATCACGCTACGCCAAGCCCTGGATCTGGCCGCGCGCCCTCCACACCTGGAGCAAGCGAACACCACGGCTTTTTTGCGCTTCGCGCTCATTGATCCCGAAACCGACCCAGCGCGCTGGCGCGTGGGCGAACGAACGCTGGCTGTAGCTCACTATCTAGCGTGTGTCACCGGCGACCCAGACTATGCTATTGGATCGGGCCGCTACTCTGACTATCTGGTGCCCGAGGACGCACCAATCCCTGACGTCGTGTCCGTCGGTGATGTTGTGGGTGAGCCGTGGCTGATGCGGCATCTCGAAGGGCGTCTTGCTGAAGCTATTGAGCGTCTGGATGACGAGATGCTGACCGGGCGCGGGTTGTGGCTCGTCGGACTCATGGCGGCGCAGATGTTCCGTCAGGGCGAAGCCGATCCAGACGCCATGACCGAGGGCGAGCTTGATGAATGGCTGGCCAAGCGTGTACGCGACTTCTGTGATCTGCAAGAAAGCGAGTTTGAGGCGATGCTGATCGCCTTCAATCTTGGACGCCAACAGCTAACACATCTTTTCCGTATTGATGTCGACGACAGCGGACTAGTATGCCTGCCTGCCAGGGAGGACGCCGGCCTTGCGCCGGCCAGGTTTTCAGTTCGTTCCAACCTCTCCCCATGGGCGCAATCAATGGCACCAAAGTCTCACTGAGCTGGTCGCCTCCCTGTGCCTACATCATGGGGCTGGGTCGATCACTGAGGCTATGGACATCACCCAGAGCGACGCCATAGCTTTCTTCCAATCAAACGCCTATGACAAGCATCGGGCATGGATGGAGTCGATCGACAAGGTACGCGTGGCCATCGTCGACCGGCTTAATGGCGTCATCCGCTCAATCGGGGGACTGGCCAGGCGGCTTTGAGGAAAACCACGCCCGGCTAGCGCCCGGCGCTCGCTACCATTCCCATTGTCATTTCTATTTCGATGAGGATCTTCCTTATGGCCGTTACGCGCGCCTCCGTTATCAAAGGTTTTCACGACGCCTCACGCGCGACGGGCGATAAGCGCGTCGCGGCCGATTACAGTCTAGTGATCGACGGCCATGAAGACGCATGGCTGCTGTGCAAAAGCCAGTTTTGGCCTGAACTGACGCCTGGTGAAGGTATTGAGGTTCCGACCCCGCTTGGTTCGGCAATGTGGCAGCCGTCGCAGTGTAAGTTCCATCAGCAATCGCAAGTCACATTCCAGGAATCCAAGCACGGCATCATCCAGGCTATGTTCCAGAGCTTGCTGATGTGCTCGAACGCGGCCGGAGCGGCACGCTTCAACGCTTGGGTCTATTACGGCACACCTGAAAGCTACATCCAGCGGGCGCACATCATGGACGCTTTCATCACTGCCGAGCCGGTCGAGGTCGACTGGGAGAACCGGACCCAGCTTGTTACGATTCCTGCAACCATCTTCTATCACTTCTACGGCGAATACGAAGTTGGTTCCGGCGTCCTGTGTGGAGGTTAAAAATGAAAATGAACCTGAAGGTCATCATTGGCGCCCTGCGCGCCGGTCAAGAACTGCCACACACCACGGGCGTCAAGTGGGCGGGAATCGCTTTCACGGGCGTTTCGCTCGCCTTGACGGCACTATCCGGCGTTGCGCTCAGTCACGGCTGGATTCAAGCTGAGATCCCACCGGAGAATATCTATGAGCTGTCAAGCCTTTTGGTCAGCGCCGTACTTAGTGTACTCGGGTATCTCCAGATCGCCACGAGTACGCGCGTCGGGATTCCTGCTGGTCGTGGTAATCATGACGCTGAGTCTGACGGGATGCATGCTCAGTCAGTGTCGACCAACACTAACAAGCCCAATGGTCAAGATTCCGGCGCGCTCCCTGGCGGGCCTTTCTTTGGCGGTGATTGAAATAGCGCCCGGTATCAAGTGCCGGTTGGAGTGAGTATGGCTAGAAAGAGAAAATCAACGCCGTATACCCAACGCGCGCCTGTGGCTAGACGTGTCCAGTACCACGACGACAGGGCGTCTCAGGACGACGTCTACAGCGCCCATATGCAGATTCGCGACATCAATCATCGGCTCGATATCACCCTGGGGCTGGTCGATTCTCATGAAGCGCGAATCATGGGTATCGAGACACGCCAGCGCGAAGAGCGCGACATGATCGCTGAGGTCAGAGCGGATCTGTTGTTGTTGAAGCGGGAGAACGCGCGCACCTTGGAAGTCGTAGAAGGGACCAAGGCTTTACTCGAAAAGGTGATGGAAAACATCAACTGCCTGTCTGCGGCGCTCAGTAAACACATCCGGACAGAAGCGTCCGACTACTCGGTCCAGACCAAGCGCATCGAACTGCTGGCGAGAAGGATGTTGCTGGCCTGGGTGTCCTTTACAGGTCTAGCGATCATCTGTTACGCGGTCTACAGTCAAATCACCGGGTCATTTATTGGTGACTTGATTCCGCACATCCTAGGGTTTGGCGTGTAATGGACTTCAGGCTCGACCTTGGGCGTATCTTCACTATGGCGCGCCCGCGTGATCTCGACGAACTGGCGCCCTGGATCGCTGCGACGATGGCGAACTACGGCATCGATTCGCCCTTGCGGCAGTGCCATTTCCTGGCGCAGATTGGCCATGAAAGCGGCGAGTTGCGCTACCGGGAGGAGATCGCCACGGGTGACGCTTATGACATGCGCGCTGATCTCGGGAACACGCCGGAGCGCGATGGGGACGGACGCATCTGGAAGGGGCGGGGGCTGATCCAACTGACGGGCGCCTCCAACTACCGGAGCTATGCGGCATTCAAGCATCGACCGGACATCCTGGCCAACCCATCACTTGTGGCATCTGATCCTGAGTTGTGCTGTGACGTGGCTGGTTGGTATTGGGAACAACATGGGATCAACCTCTGGGCCGACTATGACGAACTGGAAGCCGTGACGCGCCTGGTCAATGGCGGTCTCAACGGTCTGCGCAATAGGCGTCGGTTGCTCGACATTGCCAAGTCCGTCTTGATTCGCGACCATAACGAGCAGCGCTCCGTGGCGGCGCTTCAGCGGGCGCTCAACCGATTGATCGACGCAGATCTATCCGTTGATGGGGTTATGGGGCGCCGGACTCGAACCGCCGTAATGCGCTTCCAGGCCGATCACGGACTCTTAGTTGATGGTGTCGCCGGACCCAAGACCTGGGCGCGCATCAACGAACTACTGATCGCGCAGAGCAGATAACATGGCTAACCTGCAACCCATCAGGCAGCGCGTGCAAGCCTTCATAGAGCACGAGCGCCCGTCCGGCCTGATGCTGGACCCGGATCAAGTCATGGCCCAAGCCGTGGCGGCGACGCTGTTCTATCGCGGGTTCGCGCGACTCGACGAGCATTGGTCGCGGCTGGAGACGGACCCAGACGCGCCGGAACTGGCGAGTATTGACGTCTCGACCCCGGTGAGTGATTCGGAATGGGCACTGATCCGCCCGCTGTTCCTGCTATACCTGGAGCGCGAGACGGCCCTGATGCTCGAAGCCTCGCGCGGGCTGGGTGTGGATGTCTTCGGGCGCTCGACGTCTGAGATTGCCGCAGACATCACTGCGGCCGAGCAGGAAATGGCGCATCGCGCCTTCCTGTTCCCCGCAATCACCGTCGTCTGATGGATGTTCTACTACCACGACGAGACCGAGATTGACGGCGGGCTGATCAGTCTCGCTGTGCTGCGCTCAGATCTGGCGCCGATCCCTGAGACGCTCGAGATGGACATCCGGCTCGACAACACCAACCGCGCGCTACTGCAAGAGGGCAAAGACATCTACGTCGGCGGCGGGCGCGCCTATCGGATTGTGCTGGCCGAGGTCTCGCGCCGCACAGCACAGCAAGGTGTGCGGCTGATTGAGACGATCAGTGTCACGGCGGTTCTGCGCGAGATGCAAGCGCTGACCTTTGTGCGCGATCGGGCGATCTGTCTTGAAGATACGACCCTGACCGACATCTACCGGGCCTGTGGCGCTGAGCTTAAGACCGAAATCAAGGGCGATGTCACCATCCCGGTCTATCACTGCATGGTCGGGGACACGCCTACGTTCGGGATTGCCAAGTTGTTCCAGGAGCACGGCGGGGTTCTGCGGGTCAACAGCGATGGCGAAATTGAGTTCATGCGACTGCCGGCCATCTTCGATCAAGATCCGGTCCTGTACCTACCGGCCAATGTCACTGAGGAAATTGCATCCGGCTTCATCGAGCGGCACGAGCTGCCCTGGTTCTTCAGTATCGACGCCGGAAACAACTTCGTCCTAGGCAACAACACCAAGCCGCGCCATGTGCGCTACATCCATCGCGCCTCAGAAGAGGTGTTGCGCAACATGACGCGCGTCCTGATCCAATCCAAGCGCGCGCTCGTTGACATCAACATGAGCATCTGTGCCGGAGACTGCGCCGAATTGAGCGACGGGACCAAGCAAGCGGTCCTGACGGCGGCACATCACTATGCAACTGGAACCGATGGCATGGAGGTCTCGCAGTACACCCGCGTCTGGCTCGGGGTGCTGACGGGGACGGAGACCGAGGGCGGTGGGACGATCGAGGTCGCGGGGCCTGTGTGGGAAGGACTGCCTGGTGACGATGACGGCGACGATGACGAAGAGGATGAGGATCTCGCGGCATCACTGCCCGATTTCTATCTGGTGGACGCGTCCTATTATCCGGCGCTTCGCAATTACCCCATCTTTCGGACGGGCAAGAGTGACGATCCCGATATCACGAGCGGTGATCACGTTAGGATAGACGATCTTTATACCCGCCCTGGGTATTCCGAAAAAGGAGGTAAAGGAGGTAATCGATCCCGCATCCCGTTCTCGCTTGAAAATTCAGACATCTATTTCATCAAGCTCTCAGATTCCGAGATCGAAGGAGGGACTCAAATCACATGGCAATCTAGTGGCGGTTATTCGCTCGGCGATCGCTACATCCTGTGCGAAAAAGTCGTATCAATCATCGATGGTGTTCCGGTGCGTGCGCGGATCAGTCCGATGACGATAGTTCCTTGTCGGTTTAACGGACACTACGAAACATGGGATTGGAGCGCAACGAGCGTGTATGTCAGCTTTGATGTTGACCTCCCGATCTTCGACAGCGGCAGTTATGACCAGTGGTCCGCGGCCATTGTGTCACTTCTGCATCGCGCGGCAAACGGGACGGTTTACACCTTTATCTTTGATGCTGATCAGTATCCGGGCGGGGTCTATACAAACAAACTTCTCACGCAAGGCGGCGATGCCTATATGTTAGGCTGGGGGATGGCAACCGCGCTGTCCGCGCAAGGGGTCGACCCGAGTAATCGCATACCCTATTCGGATGGGTACATCCAGATCAAGATCGGCATCCCTGGAAATCCAAAACTAATTCCGCGCTGAAGAATATGTCAGACCGTGATAACAACTATGGCAGCTATTCCGGGCGCTGGCCGGGCGTGGTACGTGAATACGATGGCGCGCGGCGCCTGTGCCGGGTCGAGATCCCCGGTATCACCGATGGCGCCGAGACCTTACCCAATGCTGAGATTGAGTACCCGATCGGCGACAGGACGCGCGGCAAACTGTCTACGGAGATTGAGATCCTGCCCGGCGATGCGGTCTGGATCGCCTTCATCGGCGGCGACCCGCGCTATCCAATCATTACCGGCTGGCGTCTGCCGCGCGAAGGAAACGATGTCGACTGGCGGCGCTGGCATCACAAGAATGTCGAACTGATGGCCGATCAGGTCGCGCGCATCAAGGCCAAGCGGATCGAACTGAACTGAGGTTGAACTAAGGCTGAACTGATGCCGAAGATCGCGCATATCGACGACCCGATCAGTCACGGCGGTAGAGTAATCGCTGCGTCTGATGACGTCTTTGCCGATGGGCGAGCCGTGGCGCGTGTGGGCGACATAGCGCTATGCCGCAAGCATGGACGAGTTCGCATCCTGACAGGGTCAAGCACGGTGTTCGTCAACGGGCGCGCCGCCGCCGTCGACGGCTCGAAGTGCTCATGCGGGGCGAGCGTTTTGGTGCCTAACGGGTCAGTGTTCGCCGACGAAAACTGAAGGTACGCCGGAAAATTAAGCTAGACCAGACCATTCTCCCATCCATAATGATGCCCATGTTCCAGCGCAGAAGTCGTCACCATGTCCAACATCCTGTTCTCATTCGAAGACCTTGCTAAAGGTGGGGCGATGAACGCCATCAAGCGGGCGTTCAAGAAGTACAACCTGGAGCCGACCATCATTGAGGCTCTGCCCAGCGTCAAACGGACCAGTGGTATCAGCTATCGCGAACTGGCGTTGACGTGGTCTGACTCGCAACAGGTCATCCTACGCGTCAAGCAGTCCGGCGACATTTTCCAAGTCCTTATCAACGGCAAGTTGTTCCCAATCAAGAGCCAGGACGATCATATGCGTGCCGTGCGCGAGATCGTCGACGCCCTCGACGCCAAGCGAGCCGCGTTCCAGAAAGCTTTAGCTCGCCGCAAGACCGCGCTCCCGAGATCCATCAAGACTGCCGCACCCAAGATGCTGGAGGCCCTGACCCAGCGTCGTGACGACCTGATCGTCCTGCGCGACGGTCTGCGCGAGCAACTCGCCGAAATCACTGCCCAAGGAGCCCAGTCGTGACCCGTTCATTTTTATGGAATGAACACGCCGAACTGCTAACCAAGCCGCTTGCTACGGCCCTGATGGATCTGCGTCGCGAGGATGGCGACAATGACCTCCTGATGGACCCAGTGACGCTGGCAGAACTGACCGAGGAAGCCGACCGGATGCTGGCCATTGATGGCATAGTGGCGCAGTACAACGAGCTTGAGCATGTCGCCGGCCAGATGGAAATGGTCATGAAACGCGCTTCTGGGACGGTTAAGCCTATAGCTAAGCAGATCAGCGACCCATTCACCCAATATGGCGTACTGCAAGTCGTGCTGCTGTTCGAGCTGTCGGACGGGCAGACGATCAGTGTCTACTTCCACAACCCAGACACCACACCCAAGAAAATCAAGGCCACCGATGAGCTGGTGAGTTGGAAGTGGCTCTTGAACAAGAAGGACGTAACCATCTTAGTCGCGCCCGAGCAGGGGAAGGAACTGAACGTTCGCGAAGTGGCACGCCGGATCATGAAGGCCGCCGAGAAGAACAGTGCGGCGTTTGTGCGCAACAACGCCAAGCGTTCTGAGCGGTTGCGGGCGATCGAGTCCTTAAAGACCGAAATTGCCGAGCTTGAGACAGAGTGCAAGGATCTAGAGCGGCAAATTGATGAGGCGCGGGCGCGGCAGGAGGAACTGTCCGTCGCAGCGCACACCGAGCGCGACGAGACCGCGCCAGACACGCCAGATCTGGACCGCGACGCCATTGCTCGTGTTGACGCAGCCTATCACTTCGAGCACGCCAGCGACGAGTTCAAGGAATGGCTCGCCGAATCGCTTGACAATCGCAACCATTCCCCGTTCGTGACCGCGCGCGAGATGGACAAGCGCGCCAAGGCCAATGGCGCCACGATCGAATGGGGGTTCTTCAACGGGTCCGCGCTCGACTCAGTCGACGTCGACGAGGGTGACGAGGATTGGGACGATGAAGAAAGCGCGCCAGACCAGGACACCGCCCTGCTGTTCGACAGCAACCCAAACTGGCGCAGGCAACCCCGCGAACGTCGCACCGGGCGCTGGCGCCAGTCGCGCCGGCGCCAACTCGCGGCGGCGGGTAAGAAGGCCGGGCGCGCCGTGGCCAAGGCAGCGCGTCAGGCTAGTAGCTATGTCACGCAAGCACTTAAAGGTAATAACAAAACCGGTCGCTTGCTGCATGGCGCGGTCAACGCCCTGGGAAATGCGTCCCAGATAGACCCTGGTATAGCCGCAATTAATGAACTGGCCGGCGGCATCAAAGCGATCAAAGGTATCTTCGACTCAGTTCAGTCCGACTATGTCGGCAAGATCCGCAAGGACGGCGAGATTGTTGGGCGCGTCGATATGGATGACGACGGCAAGGCTATGGTCTTCGTCGGAGAAGAGGGGAGCGAAAGGGTTTCAATACCTGGAAAGCCTGAAATCTCGGTTGTCTATTCCGATGACGACGCGCCCGACATGGTCGATTGGCTATTTGCGGGGCTGGCCGGTAGTCATGGCGATATTGAGCCGCAACCAACCGGCGGTAATGAGCCGGGCCAGCGCGCCGCCCTAGAGACCGCGCTCCAGGAGCTCATCGACCATGAGACCAACATCGACCGCTACGACGCCGAACTCGACCGAATCGCCAATCTAGCTGAGGCGGCGGGGTTGATGGAAGTTCTGGACGCTAAGCTCAATGAGGCAGCCGACAAGCTCACCGTCCTGCTGAACGAGGAGGCCGCCCGTGCCGCTTGATTTTCGTGAAAAACGCCGACTCCAGAAGATTGTTGCCGAGCAGCAATCCGCCCTGCGCTCAGACCTGGGCTTCCAGGCTAAGCGCCGAGCGCAGAAGATCATGCGCGAGTCCCTGGCCAAGCTCGGGGCCGGAGCCGCGCCTCAGACTGAAAACCCGGCGTTAGCCCTGCTGCGCGCCATTCTCAGTGGCAAGCATGACGGGCTTGGTCTTGCCGGGTTGTTGGATAAGATCGAGATGGCCATTATAGATTTGAATAGCAGCGGCAACCTTTTTGGTGAAAACGAGGTTTTGGCCGACGATGCAATCACGTATTGGGCCAAACTCGAGGCCGCTACACCGGTTGGCGAATAAGACATGCCTGCACTACAACGCTTGGAGTGGGCCAAGGCTTTGATGGCGGCGCGCCGCAATTATGGATCGTCCTGGCGAACCGAACTTGGTGAGTTCATAGACCCTCCGCAAGGAAACCCGCGACTTGAGTCGCGGGAGGAAATGTTGGGGATGCGGTCAACCATGTTTGCTGCGTCTCACAATAAAGCCTTCGACTTCAGTCGAGGGTTGTTTACAAGTATTTCGATCACGCCGACGACTTTCAGGGCATCCCGTCTGTTAAGGCTGCTTATGCCAGATACCTACAAAAGGGCGAGGGATTCTTCGGCAGCTGCATCGGACTTTCTGGCCTGAAAGCTATTGCTGAAACACTGGAATTGTCCAATGCTTGATCACGACACTTTGCTTGAACTGATGGTCGACGTCGATGCCTATTTGCGCAACCCGGCGGTTGATGTCTATAAGACTATCACGCCACATGGACCGGTTCTCGCTATCTTCGATAGCGATGTCGAGGTTCCTGGCGTGAAATTCGATCCGCCGAATAGCATGGCGGCATGGTACATGAGCGAGATTATCAACAATGCGACCGGGTTTAACGGTATTAGACTGAGCGAGCAGACGCTGTTGCAGGACGAATATTTCGGGTTCTGCCAACCAAAAGGATCGGGCGTGACCATCGAGCAGCCGTGGTATCTGCGCGAGGAATTCGAGACCGACCCGGCGTTTGACGGTGTCAGCGGTGAGCGCTTCTTGGATCTGGCGTCTTTGCGCGCGCGCCTTAGCGAGACCGTGGGCGTCTTGGAGCGCCTTAAGATCGCCCGCGAGATCCTGTCTGTGCGCGAGTCCATTGCGAGCATGGGCCCGGCCAATGATGCAACCGACGCTCTGGGTGAGCGCACCTACACCGGGCACTTCTTCAGCTTCGACCCCAAGCGCAAGACCGGGCATCGCAAGCGCGACAACGCAGCAGCGATGGCGTTGTTGAAGCAGATTGACGCCGGGGAGGTTGACCCTAAGCAGCTTTTTGACGAGCAAAAGGCGATCCTGGCCAAGTATTCCGGTACTGGCGGCGCCCTGATCGGGGCGGACGGCAAGAAAGGATCTGCCTACGAATACTACACCCCAAAACCGATCGCCGAGGGCGTCTGGAATCTTCTGTCCGAGATGGGTTTTAAGGGTGGCAATGTGCTCGATCCGAGCGCTGGAACGGGAATCTTCGGCGCAACCGCGCCCGTGAATGCCGTCATCGACGCCATCGAACTCAATGAGACGTCCGGTCGCATCAATCAGCTTGTCAACGGCGGGCCTGGGCATCAAGTTACGATCGCGCCCTTTGAGCGTGTGGCAGCAGCGTCTCCAGATGAAGCCTATGACGCCATCGTAACCAATGTTCCTTTTGGGAGCGTGGCCGATCGCGGCGCAAACCGCTTGCTTGATCAGCGTTACCAGAACGAGCCGCTGGAAAACTACTTCATCCTTCGTTCGCTCGAAAAGCTCCGTCCGGGCGGTCTAGCCGCGTTCATCGCGCCCCCGCGCTGCATTTCTGGCAAGCACGGGGCGCCCGAGAGCCTGCGTTACCGGGCAAGCCTCATGGCTGAGTTCATGGGCGCCTATCGACTGCCGAACGCCGTGTTCGCCACATCCAACGCCGACACCATCACCGACGTCATGATCTGGCGCAAGCACAGCAAAGACGCGCTGGAGAAGATCGAGGAGCTGCTCCAACAGAATCCTAAGGTGCTGCGCGAGGCCAAGGTCATCTGGCAACCATTCATCGAGGGCAAATACTTTGAAACTGAGGGTAAGCGGTTCCTCTTGGGCGAGTTCAAGCCCAAAGACCCCAACAAGTTCCGCGACGTCGACCGCGTCATCAATCCCGCGAGCGTCCAGGAGATTGCGGCCATGCTGCGCCGTTTCGACGGGTCGCGCATCCGCTGGGACCTGCTGAATGCCACAGAGACCGCGCCAATCGTTTACCAGGATGGCGATACCCTCACTCATGGTGGCGAGACCCTGGAGATGCGCAACGGTCGCTGGGGCGTTTTGAAGCGCTTTGAGGAAAGCGATCGGCTGGCAGCCCTGCTGGGCCAGTTTGCTAGCCCCTACAGCGCTTTCGAGAACAACGCCACCCTGGACGACGCCCGTCTATGCATGAAGACGCTGGTCGAGCACGCGCGCGCCATAGACGTGCCCGACTGGCTGCGCGGAACACTCAATGCTTTGGAGAAAGCAGGTGCCGAAGCCGAAGCGGCTTACTGGCGTCCGGCCGTGGTCGGCCAGGCCGTGGCTCAGGTCATCGAGGAACGACTGGCGACCGAGACCGGCGTGAACTTCCTGGAGGAATATCCGGCGCTGTCCGAGGCCATGCGCGTCACGTCCCATGCCGCTAAGAACGCACCCGGCACGCTCGGCGGCAAGGTCCGTGAGGCACTGCGACTGATCGGAATCCACTACAAGAAGAATACCGGCTATTCGACGTTCTGGCGCGGCGATGTCGCCGCCGACGTCGGGACCGCCAAACTGACGCCGGAGCAACGGATCGAGAGATTGAAGTACCTGGCAAAATCAAGCTGGATCGACATCGACAAGGTCCGCGCCGAGTTGGGCGAGGACTTCAACCCGCTGACCAGTCCTGATTGGTGTGTGTCGTCGGACGGGCGCAAGGTCTGCCATGCCGACGACTACTATGTCGGTAACTATCAGGCGTTCCTGGACCGCATTGATGAAGACATCCGCGCGGCTGTGAGCGATGAGATCAGGAACAAACTGCTAGCCCAGAAGGATGCCGCGGCCGGTCGCATCAAGCCGGTCGACGCCGACGCGCTGACCTTCAATTTGTTCAGCCCGCTGATTCCGATCGAGTCCAAGGCCGAGTTCCTGCGGCACTTCGTGCATCAGAACACGACTGTGGTGTTCGACGATGAGACCGGCCAGCCGGCCCTGGAGATCAACATCCTGGGCAGCAAACTGAGCGACCGCGAAAAGCTCATCAAGCGCATCAGCCACTACCTCAACAAAGGCACTATCACGCTTGGCGGAGTCAAGCTCGATATGTCTGACGAGGATGGGTTGCGCGAACTGCGGCGCATGATCAACACGGCCAACGAACAGTTCAATGCCTGGGTTCATAGCAATCCCCCGCTCATGGAGTCGGTGCAAGCGCGTGCTAACGATCCCGCCAAGCTGCGTTTCGAGTCGGTCGATGACGAGTCGTCGCTGAACATTCCAGGGCTTCACCCTGAGTTCAAGCCGCACGGCTATCAAAACGCTTTCGTGCGGCGCATGGGGCGCGAGTTCGGCGGCGGCAACGCGTTTGGGGTCGGGCTTGGCAAGACCTTCACCGCCCTAATGAGCGTCCAGCACGTCCAGAACATCGGCGTGAAGAAGAAGACCGTGTTCGTGGTCCCGAACTCGGTCCTGTCGAACTGGCGTAAGGAAGCCGTCATCGGGTCCGGCGCGCCAGGACAGCCCGGATTCAAGCCGCCGGCCTATGCTAGTGACGAGGGATGCCTGTTCGTGGGATGGCGCAACGGCAGGGTCGATCCCTCCAAGTACGACGAGGATCTGAACGCGATTTTGGAGAATCGTCACAGCAAGATTTTCATGACCTATGAGGCGTTCGAGCGCATCCGGCTGCATAAAGACACCATCGCCGCCTATGAGCGGTTCATGCGACGCGCTGACCGTTCGTTTGCCGAGACCGAAAACAAAAAGCAGGACGAGCGCAACAAGGGTAAGAATGCGACGCTGTTAGCAATCCTGAGCGACAAGACTGGTAACGCGCCCTACCTGGAAGACATGGGGATCGACAGTCTGGTGATCGATGAGGCCCATGTCTACAAAAACAGCGCGCAGACCTTTGACTTCAAAGGCGCCAAGTACCTGTCGATGGCCCCAGCGTCCAAGCGAGGCATCGATGCTCAGGCGAAGGCGTGGTTCATCCGTAGTAAATCTGAACTACAGGATGGCGTGCTGCTGCTGACGGCGACCCCCATCACCAACTCGCCGCTTGAAATCTACTCCATGCTGACGCTGGCGATCGGTCACGACCGCGTCAACGACCTTTGTCTTGGTGTCAAAGGCGCGGACGACTTCATGAATATGTTCACCCACAAGGAGAACGAGGATGATGTGACCATCGACGATGTAGTGCGCGCCATCGACGTCTTCACCGGACTGGATAACGTCCCAGTACTGCGCAAGGCGCTCGGTGACACCTTCGTCATTAAGAGCGCGGAGGATGTTGGCGCCACCATCGTCGTCCCGAGTCGCGACGAGATAGCGACCCCGATCACCCTGCCGTTGTCGACAATCAGTCAGCTTGAACTCTACAAGGGCGCTTTCCGGTATGCGATCGACGCTCTAACGGACAAAAAACCCAATCGCGGAAGCAAAACCTCCTATGACGCGGTCGCGGCTCTTTTCGGCGAGCCGATGCGTCTGATCGGGCATCCGTTCAACCTCATCAATAAGATGACGCTCCTGATCACCGATCCCGAGCTAGATCAGCGCGCGACCTTCTTCACGATCTTGGACGACCAGATCAGCACGGCGCGCGAGGTTATTGCGGCATTCAACAAGAAGAAGATAGTCGAGGATCGTGCGCGACCTGGACCCTGGACAGCAAAAGACGCCGTCATTGATCGCAAGACCGAGCGCGTGACTAAGGATGGCGTCATTGAAGAAGCGGTCAAGATCCGTGTCGAGGCCAAGATTGACGAGACGAGCGGGCGCTTGGTGCTGGACACGATTGATCCGACGACAATCATGCTGTTCGAGTCGATGGCCGAGAAAGCCGGACTCCATCTGGACGTCACCGTCCCACCCAAGCTCGCGGCCATGCTGGAGAACTTCCAGAAGGAGCAGGCCACGCCACGCGGCGTGACGCGCGACGGGCAACGCTCGACCGTGGTCAAGCAAATCATCTTCTGCGACATCCCGGCGCTGCATCCGAAGATCAAGCGACTGCTGGTGCATCGCGCGGGCGTGTCGGCTGACGCCATTGCCATCCTGACCGGCAAGATCAACAACAAACCCGAAACCATCTTGCAGATCCAGGAGGAGTTCAACGCCAGCGGCGAGGACAACAAGCTCCAGGTCATCATCGCCAACGAAAAAGCTGAGGTTGGGATCAATCTCCAGAACGGCACGCAAGCCATCCATCACTTGACAATCGGCTGGACACCAGACTGCCTGGAGCAGCGCAACGGTCGCGCGGCGCGCCAAGGTAACCTGACCGAAAAGGTTTCGATCTACCATTACGACGCCGATGGTACGTTCGACGCGTCGAAGCGGACGATGGTCAACAAAAAGGCCAACTGGATCAACGCGCTCATGGATGCGCAAGGCGGCAACAGCGTCAAGGTCACGGGCGGTCTGACCCGTGAGCAAATGGAGGCCCTGATCGATGTGGTCGGTGACGCCGACGCCATGACCCGGATGCAAGAGACCATCGCGGCCAAGGAAGCCGAGACACGCGCGGCGGTCAACCGCGACAAGCAGTCGATCAACTTGGATACCATCGTCAAGCGAAGGCAGTTCCTGAAGGATTATGAGCAGCCTGCGGCTATGGTGGTCGACAAGGTCATTGCAGTGATCCAGGCCGGAATCGAGGCGCAACGACTGCAAGCGCGCGCGGACAACCTGAAGTCGGAGGGCGAGATCAAGACCCGCACCGAGCAGCGCGCCAAGGCGGCGCAGACGCGCTATGCTGATCTGGTCAGTGAACTTCGGGCGTCGGCTAAGTTCATGAAAAGCAGCTGGTCCGAAGCATCGACGAACTACGTCGAAGTTCCTTTTGATGATGCGTTGAAAGCTATTGAAAACAACGCCGTCAACAAACGCAGCGGCAAGCTCGCCCCAGAAGATGTAGCGCTCATTCTGAACGAGCGCAAATGGCCGCGGTATAAGGTCGAGGTCATCGAAGACAGCCCGATCCATCAGTCTTGGTCGTCCGAGGTCGCAATAGCCAAGTCGATGATCGATGAGTCGATTAAGGCATTCAAGAAGCGCGCCGAAGAGGACGGCGCCTATCCGGGCGTCATGGCGGACCTGTTCGCGCAGGGCGCGGGTATTACGTTCCGTGGTAAGCCGTTGGTCTCCAACAGTCTGATCGAGCACCAGGGTGAGCTTGGTATTCTGACGCTCGGATCCGCCCAAACGAATGTTGATTTCATACTGAAAGGAACCTTCGAAAGGAAGAAGGTGATATACAACACGCTCGACCCCAAAGAGATCCAGATAGCCTATCCCGGCTCCAGCGAGTATGACGCCTTGGCGACACGCGCCGCTGAGCTGGAGGACGCGGCGGCGGAAGCGGGGCGTATCGAGATGACCCCGTTCAGCGAGCGCATTCCCGAGGTCGCCACACGGCGCAAGGTCGAGTCGCTGGCACGCTATAGCATAAGCGAGTACAAACTGCCGCCCCCGTACTTCCCCTATGTCATGATAGACACCCCCAGCACGCCGGTACGCGACGCGATCCGTGCCGAGCAAAGCGCTGTGGTGATTTCCATTGAATATCAGTTCACCACTCAGTTCATCGTCAAGGCGTCGCTGGATGTCCAACCACGTCGCGACTATGACCCCAAAGAAATCATCATTGCCCTGGCCGAGTACGCTAAGGCAAAAGGGATGCGTCTGGTCCGCAAAGACTTCATGCTCGGTGATATTCCGGTCGTCTTGAATGCGGTTGCCGACATGAGCGGCTTCGAGGCAGCTTTGAGCGGCGACAATCGCGAGGCGATCGAGGCGTCCGCGATGGCGTTTCTGCGGTCGGCGGCACCCTGGATCGACTTCGATGGCATCCCGATCAAGGAATGCCTGAACTACAGCCAGATCAATCTTATCGAGATGAAGATCAAGAAAGCCGGGCTTGCTGCGACACCGACCTCGGCCGGCGATAAAGGCAAGGGCGAAACGGGTGGTGACGATTGGATTGCCGTCGCCAGCGACTATGGGTTCACATCCGTGGTCAACATCCGTGACTTTGCCAAGAAGATGGGCGAGTCGGCAGCCTGGATCACAAAGACCGGCCAGCCGCGCGACTTCGACATTGAGACCGCGCGCAACTTGCCGGGCGCTCCGGCCAATAGCTGGGTGATACGTCGTCGGGTTTACAATGCACTACGCGAAGATTTCCCGACAGCCTGTCAAACGCACAACGTTCGAGTGGTGAGGTAATCATGGCATTCACGGAATTTATTTTCGACCGACAAGCGATCCAAGAACGGGCGGAGCAGGCTCGCGCCAATCTCAAGGCCAAGCGAGGTCTATCGGATGCGCTTGGGTTCGCGATCGATGTCATTTGGGATCGCCTCAATCGTGACCCCATGAACTACCGGTCCTATGGCCCCTACTGGTGGACGGTTAAGGACGTGCTCCAGCGGCACGGCAAGGAGATTGGGCAGGACTCACATGAGATGGTGCGGTCGGTTTATTCCTTTGAAGATGATTACGAGAGCCTGATCGCCGCTGAGACCTTCCGTGACTGGTATCTAGCCACGCAGTTCAAGGGAACCAATCAGTTCCTGCTCGACCGCGATCTCGACAGCGAGACCGTGGAAACCTATACCCTGTTCGACTCGGACATGGAAATGCTTGTGGTTTGAAGCGACGAGGCATGGGCGATGGCGTCGCTAATGCCATCGCCAATACATGAAAGCGCCCAATCCCAAAAAATCCGGTTTTCTCTCGCGTCTTGGTCTTGGTAA
>Ga0209018_1000697_pt1 | contig 29939 bp, 27 predicted proteins | sample YNPBryBLVA2012_FD_185814 | JGI IMG/M metagenome (GOLD analysis project Ga0209018, IMG submission 185814) | Anoxygenic and chlorotrophic microbial mat microbial communities from Yellowstone National Park, USA - YNP Bryant BLVA 2012 (SPAdes)... ...
TTTACTAGTCCATTAATTGGTGAACATAATTGGCTAAACTTAGCTTTAAGCTTGAAAGTAACTGAATTTATCACTGATCAACAAGTTCTAGCTGAAAAAGAGTTGTATCAACAAGCCATTATTAGCTATCCTAAACTACCACACCGACTGGAGTTAGTTAGAACAGCACAGCTGGATAATTTAACCGTTAACTTTTTTGATGATGGTTACGCCACTGACCCCGACGCGGTAGTAGCGGCTATTCGCAGCTTTAATAAACCTGGAGAATATTTATGGCTGCAATTGTGTGGTAAAGATAAGGGCACTCCAGTGGAAAATTTATTTCTAGCTATTTTAGAAGTTCAACAGAATTTAAGTTTATTTAGGGTGGATTTTTGTGGAGAGATAGGACTAAAAGTGCAAAATTTATTTAACCAAACATTAGGTTTAGAGACAACCCAACAAATTCAACCATTCCGACAGACAGTAAATCAAAGTTTTGTGAACTTGCAAAAAATTCAACAGGATTTTTGGACTTGGTTTAGAGCACAGCAACAAGCTTTAAATCCCAATCAACCAGTTAATTTAAATGTTAAGGTAGTCTTAAATATAGTTCTGTCTCCTGGTGGTTCATCTTTTGACGAATTTCGTAACCAACAAGAAAGAGCCACTTGGTGGGTACAGCAAGTGCAAAAATTGAAGTGATTTCACAGTTCATAGATTTTTCATCTAGTTAGCTATTTTTTTGGTTATATCAGGAAATACCGTAAAATATCTTATGTATTTTATAATTGGTTTTTCATAGCTCTAATCAAAACTGTATTCAATAAAATTGAAATTGATTTTACCGTTGAATGCTTGTTAAGCAGTGCTAGTTAAAACTCAGCTTTGGTTTTAAAATGGTATACGGAATGCCATTTTCTTTTTGAAAAAATTAGCATTTTTTAAGTTAGATTTCAACCGGACAGCAACACAAATCTTACTTTGGTTTCATAGCAGTTTTATTTACAATGCTTTAGTTTTAAGATAAATCAATTGAAAGCTGGTTTCTGTATAGTTTTTCCACCAAAAACCACCCCTGATTTTGGGGTGGTCTAGTGGGCTCAAATATCAAATAATTATTTTTAGGCAATGGTCAATGTTAGGGTAGCGTTATAAGTTTGTGCTCGGGTATAAGGTGGAATTATTTGTTGAAGGGTTAGATCTTTTTCATAGGCACCTTCACCTCCTCCAGCACTATAACCTCCAATGTTGAAAGGTGGGTTATTAGTTTGAGCAGCAGTTAACGGAGCAGTTAACCCAGCAGCGTTTTGAGTAGTAGTTACATCATTTAAATTTTGGCCAACTGGTTGACCGGCCAATCTTCTCATGGATGAGGGAGTTAAGCTAAAGTCAGAGACTTGAGAACAGTCAACCCCAATATTTTCACCTGTAGCTGGGTTAATTCTGTTTCTACAGAGACCCAAGATGGTGCTATCAGTGGCTCCTTGAAAATTAGTCATAGTGGCTGTAACTGACCAACCTACTGCTGAGTTACCTCGCAGATCATTAAATTGAGCCAGTACAGTACAACTTACTGTTTGATCAGAAGCCGATACAGTTGGGGCTGTGGTACCATCTCCGTTAACGGTCATTACGCAATTGCTCACACTAACTGACAAGGTTCCTGGTAGGATATTGATTTGAACACTACCAGTGTCACTTTGAGCAGAGGTATTTACAATACCAACAACCGAGAACAGGCCTAGCGCAGCTACGAACTGAGGGTAGCAATTTTGTGCAAAATACTGTTTCTGGACATATGTATAACATAAGTTTCTGTATTAGAAAATAATATTATTATATATTTTTTCTGTCAAAAGAAAATAAATTTTTTAAAAAAGTCTGTTTGTCTTTGTTTAAACCACTTTTATAATAAAAATACGGTTTTTATGAAAGTACAAAGTTAGAAACTTGTTAGTTAAAATTAAAAAAGTCTCAAAATTAGCTTTTGATTGTACTAAAATGTCCTACATTCCTACATAAATCGTCCTATTTTTTTAGGAAATTCTGAAAAGTTTGTTTTAATTTTAAGTGCTTCTATCTTAAACATTAAGTTAAAAACAATAATTTTAGGCTAACCGTGACAATGAAATAATTTTGACCAATACAAATTGGTTTTGATCTGATTCTTTTGAATCAAAGTTTGATGAAAAGTTTTTTGCCTTGATGAAGGTGTGAAATCGTAGTATTTAACAGACTTCTTGACAAGAAGTAGAAAATATTAAAAACCTAATTTTAGGTTTTAAGACATAAAAAATGCCTCATCTTCTGACTAAAGAAGGATTGCAAGCTTTGCAAGAAGAGTTAACCAATATTAGAGATGTGCTTTTGCCGCAAGTTATTGCTAGTATTGAAGCGGCTAGAGCTCAGGGAGACTTGCGTGAAAACGCAGATTATGAGATTTCTTTAGCTAAAAAACTTGAATTAGAAGCCAGGTTAGCTGAAATTGAAGAAATCTTAAATGATTACCAAATTATTGATTCTCAAGATACTCAACATAAAGTGGTGAAAGTTGGTTCTAGTGTAAAAGTTCAGTATTTAGATACTAATAAGATTTTTGAACTTAAAATTGTTGGAGCTAGTGAAGCTAATGTTTTAAATTCTCGAATTAGTAACGAGTCGCCTTTGGCTAGAGCTATTCTTGGCAAGTCAGTTGGGGCAGAGGTAAAAGTAAATATTCGATTAAATGATGTTGCTAAAACTAGACAAACCAAAATAGTTAAAATTTTAGATATTGCTTAGAATTATGCCTTTTGTTATTCAGTCAGGTTCAAAACAGTATATAGTTAATTATGGTCAACAAGTAATTTTGGATAAGCTAGATGTGCCTGAAGGTGAGTTGGTCAATTTAGATTTGGTTTTTGCTTTTGGACCTGAGAGCGGGGTAGATACTTTACAAGCTAGAGTTGTGAAACATCAAAAAGGTCCTAAAATCCGAGTAGTAAAATATAAAGCTAAATCTAATTATCACAAACAGTATGGTTTTAGACCTTGGCAAACTATTGTTGAAATAGTAAGGTAAGTTTTTGTGTTTTATGCGCCATCAGAAAAATACTAAAAAGTTCAAAAGGACTACAGAAGAACGAAAAAAACTATGGCAAGATTTGGTTAGTGGCCTAATTTTGCATGGCAAAATTGTTACTTTTACTACTAGGGCTAAGTGGTCAGCTAGAAAATTTGAGCGTTTAGTAACTTTGTGTAAGAGAGCTGGTGAAGATAAAAAATTAGCCTATACTAAAGTTAGACCTTTTCTAAAAGAGCCTGTGGCCAGAAAGTTGATTGAAGAAATAGTACCTAAGTTAACCACTCGCAATGGCGGGTACACCCAAATATATAAGCTATATGATTATTTTACTACTCACGATAAAAGTATCGTTATGATTGTTTCTTAAATTTATGTCTACCAAATTAATGCGATTAGTCAAAACTGCTAGACCTACTACAAAGGGTTTACATAGATCTTGGTATTTGTTAGATGCCAGTAAAGAGCCTTTAGGTAGATTGGCTTCTAAGGCCGCAAAATTATTAATGGGTAAAAATCGAGCTGACTTTGCTCCAGATGTGGATATGGGAGGTGTAGTAGTTATTATTAACGCTAAAAATACAGTTTTGACTGGCCAAAAGTTTGAACGTAAAAACTACTTTTTTCACTCAGGTTATCCTGGAGGCTTGAAGATTTTGTCTTATAAAGAATTAAGTCAGAAAGATCCAACTAGACCAATTTATTTAGCAATCAAGAGGATGTTACCCAAAAATAGACATTTAGATATTCGCATGAACCGACGCTTGTTCATTTTTCCTGAAAATCATAATTTACAAGTTAAATTAATTCCAGCTAATTAATATGCCAACAATTAACCAATTAATTAGAAAACCAAGAAAACAGGTTGTTCGTAAAACGAAATCTCCTGCTTTAGCTAGAAGCTGGAACAATTTACTTAATAAACCCAAGAATTATAGCAACCCCTTTAAGCGAGGTGTTTGTATTAAAGTATACACCACAACGCCCAAGAAACCCAACTCTGCTGTACGTAAAGTAGCCAAAGTTAAATTATCCAACAAAATGGAAGTTGTAGCTTATATTCCTGGCATAGGACATAATTTACAAGAGCACAGTGTAGTTTTAGTGAGAGGTGGTAGAGTTAAAGACTTACCTGGGGTTAGATATCACATTGTGCGTGGTAAGTATGATTGTGCTCCGGTGCAAAAGCGAGCTACTAGTAGGAGTAAGTATGGTGTAAAGAAATCAACTAAATAATATTTTTTAAAAAAAGTCTCGGATTATTTTACCGTTACCTCTAAGACAAAAAATTAAAATCTTCTGAGTCAGAGTCTTTATTGAGATTTTTTGTAGACTAAATGCTTATCACTTTATCAAGTAGATATTAGGTTAGGGTTTGTTTGTTGAGTTTACAACGAAAATACTAATTTTAACTTAGGGTTAAACGTTAGCTAAATTAGTCTTAGTTTAATTAACAAATTTTTTACACAAGAAACTTTGTTATTAACTTCTAAATATTTTGAAATTTATCAAGTTTTACTTGTAAACTTGCTTCAGACCTAATCCCAACTAAAATTAATCCATTCATTAGCTGGGGTTTCTCTGGCAAAGAAATCAGGAGTAAAATTAGAGCAAGATTTTTTGTAAATTACTGCGGTTTTAACGGTTTTAGGATTGAACTGGCGAACTAAGTTAACCACAAATTCCATAGTACCTCCATGGTCTACCAGGTCATCTACAATCAAAATTTGTTTATTTTGTAAATGATGCCAATCTTTTTCTAGTTGGATAGTGGTTTTTCCTCTAGTTCTGTCAGTGTTATAACTTTTAACAGCGATAACGTCTACAGTTTTAATATTTAGTTCATGGGCAATTATCCTAGTAGGAATCAGACCTCCAGTAGAAATACCTAAAATTAAATCAGGTTGAAAGTTAACTTGTCGAATTTGTTGGCAAACTTCTAGTAGTAATTTTCTTTCTGGAAAAATAGTTGTAGGAGACATATTGTTATTGATGAAGCTTAAACAAGGAACAGGTAGAAATCAAATTAAGGCTTCGGCAATGGCTGGGTATTGGCGAATATATTTTTGTTGTTCTAACGCTTGTAACATAAAATCAGCAATTTTTTGGCGACTAACGGTAAAACCCATATTAGGTGTGCCCACGGGGCCAATAATTAGTTTTTGGTTGCGTGACCAATGGGTTTGAATTGGTGTGCGAACAATAGTCCAGTCGGTGTCTGAATTCAGAATCTGTTGAACGTGTTCGGCAGCATCTTCAAGTCTATTTGGGTCAATTAATTTTAACATCCAAGTAATGAATCTATCTAACCAATTAGGGTTGTCTCCGGGTAAAAAGATACCACTACCAGTTAGAACTAGCAATCGTCTCACATTCTGTTCGGCCATGCTTTTTAGAACGTTTTTGCCAAACAACTCTTGTACATTAGCTGGAGAGTTGGGCGCGTGACCCAACAAAGACACTACAGCTTCAGACGAAGTAAGTACCATGTTTACTGATTCGTAGTTAGTTACATCTCCGGAAATAGTTTTTAGGTTAGGGTGAGTATAAGTCAATTTGTTTGGATTTCTGGCTAGTAAACGTACTATATGACCCTTTTCTAGGGCGGTTTTAACAAACACTTGACCTGCCTTGCCAGTACCACCAAAAACTGCAAGAATCATGGTAAAATTAGAGATACAAAAATTATCGAGCTAGTCAAATTTGAGTGACGGTTGAATTTATCTAAAAGGTTTTTGGCAATTTGTAAAAACTTAGTAATCAGAGCTTTTTTAGGGCTGATCATCTGGCTAGATGAGTTCAAAGCAGTTGTTATCCTTTCTGTAAATTTTAATTAAGCTAAAATTGATTTTAAATCAAAGGAACTTTTAGTTCAGTAAAAATTTGAAAAACTTTTATAGTTTCAGGTGTCTGATATTGAAGTGTTAAGATTGATTAGCCAAACATCAGTGATTTGATTGCAATTAAAAGCGAAAACTCGAGCCAAGGTTTTTTTGGTAGGTAAAATTTGTACAAATATCGAATTAATGCCAAAATAAACAGGCTAGATTAGTTAATTTTATAAATCTAAATCTCAGAAAAACAAACTAAATTTCCTCAACCGTTTCGATACCCAATAGACTAAGGCAAAATTCTAAATGTTGTAGTAGATATTGGCAAACCACTAATAGGCTATTTTTTCTATTTAGGTCGGCTTCGTGAGTTACCGAATAAAGTCCGTACCAACGATTAATTTTTACAGCTAAATCAAACAAATAGTTACATAGGTAGTGAGGCTTATAGCTGTGACAAACATCTTCTAGAATTAGCGGTAGAACAAAAGTTCGTTTAAGTAGCTCCAGTTCTTCTGGTTTGAGCAAATTTGCTTGAAATTCGTCTGGTTTGACTTCCAGATTGGTTTTTTGTTTAAGGATGCTCTTTAGTCTAACTACGGTATACAGTTGATACACTCCGGTGTTACCTTCAAACTTTAAAAATTGGTTAGGGTCAAACACTACGTCGAGTTCTCGGTCTCGGTGTAAATCTACCCACTTGAGGGTAGCTACGCAAATTTTACGTATTTTTTCGGGGTCTTCTGGGTTTGGTGAATGTTTTTCGATTAAAGTTTGTCTAACTTTAGTTTCCAAAATCTCTTTTAAATCTTCAAAAGCAAAAATTTTACCCTTGCGGGTGCTCATTGCTCCTTCGGGTAAGCTAAAGTAGCCAAAACCTTCAAACATAGCCATTTTTTTGGCTAAAATTTGCATAGCTCGATTGGTTTCTTCCTGAGTTAACCAACCAAAAGGTCGAGTGGTGTAAATTTGACTCTTGATTATTCTTCTCAGCACAGCAAATAATTGATCAAAACTATGTTTTTGTCTTAAGTCGGCAAAAGTTATAGCATTATCAAAACCAAAAATGCCGGCGTACACAATTCGACAGATCACATCTCTAGTTAAATACAAAGAATAACCTTCCGAAGAAATTAAATAAGCTCTGCCTAAGTTTTCCTCAGTTAAATCTACATAGATAGCTTTTCCTTCACGAGTGGCTAAGCCGTAGTCAGCTAAAGTTTGAATTTCAGACAAAAAACTAATATAGAAACTTTCTCCTAAAGTTAGGTTGAAGTAGGTTTGGTTATGCTGGCTAAAAGCGTAATGACACCCAGTTTTTCCTTGAACACGAGCAATTTTTTCTGGTTCAATTAAAACTTTTTGGCTATCTAACCAATCAGGGTTACGATTTAGGTTTAAGAACAACTCCCCTTCACGAAATTGAGTAAGAGAAATGGTGACAATTTGTTTGTATAATTTATGTAAAATTTCAAATTTAGCTGAATTTTCAGGGTCTAAGGGTTGACCTTGTAAACCGGCTTCTAGCAGTTTAGAGTTTTTTTGACACTCAAGACGTATTGCTGGTTGCTCTTCAATTAATTGGTTCATTTTGACGTAGATTTTATAAAACTTGTCTATTAAAGTTGGTTGATCTTCAGCGTCTAAATCTATGCTTGTAAAGTCTAGCTGTAATTTGTCTAAGTGTAAGATACCCCAGGTTATGTAACTAAACTGAATTCCCCAATCTCCTAAGTAACTATCTGATATCACTCGATCATATTTCAAGGATAAAATGCGTCTCATAGATTCACCCAAATTGCCGGAACGAATGTGGCCTACATGCATTTTTTTGCCTACGTTAGGGTGAAACATGTCAATGACAAAACTTTCGTGAATAGGCTGTAATTTTACCACTGTTGATTGATTAATGGTAACTAACTTTTGGTAAGCCTCTGGTTTCAAATCTAAATTAACGTAAGGCCCAGCAGTGTTGGCTTGATATGGTTGCTGGTTAGCTTGAAAGAATTGGTTTAGTTTATCAGCTATTTGACTAGCTGTTTTTACTGGATTTTCCTGATTGGTTTTGGCTTGTAAAAAAGCCTGGTTGGTAGTTAAAATCCCCCAATCTAAATTTTTTGGGGTTGTCCAAGTGTAACCAGGAAAGGTGGTTGTTAATAGGTCAAGTAAGTCGATGACATCGAGCATAGTGCTAGAACAGTAAAAAATAAGATTTAACTTTGTCAAAAACTCAATTTCTTTTCCTTTTTAGTTTTTCTTGATTTATGAATTAATAAGCTACAATAAATTGTGCTATCAGTTAAATAGTAGTTACTTTAACTAGATTAAGACTGCTTTTTGGTTTAAGGATTTTAGAATAAAAACCACTTGACAAGAAAAAAATTTTTTTATAGCTAGCAGGGTTGCTAACCAACGTTTTTCACTCGTTAGGTTTTTGTTCTTTGTCTTAATTGACCTTATCTTGGTTAATTTTTTTGGTTGGCGTTTTACATAAGGTAAAACTCAATTCTTTTTGAGTAAAATATCTACAAGAAAGTAATCAAGGAGACAAGCTCTTTATTTGAGAGTTTGATCCTGGCTCAGGATGAACGCTGGCGGCAGGCCTTATACATGCAAGTCGAACGGCAGCACGAGATTAGCTTGCTAATCTTGGTGGCGAGTGGCAAACGAGTGAGTAATATGTAGGAACTTCCCTTAAGTAGGACATAGCCAGTCGAAAGATTGGGTAATATCCTATGTGACCCAAAAGTTAAAGACGCAAGTCGCTTAAGGCAAGGCCTACATCCCATCAGCTAGTTGGTAGGGTAATAGCCTACCAAGGCGAAGACGGGTAGCTGGTCTAAGAGGATGATCAGCCACGCTGGGACTGCGACACGGCCCAGACACCTACGGGTGGCAGCAGTAGGGAATCTTCCGCAATGGGCGAAAGCCTGACGGAGCCATGCCGCGTGCAGGATGAAGGCCTATGGGTCGTAAACTGCTGTGGTAGCTATCTAATACTGAAGTGGCTACTAGAAAGAGGTTGCTAACTCTGTGCCAGCAGCAGCGGTGATACAGAGACCTCAAGCGTTATCCGGAATCATTGGGCGTAAAGCGTGCCGATAAGCGGCTTAGTGGGTCCAAGATTAAAGGCCAAGGCTTAACCTTGTGTTTGTCTTGGAAACTACTAAGCTAGAAGAACAAAGAGGTGGCTAGAACTCTGCAAGTACCGGTGAAATGGGTTGATATGCAGGGGAATACCGAAAGCGAAGGCAGGCCACTGGGTGTTTCTTGACGCCGCTAGGACGAAAGCGTGGGGAGCGAAGCGGATTAGATACCCGCGTAGTCCACGCCCTAAACGATGAGTGTTTGTTTTTGGAGAGAGTCAGTCCTCTTCAGAGACGAAGCTAACGCGTTAAACACTCCGCCTGTAGAGTACGGCCGCAAGGCTAAAACATAAAGGAATTGACGGGAACCCGCACAAGCGGTGGATCATGTGGCTTAATTCGATAGTGAGCGACGCACCTCACCTAGGTTTGACATGTAGCTGCTAATCTTGCGAAAGCAGGACTCCTTCGAGGGTGCTACACAGGTGATGCACGGCCGTCGTCAGCTCGTGTCGTGAGATGTTCGGTTAAGTCCGGTAACGAGCGCAACCCTAATCCTTAGTTATTTAATGTCTAAGGAGACTGCCCAAGTTTAATTGGGAGGAAGGATAGGATGACGTCAGGTCAGCGTGTCCCTTACGCCTAGGGCGGCACACATGATACAATGGGTAAAGTACAACGGGATTGCCAAGTCGCGAGACGGAGCAAATCCTTCAAAACTCCCCTCAGTACGGATCGAAGTCTGCAACCCGACTTCGTGAAGCTGGAATCGCTAGTAATCGCCGATCAGCCATGCGGCGGTGAATACGTTCTCGGGTTTTGTACACACTGCCCGTCACGGCCTGGAAATTGAGAGAGCCCCAAAACTTTGGCAACAGGGTCGAAGGCTAGCTCATTGACTGGGTTGAAGTCGTAACAAGGCATCCGTAGCGGAAGCTGTGGATGGATCACTCCCTTTTTAAGGGAAATCTGGTAGTTTTTACTACCTTGACTGACTTAATCTTAAATCAAATTCTTAAATCCTTGTTGTGAGTAATCTTTCTAAGATTCTTATCGGCTTTAATTTTTTCTAAAAACATAGAAAACAACAAGGTGGGTTTGATTTCCTTGATTACTTTCTTGTGGATATTTTCTCTGATTCTTAAAATTGTTTTTTTTGTTTGGTTTGGTTTATACGAGAATTTGAATTGCTCAAGTTTTTTCTAAGCAATTTTTTTAGTTTAAAAGTTTTTTGTGTAGGTTTTTGTTTGCCTGAAATCTTTTCAAGATTGGTTATTTTTTATATAGATAAAAATTTTCCACCATTGACAGAAACGCTAATTTGATTAACCCCATTTTGGGGTTAAATTGTCTTAATATGTCTATTAAGGTTGCCATTAACGGTTTTGGGAGAATTGGCCGAAACGTTTTTCGAGCTGCCCAAAACAAATCTAATATTCAAATCGTAGCGGTTAATGATTTAACTGATGCCAAAACCCTAGGGCACTTATTGAAATATGACTCCGTTTTAGGTCCTTACAAAGGAGAAGTAAAAGTGGACAATAATCGGTTGATAGTTGATGGAAAAGTGGTTGAGGTACTTAGTCAACGCGATTATAAACTTTTACCTTGGAGAGATTTAGGTGTAGATGTGGTAGTTGAATCAACTGGTTTAAAGTGTTTTACAGAAGAAAGAGAAGCTGAATGGCATATTAAAAATGGTGCTAGAAAAGTAATTATCTCAGCTCCAGCCAAACAACCAGACGTTACTTTAGTAATAGGAGTGAACGACCACGTTTATGAGGCTCAAAAACATCATATCATTTCCAACGCTTCCTGTACAACCAACTGTCTTGCTCCAGTAGCTAAAGTGTTACACCAAGAATTTACTGTTATTAAAGGCTCAATGACTACTGTTCATGCTTATACTAACGATCAAAATATCTTAGATTTGCCTCACAGTGACTTACGTCGAGCTAGAGCTGCTGCTTTAAGTATGATTCCTACTACCACCGGAGCAGCTAAAGCCATTGGCTTAGTGTTGCCAGAATTGAGAGGCAAGCTTGACGGTATAGCTATTCGTGTACCAACTCCGACAGTATCTTTGGTCGATTTGGTGGTTCAAGTAGAGAAATCTGTGTCGGTAGAAGTAGTTAACCAAGCTTTACAAGTAGCGGCTAATAGCGAGCTAAAAGGAATTTTAGATTTTTCTATGGAACCTCTGGTGTCTATTGATTATCGTGGCAATCCTTACTCCAGTGTAGTCGATGGATTGTCAACTATGGTTATCGAGGGTAATTTGGTTAAAGTGTTAGCTTGGTATGACAATGAGTGGGGTTACTCTAATAGAGTGGTCAACTTGATTGAAAAAATCATTTAAATTTTAGCTAAAGACTAGTAAACATCAGTAGAAATCTGCACCATTTTTTAGCAGTAAACATTTTTCATCAGAAAAGTTCTGTATATTTATTTAGTAACAAGGTTAATTGCCTAAACAGTAGAATTTATCTTATTTTAGTTAAGTAATCTAAAATACTACTGATCTTTATTTTTTATCTCTCTTTAAAAGAGAAGGTGATGTTTAGTTTTGACTAGTTTTTATCGAATCAGAGCTCTTTTAGTTTCAACTAAATATTAATTAGTTTGTTTGAGCTTGTCTATAAACTAGACTAGTTGGTAAAAAGCTAGTCTTAATTTTTTTCAGGTAGGTAATTTGCAATTTTAATTCACAATTATGGATAGTTTAAGTCAAAATCAACAATTGTTTTCAGGCTGTTAATGATTTAAATAAATTAGCTACCCTAATTACTGTTTCTAGAATTTATTGATTTTTGTGTGCCTTAGCCTTAGCTAATTCGGAAAACAAATGATCTTTGGAAAAATTTTCTAGGGATTTTTAGAAAACTTGTAGAGAAACATCAACATTTTTTGTAAAAAGTAGCAAAGCTTAAAATTTTAAGCTTGTAATTCGCTAAAACTTTTTCAAGCAACCCATTTCGTTGAGAGCAAAATTTTCGTCTACTGCACACACGTTTGGTTTAACTCTGGAATAATTTTTGTTTTCTTTAGTATAAAAGAAACAAATCCCAGAATCAAATTTAATCTTAATTGGATGAGTGTTTGGGCAAATAGGATCTTCGCCAGACTTGATCCAAAACACGCCTTCTACTGGTTTAACCTCTTTATTGGTGGTGTTAGATTCTGCACTGTCATTAGAAATGACTATAGATTGATTAATTTGTTTATTAGCATAATTAAAACCAAAATAAAATCCCAAACCAAACACTACTATCACCAAACAAGCTAATCCTAAGGTTAACAGCAACTTTTGTGTTGACCAATGTGACATTAGCGGTATCGTTTCCTAAGAGTTTTTAAAGCTCTGGTAGAAATTTTAATTCTTTTATTGCCGATTTTAATTCGCTGTAGGTTAGGCTTAACCTTGGTCAGAGTGGAGCGCATCGATTTGGATCGTTTACGTACTTTTAGGTAGGTTTTCCCAGTTAGAGCACAAAAAGCAGGCATACTTTGCCTAAAAAGTGGGAATTTGCAAAATTGTCAAATATTTTGACTCTGGTTTAGTTTTGACAATAATTTTTAACAGAACTATTCATACTTTTATAACCAAGTCTAACCAGACTAGCAGCGTAGGTGGAAACAGTTTTAGCAAGATCGTAAATTCTCTACGGCAAGCTGCTATTCAAGGCCAACAAGATAACCAAAAGTCCAGCTTTACGTTCCAACAATCTCGACTGGTAACTGCCAACAATAACTCGGTTTCGGATGGAGGATCTAAATTAGATTCTAAACAAACTAATCTCAATGATAAGTCGTCTGCGCTACAACAACATTTAAACAATTTGTTGCATCAACAGTTATTGTCAGCAGGAGCAATACAGTCTGCGGATCGAATTGAACATTTAAACCAAGAAGTTACATCCAGTAGCTTCAATCAAAAAAACTTACCTGTATTAGGCCAAAACCCTAAGTTACATTGGCCATCAACCAAATCTGTGGTGAAAACCAAGAAAAAAACTAGACAAACAAACTTAATGCCTGCCTTACTCATAATTACTTTATTAGTTGGAATGGGTACTTTAGGTTATATAAGTTATTACTTGTACAGTCAAAATCAGTCTTTACAAAAACAAGCCTATGCTCAGTCAAACAACCTAAAACAGGATGCCCGTTTACAAAAACTAATTCAAACTTATGAGCAAGAAATTGCAAACTTACAACAAAAATTAAACAGTCTAGAGCAGTGCCACAAGTCAACCACTAACTCAAATTAGATTAATACACACAGAGTTAGCTCAGATTTTTGTGCTCAATCGAAACAATCGAGACAATTTATATCTCGTACACTTTTTGTAATTCTGGGTGCAAAAAATTGATATTATGTTTAGGTAGAATGGTTTTGGGTAAAGCTACAGAAGCAGTAGGTCGGTTAAGCATTCCGTCGTGAACTCCAATGGCTAATTTGGGGTTTTGTTGCAACACAAATTCTAATGCTTCACTAATTTTTACTGCTGGACCGGTGAGCATAAAAACACAAACTAGATCAGGTTTATTAATAGTTTGAAACGAGTCGCCAGGGTTGTAAAAATAGTTATCGATAATAAAACCAGTATTTTCCGGATGTTGTAACTCCTTCCATATTTCGACATGAGGTAAGCTAAGATTTTCAATAGTGATTTCGCGAAAAACCAAGGTTTGCCCGGGATAACAAGTTTGTGCTTGAATACCCTCGGCTTGAAGTACAGCCGTTACTTCTGGGTTAGTTAAAATAGTCAATTGGGGATTGTTTTGTAATAGGTTGTTGACACTTGGTAAGTGTAAGTGATCAGGGTGATTATGAGTAATGATTAGCAAATCTATATTAGTTAGGTTTTGGGTTTCGCTAATGGCATAGTCACCCGGATCAAACAGGATTTTAGTTTGTTTATGTTGGATCCAAAAAGTTGAGTGGTTAAGTTTACAAAATTGCATATTCCTGATTAGAATTAATTTAACTTAAAAAGTTGTTAAAGTGGTTGAGTTGAGTAGTTAAATAAACAATTACAAAAAGTCAAAATTAGCTAGTGGCTTACAAAGCCAGGTCGTTCTTCTCAATAAACCAACGTTAAATCAATTGGTTGAGTCAAGTTAGTAAAACAAAACTACCCTTTTGGGTAACTGGACTAGGTGATAAGTCTGGACAATCTATAAAGTTGAGTCTCTGGAGTAGTTGCGTTGCTTATTCATGTTGAATTCACTGTAGACTTGTACGCCTTCATTGTGTAAACTGTCTCCAACGTTGGTTGGCAACCATGAATTCAATTTTCTAGGTACTAACTTTCTTGATAAACACTTTCAAAAGTTTCATCAAACGAGATTTCAGAAGTTTTATAAACCCTATCTTTCCAAAAAACTAGCTTAAATAGGCGGCTAGCAAAACTAGCCAGTGCTGTAATAACTAACATGAACATTTGAATTGGATGCAGCAAAACTTCCCACCAAGTTTGGTTCACAAACCAGCTTACCAAAATTCTTTGTCCGAGAATTAACCACCATAATTTTGGGTTTAAGAAAATTATACTTAGACTTACAATAGCTATTAGTAATATAAAGGCCTGGATTCTGTGGTGAGTAAAAATTAAATTTTTACTAAAACCTTTAATAGCCGAAAGTAAGTTGGAGTACATTCGACATTGAATCAGATCGCCAAATCCTAAATCTAAATGATAACCATGTTGCACGACTAATTTAGCTAGGTCTAGGTCTTCTAAAAAGCTGTAGCGTACTGCTTTGTGCGTACCTATGGTTTCATAACATTCCTTGGTGAAAACCAAACATTGACCATTAGCTGCTACTAAGTAGCGGTTGTTGATGGTTTCGGCCAATTGTATTGGTAGAACTGTTAAAATTAACCAATTTACCAGGGGGGTTAAAGCAATATCACTGCTAGTGTATTTCTGACTTGGAAAGTAGCTCAAGCAAGGTTTGCTGTTTTGGGTAACCTGCTCTAGTGCTTTAGGTTGTAATCTGACATCGGCGTCTAAAAAGACGATTTTTTGGACATTTGGTTGTACTTTTAATAGGTGTAAATAGCCATTGTAACAAGCCCAGCACTTACCTGTCCAATCTGGAGGCAAACTAGGTACACTAACTAAGTCTATTAAAGGATTGTTTTGTTGATAATTTTTAACCACCTCACTGGTATTATCAGTAGAATTGTCATCACAAACAATAATTTTTTTGGGTAACAGAGTTTGGTTTTTCAAAGATTTTAACAAGTCGCCAATTCTTTGACCTTCGTTGCGTGCAGGGATGATAACTGCTAAAGTATTTGGTTGATAGTCGTTTCTTTTTAAGCTTAACCAAAATAAATTCCAGAGAGTAATGACACAAAAAATATAGAGACCAATTTCTATAATCATTTCTAAGTTTTTCGATTAAGATTTGGAATAAACCTACAATTAGGTAAATCTTAAACTAGAAATTCCAATCTACAAACTGTTTATCAATTAACCACTATTCCTCTCTTTTAATCTTGTTGCGAATGAAGGCTGGAATATCTAATTCGTCGATTTCATCAGTCACGGCATTAGTAGTTTTGTTTGGTGTATTGGAAACGAAACGAGAGTTAGTGGCTTCTTCTTTTTCTTTGTTGAATCGAGGAGGGGTGTAGGGTATATTGGGACTGTTTGCTGACCTGTACAAATCATCGTCTTTTTCTTTGGAAAAACCGGTAGCAATAACTGTTACCCTAATTTCATCTTGTAAATTAGGATCAATTGAAGTGCCAACAATAATTTTGGCTTCTGGGTCTACATGCTGATTGATTACTTCGGCAGCTTCATTAATAGCTAGCATGGATAAATTTTTTCCTCCTTGAACGTTGAACAAAACACCTTTGGCGCCTTCAATACTCATTTCCAGTAGAGGCGAATCGATAGCCATCAAAGCTGCTTGTCTGGCTACGCTTTCGTCACCACCACTAGCTCTGCCCATACCCATTAAGGCTGTGCCAGAGTTGCTTAGAATTGCTCTTACATCTGCAAAGTCCAGGTTAATTTCACCTGGGAAGTTAATTAAATCAGAAATACCTTGAACTGCCTGTCGCAAAATATCATCTGAAATTTTAAATGCTTCGTAAACACTAGTGCGTTTGTCGATTACTTGGAGTAATCTTTGGTTGGGCACCACAATGACGGCATCGGCATTAGCTTTTAAACGTTCAATTCCTTCCTCGGCAATTTGTCTACGTTTTGCACCTTCAAAATCAAAAGGTTTAGTTACGACCCCGATGGTTAAAATACCCATTCGCTTAGCAATTTCAGCGACCACTGGAGCAGCTCCAGTACCAGTACCACCACCCATTCCAGCAGTAATAAATACCATATCAGCTCCGGCCAAGGCAGCTTCGATTTCGGCAGCGCTTTCTTCAGCAGCTTGCCTACCAACTTCGGCGCTCATGCCAGCACCCAGGCCTCTGGTTACGTTTGGTCCTAATTGAATAATTCCGTCGGCGTGAATTTGTTTAAGTACTTGTAAATCGGTATTCATTGCCCAAAACTCTACCCCTTCTAAGCCAACTTCAATCATTCGTTTGACCGAATTTCCTCCACAACCGCCTACACCAACAACCTTAATTTTAGCAGCTGGAGAAACCCTGCTGGAATTTATACCTATAAAAGAATCGCTTTTAGGGCTTAAATAATCAGTTTTAATAGATTTAGATGACATAAGATATTTATCTTGCGGTTTATAGGTGCAATGTTATTGCAGGCAATAGGGTAAAAATGACAATATTTGTCAAGCTAAGCTTAGTGAATAGTACTTGAGCTAAGTTTGAGCTAGAAAATTTCATAAGCAAGCGGAATTCAAAAAGTCAATATAAAAAATAAAAATAAGTTTTTCTAAAGTTTTTCAAGCATTTTAATGCTTTTTATCTTGATAGCCGTTGAGCTTAAGTAGTTGATAACCTTAATTAAGGTATGAGTTTAATTGTCATCTGAGAGGTGGTAGTAACTATTATTTTATTTTCAAGCAACAGTAGTGTGTCAGCTTTGTGAGAGTGAGTTACGTGAGAATTGACGTAGGGGTTGAAAAACTAAAGTTAAATTGGGCATTAGTAATCTACTAATTAAAACGGTTTTAGGTAAAGTTGACTATTACTGAGCAGCCTAGCTTTAGCTAAATATTGCTCACAACTGTATTAACCTGGATTTTTCATTGACTAATTTCTAATTAACAAATACAAGGTCGTTTGTTTATTAGTTTGATTATGTTGTCTGTAGATTTAACTACACTTCAGTCGGTTTTTCACACCCATCCTGCACACTCCATAAGTCTGCAGGAATTATCAATTTTCACCAAAGATTTACCTGAGCAGCAAAAACGGTTGCATAGCTCGGGTCAAGGGTTTTTAGAATTAGGTGATCAACCTGAGAACGTTCAAGCTATTCAAGCTTATGTTAATCGGCACTTAGATAAAGAATATTTTGTAATTTTAGGAATTGGTGGGTCAATGTTAGGACCTAAGACTATAATTGAGGCTTTGGCGCCTTTAGACTTAAGACGTAAAGTGTTTTGTTTAGATAATATTGATCCTAACATCATTCAGGAGGTGGCTAATTGGTTGCCTTTAGAAAAGACTTTGTTTTTAGTGCAAACTAAATCTGGCACTACTCCGGAAACCGTGGCTCAATATTTATTTTTTCAAAACCAATTGCAACAAGCTCGGTTGGATATCAGAAAACATATGGTTTTTGTCACTGACCCAGTTTCTGGATGGTTAAGAAAGATGGCTACAGAATTAAACATTGATACTTTTGCTGTACCTCAAAATGTAGGTGGAAGGTTTAGTGTGTTGACTCCTATAGGTTTGTTAATTGCTGCGTTGTTGGGAGTGGATATTGCGGCTATGTTGGCTGGAGCTAAACAGATTGTCACTAAACAGCAGTTAGAAGCTTTACAAATGGCCACAGCTAGTTTTTTATTAGCCCAAAAAGAAAAGACTAATGTAGTGATTATGCCGTATAGTTCGCGATTAAAGACTTTTAGCGAGTGGTGTGTTCAACTAGTTGCTGAAAGCCTTGGCAAACAATTTAATTTAGATGGAGAAGAAATTTTTGCTGGTCTTACCCCTATTCCAGCTGTAGGTGTAACCGATCAGCACTCGCAGTTGCAACTGTTCAAAGAGGGTCCTCACGATAAACAGATTATTTTTATCCAAATAGAGTCGCACCAATCTCTAGTTACCATTCCAGCCGAAGAATTGCAGAATCATCCAAGTTTGGATTATTTGTATAAACAATCTTTTAATTTTCTAATGCAAGCTGAATTTATAGGCACTCGTCAAAGCCTAATTGAGGCTGGTAGACCCAATATGACAATCACGATTTCTCAGTTAGACGCTTGGCATTTGGGGGCTTTGTTTATGCTTTTTGAGTTATATACAGTGTTCTTAGCTCAGTTGTGGAATATTAATGCTTTTGACCAACCAGGGGTAGAGCGTAGCAAGATCTTAACCAAAGAAGTTTTATCTAAAAAATCGAAAATTTAGTTGTTGTATTTTAGTTTTGATTTTAATCAAATACCAATTTTTTGAGAGTGTTGGAAGTAAATCCGACCAACGCCAATTTTGTAATTGGTAAAATCATCATAAAATCATCAAGTCAAGACTTGACTAAAATAAAAATATCTTTAGTTTTTAGTTACTAACTAACTTTAGTGCTTTTTCTCTAACTAAGAGTTAGACAACACAGAGTAGTCAATATCAGTTTTAGTGAATTGTTTGTATGTCTAATTTGTTGTTACAAACCAATTCGGTTATTCAAAACCAAAAGAGGACTGACTTACCGGAATTTAAGACCGGCTGTGTAGTGGAAGTTCATTACAAAATTAAAGAAGGTGACAAAGAAAGAATTCAAGTATTTACTGGTGTAGTTATTAAAAGGCATGCTGGCAATAGTTTAGACGCTACTTTTTCAGTTTTGAAAAATTCTACAAACGGAGTGAAAGTAATTCGAACTTTTCCTTTGCATTCTCCTTGGATTGAAAAAATTGTCTTAGTATCTCCCTTACAACGAGCTAGGCGTAGTAAATTATACTATCTTAAATCTGTAAAAGAACCTACCAAGGCTTTGAGGGTAAAACCAGTTAAAGTTAAATCCTAGTTTGTATGAATATCTTACCCTACAAATATTTTGTCTATTTAAATTATTTATTGTTTGTAAGTTTACTGTTGGCTACTTGGTGGTTGCTGTCTAAAGCCACTTCTTTTAATATTTTTTTAACTGTGGTAAGTTTGATCACTTTGATCGTGCTTTTAGTTTCTAAAGAAAAACATATTCCCAAAATACAGTTAATTTCTACCAGAATTGTTTTATTAGTAGTTTTTGTAGCTTCAGTTTGGTTGTCATTTGCCCACTTTTTTTTCACGGTTGACAATAGTTGGTTAATTCTGATAACTTTGTGTCTACCTGCTGTCAGCTTAATTAGCTTAGTTTTAGTTGATACTAACCATAATTGATAATTCTTTAAATTAATTATTCTTATGATTAAAGTTAAACGAACCGAAAACGACACCGACGCAAAATTAGCAGCCAGGTTCTTAAGACGGGTTAAACTGGCAAACATTGTTGCCCGTAAAAGGAAAACTAGATATTGGGTTAAACCACCTTCGAAATTACAGAAAAAGAAAAAAGCTTTGCGTAGGGTGGCTTATAAAGCCATGGAAGAATTTTTGGTGAAAACTGGTAAGAAATAAACATTTGACATTTGTTTGTCTTTTTTGCTAGTACTTGGTCAGGCTGAATAGTTTACTAATTTTCCAAACAAATAAATTAAGTTAGTTTGTGGTGTCTAAAGATCCATACTTAGTCTCTATAGACATAGGTTCTAATTCGATTAAGCTAGCCATAGCTAAGAGTAGCTTAGATGATCAAGGCAAAGTGCAGGTACTAGCTTTAGTAGAAAAACCTTCTGCGGGTATTAAAAGAGGAATTATTACCAGCATGACCGAGGCTACAGAGTCTTTAATCGACACAATAACCCAAGCTGAAGCAATTGTTGGTTTGCCTATTAAACGAGCTATTTTTGGTATCAGTGGCACTAGCGTTAGTTTTGTTAATTCTGAAGGTTTGGCTGTGATTTCTAGGCCTAACAGTGAAATTCAAGAGGAGGATGTCGAACGGGTAATTCAAGATAGTTTGGCCAAGGCTTTTGGAGTTGGTAATAGCGAAATTATTCACGTGATCCCAAAAACTTTTCGAGTAGATAATCAAAGCGGGATTCGTTATCCAGTTGGTATGCTGGGCAACAAGCTAGAAGCTAAGACTTTAATCATTAGTGTAGAAACTAGCTTCCTAAGAAATTTTACTAAAGTCATTACTCAGGCTGGAATTGAAATTGTTGATCAAATTTACACCCCTTTGGCCACTAGTAATTTTCTTTTTTCCACTAGGCAGAAAAAATCCGGCACCCTTTTGGTTGACATTGGTTACGCTTCAACTTCTTATATCATTTGGGAAAACGAGGAAATTTTTGCTAGTGGGGTGATTCCTATAGGTAGTGACCACATTACTGCTGATTTGGCGGTTGGTTTACAAACTACCATCGAAATGGCTGAAGAAATTAAAAAACAATATCTAGATTTGAGTGACAGTAGTTTTGATAACTTAGAGGAAGTGGAAATGTATAACCCCGATCTTCAGATCAACGAAATTTTTAAGTTAGAAGATATTCGAGAGTATGGTAGAGCTCGAGTGGAAGAAATTTTTATTTACATCAATCGGGAACTGCAGAAAATTGGCAAAAAAGGCAAACTTCCAGGAGGGGTGATTCTGACTGGAGGTGGTTCAGCTTTGAAAGGTATCGAGGATGTGGCCCGATATGTGCTGAAACTTGCCATTTTTAAGTACCAATTTGATCCGAAAAAAATTGATTTTTTACCAGATTATAATGGAGATCCCGCTTTTATTAACGTAATATCTCTCGCAGCTTATTATTTATTTCAAGCCGAAGAAATTAATTATAGCGAAGTGAATAAAAATACTTTTGTTAGCAGAACCTTACCAAGTAACTCTAATTTAAGTAATAATGATAGCTTGTTTAGCTGGCTTAAAAAGTTGTGGCCATTTAGTTAAGATGACTAGCTAATTTATGGCGAAATTTTATATCACTCATCTTTATCCCAAAGAGATGTCAATTTATGGAGATTGGGGTAATATTTTAAGCTTGCAGTATCGTTTACGAGTTATGGGTGTAGAAACGGTTTACCAAACCGTTAATTTGGGCGAATCATTGCCGCTTGAAACCGATTTTTATTTCATTGGCGGAGGTCAGGACAATGAACAATATTTAATTTTTACTGATTTGTTAACCAAAAAAGCTAAACTAATAGCTGATATAGCTAACGGAGTTGGTTTATTGGCTATTTGTGGTGGTTACCAATTGTTAGGTAAATCTTTTTTAACTGGAGACGGTAGAGAAATTCCGGGTATTGGTTTATTTCCAGTAGTGACCAAAGCTCCAGATACTTCAGTGAAGTCAAGATGTATTGGCAATTTGTTAAGTCAATGTTTGTTGCCTGAATTAAAAGATTATTGGTTAATAGGCTTCGAAAATCATAGTGGTCAAACATATTTTGATCCCGAAATCTCAGTAGAATCGCTAGAACAGTCAGTAAGTCAGTTAACTGCATCAGGTATAGCGTCAGAACTCGAATTAGAATCTAAATTAAAAAGCCTAAATTCTACAGCTAAACCCCTAGCTAAAGTGGTTTTTGGTTATGGCAATAATAGCCAGCAAAAACTCGAGGGGTGTGTGGTTAACCGGGCTATTGGTACTTATATGCATGGACCTTGTTTAGCCAAAAACCCTAAACTAGCTGATTGGTTTATCGAACCAGTTTTAAGGCGTAAAGACCTGAATGTCAAACAATCAGTAGACGATTCAATAGTGAATGTACTCAGAGAACAACTAGTACACAGGTTTATCTGATTAAATTAATTTTGACTAATTTTAATTATTCTACAGTCACACTTTTTGCTAGGTTTCTTGGCTGATCTACATCTAAACCTCTAAGTACGCTAATATAGTAAGCAAATAGTTGTAAGGGCACTAAATTAACTATGGGAGCTAATAGTTCGTTTACTAAAGGTACATAAATAACATCGTCACTCAACGACTTGACTCTATCATCTCCTTGGTTAGCTATGGCTAGAATTTTACCTTTTCTAGCTTTAATTTCCTCCATGTTACTAAACTGTTTTTCGTAAACTGAATCTTGGGTACACAAGGAAACTGTGGGTAAGTTTTCATCCACTAGAGCGATAAAACCATGCTTCATTTCGCCACTGCTCAACCCTTCGGCGTGAATGTAGCTAAGTTCCTTTAGTTTTAAGGCCCCTTCAAGAGCGATTGGGTAATTGTATTTGCGGCCAATATAAATAAAATTTTGGTATTGGTAATATTTTTCTGCTAAAGCTTTAATTTTCTCTGCTTGCGACAACACTTTTTCTATTTGAGCTGGCAGGTTTTCGATTTCGGTAATCAAGCTTTTTACTTGAATTGGACTGACTGTATTTTTCAACCTACCTAACAAAAGAGCGTGCAGCAAACCAATAAGTATTTGGGAAACTACATTTTTGGTAGAAGCTACACTAATCTCCGGACCAATGTGATTGTAGACTCCAGCTTCCGTGATCCGACTAATGGTTGACCCTACCACATTTACTATACCCGTAACTAAGGCTCTGTGTTTTTGTGCCTCGTAAATACCAGCGATGGTATCGGCTGTTTCTCCCGATTGACTCATAGCAATTACCCAAGTATATTCATCCACATACGGATTTTTATATCGAAATTCTGGGCTCATTTCAGCTTTGGCTGGAACTTTAGCTAAATCTTCAAAGTACATAGCTGTCAGTTGACAAGCATAGTAGGTTGACCCAACTCCCAAACAAATTACGCGTGTCACTTTCTCTAACCTGTGTTCAACATCAATTAATCCGCCCAATTTGATGTCTCCAGATTCTTTGATTAGTCTACCTCTACAGCTATCAACAATAGCTTTAGGTTGTTCCATGATTTCTTTCAGAAAGAAGTGATCATAGCCGCTTTTGTTTATGACTTCTAAATCCCAGTCAACAGTTTCAATTGGTTTCTCTAAAATATTTTCGGTAAAATCTTCTAGTGAATAGTGGCCATCTTGGATATCTACTAAATCCCCGTCGTCTAAATAAATAACTCGTTTAGTGCGAGAAATTATAGCCGAAACGTCAGAAGCTAAAATAATTTCCTCATTTCCTAAACCAACTACTAAAGGACTGCCCTGTTTAGCTCCAAGTAAACGATTAGGCTCGTCAGCTGAAATTACAGCAATAGCAAAAGCACCTCGTAATTGAGCTAGTGCTTTGGTTGTTGCTTTTTTCAGATCGCCTTGATAATAGTAATGAATTAAATGAGGGATTACTTCAGTGTCGGTTTGAGAAACAAAAACGGTTCCTTGTTTTTCTAAAAAGTCTTTTAACTCCTTATAATTTTCGATAATTCCGTTGTGCACTACCCAAATTTTTCGATCCATACTACTGTGTGGATGGGCGTTGTTTTCTGATGGTACCCCATGGGTAGCCCAACGAGTATGAGCAATACCTACTTGAATATTTTCTGGTGGTTTAATCTGAGCTAATTTGGCTTCTAGTTGACTAATCTTACCCACTACTTTAATGGTCAATACTCCGTTTGAACCAATTACTGTTAGACCACTCGAGTCATAGCCTCTATATTCTAGTTTTTTCAGACTATCAACTAAAGTTACCACCACGTTTCCTTGTTTTGAAAACAAACCAACAATACCACACATAAAAATTATGATTAGAATCAGAGTGCTTGACGTACACAAGTCTAATAAAAAGTTAACAATTAAGTCAAGCAAGTTTGGTCTTGGAAGACGTTCTTAATTCACTTGCTTAAGCTTCAAAAGAAGCCAGTGTTAAACTGAGCTAGTAATGTTCAAATACCAAACAGGCTTGTATCCTCGATATTGCCAGGTACAAATATCGCCTGGTAAGCTCAGTTTTTACCTTTTAGAGTTTGCAAGTCTAAGCAATCAAAGTAAAGATTAATTATGGATGAAGTTCAGCTTTTATTTGCAAACTCTTTAGTTTTTCCCTAATTATTTTCTGATATTTAATCATGTTAGTCAGTAGCGCTGCCAGACACTGTATTAGAAAAAGGTGTTGTTAACCAACCTATAACGAAACGTAGTCCTTCGTACGCTTTTTGCATGACCTCAGGGAGGGGGGTTAAACCTATAGATGAAACCATTTCTCTTATTCTCGATATAGCTTTTAGTGTTGACTCGGCTAGACCCTCCATAGCTTTTTTAGCTGTTTCTATGGCGACTGTTTTTATGGCGGCACTCACTTCAACCCTATCAGGGTTACCAGAACCTCGAGTTTCTTCAGGTTTTGGCGAAATTCCCAAACGTTCCAACAATTTATTAAACATAATTTTCTAGGTTAATTTTTGTGACATTATCAGTTCGGTAAAACTTTTGTAAGCTTGTCTTAGTTGTTCAAACAAAGTCTCCAAATCTCCTACACCACCACTATCATCTGCCAAAAAACTTTCGTAAAAGCCAACTACCTCAGGACCATAATGAATGCGTAAATACTCTCTTAGATAGTCGTTGCATATATCTACACATCGATTTAATACTCTTTCTCTGAGTTCTGTGGGAAAGTCTGCTAGGTGTCTACCAGTAATTAATTCCACCAAGAGTTCTGCGGTTTCAGGGTTTCTCGGATGAAAAGGGAGGTTAATATACATAAAAGACTACGCACGGTACATAACGTAACTCAAAATAAATTTTTAGTCAAACTAATCTATGCGGTTTTATATAGGTTGACAGGTAAAATTAGTTCGCTTTGACTTGGAAAAGAAATTTCCGACTTGGTTGAATAAATTAAATTTTGAAAAGTATTTTTCTAAGCTTGTTATGTCAGTTCTACTGAAGATTTTTGTAATTACCAAAAATTTTTGGAAGCTATATTTACTTTGTTTAACACTGGTATTGACTGTTTCGGCTTTTAACCTGGTTCAACCTCTGATTATTAAACACATAGTTGACTTAGTGACTGTATATTTAAGTGATCGAAATCCGGTTTTTGAACAAATTTTATGGTTCTTTGCTTTAATGATTGCGGTAGAATTGTTAGCTTTATGGGCCACCACAATCAATGGTTATTTAGGTGATGTTTTGGCCGAAAAGGTAGAAATTTTTTTAATGTCTAAATTTTATGAAAAAGTTCTTGCTTTGGACGTTAGTTACTTTGATAACGAATCCAAAGGAGCTTTGATCAACCAATTAAAGAGAGGAATTTGGAATATAACTATATTTGTGAACGAATTTAACAACTATTTTCTTGGTTTATTGTTAACCATTGTGTTAACCATAGTCTTGTTGGCTACTTACAGCAGTTTACTAGCCCTTTTGTTCGTGATTTTAGTGCCAGTATATGTGTTGCTTAATTATAAAGCTAGTCAAAAGTGGCTACAAAAGCAAGAACAAATTAACAACTTTGAAGATTCTTTGTTTGGTCGTATGGTGGAAGTGATTAACTCCATTAGATTAGTTAAAGCTAGCGCGCAGATAGACACAGAATATAACCAATTCTTAAATAAACGCTGGCAAGTAAAAGAGCTTAAATTAAAGCAGTCTCAAATTTATTACCGATTTGATTTGTTTAAAAAGTTAAGTTTAAATTCGGTCATTATTTTTGTTTACATTTACGCTCTCTACAATACCTACAAAGGAGTATTTACCATTGCCGAATTTGTGTTGTTTGCTCAGCTGGCCCAACAAATTAAAATACCTTTAACTTCTGTATCTTATGTTTTTACTCTCAGTCAGTCAGCTATTGCTGGAGCTAAGAGTTATTTTGAGATTATAAATCAGCAACCAACTGTTACAGATCTACCTCAGGCGAAAGAATTACGGGTAACCGAAGGTGAAATTAGGTTTGCCAACGTAACTTTTGCATACAACAAAAAATTAGCTTTAGATCAGGTAAGTTTTGTAGTTAAACCTAAATCTAAGGTAGCTATTGTTGGAGAGTCTGGTGCTGGTAAATCTACTATAGCTAATTTGTTGCTAAGGTTTTACCAACCGGATGCTGGTGCGATTTATATAGATGGGCAAAATATTCAAGAAGTGACACTAGAGTCATTATATAAACAGATAGCGGTGGTATTTCAAGATACTGAGCTGTTTTCAGGCACAATTTTAGAAAACATCCTTTATGGCAAGCCTGAGGCTACTTTGGAAGAGGTAAAATATGCAGCTAGAATGGCCAATGTAGCTGATTTTGTGGAACAGCTACCTGAAGGTTATAATACTTTAATAGGAGAAAGAGGGGTTCAACTGTCTGGTGGTCAAAAACAAAGGTTAGCTATTGCCAGAGCAATCATTAGTAACAAACCAATTCTAATTTTGGATGAGGCTACGTCGGCTTTAGACAGTAAAACCGAAAAAGAGATTCAAAAGTCTTTGGAAGTGTTGACGCAAAACAAAACTACCCTAATTATAGCTCATCGCTTGGCTACAATTAAGAATGTAGATTACATTATTGTACTTAAGGATGGTAAGATTTTAGAGGAGGGAACACCAGCCGAGTTGTACCAACGCAACGGATTTTATACTCAGTTAGTGAAGTTACAGTCTTTGCAAGAAGCCATACTACCAGAAAAAGGGTTAGTAATTTGATTATTAAGTCAATTCTAAGTTAATGTTAAAGATTGCTGATAGACATATTTAACCAGATTTTGAATATTAAAACGGAAGTGTTGCTGCACGCTTACTCATTTTTAACCAATTTTTCAAAGACAATTAGTCGTCTTACTAAGACTGGTTGACATTATTGTAGTGATTGTGTAACGCTGTGAACGATCTTGATTTTTTGAAAAAACAGGTAATTTAAAATTACTATGCCTACAATTTTCAGTAAAATTATTCAAGGTGAGTTGCCTTGTTACAAAATTTTTGAAGATGAATATACCTTTGCCTTTTTGGACATTAAACCTCATAATTTAGGCCATACTTTGATTGTTCCAAAAATCGAAGTAGGTGATTATAAAGATCTACCTGAGCCTTATTACTCAGCGGTTTTTCAGAATGCTAAAACTATTGGTCGAGCAATTCAGAAAGCGACCGGTTGCGTCCGTGTGGGGTTACTGGTTCACGGCATGGGAGTACCAGATCATTTTCATCTGCATTTGATTCCTATGTTTCATGTCGATGATTTGAACACCGATAAAGCTAGCTCTAGATCGGAAGCTGAAATGAAGCGGATTCAGCAGCAGATTGTGGCTAATCTATAAACAAATTAAACTAAGGGCGCTTCAAGTAGTTGTTAGTTGATTTAAGTATTGCTAACTATAAGTTTAGCGTTCAATCATTAGTCTTTGCTAGATTAGATTGAAAAACCAAACTAACTCGAATTAAAATAAGATTAGACAGCCTAATGGTTAATGGTGAATTTGAAATTTTTTTGCAGACCTGCACTACAGCATAGTGCTTTAGTCCATTTTTAATGGTTTCTCACCGATTAGTTTTACTTAGTTATTCTGTGTTGCAATAAGACTACTTTTTTGTATCTTTCTTAATTAGAACTCTCAGTTGACAATTTTTGGTTAAACCCGCTGGGTTGTAGTCCATGCCTGTAAAATATATTTTTGTGACGGGAGGTGTGGTGTCTGGCTTAGGCAAGGGTATTGCTGCTGCATCTATAGGTTTAATTCTTAAATCAGCCGGACTTTCAGTGGACGTAGTTAAATTTGATCCTTACTTGAATATTGATCCGGGAACAATGTCTCCTTTTGAGCACGGAGAGGTGTATGTTTTAGACGATGGTAGCGAAACTGATTTGGATCTTGGTCACTACGAAAGGTTTTTAGATGTTAATCTAACCAAATATTCTTCGGTTACTGCTGGCAAAATTTATGAACATGTGTTGAATGAAGAACGTTTGGGTGCTTTTTTGGGGAAAAATGTTCAAGTAATTCCCCATTTAACCAATTATATCAAATATTGCTTTACCCGAGGAGCGCCTGATAGGGAAGAATTACATGTTAGATTAATTGAAATTGGAGGGTCAACTGGAGATTTGGAAGGTGAAGTTTTTTTGGAAAGTTTTCGTCAATTTAGACAGCAATACAAACAAGATGTCTTACATTTTCATCTGGGATATATACCTTTTTTAAAGTGCAGTGGAGAATACAAAACCAAACCAATGCAATTGTCTATTCGTGAACTGCTGCGTAATGGTTTGCAACCAGATTTGATTGGGGCTAGATATACTCCAGAACCAGATCTAGATTTACCTACAGAAGTGCTTGATAAATTAGCTCTATTTTGTAATGTACCCAAAAATCACGTCATTAAATTGCCAGATGTAGCCAGTATTTATGCGGTACCTGGAAACATGCTAGAAACCAATCTGAAACAAGTTTTAGAAAGTTTTTTACAAAGTAAATTACAGCCTAATTTACCTGTGTTTTACAAACAAATCTTGATTTCGAACGAACATTGGCCTGTAGTCAAAATAGGTATTGTGGCCAAGTATTCTCGTTTGTCAGATGCCTACTTAAGTATTTTAGAGTCTTTAAAGATTGCTGGCTTGGCTTTAAAGTTAAGAGTCCAAGCAATATTCATTGATGCTGAAAAACTCGAACTACAAGATCCTCAGGAATGGTCAATTTTGAGATCGGTGGCTGGAGTGATTGTGGCTGGTGGATTTGGTAAACGAGGGTTAGAAGGTAAAATTTTGGCCATTCAATACGTTAGAGAACAAAAAGTCCCTTTTTTGGGTATTTGCTTAGGTTTACAAATGGCAGTAGTAGAATTTGCTAGAAATGTTTGTGGTTTACCAGCTGTTTCCAGCGAGATGTATGACGATCCAAAAGAAATTCCTAGCACCAAAGAAGTGGTCATTGACTATATGCCTGGTCAAGTGAACATTCACAAGAAAGGCGGAACTATGCGTTTGGGAGGTTATACTTGTGATTTAGTACCTAACACTTTGTGTAGTAAACTGTTTGCCCAACCGTCTGTGCGTGAGCGACATCGTCATCGTTTAGAAGTACAGCAAAAATATCTTGAACAATATGCTCATCATGGTTTAGTAGTTAGTGGCAAACATTATTATACCGACAATCAAGGCCAGTCTGCCTTTTTAGTGGAAATGATGGAGTTAAACCAAGAAGTTCACCCCTATTTTGTAGGTACTCAATCACACCCAGAATTTTTATCTAGACCGGGTAAACCTCACCCTTTGTTTTCAGGGTTACTGCAAGCAGCTTTACAGTTTTACAAAGATAAAGTGTGATGATTGGCATATGTCAAGTGAGTTTGCAACCAACTTTTTGGTAAGGTATCAGCAATTGAATGCTGAGCAAAAAGATGCCGTTGACACTATTGATGGTCCGGTGATGGTGATAGCCGGACCAGGTACGGGAAAAACCGAGTTGTTAAGCTTGCGAGTGGCTAATATTTTAAGGCAGACAGATACTTTGCCTAGTTCTATTTTGTGTTTAACTTTTACCGATTCAGCAGCAGTCAATATGCGTCAACGCTTGGCTCAGATTATTGGTCCTTTAGCCAACAAAGTAGCTGTCCATACTTTTCATAGTTTAGGTAACGAGATGATTAACCAGAATCCTGAAGTTTTCTTTTTTTCGACTGATTATAGACCGATTGATGAACTGGCTACTATTAGCATTTTGGACGAAATTTTCACTAAGTTAGCTCCAACCGATCCTCTAAACAAAAAACACTCAACTCAAGGTTGGGCTTTTTTAAGAGATGTCCAGAGTCGGGTTAGCGATTTGAAGCGAGAAGGTATTAGTCCCGTGGTTTTTCAGCAAATTTTAGACGATAACGAGCAGTTTTTTACTTTGGCTAGACCGATTATAGCTGAGTTTTTTAGTAATCGTATTAGTGTTTCCTTG